>Ga0208253_1000523_pt1 | contig 15580 bp, 15 predicted proteins | sample CryBogCBE10Oct08_FD_184573 | JGI IMG/M metagenome (GOLD analysis project Ga0208253, IMG submission 184573) | Freshwater microbial communities from Crystal Bog, Wisconsin, USA - CBE10Oct08 (SPAdes) | ecosystem: Environmental > Aquatic > Freshwater > Lake | place: Crystal Bog, Wisconsin, USA...
GTTGTAAGGGAGACTTGACCCCACGAAGGAGCCACGCCCACGCCGCCGGACAATAACACGTTACCCGTTGCTACATCCGCAAGACGGGACAAAGTTGTTGTGCCGGAAGCATAAAGAAGATCACCAACCGCATAAGTCGTAAGACCAGTACCACCATTGGCAACTGGAACCGTGCCACTCAGAGATGTCGCAGAAACTTGCGACCACGTTGGAGCGGCAGATGCGCCGCCTGAAGTTAGAACATAACCAGACGTGCCGTACGTCGCGCCGCCAATACCAAGCTGACCTGCCGGGCCAAAGCGGAAGGCTTCAACAATAGAGTTGCTGCCCGTTGGGGTCGTGTAGATACCAGCATATGTACCCTGCGCCGTATCGGTAAAGTTCTCTGCCGCAGAAAATGCAATGTAACCCGTAGATGCCGTGCCAAATGCAGTTGCGCCGTAACCACGGGCAGTAAACTGCGCCAAGAAATCGCCAGATTGCGATGCCGTAGGAGATGCAGCCGTGCCACGGGCTTGTCGTGCCGTGAACACACCATAAGCGCCAGTTCCGTAAGCGTCTTGCGTAATACGGGTATTGGCGGCGTTTGCGCCAACAATGTATAAGTCCGTACCCGCTGGAAGAGCAGCAGAAGGCGTTGTTGTCTGCGTATTAGAAAGAATTGTTAACTGCGTCTGCGGCGTAGCCGTATTAATACCCAAACGGTTGTTGGTGTTATCCCAGAAGAATTTTGCATTATTCTGGCTGTAGACGCCTGATGCACCAGCAAAGACAACAGAGCCACTTGTGAATGACGTTGCCGTACCCGTTCCGCCATTTGTAACGCCCAATGTTCCAGCGACACCTGTGGTCAGTGGAAGGCCCGTGGCATTGGTTAGAACAAGTGCAGAAGGCGTTCCAAGTGCCGGGGTAACAAGGGTTGGGGACGTAGAAAGAACAACTGAGCCAGTACCCGTAGACGTTGTAACGCCCGTACCACCCGCAAGAACCGGAAGCGTTCCCGCTGTTAGGACAGATGCAGATGTTGAGTAAATAGCGTTATTGGCCGCCGTAAATGTTGTAAGATTTGTACCGCCATTGGCCGTTGGAAGCGTACCCGTCACACCCGCCGTTAAAGATACTTGACCAAATGCAGGGGCAGACGAAGCGCCCGTAGAAAGCAACGCATAGCCCGTAGTAGATGGCGATATCTGGCCAACCGATGATGTGCTTGCAGCATATAGCAAACCATACGCAGTCAACGCAGTCAGACCCGTACCACCAAATGATACGCCAACCGTGCCAAGGCCAATCGTATTGCCCGTCTTGGTAATTGGTGCGGATACGGTGATATTACCGGAAGAAGATGTCTGCACCCAAACAAGGGCCGTAGAACCAACCGTAATTGTGCCAGTCGTATTCATAACCCATGAGGTTGAACCCCATGTTGTACCACCGCTAACGAACGTAGAAGCGCCCGTCTCAATAAAATTAGGACCAGTGCCAACCGTGTTAAAGTCAGTTGCGCGGGTAAGAACCCAGTTGGTTGATCCAGAACCAAGCGTTGTGACGGTGTAAATACCGTTCTGTGCGCCCGTAGTTTGATCTTTAACAAGGATGCGATCGTTTAATGAAGCGGTATAACCGTCAACCGCAAAAGCCGCCTGTGCGCCACTATTGGTAAGCGTAGCACCTACACCCGCCGTTCCGTTATTATAGGTAGCAGTCAGGTTGGCCGTAGTAGCCGCCGCAGAAGCCGTATGGAAGGTTGTATTGCTGACCGTAGCAACTTGGTTATCAACATATTGTTTAGTAGACAATTGCAACGATGCGGTTGGGTCTTGCGTAACCGTAACTGTTGTCAAACCTGACAACGTAGATGTTGAAGCGCCTAAAGCAATAGATGTTGAACCAATCGTAATGGATGAATTGGTCAGCCCGGCATTAGGAATTGTAGCCACAGCCGTAACCGCGCCCGTTCCATTGCCAAACAAGTAGCCACTGAGCGTAGAAGCACCCGTTCCGCCATTGGCAACAGGAAGAACACCAGTAACACCTGTTGTGAGCGGCAAGCCAGTGGCGTTAGTCAGGATAGCCGCAGATGGTGTTCCAAGGGCTGGCGTAATAAGTGTTGGCGAATTTGACAACACTACGGAGCCAGTTCCCGTGGATGTCGTTGTACCAGTACCGCCGGATGCTACAGGCAGCGTTCCACTGGTAAGGGCAGACGTGGATGTCGCATATAAAGCGCCGCCAGATGTGAATGATGTAAGGCCAGTGCCGCCATTGGCCGTGCCAAGCGTTCCGCTTACATGAGTAGTAAGACCAATTTTACCATAAGACGGAGGGGAACCGACGCCGCCAGAAATAAGAGCGTTGCCAGTAGCCACGTCATTAAGACGGGCCAAGGTGGTAGATGACGAAGCATAAAGAATGTCACCTGTTGTATACGATCCATAGCCTGTTCCGCCCTGCGTTTCAGATAAAGGCGTGGTTAGGCCGGAAAGGGATGTAATGTCGCTATTTGCGCCAGAAGCCGCCGCACCAAGATTAGTACGCGCACTTGATGCGGTCGTAGCACCCGTACCGCCATAAGCGATAGCAATGGTAGTACCATTCCATGTGCCGGATGCAATTGTATTAAAATTGGTTGCTCCAGTTGCCGTAAGCGCAGTAAAAGTTGCTGCGGCAGGGGTTGTTCCACCAATCGTAGTACCATTTATGTTACCGCCAGTAATAGCAACAGAACTTGCATTTTGCGTCGCCATTGTTCCAAGGCCGGAAACTTGCCCTGATGGAATAGAGATATTGGTGTTGGTGACGGACGTGAGCTGGCCCTGAGAGTTAACAGCAAACACAGGAACGGCCGATGCCGAACCATAATTGCCTGCTGTGACGCCTGTAGCAGCAATAGAAATTGTACCAGTGGTCGTAATTGGACCACCCGATAGACCGGAACCCGTATTGACTTGGCTAACCGTACCGGCGCCGATTAAGGAAAGAACCTGCGCCCCGGTAAGGTCTTGTGGCTGCGCCGTGCTGCCCGAATTATTACCCTTGATCGTGCCAGCAGGCATCGTGCTAAGATAGCTATTTGTGATGCTGTTGGTGCTAAGGCCGATCGTCCCCGTGGACGTAATTGTGCCGCCAGACAAGGGCGACTGCGCCGTTATCGACGTAACCGTTCCGCCGTTTGAATTAAGATTTGCAACTTGCTGCGCTGTGGCGCTCGATGAAACGCCATTTTGAACCACCATAAGCTGGGCGGAACCGCTTAACGAAGTCAGAACTGGGAGGTTGGTAACGGTAATGTTGCTCATTTTATCGGCCCAGTTAATGGTATCTGAGTGTAGCCATAAGGCAATCCGACAAGGGCGGTAACGATAAGCGTTGTGCCTTGAAGCAGATTACCCGAGGTTATAGCACTATTTGTTTGATAAGTGAATTGCGTAGCGGTGGTTACTGTAACGCTGTACATCCCATCGGCGGCATTATTGGAAAGTCCTTCAACCGCAATCTGAGCATTAGTAGCCAATCCATGCGGGGCGGAGCAATTAACGGTGACAGTGTTAGTCCCACTACTCAAAACAGATGTAGGATTTACATTAACGCCATATTGTGTAGACAAAAATTGCGGCTGTACAGCATTCTGTACAAGTCCTGTAGGCGGCCCAATTGGCTGCGTTGTCGGCGTAGAACCGTCCTGATTGACTAGATTAACCGTTGGATAAATTGGAATGCCGGTTGTTGGGTCCGTCTGTGCACCTTGAGACACGGCAATTGTCGTTGTTTCAGCCGTGTAATAATCCTGTACACGAGCGTTATCGATCGGCGTAGGATCTTGCGGGAGAACAATAGCGCGTAATTGGTTTTGTGGGGTGTCAAGGCATGGGCTGCATACCAAAATACGTTTGTTAATTAGGCCAGCGCCTGCGTAATCAAACTGCCATTGCAATCGATTATGGTTGTAAAGAAACCCGCAGCGATCGCATATAGCAAACGCCTTTGGGTTTCTGCTAGATACCGATGCGCGGCCGTGAGGTCTCACCTAAAATACCCCTGTATTTGCGGTGAAATGTACTGTTGTGCGGTTTCTACGTTTTGTTCTGCCGCTATTTCGTAAGCTTCATCAGCCAATGGCTTTAACAAAGCAACTTTTTGCGGATTCCACATGATGGCGAGACGATGGCCAAGCGCATAGGCGTAAGCTTCCATCCAAAGATACGGTATTTCAACCGTTTGGCCAGACGTGTAATTGCTATCTTGGATTTGCCGTACACGATAATATTTAAAATATTGCGATGATGTGCCATCTGGCACCGGCCAAAGCGTAACAGATGGGCCGGGAGATCCAGTAGAACGTGAAGAATCAATCAAACGATCAAACCAAAATACGGTCGGGAAACCGGTTTGCTGTTTATTGGGATACGACGAGTATTCCGTGCGCGAAACAGGCAAAATAACGCGATCGATCGGCTGATTAGAGTTTGTAGTGGTTGTTACATAAGCATCAAGCAAAACAACGGTGCTAGGATCAACGGAATAAGTCCCTGCAGGCGTTGCGGATGAGATTGTTCCAGCCACTGTTTGAGCACCAACAGTGCTATTTGCGTAAGAAACCGAGCCGTTTGACGAGGCAGTAACCGTATAAGTGCCGTTATAACCCGTAGGTGTAACACCGGACACCGTAATTTGTGACCCTACCGTGTAAACAGGCGTGTTTGGTGTGGCAAATGTAAGCGTAGCCGTTCCACCTGTGCCTGATGCGCCAGTTGTTGTAGGCGTTTGGTTAAAAGTAACTGTCTGAAGATCCACCGTCCATAGGTTTACGCCACGGTTAGACCAATTAGCCAAAAGCATGTTCGACGCCATACGGGCCGATTCCATATGCTCTTGTGCTATTGCCGTGTTGCGTATCTCGGCAAGATTAAACGCATAAAGCGTAAGTTCGCCGAGCGACGGGTTGTAGTTGTAAGTGCCGCTCGTAGCCATTTCGGCTCCTATTAGAAGACGGTATTGGTAGCGTCAGCGATTAGATAACCACCTGCGAAAATTGAACCAACAAATGGACCGCCAGTGTTGGACTTCATTTGGTATTGAATATCCGTACCGCCGGGGTGACCCACGGGGACCGTGTATGGAATGTTAAAAATCTGCACAAACGGCGACTGCGACAGCAATGTCGTGTTGCCGTTTACGGTGTAGTTGTAGCCGTTTTCTTGAATTGTGTTGGCAATGTTGAATTTATTATATTCAGCAAAAATCATGTAGTTGCTGGACGTAAATCCGATACTTGCGTTGCCTTGAACGTATGACAGATAAAACGTGTAACCCTTTGGCACGGTGTAAAGCGACATTTGGGTCTGACCAACACCTGCGTTGATCTGAGCATAAAGGACAGTAGCGATTTTACCAGTGATGTTGCCAGCATTGACGCCATTCGTTACAAACATACCATTGATGCGAAGGAACGAATTGGTCGTTGTGGCTGTGCCTGAGCCGTTCAAAGTGACGGCTTCAGAAAGCAAATTGTAGTTTGTATCCAAACCATTGACTTGCACAATAAGACCAGCATCGGTTGCACCAGACGCGCTGAGAAGAACAACAACACCAGCCGAAGATGGATATGCGTAAGAGCCACCAGATTGCGTTAAGCCTTCCCACAATGGGCCAAGAGCAGTACCCGCAACCTGTGTGCTATAACCAAAAATTTCTACGGGCTGGTGGTTGGTAATTAATCCACGGCCTACCTGTAATTCAAACGGCTCATGTTTGCCGTTCTTAGTAATTGAATCCCAAATAACGCCGGATTGAGAAATTGTAGCCATAATTATTTACCCTTTTTCCGTGCCGCAGCAGCGTTGTCAATCAAGTTAGGGTATGGCCGTCCCGCCGCCCTAGCTCTAGCTTTAGCACTTTGCTCTTGCTTATGCGACAAATGCTTTGTGTGGTGGTCCTTGGGCAATTTGGTTTCCCAAAACGGCTTATCAGACATTAGCAACCCCACTTACGAAGTGATTTATTAATGCGGCTATCTGGATCGGCAGCCTTGGCCGAACCCGTCATTTTACGTTTCATGCCAGTCATTCTAGCACAAAAATTATCGTGGCGGGGGTTATCTTTATCTTTGGTAGGTGCTTTTAAATGGTGACCTTCGGCACGAGCCGATTGACGGCCCCGTTCGTTAAGTCCACCCGATGGAGATTTGCCTTCAGAACGTGTCCATGCTGCGGTCATAATACACTCCAATGAAGAATTGGGGGGCACGAGGCCCCCCGTTTCTTTTAGCGTTCTTCTGGCTCGTAAGAGTGATGAGCTTTTGGCTCCATACCCTTATGTGCCGAAGAAAGCGGGTGCATGTTGGAACCAGAAGCTGCACCACCCGATTTGCGTGGCTTGCGGCCAGCGTGGTGATGAGCCTTATGGCCTTCATGGTGACCAACGTGATGCTTGGCTTTGCCGCCATGCTTACGCTGCTTTGCTTCTTTAGCTACGTTCGAGTTGGCGCCAGCATAGATGTCCTTTGGGGACTCGTCATGGTCAAAATGACCTTCCATTGCCGACTCAACCTTACCACCCTTCTTGTGCTCTGCACGAGGGTGCTTGTGATGTACACCATCATGCATAACGCCGTGGTGATGTCCTTTGTGACCCTTCATGGCTCACTCCTTAGAAGTTGTAGTACTGGGTTAAGCCAAACAAGCCAGTCGCTGACTGAACATTGTAGGCCTGCGGGATCTGGCGGAACACGTATTTGTTCGTGCCAGTGGACGGCGTAAGATTGACACCCGACGCATTCGCGAGGTCAATCGTGCCACGGACATCGCCCGTTGTTGCGGACGGTGTAGTACGGTCAGCAGGTAAGAACCCATTTGCAGCAAAACCCGTGTTAACACTCAAAACAGTCTGAGAGTTACCAGAATTTACTACAACTTCAGCAGCCGTATCCGAACGAACAGGAAGGCCAACAATTGCGGTTGTACCAACGGAGTAAGCATGTGTAGCATCAGCAGCGTTAAGAACAACACTCTTGATGTACTTAAATGCTTTCTTACCGTTAACAGCGTTACCTGCCGAAATCGTAATGTTTTCCGACATTGGATATCCGTAGACATCGTAGCCGTTAACAGTTGCGGTCGTAGCAGTGGCGCTTGCTGCAGCAGTAACGCTTACAGCGCGGCCAACCATGGCCATTGGGTTCCAGAGCCAAATCGATGGCGACTGGAGGTTCGTCGGAATAGCGCACTGTTGCACGTTTGGATAAGCCAAAGTGACTGTACCAGACGTGAAAGTTACGTTCTGACTGAGCTGATAAGTACCAGTCTGTCCGTTACCAACCGTTGATGAAGTTCCCGTCGTCGTAATCTGCGAACCGATATAGACGCCAGAAGATGCACCAAGAGTTCCGCCTGTTACCGCCGTAGAGGAGGACAGAAGGACCATGCCGGGTCCGATTGGCATGCCGCTATTTGCCGTAACCGTCAAAACGCCGTTCGTTGCCGAAGCGGTGACTGAGGCATAAGCATCAAGTGCAAGAACCGTATCCGTAACGCCCGTATCCGACCGTGTGAACACGGAAGAATAATAGACGCCAGTGGTCGCGGAGTTAGTCGAAACGAGCGTAAGAGTTGCACTCGTTGCGTTTGCAGAAGCCACGATGGCTGCCGCTGCGTTGGTGTATGGAACACCAGTGAAAGAAACAATGTCACTGAAGCCATACCATCCAAAATCTTGCGCCGACTGTGATTCACCGGGTAGATAGGTAAATGGTTGGCGCGGATCAAGGATGCCGCCCCCCGCATAAAATAGCGAGGAGCCTAAGTCTGGGTTGTAATCCGAAGGTTGCGTTGGGTTTTGCCCAAACACAATCAGTGGACCGGAGAATGCGGTATCAGCCATGGTGCCTTCTCCTTACGAGGTTGGGAATGAACCGTAGATCGAACGCCAGTTGTAGTAACCGAACGAGTAACGCTCATAACCCTTAACAAGCAAGTTGTCAGTGACGAAATCGACTTGCATGTCCGTTTCGAACTTTACACGTTCCATGTAGGCAAGGCCATCGATGTTCGTGAGCAAGAACCAAGCGTAAGATGAAGTCAAGAAGTCGTTGACCATGTAACCTTCAGACAAGCCGCCGGCCGTTGTCATGATCGCGTTGACGTCGTTATCTGCAGTACCGGGGCGCAGTTCCGTCTTCAAGAGACGAATAGCAACTGGCTCAAGTGCTGGTGGGATAATCAACTTGCGACCACGCGCAAACACCTTCAAACCGGCCTGATCGCGGAAGTTCGTGCGGATCGCGATCATAGCGTTCAGCAACGTAGCTTCATTGAGGTCAACCTGCATTGTTGGGGTGTTGGCAATCGAACCACCGTCAATAGGATGCGCCGTCGAGCAGAGTGCTACGCCGTCGCCGCCAACTGCAGCGTTATAGGTCTGTGCCGTGTTAAGGATGTTTGCGCCGTAGATTTCCTTGGTCTGATGGAAAGATTCCACGAGGCCGAGGTTCGAAGGCGTAAACTGGGTCTTGTAGAGGTTGTCGTCGATCGCCTTACGGGTGATCGCGTAGCCGAGAGCAATTTCGGTGTGCTCTTGGTTGTAGACAAAACGCTCACCCGAACCCGGATCGAATGACGTCTGACCACCTTCGGTCTTCAGCTGGGCCAAGCCGAGGTAACGCATTTCAGCGGTACGTTCGAGGGCCATTTTCGAATCGTGCTTAGTGAAGATCTTGTCGTACTGAGATGGGATCATCTCGTACTTGCCGATTACGCCACGGAGGCCGGGAAGTAAAAGGTCTTTGATCTGTGAGAGATTAACAGCCATGACTATTCACTCCTTACGAGATGCCAGTTACAGCAGAGTTTGAACGCCAGACTTCGTTATTGAAGCCAACGAGCAAGTTGCAGTACTGCGTGGTTTGGTCGCCGCCGTTGCCGAAAGAAACGGCATAGTCAACGATAATGAAAGGCGAGGTGTTGGTCGTTGCGGTAGCGTTGATATAAGCCGTCGAACGGCCCGTAGCATTGTTACCACCCGTGCTGTTGCCGGACGTTGCACCCGTTGTCGAGTAAGCAAACGTAGCAAGCTGACCTTGAACGCCAGAGGTCTGCGAAGTAGCCGTGCCCGTGACAGGGAAGCCCGAACCCGACGTCTGAACGACAAAACGAGCTGCTGGATCATCAATCACGTAAGCGATTACGTCGCCAGTTGCGTCCGAACCCGGCCAATAGGAAGACCAGACGGTGCGCTTCTGAGATGTCGAGAAGTATTGGCAACCAACGAAAATACCAGCAAGTTGGACCGAACCACCGGCAGTTGCCTGCGTGATGTAGCCAGTTGCCGTCGAGGTTACAGGTTGTACTGGATCGCCAGTAAAAATAGGGGTCGTATTACCTGCAGCAATGCGACGGGATGATTGAGCGAACGTTGGAGCGCCGCCTGCACCACCCTGAGCCTGCAGAAATCCGTAGGGCGCAAAAGTATTGGCCATGACGGGATTCTCCTTATCAGAGAGTTTCCATCATCGCGCAGCGGGGCGATTACTGTGAAACGGGATTTGTGAACAATCCTTCGCAGCGGGGAAGGATCGGCATAGTGTGTATCGCATACTTTTAAAAAAAAGAAAAGGGGGGTAAAAACCCCCCTCATCTCATTGCTCTGGAACCGAGAAATTGTAATCCCTAGTGACCTTTGGACTGATCTGGGCATCTTCGCGGCTGATAATGCCACCGCGGCCCTTTGGATCAAGCTGGCCCTGTTTAATCATAACCTGATCACGCGCCGCCTTACGATCTAAGGCCTGACGTTCCTTGGTAATTTCCTCTGGGCGCTCACAAAGGACCATGCCTTCGCGCTCGATGACCCCGCTGGCACCCTTTGGCATCATTTCTGGATGCCTCTTGGTTTCAACAGGCTCCCAGCCGCCAGAAGCCGTGCGGTTGTGGAACGACGGATCTTCCCAACCCATCGTCATTTTCATTTTCCACTCATAAGTCCACCCATCCGGCGCCGGCGGGACAGCAAACTTGTCCACGCTGTTGTCAAGGTTGGCATTATTGTGGTCGCGAAGTTCTGCTGCACGTTTTGCTGCACGTGCCCTTGAATCTTCTTCTTTGCTTGGCGCTGGGCGCAATTCTAATCCTGTTTTCATGCTGAAAGCTTTCCTTCTTTAATTAATGCTATCTTTTCACGGGCATAATCGATCTCTTTCATACCCATATCACGTGCCGCCTCACGTTCTGCCGCTGTCAGGGTGACAACGTTAGAACGACCTCCCGTTCCCGTTCCAGAGCGAGAAACAGGTGCCGCAGGAGGCGCTGCAGGCGCTGCACGGCGTCCTGCCGTTGACGAAGATGCTTCGGACAATGCCGTCTCCTGTGTTTGTGGTGCCGGTTTATTAATTTCAAGGCGGTTTTCGACGTATTGGAAATAGTCATCCGTGTCTGCCTTGTAGCCACGATCCATTGCGTCTTCATGGGCGCGGATCATGCGACGTGTTAAGACAGGATCCCGAGCATATTCGGGGTGCGACCTAACCCATTCTGCCGATTTTGGTGTCAAATTAGACGCCATAGCCTCAACAGGATCTGCAACAGCCCTAGAAACTGATGCTTCGTACTGCTGTTTGCCCACAATTAACTTTTCGTGGTCAGATTTGGCCGAATTTAACGCCATAAGAATGTCGGCTTGGGCGTCTGCGTCACCAGAAGCCACCGCATCGCGAAGATTTTGTTTTAAAATCTCTTGATTGCGCTTAACCGTCTCGATTGCGTTGTCGATCATCCGCAAATTGCTGTCTGCGGCGTCGTTTTTGGCAATACTAGCCTGCTCATAAGCTTCTTTAGCACGGCGCTCCGCGTCTTCACGGGCCCGGCGCTCTTCTTCAAGCTTTGCTTTAAGTTCGTTAATGCCATCTTCGACCGTTAACTGAGGTTTTTCCTCAATTTTTATGTCTTCTGGGGCTTCAACGATCTCAATATCGTCTGGTTTTTCTTCTTCTAAAACCAATTCGATCTGATCTTCTGACATTTTTATCTCCTTACCACACCATATCTGGTTCTTGGATGCGACCGCGAACGGATACGTCATCAAGGATCCGGCAAGACTTGCCATTTACCGAGATAGCCCAACCATCAGACGGCCTAAATACCACCCAATCGCCAATATTTATCTTTGTATCCTTAAACCATTTGCCGGTTTCGTCTTCAAAGGCATCTGGGCCAAGCTTTACAACCAAGCCAACTTTGCCTTGGAATTTGTCTTCATCCACCGTGTTATCCGTCAAAAAGATACCGGAAGCGGTCCTTTGTGGCCGAATATAGATGGCTACCAAAAGCTGATTGTTGAAGAGTTCAAATTTATTAACATCACCAACAGATTCAAAAATATCAATCTTAGGATCGACCGCGTGGGTCATTTTCATAGGAGGCATTAACGTTTCTCCGCGTTTGTTTGTGCGTCTTCCATCATTTCCAGTACCGCATGAAGGCCTGAAATATAACCAATTTTGCGTTGATATTCAGCATAGTCCCTAGCGGACCCGCCAATTACACTATCCCTTTTTTTTTCATATTCCTCTTGTATTAACTTTATCAATTCTGATGCAAATTTGTTTGCTGTCGTCTGCATTTTGCCCTCTTTAACCCCTTAGTTATGGTTAGACCGGACGCTCCAAGGGGCTGGAAAAGCGTCCGGTCTTCCTCTCACCCGGTAACGGAGAAGCCGGGGAAACGTTACTTCTTACGTGGTGGCTTTAAACCATACGCGTCGATCTTTTCAAGCCGTGCATTAGCACCGCCTGCTCCGCTGTCGATCGGGTAGTTTGTACGACCGCCCGACTTACGTGGCATCATGCCGGGAGGTGGCATTTGTGGACCGCCCGGAGGCATCATAGGTGCGCCGCCTGCCATTGAAGGAGGAGGAACAGGAACACCCATAGGCGGACGAGGTGGCATAACAGGCATGTTAGGGGCATTGCCAGCGGGTTGCGCTGGGTGTGCACCGATAACAATATTAACCTGCGTCTTGCCTTTCGTGCGGCCGCCGGCCTTGCGTGGCATTGGGTAATTACCCATGCCCATACCTGCGCCCATAACAGGAGCTGGCTGTGCTGCAGCCTGCATGCCCATAGGAGGAGCGCCCGTACCCATTGCGCCACCCATAGGGTTGTTCATCAATGGTCCGCCAAGATAACGAGCCTTACGGCCGCCTTCTGCGCCGGGGATTTTTTCTTTGCTATTGCCAGAAAATACGCCGCCGCCGGCATACTTCATGGTGCGGCCACCGGAGCATTTATGGCATGTGCACGACGAGTGGTGGACTTCACCGCCATGTTTTTTGTGCTGCAAAGCATTAGATTTAACCATAGACTTGATTAAATCCTTGTCAGCAAGTTCATCAGCCTTGTCGATGTGCTGGTGTTTAATCTTGCCGCCTTTTTTATAATCGCCATAGCCCTGTTGTTGAGCAGCGGCTTTACGATTTGCAAGCGACCTTTCTGCAGTATATCTTGCAGCCATAGCGTCACTGCTATCCGTATTAATTTCAAACGGATTAGCATAATCGTTCATTTTTTTGGTTGCAAAATCAGCATCCTGCTCTGCCTGTTTACGCGCCGCACCATAACGAGAAGCTTCGGTATTACCACCCTGTGTCGATTTAAAAGGCACATTAGGTGCAACCTCATCCTCATAATTCATAGGGACGGATCCCTTTGAAGCATATTTTGCACGGCCACCGCGCTTACGCATGCCGGCTGCCTTGCCCATCATTTCGTTCTGCTGACCTACTGGATTGCTGCCAATTGGTCCGCCGCCAAACTTTTTGGCCTTGCCGCCCTTCTTAAACGCGCCATCATGCTTTTCGCCTTCGCGCTCGTCATTGGCCATGCGGACGTCACGATTGATCAAATCGTCAATCCAAGGTGCCTTGTGCGTGGTTTTACCACCTGATTTACGAGGCATGCGGCCGCCATGCTTGTTGGCTTCCTTGCCTTCAGACTTGCCAACAACCTTGCCGCCTTTCTTGTAAAGGCGCTTAACAAGCGGACGTGCGCCTGTTTTTACATCGGCAAGTTCCGCCTCGGGAGGCGACCACGTGGACGAATCAACTTTCTCGCGGGGATCACCCGCCACAAGGCGCTTGGCCTTGGTTTTCATGGCTTCACGGGCCTTTTTGCTTTCCTCATACATAGTACGTACTCCAGAGTTTTAATGACGGCGTCCCGTCTTGTTGCCATTAAAGGACGTTGATGCTGGCAACAGCGCACCAATTCGTAAATTAGTCGACATTAAAATCTGACAGTCTATGTTTGATAGTGCTTTGTACCATATCTTCCTGATCTTTAATAGGTTTGCTCCAATATATGGTTCCGGATTTGGGTAAGTCTTTGGAAATCTTCATTGTTTTATCTGAAATTAACCCAATTTTGCTAGGATCTTCATCTGAATGCAGTAGGGCATGTGGCTGCAACGTGGTCTTGCCCATGCCAATTTTGCCGCCGTCCTTATAAGCAACACGGCCGCCATCTTCGTACTTCCGCTTAACCGTCACGCGGTTGTGGTCAAATACGACGTAGTTGTGGGTTGCATTCTTGTCGTGCCGACGAGACATGGCGTCAAGGTAACGAATACCATGCACACCAAGGTTTGATAAATGCTCTGATGCCGCCTTGTCGCTTCCCTTTTGACCAGAAACGGGTTGGCTAAGATGCGAGTATAAATCTTCACCTGTAAGATTACTAAAATCCGGCTTAACATCGCCAAGTTTCCAACCTGCACGATACCGATTGATTTGATTAATTAATTCAGGCGTCATTACTTTTGATGTAATATGAGGCTGTTTGCTTAATGGCTCGTCCCAATCCAAAAAGTGATCAGGATGCGCGTCGATGGCGACCTCGTACATATTGCCTTGTTTGGCTTTACGATAAATATCAATTAAATTGGCTAATTTTTCTTGAGGGTATTGTCTAGCCTCAACACTTGACCAATGCATATGTTTAGCAGCTTCACTGGGATCATAATTTCCACTAGCATGCCGCCGAACTTCAATCATTGCCTCGCGGCTCATTGGCATATTTAATTTATTTGCTTCATGTTCTAAATCTATTTGCCCTCTATGAGCCAATGTGTCGCGATAATATTGTGCAGTTGGCTCATGCTCGGCGAAATATAGCCCATGCCCATACGCCTGTGCGCCTTCGCCCGTGCCGATCTTGGACGTGTCAAACTGTTCAAAATCATGCGGTGAACCGTGGTAGGCGGTGATGGTATCGTTCATGGCATTCCCGTAAACGTCGGTTCTCCCGCCTCGGCCGTCACAATGTGAACGCCGGGGATGTGATGCGGCTTATGCACCGTGCCGCCGCGTTTAAAATGAACAGGCTGGCGCGTATGTTGTTCAGGAACACCCGCCATAAGCGTGTGCCAGTCTGGCCGCTCGTAGCCTTCTGCCGCCATTACGTGCTCTTCGTTGTGAGGGAATTGAGCGTAAAAATCATCTTTATTAAGCAATGGTTTCATTTGGATTCTCCATTTGGTTATCGTTGTTTAAATCAGGCGTTATTTTAGTCTGTTGCGCCGGTATCACAACTTGCCTATTGGTAATTTTAGTAGCGCCAAGTTTAGGTTTACCCGATGGCCCTAACTCTGTCGAATCTTCACGTTCAAACGTACCCTTAGCCGTCTTTATCCGGCCCGGATCATATTTAACAAAAAACCCTTTCGAGTCTTTGTGCGCTTCACCAACCTTACCAAAACCCTTTTTATTCTTTAAACCAACGATAACGCCGTCGGATCCTTCTGGCTCATACATCGTATCCAGCGGCCTAAAGTCATGCACATCGCCGTTAATGACACGATAGGTCTTGCCCGTTTCCTGATCATGAACCGTTTCGGGAAGATGTTCTTTATCCGTAAACGCCATGGCCACGTTGTCACCGCTATCCAACCGCCTACGCATTTGTTTCCAATTTGTGTGCGGATTGTGAACGTCCGGCTGCGTAACGCCCGTTGATGAATACGTATAGTGGTGATTTGTAGCTACAGGATCATACTTCATCTTGGTGTAGTCGTAGAACGACACATCAGGGAAAGATTTAATAATTGATTGGTGTATCCGCGGATGAATATCCGATAACACGTTCAACCGTAAGCCTAAATGGTTGCCGTTGTTTTCAGCTTCATGCCGAGCCGCGGCAATCTCGTCATACAACCGCGTGGCAAAAGCGCCCGTATTGTTCATCATAAAGAGCGTTTTGTTCAAACTATTCAATCTCGGCCCTTCAAATGCCGACAAATCCATACCGCCGCCAACTTTAAAAAAGTTGCCGGACGTTTTGCCAAGGCATTGATCTTTACACGATGCATGGTTGGGGCACGTGTTAAATCCACCCATTTCAAACGCAGGAGCAAGAGATAGTCCCGTTGTTTCAACGCCGCGGTTGCCAATCGTAATCGGCTCATTGCCGCCATAACCTTTTTCGCTTTTTAAAAGTTTTTCGTTTTTGCCAAGCAAACTGTTAACATTAAACTGTTTCATGGCCGATTTAGCCGCTTGGCTGTTAGCAATACGGTCGGCACGGCCTAACGATCTATGA
>Ga0208253_1000524_pt1 | contig 15553 bp, 14 predicted proteins | sample CryBogCBE10Oct08_FD_184573 | JGI IMG/M metagenome (GOLD analysis project Ga0208253, IMG submission 184573) | Freshwater microbial communities from Crystal Bog, Wisconsin, USA - CBE10Oct08 (SPAdes) | ecosystem: Environmental > Aquatic > Freshwater > Lake | place: Crystal Bog, Wisconsin, USA...
CAGTCGAGCTGGCGCCCAGAATTGACCAACGGGTGAGTCTGGATATTTTTCTTGAACGCTATCAAGCAGGTCGAGCATCCGCTTGCGAAGTTCCGCTTCCGCTGCCTCTACATCCATGCCCTTCGTGACGATGAATTCTTCACCAAATGTCACATAAACAGGATGCTTGTGACGCTTGAAGTCAGGCTTGCGCTTCTTGGTCATGATGCGCTGACTACCCCAGACAATGGTGGGGATAATCGGAACGTTAGCGCCCATTGCTAATCGAACCGCGCCGGTTTTTAACTTAGCGATTTCGAAACTACGAGAAATTGTGCCCTCGGGAAAGATGCCAACGATTTCACCGGCGCGAAGCGCGCGGAGAGCTGCAACGAAAGACGCACCGCCGCTGGCTCGGTCAACGGAAATGTGATGCATGCCGCGCATTAACGGACCAGAAATCTTGTGATCGAAGATCTCTTTCTTCGCCATAAAGCGGATGTATCGCTTCCGAGGCAAAGCCGCTGTGCCAATCAGTGCGAAATCGAGATAGCCCACATGGTTCATCGCCAAAATGGCTCCACCTTCGGCGGGCAGGTGTTCTTGGCCATCAAATGTAAATCGAATTCCCAGGTATTTCCAGAAGCCTTTAATGGCAAGGATTACTGGGGGATAGACCAGATCAGCCATTACTTCTCATTCGTCAAAAGCGAAGCGCGCTTCTCTTGAGCTTGCTTATACAAACGACCAGCGCGGTAGCTGGAACGCACTAATGGTCCGCTCATTACACCAGCGAATCCAATCGCTTCTGCTTCTGCAGCCATCTCCACAAACTCGTGTGGCTTGACCCAACGCTCGACCGGGTGGTGATTCGAGGTCGGACGAAGGTACTGCGTGATGGTGATCAAATCGCATCCAGCGTCGTGCAAATCTTGTAGAGCTTGCGATACTTCTTCGCGGGTCTCACCAAGACCCAAAATGAGATTCGATTTAGTGATTAAGCCAAAGGCGCGTGCTTGACTGATGACATCGAGCGAACGGTCATATCGGAATGCGGGGCGGATGCGCTTAAAGATGCGCGGCACCGTTTCGAGATTGTGCGCAAAGACTTCCGGACGAGTTTCAAATACTTCATTTAAAAGGTGCGCATGTCCGCTGAAATCTGGGGCCAACATCTCGACGCCAGTCCCTGGGTTAAGAGCATGTACCTGACGGATAGTCTCGGCATATAACCAAGCACCTTCGTCATCCAAGTCATCGCGAGTTACGCCGGTGATGGTTGCGTACTTCAAGCCCATGGACCGAACAGATTCCGCCACACGTCGCGGCTCATCACGATCGAGCGGACCTGGCTTACCGGTATCAATATTGCAGAAATCACAGCGACGGGTGCACTGTTCGCCACCTATAAGGAAGGTTGCTTCCTTATCTTCCCAACATTCAAAGATATTTGGGCAGGCTGCTTCTTGGCAGACCGTATGAAGACCTTCGCTCACCACAAGCGAACGAAGCTTGGTGTACTCGGGTCCCATATTTGCGCGGGTCTTGATCCATTCGGGCTTGCGCTCGATAGGCGTCTCGGCATTTCGGGCTTCAATGCGAAGTAGCTTGCGACCTTCTGGAGCGATTGTCATATCGATACCCGTTCCAGTGCCGCATGGATGTGACGAGTGACGGTCTCGATTACTTCTGAAATTTTCACGTCCCGACCGAGCTCTTTGGAGAGTGAAGTGACTTCAGCATCAGAAATTCCACACGGCACGATCCGATCGAAATAGGAGAGATCGGGATTCACGTTTAAGGCAAAGCCATGCATCGTGACGCCCTTTGCTACTCGAATTCCGATAGCGGCAATTTTGCGGTCTCTGCCATCTTGGCGAATCCAGACACCAGTGCGATCGCAATAGCGTTCGGCTTCAATTCCGAATTCACGGCACGCCTCGATGAGGGCCATCTCGATTTCACGAACGAAGCCCACAACATCGTTCGACTTCTTCAGTTTGACGATGGGGTAGCCAACGAGCTGACCCTCGCCGTGCCAGGTGATTTTTCCACCACGGTCGACATCAACGACGGGCGTCCCATCCATTGGCTTCTCGTGATTTTCAGTGCGACGACCTGCGGTGTAGACCGATGGATGTTCGAGCAATAGCAAAGTGTTGGACTCTGAACCGCCGACGATGCCCGCATGTATGGCGCGTTGAGTTTCGAGCGCCGCGGCGTATTCCACCAGCCCAAGGTTCCTTGTCAGAATCTTGGTTGGAGCGACCGTCAGTGACATAGGCTTAAGCCTATAGCCAGCCAATATGGACTGTCGCGCCGCACATCGAGGGGGAGAACCGATGAGTGAAGTCACACGACCACGCGTAGGAATCACGGGCTATGGCCTTGCCGGACGGTATTTCCACGCCCCGCTTCTCAAAGGTGCTGGATTCGAGATCGTTGGCGCGGTTACATCCAACCCCGAGCGCATCTCTCACTTAAAGTCGGATTTCCCTGATGCGGTCGCTGTGGCGACGGTTGAAGAACTCATTGCTTTGAAGATTGACCTTCTTGTTGTTGCAACAGCGAATATCGTCCACGCGAAAGAAGCGATCGCGGGATTGCGTGCCGGCATACCTGTTGTCGTTGATAAACCGATGGCTCTCAATCTTGCACAGACCGAAGAAATTATTCGAGTATCGGAAGAGACCGGCGTGCCTGTTACAACCTATTTCAGTCGACGTTGGGATAGCGATGCGCTCACCATTAAGCGAGTACTGAAAGAAGGTTTGCTGGGCGAGATTATTCGAATGGATTCACGCTTCGAGCGATTCCGTCCAGAAGCGAATCCACATTCCTGGCGGGAAACGACACCGGAAGCAGAAGGTGGCGGCCTGGTGCTCGACCTGCAGCCACATCTCGTTTCGCTTGCGCTGGATTGGTTTGGACCTGCGGAGCTTAAGTTCGCTTCAGTGCGTTCGATTCGTGGCGGGGCGGATGATGATTCAGTTCTTGTGCTGAAGCATGCGAACGGCGTCGATTCCTATCTCGCTGCTAGCGCCGTTCAGGGATCGCCTGGTCCACGCATTCGGATTTCTGGCACTAAGGGCTCGTTGGTCATCTTCGAATTAGACCCACAAGAAGATTTGCTTCGCTCCGGAAAATATCCAAAGGACGGCGTCTGGGATGTTCCAACTGCAACGCCGGCCTATTTCTTTACAGGCACCGATTTCACGGAGATAGTCAGCGAAAACGGAAACTATTGCGAGTACTACCTTGCAGTTAAGGCCGCGCTTGGCGGCAACTCACCATGGCCAGTGCCGGTGGAGGATTCGCTCGCTGTTGCACGCATTCTTGATGAAGCGCGCGAGATATCTATTCGCTAGCAATGTCTAAAGTCATTGTTGTCGGTGCGGGGCTCGCTGGCTTAACCGCGGCTCGATATCTCCAAGACGCGGGAATTGATGTGATCGTGTTGGAGGCAAGCGACGGCATCGGTGGCCGGGTCCGCTCAGATCAGATTAACGGCTGGATGTGCGATCGCGGTTTCCAAGTTATCAACCCTCGCTATAACGAGATTCGGTGCTTGAAAGTGTTGCAGGGAGTTGATTTTGAACCGATATCGCCGAATATACGTTGGATCGGCGATGGTGGGGATCAACTTCTGGGCCTCAATCATGTATCAGCAACTGTTCTACAAAATCCACGTTCTGTCTCTCAAGAATTACGCCGATTCTTTCGCGGCGTATTTCTTACCGACCCTTCACGGGTCGCACGAGTAATTCGCTGGAAAGTGCAGTCGTCATTCATCCTTGGCCGTCCGGGTCGACCAACTGCGGGGTTAACCGCGTTTACGAGTTCTCTTGCTCGCGGAATAAGTGATATTCGGTTGAATCATTCTGTTACGAGTGCAACCGCAACGTCGGTGACGGGTACTTTCGGAACCATCGAAGCGGACGCGGTAATTGTTGCGACGACAGCGAATGCGGCGGAAAAGATTCTCTCTACCTCGCTCGATATTGAATATTTCGCGAGCCACACCTGGTACCACGTCGTGAAAGCGCCTGTAATAGCCGCTGAATATTTAGCCGTGACAGAATCCGGTCCGGTTGTTAACTCGTCGGTCATTTCTCAGCGAGATGCTGTGTCGCTGATTGCGACAACGGCGCTGACGCAACTCGATCACACAACTCTTAGCGCGGAACTGACCCGTATCTGGGGTGAGCAAGATTTCGAGCTACTGCACTCAGTATCAATACCCGAGTCGTTGCCGATGATTGATGTCAAAGCCCCACATCGTTGGAGCGGGGTGTATCTCGCGGGCGATTATTTGCAGCTTCCCTCTCAACAAGGGGCGATGAAGTCAGGCCGGCTGGCTGCTGGGCGGGTTCTTAAAGCGCTCAATCAATCAGCGCGCTGAGTGCGTTAACGATGTTCGGATAGTCGAAGACGAAACCGTCATCCATCAATGTTTGAGGGATGACTTTCTTCGAACCCAAAATCTCCGAAGAGAATCCACCGAGGGCAATCTTCAAGGCGAAGGCTGGTGCAGGAAATATCGCAGGACGGTGCATGGCCCGCGCGAGTGCGGCGGTAAATTCTTGGTTGGTGACTGGGTTGGCGGTTGTTAAGTTAACCGGGCCAGACACATTTGACTCTAAGAGATGGCAGATTGCACGAATATGGTCGTGCAACGTAATCCACGACCACCATTGACTTCCTGGTCCTAATTTTCCGCCCAAGCCCAGTCGAAACAACGGCAACATTCGTCCGAGTGCTCCGCCCGTGGGATCAAGAACGAGCCCGGTCCGCAACTTCACGGTGCGCACGTCATGGGCAATATCAGCGGCGCCTTCCCATTCGCGACATACCGCTGCGAGAAAATCATCTCCGCTTCGATCGCTTTCAATGACGGCGCGATTGCCGGTCTCGCCGTACCAGCCGATCGCTGATGCTGAGATGAACGTCGCGGGCTTCAATTCATTGACCGCGGTAGCTATTGCGGTTGTGCCGAGTAGGCGAGAGTTAAGAATCTCGGCGCGATACTTTTTTGTCCAACGCTTATCACCAACGCCGGCACCCGCTAAATGGATGACCGCGTCTACGCCACGAAGTGGTTCTAGATCAACAAAGCCTTGTGTGGGATTCCATTGGACTTCGTCGGACGCCACCGCTTTGCGCCGCACCAAACGTTGGACCGTATGACCTTCGCTTTTCAGGTGACCAATCAGGCTGGTACCAATCAGGCCCGATGACCCAGTGACGGCGATCCGTTGCGGAGGTAATGACTTCATGCGAAGAGGTTAGCCGCTTTAGAGACCCAAGTCTGATTCGAATCGACCACCTTCGAGGCGGTCTTTCAGGGTGACCAAGAAACGCGCGGCATCTGCGCCGTCGACGATTCGGTGGTCATACGACAGTGCCAGATAAACCATAGAGCGGACTGCGATTGTCTCTCCACCATCCGTGCCCTTCATGACCATCGGACGCTTAACAACAGCGCCGAGACCAAGAATCGCAACCTGTGGCTGATTGATGATTGGTGTATCGAAGAGCGCGCCACGACTTCCGGTGTTGGTAATGGTGAATGTTCCGCCGCCGAGTTCATCCGGAGAAATCTTGTTGTCGCGAGTACGTGCAGCAACATCAACAATCTTCCGTGCAACGCCGCCCATGTTCAGGTCTCCGGCATCTTTGATGACAGGAACGAGAAGGCCACGCTCGGTATCGACTGCAATACCAAGGTGCTCAGCACCGTGATACGTAATCTGATCGCCTTCGATTGAAGCATTGAGTACTGGATGTTGCTTGAGCGCTTCGCATACAGCAACCGCAAAGAATGGCAAGAAGGTCAGCTTGACGCCTTCACGAGTTTCGAATGATGCCTTTGCACGATCACGAAGACGAGCGATAGCGGTCACATCTACTTCAACAACGGTAGTGAGTTGAGCCGATACCTGTAGTGATTCAACCATGCGAGCTGCAATAACTTTGCGCAAACGCGACATCGTCACTGTCGTTCCGCGAAGTGGCGAGACTGCTACCGGCGCAGCAGGAGCTGACGAAGAAGCGACAGGTGCAGATGGCGAGGATGTTGCGGCGGGACGAGCCGCAGCAAGGACATCTTCTTTGCGAATTCGTCCACCAACTCCGGTGCCAGAAACGCGGGAGAGGTCAACGCCTTGCTCGGATGCAAGTTTGCGAACAATAGGTGTCACATAAGCATCGTTATTTGCTGCAGTGACTGGACGCGGCGCAACGGGAGCAACTGGTGCAGCCGGAGCAGCTGGCGGAGGAGTCACAGGCGCTGATGCAACAGGTGCAGCTACTGGTGCGGCCGCGGGAGCAGCTGGTGGAGGAGTGACAGGAGCGGCTGGGGCAGATGCCGCGCCGGAAGCGCTGCCAATGAGCGCCAAGCGTGCGCCGACGGGAACTGTTGAATCTACTGGCACATCAATTGCCAAAACAGTTCCTGATACGGGCGAAGGAATTTCAGTATCAACTTTGTCGGTAGAAACTTCTAGCAGTGCTTCATCGACATTGACGCTGTCGCCAACGTTCTTAAGCCAACGAGTTACTGTGCCTTCCGTAACACTTTCACCAAGCGCTGGCATCGTAACGATTGTTCCATTCGAAGATGAGACAACCGCAGCAGGCGCTGCAGGTGCAGCGACAGGCGCGGGTGTTTCTACGACAGGAGCAGCAGTAACAGGCGCTGGAGCTTCTGCGACTGGCGCAGTAGCGGCAGCAGGTGCAGATCCAGCGGCGCCATCTAGAATCACTGCGAGCTCTGCGCCAACAGCTACGGTCTGATCAATTCCAACAACAATCTTTTGCAGTGTGCCAGAAACGGGTGAAGGAATCTCGGTATCGACCTTATCGGTGGAGACCTCGAGTAGCGGCTCGTCTACATTGACGAAGTCGCCCTCGGCCTTAAGCCAACGAGTAACGGTGCCTTCGGTGACGCTTTCACCGAGTGCTGGCATAGTGACTGAAAAAGTCATTCTCTATTCTCCTATTAACCGTGAGCGTGTAATGGCTTACCAGCGAGCGCAAGGTGCGCTTCGCCAACTGCTTCAGACAAAGTTGGGTGGGCGTGAATCAAGGCAGCAACATCGCTCGCCTCTGCTTCCCAATTGAAAATCAATTGTGCTTCAGCCAAGAGTTCGCCGACGCGAGATCCGACCATATGAATACCGAGAACTGGGCCATTCTTTTGGGCGACTAGCTTTACTGATCCGGCCGTCTTCAAGATGTTGGCCTTGCCGTTACCTGCCAAGTCGTAAGTCAGTTCCACAACATCGTGACCGCGCTCTTTTGCCACGGCGGTAGTTAGGCCGACCGAAGCAACTTCTGGCTCGGAATACGTGACGCGGGGGACACCGTCATAGTTAATCGGGCGAGGATTGAGGCCCGCGATTTCTTCCGCTACCAAAATGCCTTCAGCAAAACCAACGTGCGCGAGTTGCAAAGTTGGGATGAGGTCGCCGACCGCCCAGATACCTGGGACGTTTGTACGGCACTTCTCGTCGACAATCACGTAACCGCGATCCATCGTGATGCCTTGTTCTTCATAACCGATATTCGCAGATACTGGACCACGACCGACCGCAACCAACAGCACTTCTGCCGTAAACGTTGAACCGTTTTCAAGTGTGACGGTGACGCCATTTGCGCTCTTAGTCGCGGATGCAAACTTGGTTCCGGTTTCAAACTTAATTCCGCGCTTGCGGAATGCCCGCTCCAGCTGCTTGCTCGACGATTCATCTTCAAGTGCGACAAGACGTGGCAGGCCCTCGATGATGGTGACGTCAGATCCAAATGAATGCCAGACCGATGCGAACTCGCAACCGATTACTCCGCCGCCGAGAACGATGACGGATGATGGAACGCGATCCATCGACATCGCTTGTTCGCTGGTAATGATTTGAACGCCATCGATCTCGAGACCAGGCAAGGTCTTTGGGTATGAACCCGTTGCAAGTACAACGTTCTTTCCGGTGTACTGGACGCCATTTACTTCCACGGTGTTCTTGCTGACTAACTTTCCGTGGCCTTCTACGTAAGTGATGTTTCGAGATTTAACCAAGCCCTGCAAACCTTTATGCAATTTGCTGATGACGCCATCCTTATATGCGTTGACGGCCAACATATCCATCGAAATAAATTCTGCTTTGACGCCAAACTCACCTGCATGGCGGGCACTATCGGCAACTTCGCCGGCATGTAGGAGCGCCTTTGTTGGAATGCAACCACGATGCAAGCACGTGCCGCCTAATTTGTCTTGTTCGATGAGAACTACGTTCATTCCCAGCTGTGACGCGCGAAGCGCGCTGGCGTAACCTCCGCTGCCGCCGCCTAGAACAACGAGATCAAATTCAGCCACGATTGCCTCTCTCTGCAGATGTCATTCGCTCGCCGCTTAACCAAGCGGCACTCTCTAATCCTGCCACGATTTGGGGAGGACCTTCGACTGAGGCGGAGCCTAGGCTTGTGATGCCGCTGACTCGATCAGGCGGACCAACGACCGTACAGCCACACCGGTGCCGCCGGTTGGCGTATAGCCGTGGGCCTGGTGCTCATTGAAGGATGGACCAGCGATATCGAGGTGAAGCCAAGGGGTCTCTGGGTTGATGAATTCACGCAGGAAGAGGCCGGCGACGAGCATGCCGCCATAGCGATCGCCGATATTTGCCAAATCTGCGACCGGCGAATCTAACGAGGCGCGGAGCTCCTCGGGCAGGGGCATCGGCCAGAAATTTTCTCCCGCAGCATCAGCAGCGGCGAGAAATTCGGTTGAGAATTCTTCATTGTTGGTCATGACGGCGCTGTAATGAGTTCCGAGTGCAACAACCTGTGCGCCAGTCAGAGTCGCGACATCGATGATGCCGTCCAATCCACCGAGCTTCGCGGCATGCTCTTCCGCGCGAACAAGTGCGTCAGCCATCACAAGTCGACCTTCTGCATCGGGATTTAAAACTTCAACTGTCTTTCCGCCGTACATCGTGATGATGTCGCTCGGACGAGTGGCATTTTCACTAATCATATTTTCGGCAAGTGCAGCCCAGACTTCGATTGCTACTGGTACCTTCAATTTTGAGATAGCGATGATTGCGCCAACAACGGCAGCCGCGCCACTCATATCCGATTTCATCGTCCACATTGACATGCCAGGTTTGAGATTTAAGCCACCTGAATCGAAAGTGATTCCCTTTCCGATGAAGGCAAAACGCTTCTTTGCTTTCGGCGGATTGTAAGAAATATGAAGGAGCCGGGGCTTGCTTGCCGACGCTTGACCTACAGCTGTGATTCCGCCATAGCCTTTCGTTCGCAACGTTGCATCGTTCAGAATCTCTACTTTCAGGCCGGCAGCAGTCGCGCGTTTCTTCTGCATTTGAGAGAAGGAGTCCGGGGTCAAATCGTTAGGCGGCATGTTGATGAGGTCACGTACAGCGGCGATTTCCTCAGCCAGAATTAGCGCTCGAGAGACGGCTGATTTTGCTGCGGCGTCTCTAGCTGAATTAACCAAAATGTTTGTGGACTTCAAGGAAGTGCCGTGTTCGGCCTTCGATGCAAAGCGATAATCGGTATATGTGTACGAGCCCATAAGTGCGCCTTCGGCGATTGCGCCAATCGCAGCAGATGTTTCGGCTGGCAAGGCAAGAGTTGCGCTCTCGTTATTGAGCAACGTGCGGACCGCAGAACCCGCAGCGCGACGGAGTTGCTCATTGGTCCAGCTTTGAGAACTCTTACCTTTAACAACTGGTGCGCTGGTTCCGAGGCCAGTGAAAATCCAAAGCGTTCCGTCGTGTGGGACTTTTACGATCTCATCTATCGCACCAGTCGCGCCCATCGCGGTCAGAGAAGCGAGTAATGACTTGGCGAGCGCGGGGGAGAGAATTCCCGATTGGGCATGCAGATTCAGTTCGCGCTTCGGGCCGATTGTTCGTGACAATCCAACGACGACGACGGTGCTGCTCGCGCCATCCAGTTTTTCAATGAGCTTCGCTGAAATCATGAGTGGAGCATATTTCAGATTTGCCCCAACTTTTCGCTGGGTTTTGGATAGGTTGAGCATATGAAATCTCCGTTGGATAGTTGGCACGTCGCAGCAGGCGCAAAGATGGCGGATTTTGGCGGTTGGGATATGCCCATTGAATACGCCCAAGGTTTCGGCCCAGATCGCCCAGGCGGGGTTTTAGCCGAGCACACGGCTGTTCGTGAGCGGGCAGGAATTTTCGACGTCTCCCATTTGGGCAAGATGTCGGTTGTTGGAAAGGGTGCTCGCGCCTTTGTTAACTCTGTTCTCACCAACGATCTAGCGAAGATTGATGTCGGGCAGGCTCAGTACAACTTGCTCTGCAACGATGCGGGCGGCGTTATCGACGACTTGATTGTCTACATCAAATCTGACGATGAAATTTTTATTATTCCGAACGCTGCAAACTGTGGTGACGTGGTCAAGGTCTTTCAGAAGGCTGCCCCCGTTGGCATGACCGTGACCAACTTGCATAACGAATATGCAGTGCTTGCGGTTCAGGGTCCAGCGACCCCGCAAGCCATGAAAGCGCTTGGTCTTGATCTCGAACTCGACTATATGTCTTTTACCGAAGCGACCATTCCTGGTCATGAACAGTGGGGTTCGGTGATCATCTGCCGAACAGGATATACCGGCGAATTCGGGTATGAACTTCTTCCGGCATCGGCGCATGCATTGGAACTCTGGGAAGCTCTTGTTGCAATTGTGGATTCGCTCGATGGTCGAGTCTGCGGGCTTGGATCACGCGACACCTTGCGGACCGAAATGGGTTACCCCCTTCATGGTCATGAACTCTCACTCGACATCTCCCCGCTACAAGCAGCGGCCGGGTGGGCGGTAGCGCTCGAGAAGGAAACATTCCATGGCCAAGGCGCGTTGCGCGCCGAGAAAAGTGCCGGTGTTGCTCGAATTTCGCGCGCATTGAAATTCAGTGATCGTGGCATCCCGCGGGGCGGCATGAACGTCTTGAACGATTCCGGCGAAATCATTGGCGAAGTCACGAGCGGAACTTTCTCGCCCACCCTCAAAACCGGTATCGCACTTGCCTTAGTCAAACCGGAATACAAAGTTGGATCGAACGTGGTGGTGGATGTGCGCGGTCGTCAGAGCGCTGCTGAAATCGTCAAGCTTCCGTTTGTGGAATCCCACGTTCGCTAATCGCTTTATCGGCCACAATAACTGGCCGGCCGCTTTCTAAAGTAAAGACGTTGATTCGGTTATCAAAGGCGTCCCGAAGTTGAGGTGAATGAATCACCATTTCTGACGGTCCCGTCAATGTGACCCGACCATCGTGAATAATCGAAATGTATTGGGCATACATCGCGGCCAAGGTGATGTCGTGCATTGTTGAAACCACGGTTACGCCGCGCTCTTTGAGAATCTCAATATCGTTCAGCACGGAGATTTGATGATGGAGATCAAGAGCGCTGGTTGGTTCATCCAACAAGATCAGGGTTGGCTCTTGAGCTAACGCGCGAGCGATCAGTGCCCGCTGAGTCTCGCCGCCCGAGAGTTGGCTCACGTGTTGGTCCTGCATTCCGTAGAGCTGAGTCTGTTGCAAGATGTCAGCAATAAAGGTGCGGCTGACAAGAGTTTCATTGCCCCAGCCATCGCGCTTGGAGCGTCCCAACATTACGTATTCTGCGACGGTCATCCCCGCTGGAATATGAGGATTCTGCGGAACGAAAGCGACATTGCGATTGTGATTGCGAAAGACTTCCTCGTTGTTATCGGTGATGGAACCGGCGTATTCACATGTGCCTAGTAGCGCCTTGAGAAGCGTTGTCTTGCCAGCGCCATTTGGTCCCACCAAGCAGGTCCAGGCACCGTCCACGATATCCATAGAGATGTCATGCAGAATTTCCCGGTTGCCGTAACGAACGGTCAGGTCTTTGATGGAAATCATGAGTAACTCACTCTCTTGTTACGTAAGACAAACAGGAAGAAGGGCGCACCAACAAATGCCGTGATGACACCGATGGGTAGTTCGGCGGGGGAGAGCAAGGTTCGAGCGCCGAGATCAGCAAGCACCAGGAAAGCTGCACCTACCAGTGCAATGGTGAGTAATGAACGGTTGGTGACTCGACGAGTGATGCCACGCACCAAATGGGGCACGACGATTCCCACGAATCCAATAAGCCCGCTGGCCGATACAGCGGTCGCTGTTGCGAGCGTTGCTGCTAAAACCGCGATGATGCGAAGGCGATGTGGATTGATGCCCAACGAAAAGGCTTCTTCGTCCGAAAGCATTAATCCATCAAGCTTCTTGGATATGAACACCATCGTGCTAATCGCGAGAAGAATGTAGAAGGCGCTCCACGAAACGACTTGCCATGAGGCCGCGGTCAATTCGCCGAGAATCCAGGAATAGACCGGACGTAGCGCATCGCTGTGGCGTTGTTGGATAAACGTTTGTACCGCGGTTGCGAATGAACCGACCGCAATTCCGGAGAGCAGCAGAGTATTTGGTTCGGCGAAGAATCGTCCGGAGATGAAGAAGCTGGTAAGTACAGCCAAGATTCCGCCGACAAAACTAAAGATGGGCAATAAGCCATAGACATTGCCATGCGATGCAGTGATTGCAAGCGTGGCGCCGAGCCCCGCACCGCTTGCGGCGCCGAGAAGATAAGGATCGGCAAGGGGATTGCGAAATACCGTTTGATAGACAGCTCCACTGCACGAAAGTGCGGCTCCAACCAGAGCGGCCAAGATGACGCGCGGCAACCGCAGGTCAAGCACTAACGTCCGTTGTTCGCCACTCAATCCATGATTCAATCCACAGAGCGTTCTGAGAATGCTCGAAAAGCTAATAGGGATTGGCCCGATGCTGACCGCGAGCAGCGCGATGGCGATAAGCAGGACGGCAGCGCCGGCGGTGATTCGCCAGTTCCAGATCCTGCTTATCGGTGACATGTGGTCTTAATTCTCTCGACTAGGAAATCTTCGCAATAGATGAAGCTACGAAGCGATAGAAATCAACGAGGCGTGGTCCCCAACGGGATGGAATATCCGCAGGCAGAGCAATCACATGCTTCTTCGCGACCGCAGAGATATGGCTCCAACCGACTCGCTTAGCAACTGTCTTACTGGATTCGCCATATTGGGCATCGCTCAGGAAGATGATGTGCGGGTTTGCCTTGATGATGTATTCATTTTGCAACTGTGGGTACCCTGAAGTATCCGCCAATTTTGCGCTGTCTGCGATGTTAGTGAGATTGAAGTCGGCATAGACGTGCCCGACGAAGGTCTTTGATGTAGCTGAGTAATTAGTGTTATCGACTTCGTGGAAGAAGCTGACCGGTAGGGTCTTTCGAGCGCCCTTGATAATTGCTGCGATGGACTTCTTCATGCTGGAAATCAGCGTCGTAGCCTGGGTTATGTGACCGGTGGCCGAGCCAAGGTCGGAAATCTCTGAATAGGCCTCAGCGACGGAGTTTGGTGAAATCTCGGTATACACCTTGATGCCGAGTGACTGAAGCTGGGTGGCAACATCAGCTTCCTTTGTCGCGGTTGAATTCATAATCACCAAATCAGGGGCGTAGGCAGCAATCGCCTCGACATTTGGGTCATAGGCGGAAAGCTTTGATATCGGCGCGCTCTTTGGAAAATTGGAGAGATCATCCACGGCGATAACTTGAGAACCAGCACCGATTGCGAATAGATCTTCAGTGGCGCTCGGTGAAAGTGAAATGATTTTTTTCGGCTGTGTGCTCATATCTGCATGCGCGACAGATGGCAAAGATGCAGAGATGGCGACGAGCGCTACGAGCGCAAACGTGCGATGTGACATAAACAAACTCCCTCAAGAGTCGAGGGAGGAAATATTCGGACTTTCGGATTTCTCGGCTGACGCCTGCAAAATCTAAAGGCCCGACCTTCCTCCGAGGTCGGATACTTCAGCATTGAGTTAGGCGACCTGGCTCAGACTTTTCAGTCATTACAGTTGCGGGAACAGCGCCGGGATTTCACCGGACTTCGCTAAACACCGTGCTACTTCAGAATGTGAGTTCTTCAGCGGGTAGAAATTAGCACAACGAGAGTCGTAGAAAGACTATTCCGCCTTCTTTTTCCGTTGGCGTCGTCCTGCGTTGTAGGCAAGACCAAGCGCAATCACGATAGCTGCGCCTACAAAAATCCATTGAAGAGCATCGGCACCTTCGTGGCCTTCATCAATTCGGCGATGTTCTCCGCCGGTGCTTCGTTGACCATTGTTTGGTTGACCGTGATCATCCGGAACGTTTTGGCCCTCCGGGTCGTTATGAATCTCCACCTGCGGTGTTGAGGCGGGAGAAGGTGTTGCCATATCGGCGTATGCAACGGAAACTGGCCCGAGAATCAATGCGGTCGCAACGATCGCAGAAAGAGCGAGTTTCGATGTTCGCATAATTAAATCTTATCTCCGCGAGTTACCTGTGGTGCCGGCGCACGCATGCGACGCATCTGAGTTGAACGGAGCCAGCCGTACATTCCGATGCCCTTGACCGATTGGCCTGGGAAGCGAACTGCAACTTCCTTCTTGATCGCGCGAGTAAAGAAGAAGCCGGTAACAATTGAGTACAACATTGCGGCATACATAAAGAGGATTGCGAAGAGCTGTACGGCGCGGACTGGAATAACCGTCAAGAAGAGAACAACGACAATCGCTGGCAAGAAATATTCGCCGACCGTGCGACGGGAATCGACGTAGTCACGTACGAAACGACGGACCGGACCCTTGTCGCGCGCTGGCAGAGCGCTCTCTTCGCCACGCATGTAAGCGGCGCGGCTAGCCATTCGAGCTTCGCGAACCGCAGACTTGTCGCGATTGCGACTCGCCTTTGTAGCGGGCGCTGAAATCGCATTGACATTGAGTTTCGCCTCAGCTGCCTTGCGAGTAGGAGTTGCCTTGCCCTTCGGGGCAGCAGCCTTCTTCGCTACGGACTTGTTGGCAGCGGCCGTCTTCTTAGCTGCGGTCTTCTTTGCGGGTTCTTTAGGACTCATACCGCTACGGTAGAGCCAGCATTCGCTCTAAGGCAACTCTTGCGTGCTCGGCGACGGTCGTGTCTACCTTGATTTGGTTCACAAAGGTGCCCTTAACCAACGACTCCATCGCCCAGACCAAGTGCGGGAGATCGATTCGATTCATGGTGCTGCAATAGCAAACCGTCTTGTCTAGGAAGAGAATCTTTTTGTCACTGTGTGCATTAGCGAGTCGCTGAACCAAGTTGAGCTCGGTGCCGATTGCCCAGGCAGACCCTGTTGGCGCTGCCTCAATTGTGCGAATGATGGCTTCGGTGCTGCCGACGACATCGGAATTTATGACCACTTCGTGTTGGCATTCGGGATGTACCAAGACTTGAATTCCAGGTACTGCGGATCGAACATCGTGGATGTTCTGGAGCGAGAAGCGGCCATGAACCGAACAATGACCTCGCCACAAAATCACTCTGGCGGCTTTGATTGCTTCTTCAGTAAGACCACCCATGGGCTTCCATGGATTCCACACAACACAATCGCTAAGAGAGAGCCCAAGTTTGGTCACCGCGGTGTTGCGTCCTAAATGTTGGTCGGGGA
>Ga0208253_1000527_pt1 | contig 15515 bp, 12 predicted proteins | sample CryBogCBE10Oct08_FD_184573 | JGI IMG/M metagenome (GOLD analysis project Ga0208253, IMG submission 184573) | Freshwater microbial communities from Crystal Bog, Wisconsin, USA - CBE10Oct08 (SPAdes) | ecosystem: Environmental > Aquatic > Freshwater > Lake | place: Crystal Bog, Wisconsin, USA...
CCATATGACTCCACTGTTGTGTCAAAGCTCAAGAACGCGGGCGTTGTTATTTTGGGCAAGACCAACATGGATGAATTTGCAATGGGTTCATCAACTGAAAATTCTGCTTATGGTCCAACCCATAATCCGTGGGCGCTCGATCGCATTCCTGGTGGTTCCGGTGGTGGCTCTGCCGCTGCGCTTGCCGCCTTTGAAGCACCGCTCGCAATCGGCACCGATACCGGTGGTTCGATCCGTCAACCAGCCGCGGTAACCGGCACGGTAGGTGTGAAGCCAACATACGGTGGCGTTTCTCGTTTTGGTTTGGTTGCGTTCTCATCTTCGCTCGATCAAGCAGGTCCATGTGCTCGTACCGTTTTAGATACTGCGCTCCTGCACGAAGCAATCGCTGGCTATGACGAACGCGATTCCACAAGCATCAACGCTCCTGTACCTAACGTCGTCGCAGCTGCAAAGCGCCAAGAAGTAAAAGGTATGAAGATTGGCGTTATCAAGGAGTTGATGGGTGACGGATTCCAAAAGGGAGTTCTCGACAGTTTCAAGCAATCACTTGATTTGTTACAAGAACAAGGTGCGGAGATCGTTGAAGTCTCATGCCCAAGCTTTGATTACGGAATTGCCGCTTACTATTTAATCGCGCCGAGCGAGGCATCATCTAACTTGGCTCGTTTTGATTCCATGCGTTACGGAATTCGAGTGGGCGATGATGGACAACGTGGCGCTGAAGAAGTCATGAGCGCTACCCGCGAGGTCGGCTTCGGTAAAGAAGTGAAGCGCCGCATCATCTTGGGTACATATGCTCTTTCATCTGGATATTACGATGCTTATTACGGTTCAGCGCAAAAGGTTCGCACCCTGATTAAGCGCGACTTCGAGAGCGCCTTTAATCTCGCTGATGTTCTTGTTTCGCCATCCACGCCGACCACCGCTTTCAAAATCGGTGAGCGCGCGAATGATCCGTTAGCAATGTATTTGGCTGATATCACCACAATCCCAGTCAATATGGCGGGTATTGGTGGAATGTCATTGCCATCCGGACTATCAGCAGACGACGGATTGCCAGTTGGTTTCCAGATCATGTCACCGGCGATGCAGGATGACCGGATGTACCGCGTCGGCGGAACACTTGAGGCAGCTTTGAACGACAAGCTCGGTAAGCCAATCTGGGCCCAAGCACCTGAGTTGGCGGTGAAGTAATGGCACTTAATTACGATCAAGCCGTCGCTAAGTACGAGCCAACGCTCGGCCTTGAAGTTCACGTCGAACTCAATACGAATTCAAAGATGTTCTGCTCGTGCTCTACCGTTTTTGGCGCAGAACCAAATACTCAAACCTGTCCGGTCTGTTTGGGAATGCCTGGTGCTTTGCCAGTCGTGAACGCGAAGGCGATTGAGAGTTCGATTCTGATTGGCCTGGCGCTCAACTGTTCGATCGCGCCATATAGCCGCTTTGCACGAAAGAATTATTTCTATCCCGATATGCCGAAGAACTTCCAGACATCTCAGTACGACGAGCCAATCTGCGTTGATGGCTACCTTGATGTTGAAATTGAGACCGATGAAGGCCCTCAGACATTCCGCGTGGATATCGAGCGCGTACACATGGAAGAAGACACCGGTAAGTCGCTGCACGTTGGTGGCGCAACCGGCCGTATTCATGGCGCTGAATATTCTCTGTTGGATTACAACCGCGCTGGTATTCCGTTGGTCGAAATTGTTACGCGAATTGTTCCTGGCACCGGCAAGTACGCACCCGCCGTTGCTCGTGCATACGTGACCGAACTCCGTGACATTTTGCGTTCGCTCGGCGTGAGCGATGTGAAGATGGAACAAGGATCGCTTCGTTGCGATGCCAACGTCTCACTCGCACCAATCGGCAGCGGAAAGCTGGGCACTCGAAGTGAGACCAAGAACGTGAACTCGTTGCGTTCAGTCGAGCGCGCGGTTGCTGGTGAAATCGTCCGTCAAGCCAATCGACTTGAAGCAGGCGAGCGGATTGTTCAAGAGACTCGCCACTTCTTAGAAGAGAGCGGCGAAACTCGCCCCGGCCGTTCAAAAGAAACCGCCGAGGATTATCGATATTTCCCAGAACCAGATTTGGTTCCGGTCGCACCCGATGCAAAATGGATTGAAGAGCTTCGTGCCACTTTGCCAGAGAAGCCATCGACTCGTCGCAAGCGCTTGCAAGAAGCGTGGGGCGTCTCCGATAACGAAATGGCATCGATGGTTAATGCCGAGCTGCTGGATACTGTCGAGGCGACAATCGCACTCGGTGCAGAACCTGCTCGCGCTCGCGGTTGGTGGTTGGGAGAAATCTCCCGCTTGGCCAATGAGAAAGAAGTTCATCCGACTTCGTTGATTACCGCAGAGCAAGTCGCAGAAGTTATTGCGCTGATTGCTAATGGCGAGCTGACCGACAAGTTGGCGCGTGGTGTTGTCGAGGGTGTTATCGCAGGTGAGGGATCACCGCGTGAAGTCATCGATAAGCGCGGCCTCAAAGTTGTTTCTGATGATGGTGCGCTGATGACCGCAATCGAAGCTGCTATTGCCGCACAACCTGATACCGCCGAACGAATTCGCGGTGGAAATATTCCAGCTGCTGGCGCGTTAATTGGCGCTGTCATGAAGGCGACCGGGGGACAAGCCGACGCCGCAAAGGTTCGCGAATTACTTCTCAAGCACCTAGGACAGGGGTAAGCATGAGCTCAAATATGAAACCACGTTCTGGACTGGTGACCGACGGTCTTGAGCGCGCACCAGCACGCGGCATGTTACGTGCGGTCGGAATGAAGGATGAAGATTTCGCCAAGCCACAGATTGGCATTGCATCATCATGGAACGAAATCACACCGTGCAATCTCTCATTAGATCGGCTTGCAAAGGCATCGCGCAAAGGTGTCATCGAAGCTGGTGGATTCCCGATGCAGTTCGGAACTATTTCAGTCTCTGATGGAATTTCGATGGGCCACGAGGGCATGCACTTCTCGTTGGTATCTCGTGAAGTTATTGCCGACTCGGTCGAAACCGTTATGCAAGCAGAACGTCTTGATGGCATGGTCACCTTCGCTGGTTGCGACAAGTCGTTGCCAGGAATGATGATGGCCGCTGCTCGTATCGATGTCGCCAGCGTTTTTGTTTATGCCGGATCAACGCTCGCAGGACAGGTAGATGGCAAAGATGTCACCATCATCGATGCCTTTGAAGCAGTGGGCGCATGTGCCCGTGGCTTAATCTCGCAAGAGAAGGTCGATGAAATTGAACGCGCTATCTGTCCAGGTGAAGGCGCTTGTGGTGGCATGTACACCGCGAACACCATGGCCGCGGTTGGCGAAGCGCTTGGATTATCACTTCCTGGTTCAGCGTCACCACCAGCCGTTGACCGTCGTCGTGATGACTACGCAGTCAAGGCTGGCGCAGCAGTTGTTGAACTCATTCGTCGTGGCATCACCACTCGAGATATTTTGACGAAGAAAGCATTCGAGAACGCCATCACCGTTGTGATGGCGCTTGGTGGATCGACCAACGCAGTTCTTCACTTGTTGGCGATTGCGAACGAAGCCGAAGTCGAATTAACGCTGGAAGATTTCCATCGGATTGGTTCGAAGGTGCCGTTGCTCGGTGACTTGAAGCCATTCGGTAAATTTGTGATGACCGATATCGATCGCGTTGGTGGCATTCCAGTAGTACTCCGCGCACTTCTTGATGCCGGACATTTGCACGGTGATTGCTTGACCGTGACTGGTAAGACCATGGCCGAAAACTTGGCGGATCTGACTCCACTCGATCCAGATGGCGAAGTTCTGCACAGCATTAAGAATCCATTGTCGCCTGGTGGCGGAATCACGATTCTTGGCGGCTCACTTGCGCCAGAAGGCGCCGTCTGCAAGACAGCGGGCGTCGGCGTTGAACATTTCGAAGGACCAGCACGCGTCTTTGAACGCGAGCAAGCTGCGATGGAAGCGTTGGAGAACGGCACCATTAAAGCGGGTGATGCAATTGTGATTCGCTATGAAGGCCCTAAGGGTGGACCGGGCATGCGCGAAATGTTGATGATCACCGGCGCTATCAAGGGCGCAGGTTTGGGGAAGTCCACTCTGTTGTTGACCGATGGTCGCTTCTCGGGTGGATCCACCGGACTTTGCGTCGGCCACGTCTCACCAGAAGCGGTGGATGGCGGACCAATCGCATTTGTTCGCGATGGCGACATCATTCGAATCGATACCGTGAAGCGGACCTTGGATCTCTTGGTTGATGAGGCAGAGCTAGCCGAACGCCGAAAGAGCTTTCAGCCCGTACCCCACAAATACAAGCGGGGCGTCTTGGCGAAATACAGCAAGGTGGTTGGTTCCGCCTCACAGGGCGCGGTCACTAGCTAGCTCTCGAAAGGCCTTCGGCGATAGCGCTCATATATTGAGACGTGCGTCTCAGGGGTTGACTCGCTTCTAGGCTCGCGCGAGAATTACCCCATGACATCCGTCGTGGTTATTAGCAAGCGCGCGATCTAGTTCCGACTAGAACGTGCGCTACCCCTCAGTGGAAACTGAGGGGTTTGCTATTTAACTGGACGAATAACCACCGATACATAACGAGATATGACGAGAGATATGAAGGGAGATGAACATGAGTAACGATAAGAAGACGGGGGCGCAGGCTCTCGTGCAAGCGTTAGAAGATTCTGGCGTTGATGTCATGTTCGGTATCCCTGGCGGCGCAATCTTGCCGGCCTATGATCCAATTTTTGATTCGAAGATTCGCCATATTCTGGTTCGACACGAACAAGGCGCCGGCCACGCTGCAACTGGTTACGCACAAGCGACCGGCCGCGTTGGCGTCTGCATCGCTACATCAGGCCCCGGTGCAACCAATCTCGTCACTCCGCTCGCCGATGCACAAATGGATTCTGTTCCGGTTGTTGCGATTACTGGTCAGGTCGCATCTGGCGCCATCGGTACCGATGCCTTTCAAGAAGCAGATATTCGCGGCATCACGATGCCGGTCACCAAGCACAACTTCTTGGTCACCGATCCGGCAGAGATTCCACGCGCGGTTGCCGAGGCATTTCATATTGCAAGCACTGGTCGACCAGGTGCGGTCTTGGTGGATATCGCCAAAGACGCCCTGCAGATGATGACGGATTACAACTATCCACAGAGCATTAATCTGGCCGGATATCACCCAATCTCCAAACCAACCGATGGCGCGATTCGCGATGCAGCTCGTTTGATTGCTGAATCCAGCGCACCAGTTCTTTACGTGGGCGGCGGCGCTATCAAGTCAGCCGCACATAAAGAGTTGCTTGAACTTGCAGAGCTCACCGGTGCACCTGTTGTCACAACGTTGATGGCGCTCGGTGCGTTTCCCAATAGTCACCCACAACATTTGGGTATGCCTGGAATGCACGGCACGGTTGCCGCGGTTACCGCGCTTCAAAAAGCTGACTTGCTCATTACCTTGGGCGCTCGCTTTGATGATCGCGTTACTGGAAAGCTTTCGTCCTTTGCTCCGAACGCGAAGATTCTTCATGCCGATATTGATCCTGCCGAGATCGGCAAGAACCGTCGCGCCGATGTTGCCGTTGTTGGCGATTTGAAGCTCACCATTGCTGCACTTATTCCAGCAGTAAAAGCTGAATTCAAGAAGAGCAAGCCAGATCTTGGCGCTTGGTGGAAGCAAGTTAATTCATGGCGCGAGCGCTTCCCGTTGGCGTATGACTTGCCGACCGATGGCACGATTTCGCCGCAATTTGTCATTGAACGTATCGGAAAGATTTCTGGACCGGATTCAATTTATGTGGCTGGCGTTGGCCAACACCAGATGTGGGCATCACAATTCATTTCATACGAGAAGCCACGCACTTGGTTGAACTCTGGCGGTTTGGGAACAATGGGCTATGCCGTTCCTGCTGCGATGGGCGCAAAAGTTGGCGCACCAGACACAACCGTGTGGGCGATTGATGGCGATGGTTGTTTCCAGATGACCAACCAAGAGCTCGTCACATGCGCTTTGAACAACATTCCCATCAAGGTTGCGATTATCAATAACGAAAGCCTCGGCATGGTTCGCCAGTGGCAGACCTTGTTCTATAACCAGCGTTATTCAAATACCGAGCTTCAATCCAAGCGGATTCCTGACTTTGCGAAGCTGGCAGAGGCGATGGGTTGCGTTGGATTGTCGTGCGATAAGCCAGAGGATGTCGATCGCGTTATTCAGCAAGCGATGGAGATCAATGATCGCCCAGTCGTTGTTGATTTCAGCGTTCATCGCGATGCGATGGTCTGGCCGATGGTTGCCGCTGGTACATCCAACGATGACATCGTCGTGGCTCGTTCCATGGCGCCGATCTGGGATTCACAGGAGCTCTAGTCATGACTCAACAACATCCAGATTCCGGAATCACATCTCGCGCTGCAACCAAGGTTCACACCTTGTCGGTCCTTGTTGAAAACAGCCCAGGTGTATTGGCTCGTATCGCTTCGCTCTTTTCGCGCCGCGGTTACAACATTGATTCGCTCGCCGTGGGGCCAACCGAAAATCCACTGTATTCACGAATGACGATCGTGATTGATGTCGAAGCCCACGCGCTCGAGCAAGTGATTGCTCAACTCGATAAATTAATCAACGTCATTTCTATTACCGAGCTCGACCCAGTCGCTTCGGTTCAGCGCGAGTTGTTGCTGGTCAAGGTCAGCACAAACGCAACCACTCGATCACAGGTCCTGGAGACCGTTCAACTTTTCCGCGCCAAAGTAGTCGACGTGGCACAAGATGCCGTCACGGTCGAGGCGACCGGAAATTCCGAGAAGATTGAGGCGTTGCTTCGCGTTCTCGAACCGTATGGCATCAAAGAATTGGTTCAATCAGGACTTGTGGCTATGTCACGCGGATTGAAGCCAGGTTTATCAACTAACACCGACTCGAAAGGCTAGACCTCACATGGCAACCCAGTATCACGACGAAGATGCAGACCTATCGATTATTCAAGGCAAGAAAGTTGCCGTGATTGGTTATGGCTCACAAGGTCACGCACACGCGCTCAGCTTGCGCGATAGCGGTGTGGATGTTCGCATCGGTTTAGCTGATGGTTCGAAGTCACGCGCAAAGGCAGAGGCAGAAGGACTTCGTGTCCTCTCAGTTGCGGATGCAGTGAAGGAAGCCGACCTCGTTATGTTGTTGGCACCAGATCACGTCCAGCGCCATATCTATAACGAGTCCATCAAGCCAAACTTGAAGCCAGGTTCAGCTCTGTTCTTCGGACACGGATTTAACATTCGTTTCGGTTACATCAAGCCAGAAGCAAATATCGATGTTGCGATGGTTGCACCGAAGGGTCCAGGACACTTGGTCCGTCGCGAATATGCAGCAGGACGCGGTGTACCTGTTCTTGTCGCGGTTGAGCAAGATGCAACAGGCAACGCATGGCCATTGACCTTGTCATACGCAAAGGCAATCGGTGGTTTGCGCGCCGGCGGAATCTTGACCACCTTTACTGAAGAGTGCGAGACCGACTTGTTCGGCGAGCAAGCAGTCTTGTGTGGTGGCGCATCGCAACTCGTTCAGTACGGTTTTGAAACTTTGGTCGAAGCTGGTTACCAGCCAGAGGTTGCGTATTTCGAGTGCTTGCACGAACTTAAGTTGATTGTTGACTTGATGTACGAAGGCGGAATCGCAAAGCAGCGCTGGTCGGTATCCGATACCGCTGAATACGGCGATTATGTCTCTGGCCCACGCGTCATTGATCCGCGCGTCAAGGAGAATATGAAGGCTGTCTTGAGCGACATTCAGAACGGCACCTTTGCAAAGCGCTTCATTGATGATCAAGAGGCAGGCGCACCTGAGTTCAAGTCATTGCGCGCCAAGGGCGAGTCGCACCCAATCGAATCTGTGGGCCGTGAACTTCGCAAGATGATGTCATGGGTACGTGGCAACACCAAGGATGATTACCAAGAAGGTGTAGCAGCACGTGGCTAACAAGCCGGTAGTTCTCATTGCGGAAGAGCTGAGCCCTGCAACTATGCAGGCGCTCGGCCCTGACTTTGAAGTTCGCCACTGTGACGGTGCGAATCGCGATGAACTATTGCCAGCGCTCGCCGCCGGCGTAGATGCAGTCTTGATTCGATCTGCGACAAAGATGGATGCAGAAGCAATTGCTGCCGCTAAAGGTCTAAAAGTAATTGCACGTGCGGGCGTTGGTCTCGATAACGTCGATATTCCTGCGGCTACCGCTGCGGGCGTCATGGTCGTTAATGCACCAACATCAAATATCGTTTCGGCGGCCGAGCTAGCAATCTCGTTGTTGCTCGCATCTGCTCGCTTTATCTCGCCAGCACATGCTGCGTTGCGTAACGGCAAATGGGCGCGTTCCAAGTACACCGGTGCAGAGCTCTTTGAAAAGACTCTAGGCATCGTCGGTTTTGGTCGCATTGGACAGCTCGTCGCGGCTCGTATGCAAGCATTTGGCATGAACGTGATTGCTTACGATCCATATCTCCAACCTGCTCGCGCTGCGCAATTAGGTGTTCAGTTGGTTGAACTCGACGTGCTCTTGAAGAACGCGGATTTCATTACGATTCACTTGCCTAAGACAAAAGAGACCGCAAACCTGATTGGCGTAGACGCGCTCAAACTCGTGAAGCCTTCGGTTCGTATCGTGAACGCTGCTCGTGGTGGCGTTTTGGATGAGGCAGCGCTCTTTGATGCACTGAACGAAGGTCGCGTTGCTGGTGCAGGTCTGGATGTTTATGCAACCGAACCATGCACAGATTCACCACTCTTCCAGCTCGACAATGTTGTTGCGACACCACACCTCGGTGCTTCGACTGATGAAGCGCAGGAGCGGGCGGGTATTGCGGTTGCAGTATCTGTTCGCAAGGCACTTGGTGGCGAACTTGTTCCTGATGCAGTCAACGTTAAGGGCGGAATGATTCACGAAGAGATTCGCCCAAGCTTGCCGTTGGTCGAGAAGATGGCGCAGATTGCGACATCGCTCGCAGGCGAATTACCCGTCTCAATCGCGCTACATGTTCGTGGCGATATTTCTGGACATGATTCGTCAATCTTGGCGACAAGTGCTCTTAAGGGAGCGTTGTTGGCGACCGGTGCAGAAGAAGTCACTTACGTGAACGCTCCTGGTCTGGCAGCAGATCGTGGAATTACTTCAACCGTCGATACCAATCCAGAGAGTCCGGAATATCGCAGCATGATCTCTTTGCATGCAGCGTTGAGCAACGGTAAGACCGTTGTCGTTGACGGAACCTTGATGGGTATTCGCAAGGTCGAGAAAATTATTGCCGTCGATGGCTTTGATCTGGATCTGCCACCGACTGAGAACCTGCTCTTCCTTCGCTATACCGATAAGCCCGGCATCGTCGGTGCCGTCGGTGGAATCTTGGGTGCGGCTGGTTTGAATATTGCTGGCATGCAGGTTGCTCGCGCCAACCAAGGCGGCGAAGCGCTGATGGCGATCACCGTTGATTCATCTGTATTCGATGAGATTGTCGGCAAGGTCCAAAAAGAAACTGGCGCAGAACTCGTTCGCTCAGTAACTCTCGTTAATTAATGTGAAGGTGAATTAATGTCTAACGTAGTAAAGCTCGCGGTCATTGCTGGCGATGGCATTGGTCCAGAAGTCGTCGGCGAAGGTCTCAAGGTCTTGGAAGCGGTAGCCGCTAAGTACGGCACGACTTTTGCTAAGACCGAATACGACCTTGGCGCAAAGTACTGGCACCGAACTGGTGAAACTTTGCCGGATTCCGTTCTCGCCGAGCTTGCTACAGCAGACGTTATTTTGTTGGGCGCTGTTGGCGACCCGGGTGTGCCTAGCGGCGTGCTCGAGCGTGGACTCTTGCTCAAGCTTCGCTTCGCATTTGATCACTACATCAATCTCCGTCCAGCGAAACTCTTTCCAGGCGTTAAGTCGCCATTGGTGAATTCTGATGCGATCGATTTCATTGTTGTTCGCGAAGGAACTGAAGGGCCATATGTTGGCGCTGGCGGGTCGTTGGCATACGGGACACCGGATGAAATAGCTACCGAGGAGAGCCTTAACACTCGACGCGGCGCAGAGCGTGTGATTCGCGATGCTTTTGCGCGCGCCCAAGCTCGACCACGTAAGAAGCTGACCTTGGTACATAAGAACAATGTGTTGACTCGCGCCGGTGGTCTATGGACCCGAACCTTCAACGAAGTCGCTAAAGAATTCCCGGATGTCACCACTGACTACCTGCATGTAGATGCGGCATCGATGTTTTTCGTGACCAACCCAGAGCGGTTTGATGTGGTTGTCACCGACAACCTCTTTGGCGATATCTTGACCGATATTGCGGCTGCCATCTGCGGCGGTATTGGCTTGGCTGCTTCTGGCAACATCAACCCAACCGGAAAATTCCCATCCATGTTTGAACCCGTCCATGGTTCTGCACCAGATATTGCTGGCAAGGGGCTAGCGGATCCCACCGCGACCATCATGTCGGTCGCGATGCTGCTCTCACATATTGGATTGCACGACGCTGCGCGCGAAGTTGAAGCAGCGGTTGCCGCTGACCTGGTCTCCCGTGGAGATGCCAAGCGCTCCACTTCTGAAATTGGCGCCGTCATCTTGCAGGCTGTGAAGTAAAGGAGAAGCCATGAAAGTAAATCTCCACCCAAATTCTGCACCCGCGTCGGACGCTGATCGCGTCGCAAAAATTGCCGAAGGTGGATTCGGTAAGTACTACACCGACAATATGGTCGTTGCAGAGTGGAGCCTTGAAAACGGTTGGTCAGATGCAGTGTTGAAGCCATATGGTCCACTGACACTTGATCCTGCGACCGCGGTATTTCATTATGGTCAAGAAATTTTCGAGGGCATGAAGGCATACAGCCAACCCGATGGTTCTATTTCATTGTTCCGCCCACAAGCGAATGCCGAACGATTTGCGCGAAGCGCAGCGCGGTTAGCGTTGCCAGAGATGCCTACTGATTTTTTTGTTAAGACCGTTGAAGAGTTGGTGAAGCAGGATCGCGCTTGGGTTCCGGGCAAAGTAGGAGAGTCGCTCTACTTGCGTCCATTCATGATTGCTACCGAAGTTGGTCTGGGCGTGCGCCCATCCAATAAGGCGATGTATCTATTGATTGCAACGCCAGCATCTGCATATTTCAACGCTGCCAAGGCAGTGACCGTTTGGATTTCGACCGAGTACGTTCGCGCCGCACCAGGTGGAACCGGTGAAGCAAAATGTGGCGGTAACTACGCCGCATCATTAGTCGCACAACGCCAAGCCGCTGAACAAGGGTGCGATCAAGTCGTCTGGTTGGACGCGAACGAGCGCCGCTGGATTGAAGAAATGGGCGGAATGAACCTCTATTTCATCAAGGGTTCAGGCAAGGATGCCACCGTCGTTACTCCGAAATTGACCGGCACCTTGTTGCCCGGAATCACCCGCGATTCAATTCTCTCGGTTGCAGCAGATCTTGGCTACAAAGTAGAAGAGACGATGATTTCTATCGATGATTGGCGCGATGGCGTTGCCAGCGGCGAAATCACGGAGATCTTTGCCTGCGGAACCGCAGCGGTTGTTTCAGCTGTGGGAGCCGCCAAGAGCGCGCACGGAACGTGGACTACCGGCGACGGAAATCCTGGACCTATCACGCAACAGATTCGGGAAACCTTGCTCGGTATTCAACACGGCACAATCGCGGATACTCGCGGATGGAACGTGAAGGTCTGTTAATGCCAACTTCTGACGCTTTTCATATTTACGACACCACGCTTCGTGATGGCGCGCAGCAGGAAGGTCTGAACCTCTCGGTTCATGACAAGCTGGCGATCGCTCGTTATCTCGATGAGTTGGGCGTTGGATTTATTGAGGGCGGCTGGCCCGGCGCAAACCCAAAGGACACCGAATTCTTTGAACGCGCCAAGAAGGAATTGCAGCTAAAGAACGCGACCTTCGTAGCGTTCGGTGCGACTCGTCGCCCTAACGTCAAAGCAGCGGATGATGTCTTGCTCCGCGCGCTTGCTGATTCAGGTGCAGCGGCCGTAACGCTGGTCGCAAAGTCTCACGATCGTCACGTTGATTTAGCCCTTAAGACCAGCCTGGATGAGAACCTGGCGATGATTCGCGACTCCATCAAGTTTTTGCGCGATGGTGGCCAACGGGTATTTCTCGATGCCGAACACTTCTTTGATGGTTACCTTTCTAACAAGGCGTATGCGTTAGAAGTAGTTCGGACTGCTGCTGAAGCTGGCGCAGATGTAGTCGCGCTCTGCGATACAAATGGTGGCATGTTGCCAGACCAGCTGGCCGAGATTGTCCATGAAGTCCTTGGAGCATCCTCATCGCGACTGGGTATTCATTGCCACAACGACACCGGCTGCGCCATCGCTAACTCGTTGGCCGCGATTGAAGCTGGCGCAACGCACGTGCAGGGCACGCTTAATGGTTATGGCGAGCGCACCGGCAACGCAGATTTGGTCAGCATCATCGCTAACTTGGAATTGAAGAAGAAGCAGAAAGTCTTGCCAGAAGGGGCGCTGCGCGAGGCGTTCAGAATTTCTCATGCGGTTTCGGAAGTAACCAACGTTGCCCCAAGTCCACGCCAACCATATGTCGGCGTATCAGCATTCGCGCACAAAGCGGGATTGCACGCCAGCGCTATCAAGGTAGATCCAGCGATGTATCAGCACGAAGATCCAGCTTCGGTTGGCAACGATATGCGCATGCTTGTTTCGGATATGGCCGGCCGCGCCTCCATCGAATTAAAGTCGCAGGAACTCGGCGTTGATATCGGTGACGATAAAGAGGTCGTGGGTCGGGTCGTTGCACGAGTCAAAGAGATGGAAGCACGCGGCTTTACCTTCGAAGCAGCGGATGCATCGTTTGAGCTTCTTTTGCGGGAAGAGATTGATGGAAAGCGCGCTAAGTTCTTTACGATTCTCAATTGGGACACCACTGTTACACGTGGCTCTGGTGATGCGGTGACATCACGCGCACAGGTCACTATCTCTGCCGGCGGTGAAGTGATTGAGGCCGAAGGCTCAGGTAATGGTCCGGTCAACGCCATCGACCGCGCGCTGCGAAGCGGTTTGGAAAAGTTTTATCCAGAGCTCGCAAAGCTAGAGCTAACGGATTACAAGGTTCGAATTCTGGAAGGTCGATTGGGCACTGGCGCGATCACTCGCGTTTTGGTTGAGACTAGCGATGGCACAGGGGAGTGGACCACGATCGGTGTTCATGAGAACGTAATTGCAGCGTCAGCGATGGCGCTAGAGGATGCGGTGACCTACGGCTTGCTTCGTCAGGGTCGCATACCAGAATGACCGATGCCGGCTTGATTGCTCAGTACGAGGAGCATCTGGCAATTGATTGCAATCTTGCAGATAACTCCATTCGGGGTTACGTCTCTGACTTACAATCTTTCTTAGCGCATATCGAAAAGCTAAACATCACAGAATTTTCTGATTTAGAGTTGAAGCACGTCCGGTCCTGGTTAGCCAATCTGCAAACGACTGGCGCAGCTCGCTCTACTTTGGCCCGCCGAATCGTTTCGATGCGCGCTTTTACGGGGTGGGCATACCGCAATGGCTGGTTGAGTTCGGATATCGCTGCTTCATTAGTAGTTCCCAAGCCGCACCGCACGTTGCCCGATGTCTTGAATCAGAATGATGCCCAGCAGATGATTGATGCGCTGATCGAACGTAACACAGAAACCCATACCGCGAAATCTCGGCGCGATCTGGCGATTGTTGAAGTCTTGTATGCATCAGGTGCGCGAGTCTCGGAAATTTGCGGCTTAGATATGCGCGACCTTGATCAAAGCCGCCAAACGATAAAAGTTTTAGGCAAAGGCAATAAAGAACGAGTCGTGCCGCTTGGTGGCCCGGCAATGACCGCCATCAACGAATACCTGTCGAAGGCGCGTCCAGAATTCGCCAATGAATTATCGGGCGATGCAATCTTTCTTGGCTCCCGCGGGAAGCGAATCGATCAACGAACCGTCCGTGAAATCGTGTATCGAGCAACGTCAGAAGTCGGCGTGAAAATGGGGCCGCATGGTCTGCGCCATTCTGCTGCTACGCACTTGCTTGAAGGCGGCGCAGATTTGCGCACCGTGCAAGAGATTTTGGGTCATTCGTCACTGGCAACAACTCAGATTTACACCCACGTCTCGCCGGAGCGGTTGAAAAGTGCATATGACCAAGCACATCCCAGGGCATAAGTTCATGAACATGAACTGCGTTCCCGGTAGTGCTCTCGACCGCAACTGACCGCGGCCAAGCCAACCCGGTTGCCAATCCCAAGACGATCAGAGATAGGCCGACGACCGCTTTCAGCCCAGCGCCAGAACTTTCAGTTTTTGTTATGTCCATGCAGGAAGTCTCGATTATGGGGCTCGGGCCAGCGCCGTCAGGCGAGAAATCTGGGGAAAAAGCACCCCTGTGCATCACATAGGATTAGCCCCAGCACAACAGCAGTTCTGAGCCCGATGAGGAAACTCAATCGGAAACTCATAGTTGTGACTTCACGCGCTTGACTGAGTATGAACTTCGGTGATTTACCCAGTAACCATTTCGGTCCGCGGATTGTTCTCGTAACAACCCGGTCGGTGATTAAGCGCTAGAGATTCAACAAATCGTTGAGTCGTTAACCGAGTGCGTTATTCGTGCCTGCACGGAAACGCAATGAAGGAGTATGCCGTTATGGCAGTTGTAACAATGCGAGAACTCCTCGACAGCGGAGTCCACTTCGGACACCAGACTCGTCGATGGAACCCAAAGATGAAGCGCTACATTTTCGCGGAGCGCAATGGCATCTACATCATCGATATCCAACAATCACTCGCGCTGATTGATAGCGCTTACGAGTTTGTTAAGGACACAGTCGCCAAGGGTGGACATATCCTTTTCGTTGGAACCAAGAAGCAAGCACATGAGCCAATTAAGGCGATGTCTGCTCGCGTAGGAATGCCATACGTTACCGAGCGTTGGTTGGGCGGAATGCTCACCAACTTCCCAACCGTCTACAAGCGTATTCAGCGCTTGAAGGAGTTGGAAGCCCTAGAGAGCTCTAACGATCAAGTTTTGACTAAGAAGGAACTCTTGGTTCTTCGCCGCGAGCGTGAGAAGCTGACCAAGAACCTCGAAGGCATTCGCAACATGACCAAGTTGCCTTCAGCAATTTGGGTAGTCGATACCAAGAAGGAGCACCTTGCTGTTGCAGAAGCACACAAGCTCGGTATTCCAGTCGTCGCTATCTTGGATACAAACTGCGATCCAGATGAAGTCGATTACAAGATTCCAGGCAACGACGATGCAATTCGTTCTATCGCCTTGTTGACTCGCGTCATTGCCGATGCAGCAACCGCAGGCTTGCAGGCTCGTTCTGCAACCGCTGCAGCTGCCGCACAAAATTCCGATGCTCCTGCAGCTAAGGCTGAAGCAGTGTTGGCAGATGTTGCTAACGAGATGCTTTCAGCAGCCGGCGAAGCAGCACCAGCTGAAGGGGAGACCAAGTAAGTGGCGGCCTACACAGCAGATGA
>Ga0208253_1000530_pt1 | contig 15388 bp, 22 predicted proteins | sample CryBogCBE10Oct08_FD_184573 | JGI IMG/M metagenome (GOLD analysis project Ga0208253, IMG submission 184573) | Freshwater microbial communities from Crystal Bog, Wisconsin, USA - CBE10Oct08 (SPAdes) | ecosystem: Environmental > Aquatic > Freshwater > Lake | place: Crystal Bog, Wisconsin, USA...
GCTCTAGCACATTCTCTGTGTATTGTTTACGCATCTGTTCTTTAGCGTATTCTTGAATCTTAATTTTGGCTTTGGCTACCTCAATAGCTTCTTCCTCAGTAAAGATACCGAACTCGTCATAGTCCAAGAACTTGCTCCACTTCGTGCTACCAAAGAACTCTTCGGGGTGGGTCTCAAGTCTTTGCAATACAATAGCTAATCCATCTAGCATCGTTTCTTTAGCATCTTCCATCGTCATCTCCTTGTAGATAAAGGGCTAGCTCGTGGACGTTGTCTTCGTTGATAACGAACGTATGCCCGCCTGCGGAACGAATCTTGCTTAGTTCTTTTTCTTGCAAAGCGGTCGGCTTATTCTTGCCTGCCTTGCACTCTATGCCCATGAACAGGGAATTAAAACAACAGATGATGTCGGGCACGCCCGATCTGCCGTAGCCATGCGTGGCTGGAAAGAAATAATATATGCTATGCTCTTTGAGTAATTTAACTACACGAGCTTTAACCTTTGCTTCTGGCGTCATTCGTTTTCCTTGTAATACTTTTAATTATTGACACAGTATACCCAAAGAAAACCAGATGTGCAAATATTTTTATAGGGGCTTACCCTAACATATCGACAGCCATGTCGTTTTGTTTAGACAATAAAAAAGCCACCCGAAGGTGGCTTAGTGTGAGATAGCAGATTACGCACTCACGTTACGCTCAGAGGAGATGCTCGGATTTAACCGACGCCGAAAGATACATCTGCAATATATACAATCGGCACTACAAATATCACGTGAAGTGATAGGGAATTATTGCTCAGTCTTGGTCTTGCCGTCAACGATGTAATGCACGAACTCAAGGACTTTTATACCTAGATGGACATACGGCTCGTTCTGATCAATGACCTTGAACATACCTAGTTTCTCGCCAATGTCGGCAGGTATGTCCTCGAAGTGCTGATACTTAGTTACCTCACCTGTATGTAGACTAAGAACCGCATAGCTACCATCGGTATAGGCTTGCACACCATACCCATGCTTGGCTTCTATCATATCGGATAAGGCTTTGACTTCTAAGTATTTAGTCACATTATCGTCAACGTGTTTGATGTTGTTCGTATACTGTGCATTGTTTGCACTTAAAGTCACATTACCAGAACCATCTATGCGTGCGTGATACGAAGCTACTGCATAATCAAACGCAACCTTAGTTGAGTTCACCGACCAAGTTACTGCATTTTCGTAGTTAGCTTTAAGGCCTGTAACCCTGTCCTTAACCATGTTACCGATCTGATTGGCTAGTTCGTCTTTGGCACGAGCAACCAAGAACTTCTTAGCATTACGAATCGCAACCTTCTTGTGCATAGAAGAAGTGGTATCGCTTCTGCCACGTTCCTTCACGATACGAAAAGACTCGACTCCATAAGTCTGAACTTTCTTGCCTTGTCTGTATTCCTCGTATGTCTGCAAGCTACCGATAGGCTCACCGCCCTCGTAGACTTTGACTCGATAAACACATTGAACATGGTCAAACTTCTGAGTAGTGTCGTTCAATACATAGTCGGTCGATACGCAGTCGTTGTCCAGCAAAAACTTAGCCTTCGGCTTGAGCAACGCTACTTCATCGACAAACGATTCTAGGTCACCACGAAACGGTAACTTCTTAAACTTAGCGTCTAAGTTACTTGTATCTAATTGCGTAATCATTACATCTCCTAAAAGTTAAACTTAGAAAGAATTGCATCGACCTGAGTCTTGACTGCGTTGCGTGCTGACATAGAACTACGCAAGTCTTCGACATCATAGTTGCCTATCGCTGACTTCAATGACTGACGAGCCTGTTCCATGTTAGGGTCTTTCGTGATGTTAAGATGCTTGAGCATATCAACCATCTCTACTGCGTTCTCCATCAGCGTATCCCTAAACACACGAAACTCATGACTTGGATTCCCTTCGTCATCTTTAACCACATCAATAGTTAGTCGATCACTCATGCGAGTTAAGCAATCATGCAACCGCTTCCACGCATCTTTCATAGCGTTCTCAAGCCTGTCCTGATGAGCCTTATTGCAGTTAGCAATAATCTCGGCTTTGGCTTCCTCGTTGATGTCCACTCTAAAGTCTCCTGCGTTGGGAACAGGGAAGAAAGAATAGTTGAACTTGAAACGTTGCTTCAGTGTATTGACATCAGGATATTCATTTCTGTCGAATAGGTCACCGAGTTGGAAAGCCGCTGCCGATACAAGATCAGGATACGAATCGACAAACTTGTCGACTAGTGCGTTGAAGTTCTCCTCCATTACAGCTAACTGTTCCTTGTAAGCCATGAAGTTAGACATAGGCAATAACCGTGAGCCGTTGTCAGACCACGGCAAAGTCTGAGCCACGTGCCATGCACGAGAACTAGCCGCATACTTGATGATCTTATCTAGCACACCTGTGCCTGCCATCAGGTTCTTGTTGACATTGACCGCAGAGACTTTAGTGTTCTTCGCCACATCTACCTCGGCTGAAACTTTCTTGTCTAGCTTGCGTGCAGTCCATGAACTGATGGACAACTCTACTAACATGGCTGATGAGCCAATACTAATATCATTACTCATTTGCATCTCCTTCGTTGGTTAACATATCGACAATGCTGTCGATTCGTTTGGTTGGGACTTCTGCTTGCTTCAGTAAATGCTGTATTACTTGAGAATACGATGGGACAAAGCCTAACTCCTGGCTGAGCTTTAATCGCATCTCGGATAACACCTTCATCGTGTCGGGGTTAATCGACACATTTACTTTCTTCGGTTGCATATACTTCTCCTTATTCAACATGAACTGTTTTACCCACAGGGGTATCGAAATGACGATTGCCTTTGACGCACCACAACACAGGCATACTACCTAGACTTGCATAGTCGCTTGGGCGTTGATCTCCTACATAGCCGTCAGTAAGAATGAGCAAGCACTCGCCTTTGATGTCGTGCTTCTTCATAAACTTAGGCAAGCAAGTTGGGTCTGTCCCGCCCCCACCCGCAGGCTTGGTTTCTTCGGTTAGGCTGGCAAGCTGGCTATTAAGATATGTTTCTCGTGATGCCACGTGAGTATCCCAATAGAGTAGGTCGATAGCTTCGGGGCTAACCTCTTCGCAGATAGACTTCACCTCAGATAAGAATTGAGTTAGTTCCTCAGTTCCAATAGAGCCTGATGTGTCTATCCCGATGATGATGTTGCCCACATTCTCGGAGTAACTGCTCGGCAGGATAATGTCTGATGCTATATACCGCTTGTGCAGTCTACGCCATGTCGTCTTATCCTTGCCTTGTGTGGCTGACTTGACGAACTCACGCAACGCTTCCTTCCAATCAATCTTAGGAATAAGCATCTCACTAATGCAACGCTGGACATTACCGCCCATCTTGCCAACGAGGATAGAACCTTGACGCAACGCAGACTCGATTTCTTTTGCGTGTTGCTCTTGTTCTTCTGCACTAGCTTCTTGTGCTCCTTCCCAATCATGTGAGTCAAAGCCATCAGGTAACTTATCGACACCATTGTCGGATTGTTCGCCTTGACCAGACCCATCGCCTTCGGAAGAAGCGGGACCGTTCCCTATAACAAACACCTTCTGTTTGCCATAGTCTTTCCCATACTTCTTGACTAGATCGTTGTAGACTTGATGTGCGTCCATGCCACGATACTTCTCGTCTATGCAACCAAGCACATTACCATCTGCATCAGTCGGCATCTCGGTGACCTGACCTTGTCGGTCGTAGTCTTGAATTTGCAGATTGATAACATAGTCGCAAGCCACATTCGCAAGGTGTGCGTTATCCTTGTATAGCTTATGCCATACGATAAGATGTCGGTATGCCTTGTGCATATTCTCATGCAAGATAAGGAAAGCCACCTGCTTGTCGTTCAGTCTATCGATGAAGGCTCGGTCGTAGATAACATCTAGTCCGTTGGTCTGAGCCGTGCCACTCTCGGTCTCATCACGCACCTCTACCTTGCCTATCATGAATAAGCCTGAGAACAAACAGAAGTTCGGGTGTTTCATCAACTGCACATGAGTGCGTTCAATGCGTTGTTCTGCTGATAATCTGCTCATCATCTTCCCCCTCTTCTTCGTTTTCTTCTTCAATTACTTCTTGTGCCTTGCACACGGATTGTGCCAACATACGGATTAGCTCATGCGGTGGTATCTCGGCTTGCTTTAATGCACAGTCGACGGTCATCGCAGTAAGCACAGTTAATACCAAGCCAACTTCAATGTCGGCTTCGCATAACACATCACCGAGTTTGTTCTTTATCTCGTTGGCTTTCTTTAGTAATGCTTTAGTTTCTTTTCTATCCATTACGGACTCCTTAGAATAAATACTGATTAACACGCATCCAATCAACGAACGATTGGCTGGTAAAAAACAACTTCTTCTTCTCGTCATCTTTCATACCTGACAAACAAAATACGCTTTGAAGTTCCTTAGGGGTTCTCTTTAGGTATTCGAAGAATTTAGTTATGGACTGGCGATCAATCTTCTGCACCGCAGAGAAAGCTAGCAGACACAAAGCCGCAGGTGATGTCGGGACTTTTGCGTTGTTAGGGTCTTTGCAAATTTCCTCCCATGTTGGAAGACTATCTGCCACAGCTACATATGCCATAAGATCACGTGCTGCTGGTGCACCAATCGTGCCTTCCAATGCACAGATGGTTGCGTTCTCCGTTATCATCGCCCGCTTCTTGAGAATATTTGATGCTCTCTCCAGAGAACGAGGGCTGACAAAAGACTTCTGCACTTCCTTCGGGTTGAAGATATACTTGTTGCCCGCTTGACCAGCATCAAGATACGATGCCAATGCTTGCGGTGTTTCCTTGATCCATGCAAGAACCTCAGGTGCGATGTCATTACGCAAAGCCCACTCACCCCATGAATCAGCATCAACTGAACCATCAGGATTAAAACCAGCACTCGGCTTTTTGACATTCATCACAGTAATACGATTGCGAGAGTGAGCCATCATATTGTCGCCAACACCATCGGTTGTGTAATTACCTGCCGTTACGACTATCGTATCCTTGTGTAATGGGATACCCATAATCTGCCGTGGGTTGTTGAGCATTGGGTGCAACATATTCTTAACTGCTTGATGACCCTTAGTAAACTCGTCTGCAAAGATAACCAATGGCTCACCTGTATGAAAGCCCCATTGAGAATTGGGATACAGAGTAGTAGTTTTGGTTTCGTGATTGGGGATCGGAATACCTAACTCACCGAGTTCGACATTGGGCACATCAATATAGATACCCTTGAACCCTGTGCGTTCCACAATGTTCTTGAACATCGATGTCTTACCAACACCTGGTTCTCCCATAAGGTGTGCTGTGCCATCTCCACCCATCGCAAGGATGGTATCTTCTGCTTCTTTAAGTGTTACTGAACGGTTTAATAATACTTCTGACATTTCGTTTCCTCTTCTGATTTAAGTTAATTAACATCTCGACATGATTGTCGGTTTGTTTTACTACTCACAATACTTAGCGTTGCGATCATAGAAAGCTATGCCTTGCGGTTGTGCTACTACTTCAAACACTTCGTTGTGATACACATACTTCAACACTTCTTTGAAGCCCCTCTCGAACGCTTGCGGTGTGCAAGAGTATCCGTTGGAACGATAGCTATAACTACCGAACGCATACCCACAATACTGTCCCAACTTATACATAAGTTCTAAGTCGTTGTTAGCTTGTGCTTGTATTACTCTTTGCAACAGGGCACTACGGTTCTGACCTGAGTCCTTAGCCCAATACCCATTACCTGTAAGGTGGCTAGACTCAAAGCCAAGACTTGAAAACGCAGACAACTCGAACGATGAAGTTATCTTGTCATCTATGGCAAACATATTGCGTGTGTATTCGACAAAGTCTTTGTAGACCTTAGCGATTTGACCCAACTCTTTCCGCTTGGCTTTGTATTTGTATTCCTGTTTGATATTGACAGGGCGATACACTCCATCGTCGGCTTTGCGGATAAGTAGTTCTTCGCCTTTGCGTGTCGGGAACGCAAACTCCTCGCCTGCCGTATTGACGAAATACCACTTGCCACTAGCAGACCTGATCGAGCCGTGCTTTTCTAAAGAATAGGTAAGCATACCCATGACAGTCGGACCAGCCCACCCTGTATTACGCAGGTAGATGTCCTCGTTCGGATACCACTCGACCACATTGGTATTGCCCAACGCACAAGAGTATGACTTACCAAATGTGCCTAGCGGGTTTTCAGGGGAGAGGTCTATGGCTACGGTTTTCTCTCGTATCTCATACCAATGGTAGCGTCTACGACCAAGCGGACGGCACTCAACAGCCCTACCACGAATAGGTGCGATGGATTCAAAGTGAGACTTAATATGTGCGTAGTCCGTAAATGCAGGAATACCAACATAGTTATAGCCTTGATGTTTATACATTACTTGCCCTTTCCTTCTAAGTATTTGATGATGGTGTTAAGCTCTTGCTTCTCAAGTAGCAACTCGTTGATGCGTTGGTTGAGGTTCTCGATGATCGACTCATAGTCGGCACGGTTTCTCATCACGACCATGTGTGCTTCCTCGAATGGGGTTGGCTCTCTATCCCACTCTTTCGCTTGTTGCAACGGAATAGGTAATTGCTTCTTTGATTCTTTAGCCTCACGCTTAGCTTTGGCTTTGAGTTGTTTGATCTTCCATACTGCGGTGTAGATCTGCTTGACATCTTTGCCTGTTTCTTTAGCAATATCTGCTGGTCGTTTTATACCCTTAGACATAACCAACTCGGTGGCATCTTTGACGGACATTTCGACATACTTGTCGGTTTGTTGGGCTTGCTTATGTTCTTGCTTCATAGTTTCCTTAGTAAACTTTGGTGCGTTGGGGGGCAATAAGACTACTCGTGGTTTGCGAATAGGCTCGACTGGTTTTGCATCAGCAGGGATCTCGTCCACCTCAGCAGGGTGACGGAACAATGCCTTTGCTTTTTGTAATGCTTCATACGCTTGGGGTTTCATACGCTTCTCCTTATCTGTTTACCCACAACCAAAAACCAACTGCGAATGGCGAGATAATGGCTAGCGTTACCATGAACCCTATCAATGCCTCGATTAAAAATCCTGCGAGCAACTTGGCATCAGTCTTAAAACTGATAACCGCACAGGCATACTCAGCGTCACGATTAGCTTGGCTTAGTGTGCGTGGCACAGGACTGATGTTTTTAACTAACTCTTTACTCGGATAATTCATTTGCTTTCTCCTTCGCTTGTTTAAGAAGACGCATAGCCTGCCAAGCGAGAGCAAGTTTATGGTCGGTGTAAATACCTCGTTGTTGCGTTGTTTCCAGGATGTCGATAGCCTCATCTATTGCTTGTGCATAGATCAGTTCGACAACGGGTGGTGGCTCAGGTGTTTCCAAGAGCATTTCCATCCACATTTTTTTCATATAGCCCATTTACTACTCATCTCCTTCCCAAAGGTTTAATAAATCAGCGATAAAAGAACAGATTGAATACAGACCTATCGCTGTCAAGCCTGTAAACAATGCACCTAAAACCCAACCATTCAGACCTTCAAATAATGCGTCCATAACTATTCGACTCCTTTGTCGGTTTGTTCAAACTTATGGGCAAAGCCCGCCAAAAAACCTTCGATGTAGCCTTCCTTGAGATAAGGAAAACCATCTCGTTCTTTCTCCCTGCCCGATACCTTGTCGTATTCCATGCCAAAGTTCCAAGCCTTGACCATCGCTATGTTTAGTAGCGTTAGGTTTGTTTTTGGGTCGTCTTCGATTTCGAGCATCACTCGTCCTCCTTCTCGTATGGGTTACGCCAGTCCAAGTGCAAGCCGAAGATATAAAAGAACGGATTACTTTTTCCCACTAATTCCCGCTTTTGCTTGATGGTCGGCATTGTCTTGATAAGCCTGTGAATAGCCTGCGACTCTGCCTGCTCGATCAGGTTTATGCGTTTGCGTGATGCTTTGGTTATGTGCGTGGTCATGTTGTCCTCTTGGGGTTGAGTTGGCAAAGGGTTTCCCGACTGTGGATATATGTCGGGGTTGATTTGTTGATCGGAATTACTCGGCTTTGTTTACGCTTTAGTTCTGCGGTTGCAATAATGTCTCCGCATGGGGCGCAGGTATGCTTCAAACCTTTGGCGGTCTGATGGTCGAAACGACCCTGTGTAATGCGGGGCAAATTACACTTGATACACAAGTAATGGGAAAAGATAGGGTGGCTCATATATCAAGCCTCCACTTGGGATACGAATTTGAAATTGAGTGACTTGGCATACTTCTCGTGCCATTGGTCGGACTCGCCATACTGCTCAGGTGTCAATGCCCATGCTAGATAGCCACGGGTGAAATAGCCATATATACCTGTTGCGGTTTTACCTAAACTTACTTCTTGCATTTGCTTCTCCTCGTTGTTTGAACATATCGACATGACTGTCGGAATGTTCGGTTGGTAAAAATAAACATAAACACACATAAAAATACCAATTCCTACTATACATCTATTATACCCTAAAAACCTTACAAAGTCAAGTTGATGTTAGCTTTTTTAGGTAAATGTTAGGTCTGGTAATGTTAATGCTCGGGAGTGCAGGTTTACCCTAGTAATGATAAGGAATGTTATTGAATGTTAATGAGGGATTAACATTTCTAAGTCCTTGATTTATAAGGTTAACAATATGTATTTATGTATAATGTTAAAAAGATAATAAAACATTAAAAGTATAACTAGGGGAAAACGAAGTGATAGTCCTGCACTATGCGAAGGGGGTCTTCGTCTTGCAAAAATATAAAAATAGTAATTGGAGGTCATTAACATTTTAACATTCCAATCATTACTGTAAAATCAAGGACTTACGATTAACATTAGGATTATCATTGTTAACATTACGACTGCGTTGTCGAATTGTTCGGGAATTCCCTTATGCAAAAAGGGCTAGTGCGTTGCTACAAATGACCGTTCCCTATTGAGATAGGGAATAAGAAGGGTGAAGACGAAAAAAACCCCACCGAAGTGGGGTTTGGTTAAAAACTGGATTTAACACGATAGCAAAATTCTGCTTGGATTGGGACATCTTTAAGATAGGGATATTCTTCCCTAAATTGTGCGATCAATTTTTCTTGATCATCAGGACTTACATTGTAGAAACTTTCAAGCCTAGCCTTCCTATGCTTAAGAACCACAGACAACCGCAAAATACCTTTTTCATTTTCCATCTGAGTCTCCAAAATAGATTGGGGGGCTTTCGCCCCCCGTAAATTACACTTTAGCTGGTTCAGAAACCAAAGCTGGCAACATAGCCGACACTTCACGCAACAATTCAATATCCATTGTTTGTGCGATCTGTTTACGGATATGCTCACGCAGAGCTTTACGCTCAGCATTAACTTCGCTTTCAGCGTCAGAATTTCTACGCTTCATCTCGGCTTGCACAACCTTAGCTTTGGTGAAGTTATCCTGATTTTTGTAAGCCACAAGCATATCGACCAGCTGATCATCATCTAATCGGCTTAGCATTTCTTGCTCAGCTTTACGCTTTTCACTCATCTTAACCGCAGATGTGCTAGGAGCTTTAGGCTTGACAAGGTCAGGCATTTCTTTCTGAACCCGTCTTACTTGACGCTCCCAAGCCTTTTGAGCCGATTCCTCAGAAGCATGACTATTGAAAGCCATATACTTACGCAACCAAGTTTGGCGAGTCACATTCCACTTGGCATAAGTGCAAGGCACTTGAGGATCAGGCAACAGAACCTTGCCGAGTATCAACGCAGACTTTTGCAGACCTTCGTCACCCTCAGCAATGGTAGCTTCACCATCACTAAACAATTCGACACAAATGTCTAATTGTTGGGCTTCGCTAATCAACAAAACATGGTCAGCCTTAGGAGCTTCCACAACTTGAACAACCACATCACTAGGTAATACTTGATTTGCTTTTGGCATAATCATCTCCACGACACAGGTTATTGGATTAGGTGAATAGTGTCATCTCCACCATGATTAAAGTATAGCATAACTAGCGGGAAATGGTGGGAAATATACAGGAATATACTACGCAATAACTAAAACAATATCGGCTTTTTTAAAAAATTTTTTCTCACTTCGTGGATATGATGTAGTGATTTGTATTCTGTTTTGACAGCAAAAAAATCTAGATAGCACCAGACCCACTAGGGTGGCACCCCCAAGATACACAATGGGTCCCCCGAGCACCTTATATACACAATGATGTGCACAATAGATCACACGTTTTTAAATTAGTGCGTAAATACAACACCCCTCCCCCTATCGTTTTCTTGTGTACTACGTGTTTACCCTAACATAGAAGACACCCCCCGTCACTCTTGACTACCTCCCACACCCAGGGGGTATACAATATTTTTGTGGGGGAATCTGGATTTTTAATGCTTCACATACATTTGCCCCAGTAGTACCCCACACTTTCTTTTTGTTGTATACTCGGCCCCATAGTAACCTTCCAAACCGGGTCACATGCAAATACCAATCGAGCCAAACCTCGACAAAGAAGTACCAGTTCAAGCCCAACCACAAGTTGGTGATACTCTAGAACAGCGTGCAAAGATCGCTGCTAATACCGCATTGACTCTGCGGGAACTTGGCCTGGACGACGACCCTACCCCAGAAGAACAAGAAGCGGCTAAGAAAATGTTTGAGAACATGCAGCCAGCTGAGGGTAAAAAGACACGCCCTAAAGAGGACGAGAAGAAAGCTTTGGCTACCCCAGGCATTGCAATGGCGCTTTCAGGCTATATAAATCACTATGAAAAACAAATAGTTGCAGATAAAGTGCAGGTTCGCACGATCGTTGTGAACAGATTGATGGAAATTTCTCAAGACGATGACAACAAAGTTGCACTTAAAGCGTTAGAGTTACTAGGTAAGGCGTCTGATTTGTTTACAGACCGCTCGGAAATCACTATTACCCACCAAACTAGCGACGAATTGAAGGCCGCTATCAAGGAACGCATCACACAATTGATGCAAGCAACCCAAATAAACAAGAAAACCAAGACAGAATCACGTCTAGACCAGCTTAAAGTCGTCACCGACGTAGAGGCAAGAGAGGTTATTGATGCCGACCAAGCAGAATAAGCCTACAAAAGCTAAGTTAGACGCAAAAGAACTAGCATTTTTGATGCAAAACTTGGACTCTTTGACTGAATCGCAGCTCAGAGTACTTAAAAACGAGCTTGATGATACAGTAGATGCTGTACAAAAAGAGAATTGCCAAGAAAGTTTCATGGATTTTGTCCATAAAGTGTGGCCTAACTTCATTGATGGGGCACACCACCAAGAAATGGCGGCAGCTTTTGAAAGGGTAGCTCGTGGTGAATGTAAACGCCTTATTATCAATATGCCTCCGAGGCATACTAAGTCTGAATTTGCATCTTACTTACTACCTGCTTGGTTTTTGGGTAAGTTCCCAAAGAAAAAGATTATCGAAACAGCTCATACAGCCGAATTGGCCGTTGGATTTGGTAGGAAAGTCAGAAACCTTGTCGATTCAGAAGTGTATAAGTCAATTTTCCCAGGAGTTGGACTCCAGGCTGATTCCAAAGCAGCTGGCCGGTGGGCGACTAACCAGGGCGGAGACTATTTTGCTATCGGTGTTGGGGGCGCTGTTACAGGTAAGGGAGCGGATATCCTCATTATTGACGACCCTCACTCCGAGCAAGAAGCAACCATAGCCGAGAACAACCCAGAGGTGTACGACAAGACGTACGAGTGGTATACATCAGGTCCTCGTCAGCGTCTGCAGCCAGGTGGCTCTATTATTATAGTTATGACCCGGTGGTCTAAGAAAGACTTGACCGGTCAAGTAGTTAAAGCAGCGCAGCAACGCTCAGGGGAGCAGTGGGAAGTCATTGAATTTCCTGCAATTTTGCCAGATGAAGAACCGCTGTGGCCACAGTTCTGGAAGCTAGAAGAACTTGAAGCGCTACGCAACGAACTTCCAAACGGCAAGTGGATGGCGCAGTATATGCAGCAGCCAACTTCTGACGTATCAGCTATTGTTAAGCGTGAGTGGTGGCAAATCTGGGAAGAAGACTATCCGCCAATGTGTGAGTTCACCATCCAGTCCTGGGATACGGCCTTCCTAAAAACCCAGCGGTCCGACTATTGCGCTTGTACGACATGGGGTGTGTTCTATGCACCAAATGAAAGGGGAGTAGATGTCGCCAACATTATTTTACTTAATGCGTTTAAAAAACGTATGGAGTTCCCAGAACTCAAACAAAAAGCCTTCGACGACTTCAAAGAGTGGGAGCCAGATTGCCTTATTGTTGAAGCCAAAGCCTCTGGAGCGCCGTTAGTTTTTGAGCTTCGGCAGATGGGCATACCTGTACAAGAGTACGTCCCAAGTAAGGGTAACGACAAGATCGCACGTCTAAATGCCGTAGCCGACCTGTTTGCAAGCGGGCGTGTCTGGGTACCGGCAACAAGCTGGGCAGAAGAGTTAGTAGAAGAAGTAGCAAGTTTTCCATCAGGCGAGCACGATGACTTAGTGGACTCAATGACCCAAGCCATGTTACGATTCAGGCGAGGCGGGTTTATTCAGCTCGATTCGGACGAGCCAGAAGATATTAAAGAATTCAAGAGTAGACGCAACAAGGGCTACTATAACGTTTAGGAACAACTATGGCAATTGATAAGTCACTTTCGCAAGCCCCAACAGGATTGGGCGCAGATACGCTAGATCAAATGGAAGAAGGTCCAGATCTTGAGATCACTATTGAGGATCCTGAGTCTGTTGAGATTGGCATTGATGGCAAACCAATTCTTAAGATTGAGAAGGGCGAAGACGAAGAAGGCTTTGACGATAACCTTGCCGAGTATATTGATGAAGGTGAATTAGCTCAGCTAGCTGGCGATTTAGTTGGTGAGTTTGATGAAGATATCAGTTCACGCAAAGACTGGATGCAGACATATGTTGACGGTCTACAACTTCTAGGTATGACTATTGAAGAGCGCACCGAGCCATGGGAAGGCGCATGTGGCGTATACCACCCGCTATTGTCTGAGACCCTAGTTCGCTTCCAAGCTGAGACCATCATGGAGACATTCCCTGCCGCCGGTCCAGTTAAGACAACTATTATTGGTAAAGAAACCCAAGACAAAAAAGACGCAGCAGAACGTGTAGCTGATGATATGAACTACCAGCTCACAGAGAAAATGAAAGAGTTCCGCCCTGAGCATGAGCGCATGTTGTGGGGCTTAGGTCTTTCTGGTAATGCATTTAAGAAGGTGTACTACGATCCAGCTATGGGGCGTCAGGTTTCCCTGTTTGTCCCTGCGGAAGATTTAGTTGTTCCTTATGGCGCTTCAAACTTAGAATCATCTCCACGTGTAACTCACGTTATGCGTAAGACCGAGAACGAAGTTAAGAAGTTAATGTACGCCGGCTTTTGGCGTGACGTTGATCTAGGCGAGCCAGTAGATTCATTCGACGAAGTCGAAAAGAAGATTGCTGAGAAGATGGGCTTTAGAGCCACCGTTGATGATCGCTATAAGATTTTAGAAATGCAGGTTGATTTAGACCTGCCGGGTTACGAAGATGTGGATAAAGATGGAGAACCCACAGGCATTGCTCTGCCATACATCGTGACTATTGATAAGGCGACTAGCAAGATTTTAGCTATCCGTCGTAACTGGAGACCCGAAGATGAGCATAAAAAGAAGCGTTCGCACTTTGTGCATTATGGTTACATTCCCGGTTTTGGTTTCTATTGCTTTGGGCTTATTCACCTTATCGGGGCATTTGCTAAATCAGGAACTTCAATCCTCCGCCAACTGGTTGATGCCGGCTCCCTTAGCAACTTGCCAGGTGGCTTTAAGGCCCGTGGCATGCGTGTCAAAGGCGATGACACACCAATAGCCCCAGGTGAGTGGCGTGACGTGGATGTTCCAGCAGGAACAATGCGTGACAACTTCTTGCCACTACCATATAAAGAGCCAAGCCAAGTATTGGCTGCTCTGATGGATAAGATCATTGAAGAAGGCCGTCGTTTTGCATCGGCTGCTGACTTACAAATTTCTGACATGAGTGCTCAGGCACCTGTTGGAACAACACTAGCAATTCTGGAGCGTACATTAAAAGTAATGTCCGCTGTACAAGCCCGCATCCACTACTCATTTAAAGAGGAGCTTCGGTTACTTCGAGATATCATTCGTGATTACACTCCAGATACCTATAGTTATGTCCCCGTAGAAGGACGCCCTGGAGCTAAACGTTCAGATTACGATAATGTTGACGTGATACCAGTCAGTGATCCAAATGCTGCAACAATGGCACAAAAGATTACTCAGTACCAGGCAGTACTGCAGCTGGCTCAGGGTGCTCCACAAATTTATAACTTACCTAAGCTACATCGCCAGATGCTTGATGTGTTGGGTATTAAGAATGCAAGCCAGTTAGTTAAGTTGCCAGAAGACCAGAAACCAACTGACCCAATTACTGAGAACCAAAACATTCTCATGATGAAACCGGTTAAGGCTTTCTTGTACCAAGACCATCAATCCCACATTACTGTGCATATGTCTGCTATGCAAGATCCAAAAATCATGCAGCTTGTTGGGCAAAACCCAAATGCACAGGCTTTGCAGGCTGCTATGCAAGCACATATTAATGAGCATATTGCTTACGAGTACCGTAAACAAATGGAAGCAGAAATGGATCTTGATTTACCATTCCACCCAGAAGAGGAAGATGGTGAACAAATTGGTATCCCACCAGAAATCGAAGTTCGTATTTCTCAAATGGCGGCAAAAGCTGCAAGCACCTTATTGCAACGGGATACTCAAGAGATGCAAGCTAAGCAAGCACAACAAGCTCAACAAGATCCGATTGTTCAAATGCAAATGCAAGAACTCCAGCTCAAAGCTAAAGAAGTCGATATCAAACAGAAGAAACTTGCTGCTGATGCTGCTGGTAAAGCCGACCAGATTGAAATTGAAAGAGCTAGAATTGAAGCACAAAAAGAAATTGCCGCTATGCAAGTTGGGGCTAAATCCCAGTCAGATAAGATGAACCTTGCTGCTAAACAAGAAATTGAAGGCGCAAGAATGGGTGTTGATATAGCCAAAACTAAAGATCAACTACGCATGCAACATGCTGCTAAAGGAAAAACTGAAGAATGATTGATAAATACCTCGAACATTTAGTTCAAAAACTAAATGACCAGATCAAAAGCCTGGAAGAGAGTTTGGGTGGAGGCGCAGCCAAAGACTACGCTGAATACCAATACGTGTGCGGACAGATTAAAGGTCTACTGACTGCACGCTTTGAAATGAGTGACCTTAAACAACGACTGGAGAACTCTGATGAGTGAACTAATTATCGGCTCAAACCCCGATAGTA
>Ga0208253_1000531_pt1 | contig 15358 bp, 9 predicted proteins | sample CryBogCBE10Oct08_FD_184573 | JGI IMG/M metagenome (GOLD analysis project Ga0208253, IMG submission 184573) | Freshwater microbial communities from Crystal Bog, Wisconsin, USA - CBE10Oct08 (SPAdes) | ecosystem: Environmental > Aquatic > Freshwater > Lake | place: Crystal Bog, Wisconsin, USA...
AAGGCGAGATCAAGGTCTCTGATTCTGGTCGCCGTATGGCACAGGGCATCTGCTCTGTCTGTGGCACAAAGCTCAATCGCATCTTGGGTAAGGCTTAATTCTTCACTAGCAATAATTCACAGTACTGAAGCAGTATCGGTACTGGCTCAATATCAGTATTGAGTAGAACACCCCGTCCGCTCACCTCTCGAGGTCGAGTGTGCGGGGTGTTTTCATCTGTGCGCGGTACCTCTCATTTTGAAGGCCATTTCCCACAATTCTTATTCTGCACTACCTAGAACTCTGCCGTTAGATAATTCTGCGCAGCGTGAAGCAGATGACCTTTCCCCGAATTCGCCCCTCATTACAGATCATTGCGCGAGAGAGCGGTGCTATCTACATCGGTAACGCACATGAGGGATTTGAGCTTGAAGCAGATCCGTATCTGCCAATACTTCGCAGTTGCACTGGGCGATCTACTATCTCTGAGATTGCTGCCTACACCTCGCGGAGACCAGCTGATGTGGAATCTCTCCTCACTCAATTATCTGAATTAGGTCTTATTGAATTTCTCACCTCTCCCTATATAAAAGGCCGGAGCGAGTACGTGAGGCAGGCGCACATTACGGGAGATCTCATCAATCAAGAGCGAGAAGAGATTGAGTGCAGATTGATCTCACTACGACATGGTGATGGCGGTGAATCTGAATGGCGCTCGCGCGCTTCGCTCTCACTGATGATCACTGGCGACACACGTGTAGCGAGGAATCTCCTACCGCTTCTCTCCGCAAGTGGCTTTCCTCAGGTTTCACTTCTTCTAGAAGGAAATGCTTCGCAGCAGATTGAGATTAGCGATATCAATGGCCTGAGTGTGACGACCGATGATCTAGGAAAAAATAAGGTGAACCACCATCGTGATCTTGCCAGGCGAAGCACGGTTGGCTCCGCGCACAGTAAGCAGAACTATGCCTATCGAGACTCTGGGTACCGAGACTCTGGGTACCGCACCAGTCCTCACTTCATCATTGCAACAACGATGCCGCGCGCAGATGAGATTCAACGCTGGCAGAGTGAGGGAATTTCACATATTGCCTTGGGAGATCTGATCGGAAGTGAGATCGAAATTTCCCCGATCATTACACCCGGCCTTGGGCCGTGCTTGCAATGTATCGCTCTTCACAAAGCAGATGCCCTACCTCAGGATCTACGGGCAATTACCTATTCTCGTCATCTTGAAAAGGGGCACAGTGAACTTCCTGTTGGCGCTGCTGCCCTGCTCGCCGCCTTACTTACATCACGAGTCATTGATTGGGCATGGCGGTATACGAGAGGTGCAGAGAGCGCAAAGGGAGTAGCGGGCGCGCAGGGCGCAAGCAGATTTTCCGAAGAGAGAAATCTCTCTCGGGTGATCAACTTGCTTGAACCAATGGCGCAGCCTCTTGAGCGACAATGGAACTTTCACCCTGAGTGTGGATGCGTGGACGTCCGACGCCGCGTTTTGCCGCGATGACCTTTCCATTATCAAAGAGCTCACCGCCCCATACGCCTGCTGGTTCACTGCGCGAGATCGCACCCTCTAAACATGCGCGTTGCATTGGGCAACTTGCGCAGAGCGATTTAGCAATTGCAATCTGCACGCTCTCCTCGGAGAAGAAGAGTTCAGGATCGGCTGTGTGACAAGGCAATGTGAACTCATCACCATCCCCGGTTAATGAGGTTACCGATGCCAGGCCGATCTTGGCATCGCTCCCCTCGGCCCATCCTGGGAGTAATAGCTCACTGAAGAGAACACTCACGTTGATCACTTCCTCTCACTTGATATCTCTCGTTCTTCTTTTGTATTGATCTAGTTCTTTTTTCTGGGGTAGAAATAAAAAAGGACCGCATCTCCTTTACGGATCTGCGGCCCCTGGTGGGTTCTATCGGTTACCCGATACTCCTCCAGGATCCGCCGCTTCCGTGCTTCTTGCCATAATTCGCACGAGGGGCGTAAAAGGCAGGGGCATAGGTAAATGCGGTTGCTGATGTGAAAGTGGATCGCCAAGTAGCAGCTGCAGTTGCGCTAACTACACGCACCGCATCCGTTGCAATTGGACTAATCACGATCTCCACGGAGTCAGGGTAGAGCAGAGCGGTAGCGGCTCGCAAGGTAATTAATTTCCCCGGAGGTCAGGTGGGGATGAGGCTGGCAATCAGGCAGGGATGAGTCCTGCGAGGAATGGGCTCGGTGAGCCCGAGGTGCTCAGGTGAATCTGGCGCTTGGCCCGGGTAAGGCCCACGTAGAAGAGGCGCCGCTCCTCCTCGAGAGTTGCAGGTGAAAGTGCCGCATCAGCAGATCCTGAGGTGAAGGGAAGGAGCCCATCATTTACTCCCACAAGGAATACGTGATCCCATTCCAAACCTTTAGCGGCATGCAAGGTAGAGAGCACGACTCCGGGAAGAGCCGGTGGATTATTTTGCTCGGCACGATCTTCGAGCTCTCGCAGATATGCGCGCATCGATGGTGCGCCATCGGCGCGCATCGATTGCGCCAAGCTCATGAGCGCTCGAATGTAATCAGCATCGCCAAAGGGTCTGAGTACTGATTCAAGATCCCGTAACCAATTCTCATCCTGAGGAATAACAGAAGCACTTCGAATGACGCGCATTGCATCTCTCACATCAACGCGATCGAAGAAGCGTTCAGCGCTCTTCAGCTGTGTCTCGACTCCGCGCGCGGCCAGATCGCGCTCAAAGAGATCAAGTTGTTGATTGGTGCGAGCAAGGATTGCAACGCTCACGCTCTTGAGGTCAAGCTCAGCAATTCTTGATCCAACATGGGCAACCTCTGCACTAGAGGTATTGAAACTTTCGAGTTCGAAATTTGCTCCATGAGTATTCATCGAGACGAGCTGTTGATCTGAATGAGAGGCGCTCTGACTCAAGACTTTATTGGCTATCTGAATAATCTCCGGAGTTGAGCGGTACCCACGTGTGAGACGAACGACCATCGCCTCTGGGAATCGACCAGTAAAGCCAAGTAAGAAGGATGAAGTCGCACCAGCAAATGAGTAAATCGTCTGAGCTGCATCACCAACGACACAAATATCTTCTCTATTGCCTAACCACAGATTAAGGAGACGCTGTTGGAGTGGGGAGACATCTTGATACTCATCGACTGTGAAATATCGGTACTGATCACGAATCCGCTCTCGAACAGCTCGATCTTCTTCAAGCATGCCGACGGTCAGAAGTAAGACATCTTCAAAATCGATCACCCGCTCCTGCTGTTTGAGCGTCTCATAGGCGTCGTAGACCTTCGCAATCTCGGCAAAGTTCTCACGATCTGATTTTCCATTAGGAATGCGTAGCGTTCGGGCAGCGGCAATTGCCGACTCCGCATATTGATCAGGAGCAAACTCCCCCGCCTTCGCCCATTCAATCTCACTCGATATCTCACGAAGCGTGGTTGCGCCAGGTGCCAAGAAGGTATCGCTCCGCCCCATTGCTTCAGACATGAAACCAGCTTTGCTGGTGAGCAACTTAGGAAAGGCGCCACCAAATGAATAGGGCCAGAAGTACATCAGTTGTTTGAGGGCGGCGGCATGGAAGGTTCTCGCCGCAGCATTTGGTACACCTAATCCACGAAGCCGGGCGCCCATCTCCCCCGCTGCTCGAGCGGTAAAGGTCAGCGCCAAAGTCTTACTCTGATCTGTTACACCAGCAGCGATCGCGTAGGCGATGCGATGTGTAATGACGCGAGTTTTACCAGTACCTGCGCCGGCAATGACACAGACCGGTCCGCGAATAGCTCGAACTGCCTCCTGTTGTTCAGGATCGAGTCCAACCAGTATCTCTTCGGCTCGCATAGGGAATATTTACTTACGCCACGAATCAAGTGCTGATGGATCGAGTGAATCAAATTGCAGACGCGCTGAACCATCCGGCATCGGCACGAGGTTGTACCAAGCTTCGATCATCGCTCTCGCCACACTGATCTTCGGTGGGAGTAAGAGCTCACCGGCCATAATCTCATCGACTATTGAGTCGCGATCAAACCAGTGGATCTCTTCAATCTCTTGACCATCAGGGCGGGCATTCTCCGGATCAATAATTGTTGCTTCAAAGGCGATCATCAGCGATGCTGGAAAAGGCCACGGTTGTGAGCCGAGATATTTCACATCGGAGACGAGGACACCTGCCTCTTCTGCAACTTCGCGCGAGACGCATTGCTCAAAGGATTCGCCCGTCTCAACAAAACCAGCAAATGTTGAGAAGCGATGTTCGGGCCAGACCCGTTGACGTCCTAACAAGATGCGATCGTTCTGATCTTTTACGAGCACGATGATCGCTGGATCGGTACGCGGATAATGTTCAACCGCACAATTACTGCATTGACGAATCGATCCACCCAGAGCAGGAGTTGTAGGAGCACCGCATGCTGAACAACGCGGATGCTTGATATGCCAATTTGCTAACCCTTGTGCGTGGACTGCCAGACCTATCTGGAGATCGTCAAGGAGCGCTCCCATTTCGCGCAACGTCTTGTAATTATCTGATTCGCCAGAGATCTGTGGCGACATGAAGAGGAAGTAGGGCTGTTCGCCATCTAGGCCCAAGAAGAACTCTTCGCCGTTATCTGGCGCTTCGAAACTTTTGAGCAACTTGAGGGAGGCACCGCTGGTAAGAAACTTTTCGCCATCGAAGTGGATCACCGTCGCGCGCTCCCAGAGCGCCTCCAAAGCGATTGGATCCTTTCGGAGATGCTCAGCGCGATCGACTCGACTTCTGGCTAGCGGAAGGTTGAGGATCTTCATGTGGTGACCCTACTAGTCCGCCACTAGCCTTAGCGAGTGAAGCTCGTTTCGTGGAATATCTTGCACGGCCAGTCGATTCCACCAACCCCGGAAAGTTCATCAGAGGTACTCGAAAATCTCAAAACGGCGGCTAAAAGACTTTCCGATGCAGGTGTCGAGGTCCTCGCTCTTCAAGAAGTTGACCATGGCCAAGAACGCTCTGGGAAGATTGATCAAGTTGAAGTGCTTGCAACTCAATTGGGCGCTCAATATTGGGCCTTCGCACCAACGGTCGTTGGTACACCTGGTGAGCAATGGCGATCACTTTCTCGAGGTGATGATCTGCTGATTACTTCCGAAAAGAGTGCCGCTAATCAACTCCCCCACTATGGCATTGGACTCATCTCGAAGATTCCTGTTACCTCCTGGCATCGGTTGGAACTCGGTCAGAGTCGAGTGGGTTTACCTCTCGCGATTCCTGCTGGCGGCGAGGAAGGTGCACGGAAGAAGATTCAATTTATCTACGTTAAAGATGAGCCACGAGTAGCGCTCGCTGCAGAGTTGGCTAATGGCTTTACAGTTGTCGTTACTCACCTCTCTTTTGTTCCATTTGTTAATTATTTTCAATTGATGAAGATTCGACGGTGGTTAAAGAATATTCCTGGTGAGCATCTCATTATTGGTGATCTCAACCTAGGTTGGTCACTTCCTGTGCGAGGCACAAGTTGGCGCTCATTGAACGAGCGAAATACCTACCCGTCATGGGGAGCGAAGATTCAATTCGATTACATCACCGCTCATATTCCTAGCTTTGGTGAACGGCACTCCTCACCATTAGAGGTCCCTGAACTAGGGATCAGCGACCACCTACCCATCGGAGTAGAGATCAACTAAGAGATCGACTAGTAAGAAGTAACGGGAATTGATTCAACGAGGGCAATCAACTCTGACTCATCAAGGAGATCAGCTGGTCGAACTGTGGAATTCTCATTGATGTAATGGAAGCCAGCGCTTACCTGCGAGATATCGAGCCCATGTAACTTGGCGTAGGCGAGGCGATAGACCGCGAGTTGAATCGCAGCTTGTGAAAGCTCATCCCCAGACTTCTCACGTCCGGTCTTCCAATCGATCACCTCAAAGGTGCCATCAGGGTTCTCGTAAATTGCATCGATTCGCCCCTTTACGACAACTCCAGCGACGAGAGTCTCAAATCCAATTTCAACGCCGACCGGAATCCGCTTCGCCCAGTCAGAGGCGAGCCACTTCGTCTTCAACTCTTCTAGTGGAATATCAGTAGCTGGTGTTGGATCGAAGATATCGTCATCAAAGAGCGTTGCTACTTGGAGATAACGCTCGACCCATTGATGGAACTGCGTTCCGCGTTGCGCAAAGGTATTACTGACGCTCGGCATCGGTCTACGAAGTGAGAGTGCCAAGGAGTCTGGATCGCTTTTCAAGGTAAGTAGAGCTGAGACCGAGAGTCGATCAGGGAGATAGATCGGTTGAATCGATCTCCGGTTCCTGATCTCAGTAATAATCGAGAGCGCATCTTGCGCCTTCTTTACTGCTTCCGCTTGATCGGTTGGGGTGAGTGTTGAGAGAAGTTCACTACCCCGAATCTGAGATGAATCGAGCACGGTCACATCAAGTGGGTCCGCTGCACGTGCAATAAGAGCGCTCTCGATGATCGCCTCGCTACGTGGACTTCGCGCTGGCCACACTGCAGTTCGAGGATGTGTTATCACTGGATTAACACCATCGTCATCGACCGCATCTTCGAGGATCGCCGATAGATCACTTGCCGTGAGGTAATCCTTGACCCAGGTGTAGATCTCTGAGAGATCTCGCTCCTTTGCGCCATCACGGTAAATCGAGGATGTCGCGATGACGGTGTGACGAGCGCGAGTAAATGCAACATAGGCCAATCGATACTCTTCTTCGAGGCGGAGTGACTTCCACTCATCATCAAATGCCTTCAGAGCCTTTGAGACTTCAACTGCCTTCGGTGATCCACTTGTCCGTGGAAATTCAAAGGAGAAGCCGAATTGAAGTGCATCAGCGCGGAGATCGAGTGGGATGGATCCAGAGTTCTTCAACCAACTATCACTCTTCTTGCCGCTGCTGGGGAAGTTCCCCTTCACTAACCCTGGGATTGCGATGTGATCCCACTCGGCACCTTTTGCCGTGTGGATCGTGAGAATCTGAACCGCCTTATTAGAGACAGTGATTGACGCTGGCTTTAGCCCACCTTCACGCTTATCGGTTACCTCAAGCCAACGCAGGAAGCCACCGAGCGTGCCGCCATTGCGTTGGAAGCGAGCGGCTTCATCGATAAAGGCATCGAGATGGCGACGACCATGCTCCCAACCGTCGCGAACCAAGACTTCGATATCCAAGCGAAGGAATCGCTCTGCCTCAATGAGTAGATCGGTGATCGATCCATGGAGCCCCCGACGTAAGAGCGCCAACTCTTCAGAGAATTCGATGAGTCTACGCAGGCCTTCGCGTGAGAATTTATCTGTCGGTGCGCTGTGAATGAGATCGAGCGCTTCAATAATCGATCCGATAGCGAAGTCATCGTTCTCAAGCGATGCGATATCGCCACTTTCGAGGATATCTTCTAAGCGACGTGATCGACCTTGAGAAGAACTCTCGGTGATATCTCTGGCATATCTTCCGAGCGCCATAAGATCTTTAGGGCCGAGGGCAAGACGTGGACCAACGAGTAGACGCGCCAGCGAAGTTCCGGAATCTGGAAATGTCAGTGTGCGCAAGAGTGCGATGATGTCGGCGATCTCTGGAATGTGAATCAATCCACCGAGTCCAACGACTTCAACATCAAGGCCATGCTCGCGAAGTGCCGCCTCTATCTCAGGAATATATGACTTCGATCGAATCAGAACAGCAAAGCTAGAACGCTTTTCGATATCGAGTTTCAATCGATCAGGATCGTTCCAGAGTCTGGCGAAGTGGGATGCGATTGCAACTGCCTCATCACGAGCGGTGAGGTAGCGGCCAGCGAAGATCCGACCTTCTTCCGCTTGATTCTTCAGTTGAAGGCGATCGACCTTGCGAACGCGACCCTTAGCACCTGAGATCACCGAGATTTGGTCGACAATCTGATTCGCGAAATCGAGAACACGTTGATCATTACGCCACGATGTGAGAAGTGAGAAACGCTCTGCAGTGACTGATTTTGTCTCGCCAAGAAAATCTCCGGCAAAGCGTTCGAGGGTATCGGCTGAAGCGCCACGCCAGCCATAGATTGCCTGAAGTGGGTCTCCCACAGCGGTTACAGCGAAGGCCTCACCGGTATGGCTACCAAAGAGGGCGGAGAGGAATCGAACCTGTGATTGCGAAGTGTCTTGATATTCATCGAGAAGAACAACTCGGTACTTTGCCCGTTCGAGCTGCGCGACTTCGTCGATGCTCTGCACTAACTGTGCCGCGAGGCTCATATGATCATCAAAGGTCAGTAAGTTCTCTTCACGGCGTTTGCGATCTGCCGCCTCAACCATCGGCAGGAGTGAGAGTCGTTCGCGGACTGTGCGAACTGCCCGTCGGTACTCCTCATTACTTGTAGATGGATCCACAGTATCGAGTTGATCTAAGAGCGCTTGGGTATGAGTGCGAACGGCTTCAATACTTTGACCGTGCTCTGCAATCTGGGTTGAAAGTGAGATCACTGCATCGGTGATGGTGTTCGGTGAACTTTCCAGAGGGTAGAGCGTCTCGGGAAACTCTGCGACCGTCTCACTAAAGAGCTGCCATGCCGCAGCTTCACCCAGTGGTTCACCTTCGGTATCAATACCCATTCGGATTCCGTGCTGAGATAAAACGCGGCCGGCATAGGAGTGATAGGTCGAGATCTCAACAGCGATATCGATCGATTGTTGGGAGTTGCTAGGGTCACTTGGAAGCAGCCTTGCCTTGCGAAGTTGGCGGAGGCGATGTCGTACGCGCGAAGTTAATTCACCAGCAGCTTTTCGGGTAAAGGTGAGGCCCAGAATCTGGTTCGGTTCGACAACACCATTCGCAACGAGCCAGAGAACTCGTTGTGTCATTGTCTCGGTCTTACCTGAACCAGCCCCCGCAATGACGACAGTGGGTCCCCAATGCTTCGACTCAATAATTGCTGTCTGCTCAGCTGTCGGCTCTAAGTATTTTGCACCGGCTTTTGCCAACTCTTTTGCAATATCAATCGCGCGAATCTCTTTTTGCAGGACGATGGTTCCATCGACGAGAGCCGCATTGGGTGAGAGTTCAATCCTCATTCGATCACGCTCCGACCAGCGCTCTGCAATGGGCAGAGCGAAGCTACAGGGCAGGTGGAACAACGCTTATTTGCCCGCGCTGTGAATGTTGCTGCTGCCATACCTTCGGCGATCTGGGTGATATCAGCTTCGACCTCTTCGCGTATGAGTGGTAGCTGCTTCTGCGATTCAACCTTCTGGGTATCTTTTGCAAGGAAGAGGAGCTCGGCACCACCGCTGACGGTGATATTTGTAATTCGCTCCCCATCAGGAAGCGTGAATCCATCCATCACGACTGCTAGTTGATAGGCCTTCAATTGGCGATGTTCATCGGTCTCAGCTTTGGTTGCAATGCTCTTGCCAGTCTTGAGATCGACGATATGGAGGGCGCTGCCATCAGCACTGGCCTCTAATCGATCGACCTGACCTTTAATGACGGCTCGCCCTACTTCGATAAAGAAATCTCGTTCGGCGGCGACAAGGGTTCGATTATTTGCAGCGTTCCAGGTGAAGAATCGACGTAACATCTCAGAGGCGCTCTCAAGTTGTGCGCTCTTATACCAACCAACATTCTGATCAACAATTTCCCATGCATTGGTCAATTTCTCAATGGCAGATTCAGCGGTGAGCTCAGGTTCCTTCATCACAAGTGCAGCAAGTGCGTGGATAGCAACCCCAAGGAGTTGAGCAGTTGAGTCGCCATCTTGGGCACCGCTCTTTTCGAGGAACCATTTCAATCCACAATCGACAAAGTTCTGGAGGCTGCTTGGTGAGATATAGACCTTCTGACCATCTGGAATAAGTGGCAGATCGATACTCAAGGTGCGAACTCCGAGCCATGAATCTGGATCAGCGCTACGTAGGCCATTATCAGCGAGGGTACGAAGTAGCCCAGCAGAGAAATTCTTAGCACTTTCACTCGTGGTTGGATCTAGAAGATCGCGGCGGAGCGCTGCAACGAGCGCTTGCTGAGTGAGAGCCCGCTCTGGCTTTGTGAGAGGCGCTTCATCAGAGGAGATGTGATGGACGTGCTCGTAGATCTCTTCAAAGTATCGTGATGGATAGGAATCTTCTTCTTGGACAGCAGTGACAATCAACCCCGATTGAGCTCGTGTCACCGCAACATGGAGCAGGCGGCGCTCATCTTCAAGAAGAGCTGCGCTTGTGCTTGCTGCAATCTGGTCTCGAGAACGCAGACCAGTGCGTACCGCTTCGACCAATCGCTCAGATCCAAGGAGGGATCCGCGCTCGGCCAAGTTTGGCCAACTACCTTCTTGGAGGCCGGCAAGTGCAACGAGCTCCCACTCCAAACCCTTGGCGGAGTGAACAGTTGTTAATGTGACGACATCTTCACGTTGCGCTCGAGATGAGATCGCATCGCTCAGGATTCGTTCTTCGAGGATTTGATCGATAAAGAGTTGTGGCGAAGCGGCGGCAGTTCGTTCAGAGAAACGCCTGGCAGATTCAAAGAGTTGGATGACTGAATCAAGGTCGCGATCTGCGGCTGCGCCACGTGAGCCACCAGCGAGTGCGCGGTCACGCCAGAGTGATGCAATCGGCTGACCTTCATAATTCTTTGCCTGTGACCAGATGGTCCAGAGAAGTTCAGAGATATCGCCGCGCACCTTTCGCCCGGCGTTAAGGAGTTCGCGAAGCCGCAGGAGCGGAATAATCTGAGAATCTTCTAGCCCCGTTGTTGGATCAGTGATGGGATCGGTAATTGCATCGATCATCATCTGTGTCGTTGAGCGGAGATCACCTTCAGTACGCGATTTGCTCAGCGCCATTCGAATCTGTCGAAGTGAGATGGCATCTGCACCGCAAAATTCACTCAGGAGTAACTCTTCAATCTTGGGCCAGTGTGATGTCGTAAGGAGTTCTGGGGTAACGACAAGTTGTGCAATATCGAGAATAGGACGAACTGCGGGATTCTCTGCAAGCGCAGCTGCCTGAGAGTCGATGCTGAGAGGAATGCCATTGAGTGCACAAGCCCGCGCAAGTGCGCTGACCTGATGGCCCGGGGTGCGAACCAGGATCGCCATCTCGGACCACGGTAGGCCATCTTCAAGATGGGCCTTACGAAATTGATAGGCGATGTAATTCGCGGCTTCAGATTGGCTCGCAAACTTTGAGATATCGATAGTGCCGCTCCGACGATTTGATGGCGCTACCGCACGCTTGCGAGCTGGGTTGTGTGAGCGGAAACGAGAGGCGATCTCGAGCCCGAGCTCAGTGATAGCAGGTGTGCTTCGATAAGTGATGGGAAGGTGGATTGAACTTTCAACAAAATCCTTCAACCAGGTGGAGACGCCATCAGGATCAGCGCCACGGAATCTACCGATCGCAGAGTCGGGATCGAGATAGAGCTGGACCTCTCCCCCTGCAATCAATGTGAGTAACTCGCGTTGGGATTGATCACTCTCATGAAATTCATCGATCAAGATGAGTGAGTAACGCGAACGGTAACTCTCGAGTAATTCGGGATCGCTCTTTAAGCGATCGATCGCTTCAACAATCACCGAGGATGGATCGATTCGTATTGGCGAGTCGGTGACCGAGTAATTTCGCAGTTGCATCGATTTGTAATAAGAAGCCCAGAACTTTGCGCCACCATCCCAGTACTTCTCACCGAGTTCTGCACCAAGTGATTGAAGTGCCTTAGGAGTCAGATCCATTTCTGTAGCACGCGAGATGAGATCACGAACTTCGCGGATGAAGCCACGAGTCTTACGCGCTTGATCGAGATCAGCATGCCAGTCGATCTCGACATGGTCATTACTTAAAAGATCTTTAATGTAGGCATCTTGTTCAGCACCTGAGATCAAAATATAAGTGGGATCTTCGGGGCGTAACTTCTCATTGAGAATCGAGAATGCAAGTGAGTGAAAAGTGCGAGCAAGTGCCTCAAAGGATGTCGATTGCGCACCACGAGCGATCTCATCGCGAAGATCAGATGCCCGTTCGCGGCCATAGGTCAGAATTAAGAGCGATGATGGATCGAAACCAGATTCGACGCGAGCGAGCGCGCTACGGATCAAGGTGGTTGTCTTTCCGGTTCCAGGTCCACCGAAGATAGCGATGCGACCAGGTGTAGTGAGCACCGAACTCTGCGCTGGATCGAGGGTTATCTCGTGGTCTACGGGCAGACGGCGAAGGAGGCGCAAGCCAGTTCGTGATCCCGTCTCTCTCATAGGCCCTATCTAAGCGAATAGGGCTGACATCGACGCTCTATGGCGCGGATATCAGCCCTATTTCTAGAGTTTTACTGGCTCTTGCTCCAGCACGGTTAACGGTGGCGGGTTAGGAATCTGCTCCCTGGTTCGCCTTCTTGGTACGAGAAGTCGCACGGCCGCGCTCGTTCTGATCGAGGATCACCTTACGAACTCGAACCTGCTTTGGTGTGACTTCTACGCATTCATCTTCGCGACAGAACTCAAGTGCCTGCTCCATATTGAGAAGCTTTGGCGGAATCAAACGCTCTGCTTCATCAGTACCGGAAGAACGCATATTGGTGAGCTTCTTTTCACGAACTGCGTTCACATCCATATCTTCTGGACGGCTGTTCTCACCAACGACCATGCCTTCATAGACTTCTGTACCTGGTTCAACAAAGAGTGAACCACGATCTTGAAGTGAGTAGAGAGCATAGGAAGTAACTGCACCCCGACGATCAGAGACGAGTGATCCAGTGAGACGAGTACGAATCTCGCCATGCCAATTCTCATAACCATCGAAGACGTGGTGAAGTAATCCAGTTCCACGAGTTTCAGTGAGGAACTCGGTACGGAAACCAATGAGGCCACGTGATGGAACCTTGTAATCGAAACGAATCCAACCAGTTCCGTGGTTGACCATCTGCTCCATGCGACCCTTGCGAAGCGCCATCAACTGAGTAACAACTCCGAGATACTCTTCTGGAATATCGATCGAGAGGCGTTCCATCGGCTCTTGGAGCTTTCCATCAACGGTCTTTGTCACTACCTGTGGCTTACCCACGGTGAGTTCAAAGCCTTCACGGCGCATAATTTCAACAAGCACTGCGAGTTGAAGTTCGCCACGACCTTGAACTTCCCAGGTATCAGGACGTTCGGTGTTCTTCACGCGAAGTGAGACGTTACCGATGAGCTCTGCATCGAGGCGATTCTTTACCTGACGAGCAGTAAGGAGCTTTCCAACCTGACCTGCGAGAGGTGAGGTATTAATACCGATTGTCATCGAGATTGATGGCTCATCAACAGTGATCAAGGGAAGCGCATGTGGCTTCTCTGCATCTGCAAGGGTCTCGCCCAATGTAATGGTCTCGATACCTGCAACAGCGATGATGTCACCAGGACCTGCTTCAAGAGTAGGTACGCGCTCAAGGCCATCCGTAATCAATAGTTCTGAAATCTTGACTCGCTCTTGTGTGCCATCTTGTTTCATCCAGGCAACAGTTGAGCCCTTCTTGATGACGCCTTCGCGTACGCGACAGAGTGCAAGCCGACCAAGGTATGGCGAGCTATCCAAGTTCGTTACATGTGCTTGTAGCGGTGCGCCTTCGTGATAGACCGGAGCTGGGATAGTTCCAAAGATCGTATCGAAGAGAACATCGAGGTTCTCTTGATCTGGCATGCCACCATCAGCGGGGCGATTAAGAGATGCGCGACCAGCCTTTGCAGATGCGTAGACGATTGGGAATTCAATCTGCTCTTCATTGGCATCGAGATCTAAGAAGAGCGCATATGCCTCATCAACGACCTCACCGATACGGGAGTCAGAACGGTCGACCTTATTAATAACAAGAATGACAGGAAGGTTCTTGCTCAGCGCTTTACGGAGTACGAAACGAGTCTGTGGAAGTGGGCCTTCAGATGCATCGACGAGAAGAATTACGCCATCAACCATTTCAAGTCCGCGCTCTACTTCGCCGCCGAAGTCGGCGTGGCCCGGAGTATCAATGATGTTAACGATCTGATTGCCGCGCTTGACCGCAGTGTTCTTGGCGAGAATGGTGATTCCCTTTTCGCGCTCAAGGTCCATTGAGTCCATGACGCGATCGCGATCTTCGCCCTCTTTTTGGTGCTCAGAGAAGGCGCCAGATTGGGTAAGCATGGCATCAACGAGTGTTGTCTTTCCATGGTCAACGTGAGCAATAATCGCTACGTTACGGAGCTCATCGCGCTTCTTGAGTTCGCCAGTTATATAAGGGCTCTTCTCGTATTTGATTTTAGACATTGAATCTGAACTCCACTACATCACCATCGGCCATTACATACTCTTTACCTTCCATGCGGACTTTTCCGCGAGCACGGGCCTCTGTCATTGAACCTGCTTCTATCAAATCACCAAATGCCACGATCTCGGCCTTGATGAAACCTTTTTGGAAATCGGTGTGAATCACACCTGCCGCCATGGGAGCGGTATCGCCTTTATGAATTGTCCATGCACGAGCCTCTTTAGGGCCGGCAGTTAAATATGTCTGAAGACCAAGAGTTTCAAAACCTACGCGAGCAAGAGTTGCAAGACCAGGCTCTTCCATGCCGATCTCTTTCAAAAGTTCGAGCGCGTCGTCATCATCGAGTTCTGCAAGTTCGGCTTCAGTCTTAGCATCGAGAAAGATCGCTTCAGCTGGTGCAACAAGCGCCTGCAACTTCTGACGGAGTGCTTGATCTCCGAGTTCAGATGCATCGACATTAAAGACATAAAGGAATGGTTTGGTGGTCATGAGTTGAAGTTCTGCAATCGCAGCGAGATCAATCTTTGAACCGCTGAGCAACTTCCCGTCATTGAGGATCGCTTGGGCTTCTTTGACCGCTTCAATGACGGCAGCCTTCTCTTTCTGGATGCGCGCTTCTTTTTCGAGTCGAGGAAGAGCCTTCTCGATCGTCTGAAGGTCAGCGAGCGCAAGTTCAGTGTTGATAACTTCGATATCGGATGCAGGATCTACAAATGCTGCCGTGCGTTCGCCTTCGCGAGTGACGTTCTCATCTGTGAAGACGCGGATAACCTGGCAGATGGCATCGGTCTCACGGATATTTGCCAAGAACTTATTTCCGAGGCCTGCACCTTCCGATGCGCCCTTCACGATTCCGGCGATATCAACAAAGGAGACAGAGGCGGGGAGGATCTTTTCAGATCCAAAGATTTCGGCGAGCTTGCCTAGGCGTGGATCGGGAACGCCGACGACGCCGACATTGGGTTCAATCGTGGCAAAGGGATAGTTGGCCGCCAGGACATTGTTCTTCGTCAGGGCATTAAAAAGGGTCGACTTTCCCACGTTGGGCAGTCCGACAATTCCAATAGAGAGGCTCACGAGGAGTAGAGCCTACGGGGCTTTGTCAGTCTTCCCTGCCAAGATGAGGATATGAGCAC
>Ga0208253_1000539_pt1 | contig 15276 bp, 22 predicted proteins | sample CryBogCBE10Oct08_FD_184573 | JGI IMG/M metagenome (GOLD analysis project Ga0208253, IMG submission 184573) | Freshwater microbial communities from Crystal Bog, Wisconsin, USA - CBE10Oct08 (SPAdes) | ecosystem: Environmental > Aquatic > Freshwater > Lake | place: Crystal Bog, Wisconsin, USA...
CATTTGTGATATTGGTATTGCACTCATTTTTGTCCCCCTTTTATTAATCAAGTAAGAATGATAGTCGCACGTTAATATTGCTTTTACATAGCCAACATCTGGAAATTCAGAACAAATTTTTGCACATTCCTCACGTTCTTTTTCTGCTATTAGTTTGGCAAAGTTTATGAAATTATCACGCTCTTCTTTTTTAATAACTCCACCAAATGCTTGACAAGCCATCTCAATTATTTCTTCTTTAGTCATCTTAGTATTCCTTAGTATTCCTTGGATGTTCTTGATATTATACGTTAACCTGAAGTTAATAATATCCCTTTAATCCAGTCAAGTAATATTTTAACTAGAAATTAAAGTATGCTACATTTCAGTTACCGCTTAGCGGGTTTTAAAAAGGAATCAAATGAAAGTTTATACAACAACAAAGACGGGCATTCAGATCGGATGCTACTACGAACCTCCTCTTCATAACAACATGACAGAGGACGACGAACTTATACAGAGGGCTCTCCTCGGTATCAAAACCCCCGCAGACTTTTGGACGATGCTTGACTGGTTCACCTACTCAGTCTTGGTGGCTGTGCTCGTGTCAGTATTCGTATCCTACTTTGCTGTAACGGGTGACGCATGAATATATTTAAACAAATTATGAATCACTTTGATAACGCAGGCGCTGTTCGTTTAACAGATCCAGAAACCTCTGTAGATGCGGCGCTATCCGTAGATGCTACCAAGATGGAACAAATTGTTTTAGAGGCGATTAAGAGCTTTCCAAATGGTTGTATTAGCCAAGATGTAGAAAATGCTCTACCTCACATTAGAGCCTCTTCTATAACCCCACGCTATCGACCCCTTATGAAAAAGGGATTGATAGTAGATACAGGAGAAAAAAGGCCAGGTTTTTCAGGTCGCAGTCAAAGAGTAATGAGGGCGGTATGAAAGCATTTCCGAGTAATTACATATGGGACAAAAACAATGAAACATACAACGGTATGGATTTGAGAGATTGGTTTGCAGGTTTGGCTATGGAAGGAATTATTTATGAGGGAGTTACTCCAGAACAAACAGCTAAGGCCGCATACCGAATGGCAGATGCAATGATGAAAGCAAGGGAGAATAGAAATGAATGACAGAATGATGGAAGAGTGGGAAGACTTTAAACGTAGCAAACAGGAAATGGATGAATATGAACTACACGTAATGATCGAAGAGTACAAGCAACTGACACCTAAACAGAAAATTATTTACAACAAATTAATGGAAGAAACAAATGAGTCTATACGCAAGCAGTAACAGCCAATCATCAACATTTAAAAACGTACCATCAGGACTACACCTAGCCCGTTGCTACCGTATCGTTGACCTCGGTACCCAAAAGTCCGAGTTCGAGGGTAAGGCCAACTTCTCACGCAAGGTCATGATCTGTTGGGAGATCCACGGTGATGAGAGCGTCACAACCGACAAGGGTGAGCCGATGGCAATCTTTAAGACCTACACCCTATCCTTGAACGATAAAGCGTCTCTCAGGGCTGATTTGCAGTCTTGGAGGGGTAGAGCTTTTACTCAGGAAGAGCTTAACCGCTTTGACCTAAAGAACGTCCTCGGTCACTGGTGCATGGTCAACGTCATCCAAAAGCCTGTAGGAGATAAGGTCTACTCAAACGTAGCCTCCCTAGCCCCCGTACCACAGGTCGTAAAGGGATCTGGTCTACCAGAAGGCCACAACAAGTTGGACATCTTCAACATTGCTGAACCAGACATGAAACTCTTTGAGACGTTTGGTAAGAACATCAAATTCAAGATTGAAAATAGTCCAGAGTGGAAGGCCAGAGGTAATACAGGATTTGAGGATATGCCTAACGATTTCAAAGACGACGACTCTGATTTACCATTTTAAGGAAGACAATGACAACAGTAATCGCAAGAGCAAGTGAGTCTCAACACTGGTACACCCAGGAAGGCAAGCCCCAGTACACAGTTACCGCTAAGAACGGTACACAGCGCAATACAACGCTCAGGGACGCACGAACGATGAATCTGGTACCTTCGGTTACCACCATTCTCAACGTCGCCGCTAAGCCTGGTTTAGAGGCTTGGAAGCTTAACCAGATGATGCTTGCCTGCATGACCCTTCCCAGAGCACCTGACGAGTCTGAGGAATCCTACATCGAGCGGATAAAGCATGACTCTAAGGAACACGCCAAGAAGGCGGCAGAGCGTGGCACAACCATCCACGGAGCCCTAGAGAGCTTCTATGAAGGAATAATGCTTGCAGACTTCCTAGACTACCAGATGGGTGTATCTAAGGCCGTAGACGCCCATTTTGGGGCTAAGAACTGGTTAACCGAGAGATCCTTTGCCAAGGATGGATTTGGTGGTAAATGCGACCTCTACACCCAAGACGGTGAAGGGGTTGTGATTGACTTCAAGACCAAAGAGTTTAGGCAGGAAGACAAGGTAGAGGGTTATGACGAGCATTTGATGCAACTCTCTGCCTACAGAGTGGGTTTAGATGTACCGAAGGCCAGATGTGCAAACGTCTTTGTTTCGGTCACAGATCCTGGCTTGGTCAAGATTGTGGAGTGGACACAAGAGGATCTTGAGCGTGGTTGGAAAATGTTTGACCATCTTAAGAATTATTGGCAAATCAAAAACAACCATAAGGTGATTTAAATGAACAAACTAATCTGGATACCAGTATTAATTGCAGGATGTGCTCAACAACCCCCCGTATACAACGTACCGTCCAACACAGGTAACTTACCTGCTGTACAGGTAATGTACGACTCACGGGTTCAGCAGATGAGTAGGAATGAAGTGATTCAGGCCACCCATGAATGCGAGACAACAGGGCTTAGGCCTGTACCCATCATCAGCAAACGCATGATTGGTGGTCCAAACGGTCAAATGTCAGAGATGATTATTGACGTAGTGTGTATGCCCAAACTCAAATGAACTTGGAGATTGAAATGGACGGTGCCGTAATAGTGGGTATTCTTTGCTTTGTAGCTTGGCTTACCCATGTGTTTTATTGCTTTGGTCATGTCATGTGGGGCTTCCTACTGGCAGGAGCAATTTTCTTCCCGATTGGAATCCTCCACGGGTTTTATCTTTGGTTTAGTTAAGGAGAACGTATGAAATTTAAAATAATGCTTGAAGCACAAGATATAAGAAAAATAATTGAATATTTAGAATCTTTTCCTGTAAAAGATGTTAAAGATTTACTTGACACCATTGGTGATCAAGCCAACTCTCAACTTCACATGGCTACTCAGTTCAGAGAAGATATGGAAAAATTTAAAGAAGAATGGGAGTATCGTCCTGCTGAAAGACACTTTGGACCATCACTGATGGAGATCATAAGAAAGCAAGCAGAAGATCAGAAAAAACAAGCACCTAAGCGTAAGTATGTACGCAAGCCTGTTGCTAAGCGTGGCAGACCATCCAAACTATCACAAATGAAAGGTAAAAAATGAAATTATTTTTAATTGGCATCATGGCTATGGCTTTGACAGCCTGTGGGTATTCTGCAAGGGATACCGAGGCAATTGGACAAGTCAAGCGAGTGATGACTAACACGCCTATTCTTTGTTCTGATTTCATAGATGTGGATTTATCTCTTGGCGTTATACGCAACGGGGTTGGCTCAGTATCCAATGAAGACATATGGATTGTTGTCAGCAAGTCTGACGCTGAAATACTTAAAAAAGCAAATGAAGAAGGACAGTTGGTTAAGATTACTTATGACCAACAAAGAATTTCTTTTTGTACCCAAGGAAGATTTGCAACTAAAGTGGAGATATTGAAATGAGCAACCCGTACTTAGATAAAGATGCCATTAAAAAAGCATACCTGACCTGCCAATTCAAAGACAAAGACGGTCTGTACGCAGGCGAAGATGTGGAGATCTACGAGTTGGCTGATGCCATCATCAAGGCCGCCGCATTTGAGATCGCTAGGGTAGAGCGTGAATTCTGCATCGAGTTCGTTGAATCCCTCAACCCAGAGGTAGCTAAAGCTTTGCGTGAGAAAAGGGGCAACCTTTGACTTGCGAGGAATTTGTTGAGGAACTCTTTGGAGATGGTTGGGAGGAGAAGGATCTACCCTCTATGCTCACCATCCTCAAGGAGTGGGAAATTAACTCTAAGCGTTACTGTGTCATCCGAGACTTTGCTACCAAGCTAGAGCTAGGGTTTGACATCAGAAAGCGTGAAGATTTTCCTGAGATAGATGACTTGGTCGATGCCAGACTGTACGACATAGAATAAAAAAACCCCCCTAGACTTATGATCCAGGGGGGAAAACTCACTTGCGTCTTGGCAACTGCAAGCACATAGGAGGAGACGTCCTATGTTTTTTTAGGGGGATATAACCCCCTTTTTTTATGGTTGAGCGCCTTGGTTGGCACCCAGTCTAGATAGCACACCACTTACAGCAGGCTCAAGATTTCTAATCACCTGTGGGCGCTCTGTAGCCACTTTAGTCATGGCTTTCATCATTGGCTCGTTGTACATCAGTGCAGATCCAATAAGTGGTGCAAAGCCTGTTTTAAGGTGTCCTGCACCCTCTGCTAAGCCTTTGAGAGATAGCATCGCCGCAAGCCTATCAGCAGTACCGCTATTGGGTACTGTACTGCCTAAGACATCGGACGCCGCCTGGCTCTCAGGTAACATTAATCCTTTACCGCTTGCCGTAGCTTTCTTGCCTGCAACTTGTTGAACAGCAGATTTAAACTGATCAGGCGTAAACACTCCCTCATCAGCGCCCCGTCTAGACGCCGCCACCTCAAGTGGTTGGAACTCTCTAAACGCCTTGTGAGCGTTTTCTAGCTGTTTAGCCATACCAGGGTTCTGACGCTTTAATTCATCTCGTAAACCCGTTAAAACAGTCTTATAGGCGTGTCCTAGACCGTCCATGCCTTGGCTAAAGAAATCATTAGCCTTGTTGCTGAGATACTTCTCAACCTCTCGGTACTGCTCACCGTTCATTACGCCTTCGTTTTGGATATGGCCTGTGACGTTGGTAGCTATATCGTTAGCCATTGACTTTTGTTGACCAGGCACAAGCTTAGACATAGCCGAGTCAGCCAAGTTACTCAAGTGCTCAGATGTATTCATACCAGTTTTATGATTGAACGCATCAGCAAATCTAGCATTACCTAAGAACCCGTCATAAGCATTACTGATCTTTTGACCAATAGCCTCAATCATCTTATTACCAACTGGCGCATCTTTTGTAAGAGTTAGGCCAAGGTTTGACAACACTTTATTGCCCACAGCTTTGTTAAAGTCCTCAAACGATGTCTTGAGCCCACTACCAATGACGGATCCTGCAATCGGTAAACTGGTGAGCTTTTTCTCAAAGTTTTGTATGCCTTGACCAATCATTGGGAACTGACTAGCCAACTGACCAGGTGTGAATTTGGTCATACCCATGTCTTTGAGTTGCTGAAGTCTGGCAGATACTTGTGGATTGGTCAGCATTTGACCTACCTTACCGCCTGCAACACCCAGAGCGGTAGATTCACCCAAATCAGCAATCTTCTCGCCAAGGATGTCCATGTAGCTCTTGTTGGCTGTATCTGTAACCTGTCCACCCAAGCCTTGAACAGCAGAAGGAGCAAGGAATTTAAGCGAAGGATATTTTGCAATCGCATTGGCAAGCTGTGGGATTTTGGCGCCCAAAGTCTCAGGAATAGCCAGAGAAGGAGCAATCTCCCCTACCGTTTCTGCCGCAGATGCAGGATTAACTCCAAGAGTTGTTGGCACACTACTCTTAGCGTATTGGGCATTCTTTTCTAATGCTTCCATTGGGCTTCGGATGTTTGCCCACTCAAGCGCTCCTGCAATTGGTTTTAAGACGCCTTGTAGCCCCGCAAGACCAGAAAGGATACCTGTACTAGCACCAGAGGTTGGATAAAACCTGTGGCCTGATTCCTCCTTAAACCGTGGAAAGTCATCCATCTTAACCTTTTCAGGCTCCTCGGTCTTGGTTTGCATAGATCTTAAATAAGCATCAGGATCAAACCCTTCCTTTGGTGCGCTTTTGGGTTGGATACTGGCAAGATATGCATCAGGATTAAATTCAGCCATTATTTAACTCCATTAGCTTGAAGGATAGCTTTTGATCTTGGATCGTTCGGATTTGCTTTTGCCCAATCAATCGCTTCAGAATGTATATTAGTCGAACTTGCTTGTGGCTTTGGTGCTTGAATAGGAGCGTATTGTTTATTAGCCCTGTCTCTAGCCTGGTTCATTGATTTAACAATCGTATCTAAAGTTCTATCAAAAGCTTCCTTAGACAATGATGGATCAAGAGATCCATAAAGATTCATAATCTTTTTGCCCTCAGCATCAGATAGTGAACCCATACCTCTCATATTTTGAATAGCAGAAGAAAACACGCTAGACTTTAGTCCTTCCATATCTTTTATAAAGTCATGCTGAGCAGAAGGAAAGATTTGTCTTGGATCGTATGATGCAAGTCCATTCATGCGACCAGGATGGTTTCTAATTGTGTTAACAGCGTCAAGCGTATTTTGAGCAGTATCATTTGCAAGAGATCTCTTGGCCTCCAACTCTTTATTTTTAGCATCAAGTGCTTGTTGATCTTTGTTCTCTTGTTCAGTTCTCTTCCACTGATTTTGATCTTTAGTCTCTTGAATACGAGACTGAGCAAGAACATTAGTTAATGCATGAGTTGCATTAGTTTGTGCAAGAGCAGTCGCCCTATCCATGTGCGATGTACTTGCTGTGAGCAACTGATTTGCCATCTTGTCAGCATCTTCGTCTTTGATAAGGCCTGCTTTATAGCGATTAGCAAGAAGTACGGCCTGATCTTTAAACGGTCCTTCCAAAGTAATAGCCAACGCATCAAAAGGCGTACCCTCAGCACCAGTAGTCGGTAATAACCCAATCTTACGAAGATCTAAAGCGCCTTTGGCTGTCTCAAGCAGTTCTTTAGGATCAAGACTATATAACTGAGCAGATGCCTGCCTGTTAAAGCCTGGTGTTCCATCAGGATTCTTAAATAAATTATCTCTAGCAACTTGTATTTGATTCTTGCGAGTCTCTTCTGGAATCATTGCCAAATACTTTTGGTCACCAGTTACAGCGCCTAAACGCTGTGCGACTTCAGGATTGAAAACATACTTCTCTACGCCTGCACTATCTTTGGTGGTTGTGTATAAGCTTGGCAACAAAGCCTTTACATCAGCTTCTTTTTGAGCCGTCATTCTGCTTTGCAGTAAACCAAGTCTAGCCTGAGCCGTTGGTATTTTGTTTTTCTCTTGTTCAGCCTCATACTCGCCCATAGCGTTTGCGGCGTTACCCAAAGACTCACCAAAAGATCCAGTCTTTGTAGGCGCTAAAAATCCTGAAGCAATCTTAAACCAAGGCGTACCACCACCTTTTTGCTGAAGCAAAGCATCCAATTCAGCCATCTGTTTGTCGTACATGGCCTGTTCTTTGGAATGTCCACCAATGCTCGACAATGGAGAAGTAATATCAGTTGATTCTGATGCGCCAGATAAAGGTGTTTCTAATGCCATAATTTATTCCTTAAGGAGCATTGCAACAAGTTAACTGACCTTGAGTCTGACCTGCGCCATACGTTGGATCGTTGTAAACATTACCATCTTGTCCCTGTAATTGACCAGGACCCGCACTACCGCCAGGACCAGTTCCAGATACAGGGTTACCATATTCAGTGCCAGGCAAAATATTGACTGGAATAGCTTGTCCACCACTTGCTGTTTGAACAGGATTTCCAAACATACCAGATAGTGATGAAATACCTTTGCATCCAAGAATGCCCTTGGCAAGAGATCCAAGGCCTGCAACCTGTGCAAGTGGTGACTGAGCATATGCGCCAGGAATTGGAGCAGTCTTGATACAGCTTACAGCCGTTGGCATTGTGAAGCCTTTGAGTACGCAAGACTCTGCCTTCGCCACAGATAACGGGAAGAGTGACTGATTCTGAGCAATTGTGTACTGGCACTGACCAAGCGCCGCCAAGTTTTTAGCACAGTTAATGCCCAGACTAGACTGAACATTTGCCAAACAACCCAAGAGCTTACCTGCATTGAGTTGGTTAGCTGTCTGAGCTTTAGCTGTACAGATACCCTGTGTATAGCCTGATTTAAGCGCACAAGCCTGTTGACCAGTAATCGCTAGGTCAGCATTAGCCAAGACCTGTCCAAGCGCTCCTGCGCCCCTTTGTGATCCAAATTGACCACTTCCTACGATACCTGCTGTAGCTTGGGGGGCTAGGTTCTGATTGATATTAGCTTGGCCTAGATTACCTATGGCATTGACCACACATTTGGTATAAGGGTTCATGTACCCTTGAGCCATCTGAGCCAGGCAAGATCCTGCAACTCCTGCGGCTGTACCTGTTGCGGCGCTTAGTGCAGGCTGATAGTTACCTGCATTTTGAGATGCTTGGTTAAAAGCTTGAGTCTGTAGCGCCTGTGGACCAATCGGAGTAGCTGAAGCACCCCCTGCCTGAGCCTGAGTAGCCAGGTTGTTCAGGTAATTCATGTAGAACCCAGGAGCGCTTGTAGCCGTCTTCTGAGTTGTGGTAATAGGCGCTAAAGCACCACCCTGTAAAACAGATCCAGACGTTGCTCCACTAGCCGAGCCCAGACAAGCAGGTGTGGGGTTTAAATTTGAGAGTGCCATTATTTACCTTCCATGTATGACAAAGGACTTTTAGCCTTCGGGGGAATTTTAGTTATAGATGCTGATCTTTTGTGCTCACGGATCTTCTCACGCATTTCGTCAAGCTTCTTTGCGCCTTCTTTGTTCGATCCATTACCAAGGGCAGTAACCAAAGATGCAGGGAATACAAACTCCCCATCAGCAATCATTGCATTAATATGCCCACCCGTTGAGTGACCTTCATAGTGCTTGTGTGGGTATTGGTTCATAAAGTGGTGAAGAGCGTCAGCCCCTGCCTTGTTAGAACCGTCTCCAAGAGCGGCAACAATGTCAGCATCCATCACATAGTCCCCGTCTTTTAAAAGCGCAGGAATGTCGTCTGATTGGCCTGTGCCTCTACCTTGGGCGTAGTGGCCTGTATGACCTGTAATAAATTCAGGAACGTGAGCACCACCACCATCTTTAAATCCTACAACTCTGGACTCGCCAGGGAAGATATAACTTGTTGGTTGAGCAGATCCAGGCACTAGGTTAGGTGTTGTTGTAGCCCCTAAAACACCCGCATTTGGGTTGTATAGCTGATTTTGTTGGCTAGGTGTCAATCCACCAGACTGTAATGGTGATAAAAATAGACTTGGGCTTGGGTTAGAGCTTGAATACAAATTAGTACCAGTCAAAGGACTAGATGCAGGTTGTATGTAATTAGGCAACAAAGGTTGTGCAACAGGTGCAGACGCTCCTGTAGTTACTGGCTTTTTAGTAACAGGCAAAGGTTGCAATATTTTATTAATACCCTGCTGAATAGCCGTTCTCTTTAATTGATCAGTAATATTAAAGTTAGAAGGGGCAGAGCCTGGTACTGTTGCATCTGCGCCTGTAGCCGTTGTGTATTGACACAATGCCCCGTTAAGCATATTTGCAGGTCCAGTCGTTGGAGACAATGGACTTGTAGGCGTAGTGGGCGTCTCTGTAGTAGGAGGAGCTTCTGAAGTTGGGGGTAATTCGCTAGGAGCCGTAGGAGTTGGAGTTTCTGCCAAAGGAGGGGTATCAGCAGATACAGTTGAAGCATCTACAGTTGCCGCCGCACCTCCCGCAGTTGCCACATCACCACCAACAACACCAGTATTGAAGGCCGCAGTTTGAGCCGCCTCAGCCGCCGCCGCATCTGCTGTAGCACCTATAGCCGCATCAGTTACCGCCGCCGCCGCTCCACCTCCACCAACTGCATCTGCCGCAATCACAGCATCTACAGGATCGTATAGACGAATCTTTCTGTCTCCAACGTGCTTAAACCCGTCTGGATGGTAAAGTGGAATATCAAATAAATGAATTTTTCTCATATTCTTGTAAGCATCCATGTGTAATCAGGTCTATCGGATGGAACTGGGTTCTCACCCAAAATCTTCATTAACTTAACAAGTCCATCAGGCGTATTCTTTATATAAGCCACGTGCAAATCAGAATTACGCAACTGTTGAATAAAGAACTTAGCTGAATGCGCCAAAGACAGTGGGCTGTCAACTGTAAATAAGAATATCTCACAAGCTCCTTGGCCTAGCAACTTAGCTATTAAAACAGACTGACCCTTATGGAAGGAGAGCATAGTGTGATTAGCCAAGCCTTTGGCAATCGTATCCAGAGCCACTTTTGGATCAATGTTGTGTCTGACTGCCGAAGCCGTTATTACTTGTGATGGTTTCATATTAATAAACACTCTGTTGATTCTGTGATATGGACATAATTCCTACCACTTGTTTTGCCCACTCTCGCCAGTCGTCATACCCTCTTGGATCAGGTACACCGCTTTGAACAAAATATCCAATACCCTGCATACCCTTAGCCCAGTCTTGCCACTTATCCTCTGGCACAGTCCCCAACTGGTTAGACGCAAACTGCTGAGCCATTTGAGCGCACCAGTAGTCCCAAGTCATGCCACGAGGATCGTAGGTTGTTGACATTATGGGTTACCCGTTGAGCGCTCATCGCCCATATCAACGCTCATAATGCAATTACCCAACTGATAATCGCCACCAAAAGTGTTGCTACCTATCCTGAGTCTCATCTCACGCCTTTGCTCTTTCATGTCCACCTTAAGCGTTGAAGGGGTGAAATAGTAAGGGGTTGAAGGATTGTCAACATCATCCGCATAACCCTTACCCGTCACAATGAGTGACATTTGACCCGATTGTACAAAGTCTGGTTCAAACCGCTCCAGTCTAATCCACTTGTTGTCGTTGATCAGTTGCTGTTGGCCTAATCCACCACCCACCCATCCAAGTGAGTTGGTTTCAAAGTATGAATTAATAGCATCTACTTGCGTTAAATAAACCTGGTCTTTACCCGTCTCGTGTTGCCAGAGCAAGTAAAACTGATTCATGGTCACAGTAATTGTGAGCCCAGTACCCGTAGAAGGAGATCGAGCCGTTGTGGACAAAGTGCCTGATAAAACGCTTGCATATGAGCCACCGCTTTGAATACTAAGCCCAGTTACCGCACTACCTGAGATGGTCGTCACGCTAAATATCGCAGGGTTACCAGAACCACCATTTAGGACAACCACATCACCAACAGCGTAGTTACTGCCACCACTAGCCACTGAATATGCCGTTACTTGGTATCCAGAAGGTGTATTGCCTGCAAAGATAGGGTAAGGGAAAACCTCAGAGAACACGCCTGCGGATCTTTGAGCCCCCATAGCCTGACCTGCGTCATACCAAGTTTGCTCTCTTACGTTATAAATGATTGCGTCTGTACACTCGGTTGCTGTACCCTTTGGATAGAACCACCAGATCTCACCCCAACGGGTAATCTTGGTTGCCCAGACCTTTTGCCTTTGAGCAAAGTTGACGTTATCAAAGAAGTAATTCAGGTTAACTGAGTTAGCAATCTCTTGGACTACACCGTTGTAGGCAAAGAACCGATCCACGCCCACCCAGTAATAAATACCGTCATACTCAACCACAGAGTTGGAGGACATGATGGTGGTTGCTGTGGAGATAATATCGTAGCGCCAGTACAGCGTAGAAGTGCCCACAGTCTGCGGAGAGTACGTTACCCTGGTCAACTGATCCAAAGACCAGAAAAGCCCCGCAGGAGACGTTGTACCGCCCCGTAGAGGCATTCCCTTGACAACTTTGGTTCCTGATACGTTGTTGGCGTTGGAGTCGCTCGATACCCAGTTGGTGAAGTCACCTGCCGCACAGTTTTGAATCAGGCCGTTATTACCGTAAACAAACAGATAAGGATAGAGCATACAAGCCCCACCGCTTACAGATATGTTGTTGCTAAAGGTAAAAGTAACAGCCGATGAGCCTGTAATTGCATTGTTTACCGTTACCGTTGTGGTTCCAGAGGCCACAGTCACAGCAGTCACCACAGTATTCGACGCTACCCCAGTACCAGTCACAGATTGATTAACGCCAATCTTGTAGTTACTCGAAGATATAACAATCGTATAAGCGTTAGGTGTTCCAGGCGTACCAGTAGCCGTAAAAACACCAACCTGGCTAAGCGCTGAATAAGGAAAAGTACCCGCTAAAACAGGCGTATTGACCGTGCTGTCAATGTTGGATAAGTTTTGACCAGGGTGAGCTATCAGGTTTAAAACACCCGTACCGTTGGGATCGTAACCTAGGTCAAACTGCCATAAATTGTTGGAGTTGGAGGTAAAGTTGTTGAGCGTGATTGCTGTGGGTCCAAATCCAACACCACCCGTATTACCTGTTTGCCATCCGTTAAGGGATGAGCTATCTCCTGAATAAACGTAGTTAATACCGTTTTGAGACTGCATTACCATCCCACGAGAGATGTTGGGTGCGTTTAAAAATATTGCGTTGTAGCCCCCCATTTTTCTTGGGCGACCACGTTGAAATCTGACCCATTGACCATCTACATAAGAAGGTGAGGCGAACTGCGTCCCGTCTCGCTGTATACCAGGAGAAACGCTGAGGAGCACAACCTTTAAGGTCAAAATGCACCCCCGACCAATCCCGCAGTAAGTTGCCAACCCGATGAATTAGCAACTCCAATACTTGTACCACCAGAGGTAAATCCAATTTGGTTACTAGAGGCCAAATACAGACCTGTAGTCGTATTACCAAGGAAGTTAATGGATGGGGCGCTTGCACTACCTACAGCAAACGTAATCGAACTGGCTGTCGTAAAAGCCAAGCTATTGGCGTTGTAGACGTTTTTACCATCAGAGATCAACATCACAGTAGTATTTGGGCTAACTACCGCTGTAGCCCCGCCTGATACGCCTGTGGATATGGTTAAGGTATAAGACCCAGTCGTGTTGTTACTAATCGCATAAAGCTGAACCGTTGCAGGCACATAAACAGTCGTATTACCGTTTAAAACACCCGTATAGTTCTGAATCGTATTAGACGCCTGAGCAGAAGACAGGGTATATGTATAAGGTGTGGATAACCCTGATAACGATAGAGCAAGCTGTGTATAAGCAAAGCTGTTAGATCTACCGTATGCAAAAGTATTAAATCCTGTGGATCCGTTAGAAACAATAACCAAAGACTCGGTCAACTGTAACTGTTGATTAGAGTTACTGTCAATCGTGTCTGATCCAACTGGGGATATGGTCACAATACCTGTGCCGTTGTTCTTGATAACAGCAAACCAGTTATTACCGACCGTTGAAGCGCTTGGCAGGGTAATTGTTCCAACACCTGCTGACCAGACGTAAAAGCTTGCCCTGCTGTTGGCGTTTAGCGTAGATCCGCTGTAAAGGTTGGTGACGGGATAGGCTGTGTTTAAAGTGCTTCCAATAGCCGTTAAACCGTACCCTGCAAGCGTTGAAGCACTGGCTGAGGACGTACCCACACCCATCGCAATATTGCCCCATGTACCCGCATTTGTGGTGTTGTTGGTGACGTAGATGTAATAAGTGTTAACCGTTGCAGTAGTCGGCGCAACAGGAATACTGATAATCGTATTACCTGAGTAATCGGTTACCGTAAAAGAAAACTGTCCAGAAGTACCGACGTTACGGATAATAACTGCCTGACCCACAGATACCTGAGTAGCAGGTGGCATGGCAATGATCTGGCCTGTAGTCGTCGCCGTAATCTCCATGATGTTGGCGGCTACGTTTGTAGAACTGGTACCGTTAATAGGCCAGTTTAGGTAGGTGATAGCACCTGGTGAACCACTGACGGTTAACGACTCATATCCTACCTGTGAAGGGGAAATCGTCTGACCAGTAAATGGATTTGTGTATGTGGTCATGGTTAGCTGTCCTTAGCAATGGCTTGACGATCTCCCATACGCAAATCGTCTTCGGTTTTAAGTGATTGAAGGGCTTTGTTAAACATTTCCTGCCAAACAGGTACCCTGGTATCGTTCTTTAAGAATGGCATCATCTGTAGCAAAGTACCAAACAGCATTGCATTTGGAGCGTTTTGGGTGAGCCAGTTAGTCTGATTAGTGCTTGACAAAGGCAAAATACGCTCATAAAAGAGCACTTCAAACTGATAAGCCTGGTCAGGCGTTGGAGCTAAGTACCAGTGGTCATAATCGTAGTCAGCGTAGTAAACGGGAGCGGCTGTATTCGTGTTATTAGGCCAGTAAGCTGTTAAATATTCGTACTTACGCAGATAAATCGGTTGTTTGCTACCACTTGAATCTGTGTACTTCATAGACACAGTCTTTCTCCAACGTGCAGGCTTTGGGATGACTGGATTACTTGGAGTTAATGTACTTTGCGCTACATTAAGTTGACCTAACGTCTTGATTTCCTGAGCAATTTCAAATTCGCACAAAGAAATAGCTACGGGAACTTGATTAACGACAGCGGTATCACTCCTCTCCAAGTACTGATAAACAGCACTGACGAGGTTGTCATACGTCATTACCCAACTTGCAGTTGAGGTTATGGATGAAATGGTCATTAGTCCCCCTAATATACGCTTATTTTAGATAGTATCGGGGGAAAAGTCACCCCAGTACTTGCTCGGTTTGGCGCATCACCGCTATTCTTTGCTCAGCACCGAACAATCCACCATTAATTACTTTAGTGAGTCCGTTGTAGTCCTTGGCATCTGCCAGTCGGTTACACCCGTGAGTTGACCAGAACCACCCACCGATAGGCGCCGCCCACTTAGGTGTCCTCGCCAGATCTGGATTAGCCACCAAATCAATCCCCAAGGCTTGACCTGCGTGAAAGAAGTTATCGTGGCCTGTGAGTTGGCATATCGCAGAACCCCTAAATCTCCACCCATCACCACTTGCCTCGTCTCGGTTGCCCATACGGTTGGCGTAGATGTGATTAGCAATCAACTCAGGCTTGTGGGCATACTTCATCGCCTCATCCATTGATGGGAAACGCTTAGGCCAAAGCTTCATTAAAGTCTCAGGCTTGTAGTTCAGGTTCTCAGATAAGTCCTTAAAGTGGTTGGACTCATAGCTGAACTGACCAATAAAGCAAGCTTGCTCTTCGTTTGAGTTAATGTTAAAGCGATGAAAGGTATCGTTTAAGGGGTCTACCCATTCAGCACCAATACCCAGGCGGTGAAGTTGGTCAGCATTAATCATTTCTTCGCCTTATTGAAAGAGTCCCTTACTTCGTTGTACTTGGCAACGCAGGCGTTAAGGTCTTTGATGGCTG
>Ga0208253_1000541_pt1 | contig 15226 bp, 18 predicted proteins | sample CryBogCBE10Oct08_FD_184573 | JGI IMG/M metagenome (GOLD analysis project Ga0208253, IMG submission 184573) | Freshwater microbial communities from Crystal Bog, Wisconsin, USA - CBE10Oct08 (SPAdes) | ecosystem: Environmental > Aquatic > Freshwater > Lake | place: Crystal Bog, Wisconsin, USA...
TAGATGTTGCAGTTACGGCTGCTTGATAACCAAAAATACTTACAGTTTGATGACCAGCAATTTGACCACGTGCTACTTGTAAATCAAAAGGCTCAGTTTGACCTGAACGGGTAATCGACATTACCGAATTATTAGTACTCGGTATTCCACTTGGGCTTTGTGCCATATTAATCTCCTAAAGTTATAAAAAGGGGCGGTGTTAAGGACACTCGTTTAAGCGCAACGACCTTCAGCTGTGCGCCCCATTTATTCGATTAATTAGTCAAAGTTACCGTATGGGTAGGTTGTAGCATTACCAATGTTCATATCTTGTTGAGCATACTTTAAAGTAACTGCAATTTGACCTGATGTTGGCGCTGTAATTGAACTTGCAGTAATTTTCAAAGTAACAACAACTTGGCTAAACCATGAAGGTTGTTGACCGGGTTGAATATTCTGAACATCTTGCAAAGTACCAAATGCGTAATCCAACTGTGTGCCTACAAAAGTTGCAGTTCCACGAGTTGCTGAAGTGATAGCAGACATAGTCGCATATACGCCAGTAGAGGTTGCAAACGCATTAGAAACATATGGCTGAATAGAAGTAGCTGTCACGCCGCCGCCAACTGGTAATGTACCAACATCAACAATAACGTCAGTAATGTTTGAGCCTTGTGGGATCAAGAATGATACACCACGATAAATTGTGCCTGAAGTATCGGCAGTTGGGGCTGAAGCAACAGTAGGACCGCTAGTGCTGTAAGAACCGTTTTGTGCAGTCCAAATAGTAGCTGCGTTATTGGGAATGTTTCCAGAAGTAACAAATACGCCAGAACCACCACCATAGTTAGCAGTGTTTGGTGTTGTTACAGCAAAATCTAAAAATGCTTGTTGAGTTAACAAGACTGGGCCAACGTCACGTTGTGGGCCAAAACGATTATCACCAGATAGAACTGGACCTTCAAATGTACTACGTCCCATAATGGACTCCTTATGCAAAAGTACCTATCCCGATCTTTGCATCGTCTGCTGGGGCAGTGGTGGAATAGGCGAATCACCCAGATGTTGTAATTCTACATCAAAAATTGCATTTGCAAAATGTTTTAATATACAATCGGGCAAATGAACAAAAACCTCACGAACCAGGTTCAAGTCCTATACAACCGAGCTTTAGCGCTAAAAAATCAAGGACAAGCACAGGCATCTTTAGCCGAGTGCGACAGAATACTAAGCATAGTACCAAAGCAGTTTGACGCCTTAATCTTAAAAGGTATTATTCTTGGTGAACATGGTAAACAAATAGACGCACTTACTTTTTTTAATGATGCGTTAAGTGTCAAAAAAGACCCAGCAATTCTTAATAATAGGGCAAATATTTACCAGCAAATGAAGCAATTTGACCTTGCTATGGAAGATTATGACGCTGCAATTAAGTTAAATCCGCGGTTTTTAGAGGGTCATTATAATAAAGCAAACTGCTATAAAGAACTAAATCAATACCGCGAAGCTATTATTTGGTACAAAAAAGCCTTAAAAATCAACCCTAAATACTTCCATGCTTGGAATAATATGGGGCTTTGCTGTCAGTCTATACAAGACTTTGAAGGTGCTTTAGCGGCTTGCCAAGAAGCAGTCAAGATTGAACCCAATAACTATGTAATCTATAACAACATGGGGTTTACCCTACATGTGCTAATGCGCCTAGATGAGTCTATTGCAGCTTTTAAAAAATCCATAGAACTTAACCCAGAACAAACTGATTCCAAATTTAATATCGGGTTTGTTTATCTTTTAAAAGGTGATTTAGAAAAAGGTTGGGCTGGGCATGAAGAACGTTGGAAAAATAAGTACCGCCCAGCGGCTTTACCTAGAGTTTGGAATGGCGAGGATTTAACAGGAAAGACCATTTATATTGTCCATGAACAAGGCTTGGGAGATACTATTCAGTTTATCCGCTACGCCAAGCAATTAAAGGCTACGGGGACTGCTAAGATTATTGCGGGGGTTAAGCCAGAAATAGTTAAGTTGGTAAGCTCTATGCCCGAAATAGACGTTATTAACGCTGATCCTAAGTTTATTCCTGAGTATGACTATCAATGTCCTATGATGTCGCTCCCATATGTATTTAAGACTAGGGTTGATAATATTCCGTACCACAGATACTTTTTTGCAGATCCAGAAAAAGTTCAAGAATTTTCAAGAAAAATGGGACCAAAAACCCGATTACGAGTAGGGTTAGTGTGGTCGGGCGGGTTTCGTGCGGATCAGCCAGAAATCTGGGCGGTTAATGAAAGAAGAAATATTAAACCGGAAAAGCTAGCTGAAATATATAACCCTAATATTGAGTTTTTTAACCTGCAATTTGGTGCTAAAGAGTTACCTTTTCCTATGGTTGATTTAATGCATGAGGTAGAAGATTTTTCAGACACGGCAGCTATTATTGAAAATCTGGACCTAGTTATTAGTGTAGATACTTCTACTGCCCACGTAGCAGGCGCTATGGGAAAAGAGGTGTGGATGCTTAACCGTTTTGATACTTGCTGGCGTTGGTTAGAAGACCGTAAAGACTCTCCTTGGTATCCTAGCTTTACCATCTATCGCCAAGAAAAATTTAATAACTGGAATAACGTAATTGCTGATATTAAAAAGGATTTAGATGCAAGAGCAAAATAGCCCGCTTTTTTATAGCGAAGGAGGAGTTGGGGATACTCTTCAACATTTGCCTTTTATGGTGTTAAATAAGAAGGCTCGTTACTGTATGATGAACCATTACAAGGGGGCTAAAGAACTTTTAAAGTTTTTAGGCGTAAAACCTGAGTATACGTTTCACTACAAAACGGACATACAAAAATTAGAATTGTTAAAAGGCATGGGTTTAAAAGAACCTATGCAGCAGGTACCTAGAACAAAATATTTTAGTTCTAATCCGTTTCCACAGCAAAAGCCTTTGTTTACTAACGGTAAACCCGTAGTCGGTGTGCATTTATGTGGTAGTAAGTTTTCTTCGGATCAATATATTAAAAATGGCGTAGCAACTAAATCCATTCCCGGAACAACTGTTGACGCTTTAAACGGCTATAACGTTATTTTATTTGGGCTTCCAGAAGAAATTTCTAGATTCGGTTTTAAACAGTCTGACACATTAAAAACCATTACTTATTTAGATATTGCAAAAAGCCTTTCTTATGTTGAGCAGTGCAATGCTGTAGTAGCCGCAGATAGCGCTATTAAAACTATGAGTTCTATGTTAAAAATCCCTACTTTTGTTTGGATGTCAGACCACGCAGACTATTTTAGAGACGTTGTATTTATAAGCCCATACGTTGATGATGGGGTAATGAAAGTATTTAAATATAGAAATAGTGCAGATCAATTTTATGAAGGTATGAACGCAACCCACGAATTTTTAAAAGGAGTTTTATGAACTACGTTATATCTTTAACACGCACCCCAGAACGTCTTAATTCGTTTTTAAACAATAACCAACACATGGATTTTCAAATATTTGATGCTATAGATGGTACGGATTTGCAACCTTTTGGTCAATATAATAAGTATGCCCGCGCGAATGCCTTATCCCATATTGCTCTTTGGAAAAAGTGTGCCTCTGGCAATGAAGATTTTTTAATTTGTGAAGATGATGCTGAACTGCATAAAGATTTGCAAAGGGCTTTGAATGGTTTAAAAGAAGCTAAACATCCTTATGATTTTATTGCGTGGGGTTGGAACTTTGACGCTGAACTTTTTGCCAGTATTTTCCCAGCGCTAAGTCCAGTCAGTATGCGGTTTAGCCCACAACATATGGGAAAGAATAAACAAACTTATCTTAATACTCCAGTAGATCCTGTGTTTATGCAGTTGCACTATTTGTTTGGTAGCTGCTGTTATTCAATCAGCCCAGAAGGAGCTAAAAGATTTTTAGAGATTTTAGACCCGTTAACAGAAGTAGTTACCGCAGAAATACCAGATATTAGAACTTGGAGTTTTCAACCCCCTGGTATGGATTGCGCTATGGCTGCAGCATTTGCTAAAACATTAAGTGTAGTTTGTTTTCCGCCTTTGGCATTAACTATGAACGACCACACAATTAGTACGGTACATGGCAAATATGACCAAGCTTAATCTTGGATGTGGCGGCAACATCTTTCCGGGGTATGTCAACGTAGGTTTTGAAGATGGTAAAGAGGACTCTGAGTTGTATATGAATTGCGACTTAAGCAAAGATTTTCCATTTAAAGACGTAGACGTTATTTACAACTGCCATTTTTTAGAACATTTAAGTTATTACGACGGAATTGAGTTTTTACGTAAGTGTTACGCCGCCATGAATGATGGGGCAGTTATGCGCATTGTGGTTCCTGATTTGGCTTTGTGGTGTTTGAAATATTTACAGCATGATAGGGCATTTTTGGATGCATATCGCAACGCTTATCTTGGTCCTGACTATCCTACAGATGGTTCAATCTTTATGGGTATGCTACACAATCATGGGCATAAGATGGGTTGGGATTATGAAACGCTATACTTTTTACTAACATGGTGTGGGTTTAAAGAAGTAAAACAAACTAAATATCGTGAAAGTTGTCTAACAGATATTGATATGTTAGAGCCAGTTAATCCTGGCAGGGAACTAGAAAGCCTTTGCGTAGAGTGTTATAAATAAAAAACCCCGCCTTGTGAGCGGGGTTCTTGTTGGGACTTACTAGATTAGTAAGAACCGTAGATTCCCAAAGGATCAGAAACACCGAAGGAATAACGCTCACGAGACTTGTAACGTACGTTACCAGTATCAAAGTCGCCGTCCATGCTGTTCTGCAATGGGATACGAACAAAGTGCTTCAAACCGTTTGGAACATCAGTGGTCAAGAACCATGCATTGGTTGCGGTCAAGAAGTGGTTAATTGTGTAACCTTCTGGAACAGAACCGTTGTTCTTAATTGCATTGATGTCATTGTTGTTAGTACCAACACGGAGTTCAGTGTCGAGCAAACGAGTTGCAACGAACTGGAGTGCAGGTGGAACAACTAACTTCTTAGGTTTAGCAGCGATCAACAGACCACGCTCATCAGTCCAAGCAGCGATTTGAATAACAGCATTTTCCAACGCGGTTTCATTCAAGTCAGCAGGAGTAGATGGAGTGTTGGCGTTAACACCACCAGAAATCAAAGGATGTGCGGTAGAGAACAAAGGCTGGCCGTCACCGTAGGTAACTTGGCTGTTAAAACCGTTGTTCAAAACTGCAGCAGCTTTAACCTGTTTGGTGTAAGCCATAGCACGAGCTAAGCCTTTGGTGTAGCGAGCAGATAAAGAATCATAGAGGTTGTCCTCGATTGCCTCTTCTGTCAAGCTAAAGCCAAGAGCAATAGTTTCGTGGTTGTAACGTGCAGTCCATGCTTCTTGCGCGTTGTCGTAAGCGATGGCTTGGCCTTCGTTCTTGACTGGTGCAGCGCTAAAGCCGGACAGTTTTGTTTCTTCTTCAAAAGAACGCTCAGAGGTCTCAGTTTCATAGATCTCTTTGTGTTCTTCACCGTAGCGAGCATACTCAAGTCCGAACAAAGCGTTCAAGCCTGGGAGCAACTCTTTCAGTAGTTGTGCGCGTGAAATAGCCATTATTTAGCTCCTAATTAAACGCCAGTGGCATTGAAGTAGCTATGGTAACCGAAGTTCCATGTTACTAATGCTTCTGGGTAGCCAGTGAATGAGAACTGCGCTGCAGTAGATTGAGCTGTTGTAACTGCTTGGCTCAAAGTAACTGTAGTGCCGTTTACGGATGTAACCCAAGTATTGGAACCAGCGTTAATGCCAGGACCAGCTACTACCATACCTGCTTGTAAACCGGTAACAGCAGCAGATAAAGTCAAAGTTGTGGAGCTGGTTGTGCCAGTGCCGGTAACAGTGACAGCAGATGCTGTAACGAGTTGAACAATACGGAATGGAGCGGTTGTGGTTAATGGGCTAGCTACGCCAGTACCAATAGCGGTAGTAGCAATAGCGATACCAGCAGATGAATCACCAGTAGTTGTTGAGCCAGTGTTGCTATTAGCATTACCAAGGTAGTAAGCATTAGAACCAACGAAAGCTGGGTTAATGTACTGAATGGTAGAGCTGTTAGAACCTTGACCTAATACAACTGCTTGGAATACTGCTTGTGGATCATCTACAACGTAACCAATTGCATCAGTAGCGGTTGTGCCGGCCTGATAGAACTGATAACGGTTTTTACCGTAGATAGGACCACCTGTTGTTGAATATTCGCAACCAACGAAAACGCCGATAGTACCAGCAGTACCACCGTTAGCGGTTGTTGGGGCTAGAGTTGAAGCAACCAGTGTGCCTGCTGCTGTGCCAACACCAATTTGAACAACGTCGCCGTTGAACAAGCTAGTAGCATAGCCATTGTAGATCGGAAACATGCGGGTAGAACCAGCAAATACACGACCACCAATGAGGTTAACTGGCTTTAGTCCGTAAGGACCTTGTACTGTAGGATAAGCCATTTAAATCTCCTAAAAATTATTGAGAACCACTTCCAAACGTAACAGTAGACTTCCGCTCCATAAAGATTGGCATTCTAGAGTCACTTTGGCGCATTAAATTATTATCTACAGCTTCTGCTTGAGATTGTGTTTGATTATTTTCATAATCTTGTCTTGCTTTCACCATCTCCTCTGGAATCTTGCAGAGTAATAACCCGCCAATCTCGATATTGTCTTTATATTGACCTTCGCGACTAGCTAACAGTTTGTATTTTGGTTGTTCGTCTACATGGACAGGTTCCCAACCCTCACGAAATTTCGCAGAAATATTGCGGGGATCAGCATTGTTCAACATGGATACACGAATCCAGCGATAGGCATAACCAGCCTGTTTATCAGGCTCAGGGAGAAGTTCAGGTGGCATCCACTGTTTAGGACGCTCTGTAATTTCACGGTTTTCCATCTCACGTTTTAATCTATTTGTTGCCATTTTTAGGCCTCCAATTTGCTAAGTTCACGGGCGTACTGCTCAGGGGATAAGCCAAGTTTTTTTGACAAAGCCACCTGCGTTTTGGTTAATACAATCTTTTTGGAAGATGTACTGCGCTTCGCGGGAGCCACGACCGTACTTAATTTCGTACGCTGAGGTTTCTCGTCCTCATCGTTTCTTACCACTTCGCCAAATTCCTCCGGGAATCGACGTTTTACTTCTTTGTCGATAGACTTATAGTACTCATCGGTACCAACAAAGCCCATACCATATTTCTCTTGTAGTTCTTCGTGGACACCTTCAGCATATTTGCGCATCGACTTCTTAGCCGGATCTACAAACCACTGATTACGTGATACCCATTCAGCAACTTTAGGGTCCATCTGCTGTTGAGCAGCTGGTCTTTGTTGTATTTGTACATCATTTTCCGCATTTTGTACAACTTTTTTAAACTTCTTTGACTTATCCAGCTTGATTTGTGCTTTAGTTAGCTGTTCTTGAGCTTCTAAAAGCCTATCAGAGTCCCCAGAGTCATAAGCTTCCTTATATTCTCGCTTGGCTTTCTCTAATTCAGCTTTGGCGGTTGACTTATAGCTCTCATTTAGCTCTTTTTCACCATATTGGATGGCTTCTTTTAGTCTTTTATTCTCGTCAAGGATAGCTTGCGCCGCTTTTAAGGCTTCTTGCTGCTCACGCAGGGCTGCTTCTTTAGCACGTCTTTCTTCGTGCCAAGCCTTTTTGTATTGGGCAAACTTATCTTTTACGTTTTTAGAATACTCATCAGACTCATCTAAAGCTTCTAATTGTTCCTTAGCTTCTGGGTCTAATGGCTTTCTATTGCGGTCTTCTTTAGGAGTGTCGTCAATAATCTCAACGCTAAACTCCTCTTCATCCGATGTATCTACAGTTGTATCTACGGGTTTACCCTGATCTTCCATTTCGTCAGGGAATTTAAATTCTTCTGGCATATATCCTCCTTAAATAAATTTACGTGTGATGCCGCGTGGGTCTTGAACTACAGCCTCTACGGAATCATCATTAATAATGCGAAACTCACGACCGTGAATTACAAGGCGGGTACCTGCATTTGGGCGAGTTAATACAAAATCACCTTCTTGACAGTACGGACCGGTTGGAAAACGCTCTGGGTCTTTATAGCAATCTGGTCCCATCTTGACTACAAAAAGAACTGTGGTTAGAAGTTCGTCATGCCGACGAGTTTCGTCTGATTTAAGGATACCACTATCAAAAGCTTCTTCTGCTTCTGGGATTGCGCACAAAATGCGATATCCTTTTGGCTCGGGAAGTTGTTTGGCTTTCTCTTCTGCTTCTCTCATTACTGCTCGTAAGTCAATCGCTTGACTTAAATCTACTACCGTTTGGTCACTCATCGGAGTTCTCCATAGTTTTATTAAGGTCAGTTATAAAGTTTCGTGCGGCAAAGAGACCTTTTACTTCTCCGCATACTTTTTTGTAGTCTTCAATCGTCTTACAGTTGTCGTCTGCTAAGCTTTCTTGAAGTTGCAAAATCCGTTCATCTAGTTGTCGTACTATATGACTTAAAGCCTGGTGGGCATCCATTATTTAGCTTTCTCCTTTGGTTTAGTCTCAGTTTGTTTTGTAGCTGATTCTTTTTGCGCCTCTGTTTGCATTTTTGCAACATCCTTCTGATGCATCATCTGTTCGCGCTGTTTACTCACGTCGATAGCCATTCTTGCGCCCTCGAGCGTATGGTCGGCTACTTCTTTGCGCTTAGCGAGTGATGCTTGGATTGCCATCTTAGCTCCTTCAGTTTCCTGTTGAGCAGCAATCCGTTTTGCCTCAAGTTGAATCTGTTGCATCTTAAGCTGGAAGTCGTCTTGATCTTTCTTAGCTTTACGTTGTTGTTCAGCCATCTTGATCTGCAGTTCTTGTTGTTGCAGTTGGATGATTGGGTCTTGAGCTTGCTGCTGCGCCTGGGCTTGTTGAGCCTGCTGTTGATTTTGCTGCAGTAGTTGTTGAGCTGCTTGTGCCATCATAGGAGCTAACTTAGCTTCCATTTCTGGGGTCATGCCAACATCTTGCTCGCCTTCCATATGAGTATCTTGTTGCGCTGGTAAAGGCATACCCATTTGCTGACTAATCTGATTACGGTACTCAAAGCCAATATGCTCGTTAACGTGACTCATCATAGCTTGCGCAATCTGCTGTGCCATAGGATTGTTTTGTAGCAAAGCATTAATGTGTGGGTCTTGCAACGCTGCCATGTGAACCGCAATATGGGCTTGATGGTTTTGGTAAGCAAATGCTTTGACCGGTTTCATTACTAATACGTTTTGGTTCTCTGTCACAGGATCCTGTGGCTTCATATCTTCTGGTAGTGGTACCAGCTTCTGATAGTTTTTGATTCCCAACACGTCCAACATTTGACGGTGTAATACTGGTAAGTCATATAGCTGCGGGGCAGTTTGAGCCAGTTGTAAAGCAGCCTGATACTGTACTACTTTTTGCGCCATAGTAGCCGCATTGGGATCGGAGACAGGTATTACAAACACCATGTCATAGTCTGATTGCTTAGCCATACGAGAGCCTTCGGTTGGCTCATAGTCATATTCTTCTGGCGTGTAATCTCTAATAATATCTTTAAGCAGCTGGAACTCTTGCTTCATTGCATAGTGAATACGCGCTTGGATTGCGCTCATCGACTTCAATGTTCTTTCTAGAATTGCCAGTGTTGTTCCAACGGGAGCGTTTGCGCTCATGTCAGATGCTTGAATCTCCGCAGAACCTGCAAACTTGCGGCCTTCTTCTACGATAGTTCCTAATAAACTGTAAAGGACTTGACTTGGTTCTTTGTAGGGGAGAGGTAAGAGATTATCACGCATGGTGCCAGCTGGCACATCGACATCTCTCCATTCACCAGGGGCGATAGGGGTGTCATCTCCTTTAACTCGCATACCACGGGTCTTAAACCCGCCGGGCAAATTCGATAATGTACCTGCGTCGACGAGTTGACGAATAAGGCTAGTACCAGACTTAGCAAAAGCGCCGATAAGATGTATAAGGCCAAAGGCGTAGAAACCAAAGCCCGGAATGTACGGATAATGTACAAAATGCTGTCTCTTATGATGTTGTTCATCTTCTGGTCTCCAGTTGCGACGGATAGCAAGAATAGTATTAGTACCCTTTTCAATCGTCACGATGTATGGCAACGCTATGCCAGTTGGTTCGCCGTCTTCATCAGTATGCTCAAACCCTTCAAGGTCTAGCTCTACGTGCATTTCTAACAGCTTAAAACGATCATCGGTTGTAGCTTTAAAGCCAAGCTTTTCCGCAATCTTTTTCTCAATTTCATCCATTACTTGGGTTGGTTCGCCCAAGTCTACGTCTCGGTAAAAACCTTCATGCTGCAAGCGACGTACTTCATTCTCGGTCTTACGCATCACATGTGTAACACGCTCAGCTGACTCTAAGCTAGAAGCTCCATAGGGGACAACTACATCTTCTGCAGGGACGTACATAGATACTTGACGCTGTAAGCTTGGGTCAAAGTACACTTTCTTAAACGCATTACCTGCAAGTCCTAAGCCCCATAACATACGCTCATGCTCAGGTCTGTATTCTTTCATCACGTCTGTAATTTGGTAGTTCATATCCTGCTGCACACGGTCTGCGGCATCTTTTTTCTCAGGAGTTTCTTTACCAATTATTTGTGTTTTAACTGGGCCTGCTGCTGGAAACGTTTCCATCATGGTCTCAGCTTGGAACTTAACTACTGCCTCAGACAAGAGTGGGTGGTACACACCGCAAGCGCCTTCCCAAGGTTCAGCACGTTCTTCAATCTTTAAGCCAAGTAACTCAAGACCGTCAACATAAGTTTGAATCCAGTCTTTTCTTGACGATACATCGTTATCAAAATCACCAGTCAATTCACTAGCTAATGTAGCAAGTACTTGATCATCTAATACTTCAGCAAGGTTATCATCAAACCCTTCTGGCTCTTCATCTTTTTCCATGCGCATGATGGGTTGTCCATCAATGCCAATCTCTACAGCTTCGGGATCTTCAATAGATATTTCTAGCTCAGGCTGATCGCCTTCTTCGTCAAGTTGATCTAAACCCTGTGGGGCCTGGTACATTGCTTTATCTATTGCCATAATTTATCCTTAATAATAGGCTGCTTTTTTGCGATATTTGTAAAGTATATCGTCATCAGGTTCGTCACTTGGCAGACGAATAAATCCGCCCTGCCTGAATCTTAACAGAGCTAGCGTAGTTGAGTCTACTAAGTCATCATTTAGACCACTAGGAAAGTCATTACATTCCTCAATTACATCCTTCGCCCAGCGGTGCGCCGGCGCCCAGACGACCCCTCCCGAGAACAGATCGCTAATAGCATTAACTCGAGAGATTTTGTCTTGACCTTTGCCAGGTGTGAACTCCTGCGCTGGTATACCCATACGTCTGAACTCTTGATAGAGTGCCGCCCCATTGGACTTCTTTTCAACCATAAACGCATCCGGTTGCCATTCTTTATATTCTTCGAGACATAGTTTTTTGAGTTCCGGGAACTCCAACCGCTTTTTAATTGCATTGAGCAAAATAATGTTGTAGTTGTTGACCTCTTCGTTAAAGAAGACGCCCCACGTTGTGAGCGCATTAAAGTCCGCACGGTTGTTTGCCTCCTGAGCCGCGTCTAGCGACATGATAATAAATTCACACTGCGGTGGCTGTTCCTTATCCCAGATGTTCCACCACTCCCTTTTAATCAAAGCACCTTCTTCAGATACTGGATTTTGCATATACTGAGCATTCCAATACCTAATGTCAAGTGCAGCTTTCTTAGCTAGTAACTCCTCTACAGGCCAGAACTCAGGCCAAAGGCTCTCGCCATCATCTTTAATAGCAGGAAACTCAATAACTTCCCAAGGGTCAACCTCGTCGTTATTCTCTAGCTGTTTTATGATCTGTCCGGTTAAGTCAAGTTTAGACCACCGCGTCATCACAACAATGATCGCACCACCCGGCATAAGGCGCTGAAGAGGCCCAGACTGGAACCACTCCCAAGCAGGAAGAAAAACGTCTGGTCGCCCTGTTTTGGCGTCTTGCTCAGAATGTGGATCGTCAATAATGAACAAATCAGCGCCCCTACCAGCGAGAGCACCTCCAACACCAATAGCAAAGTATTCACCATTAAAATTTGTTCCCCAACGCGAAGCCGATTTACTGTCAGCTTGTAATTCTACCTGCGGAAATATTGTTTTATAGTTGTCTGAACCAACAAGGTTCCTAACACGACGTCCAAAGTTAACAGCCAAATCCGCTGTGTGAGACGCCATGATGATTTTTTTCTGAGGATACTTACCCAAGAACCAGGCAGGAGCGAGATAGGATATAAGTTCTGACTTACCATGACGCGGAGCGATATTAACAATGACTCGTTTTTTCTTACCGTTAGCAATATCTTCAAAAATTTGAGCCAGTTTAAGATGGTGCGGTCCGACTTTATAGCCCGGGTATACGTGTTTAACAAAGTCCAAAAAGGATACTTTGCCTCGTTCTTGGGTGAGAAATTCGTCATATTTTTCTAATAAATCCTTAGTTTTCCGCTTAATTTGCTCTGGAGTTTTGGGGTTTTGGACCAATAATCGCAGCTTAAATAGCTGTTCCTGAGACAATTTATGCATCTTTTTCGTCTTTTTCTGTGATGTTTTTAGCTTCTACATCAATATATTTACCTTCAACATCATCTAAAAGGGTCAATAACTCAGCCTCAACCTCTTCCATAGACTGGATTTTGACTGTAACTTCGCTTCTTTTCTTGAACGCATCGACTCCATCAACCTCACCAAGCACCCGCAGGGCTGCAACTTTGGTCTTTACATCCTTGGCAGCCTCTACAGAATGCACTAAGTTGTTGACTACATAGGTTTTTAAGTCGGATAACTCATCTACGATGCTCACATTCATCTGGGCTACCATGCCAGCTAACATAGCAAGAGTCTCGTTGGGGTACTGATTAAACTCTGGGCGGAACTTGGGGTCACTTGCCATCTGCACGGCTAGCTTTTTAGCGTCGTCAACGTTACCTTTGTTGGGTGAGATGGGTTGTCCGCTTAGTTCAGACATTAAAGCCACCACGTTTGCCCGCATGTTTAGTTCTTCTTGGGGCGTGAGTTCAGGAAATGCTTCGGTAGCATTCTTTGGTAGGGGGATGTTGCTCTCGATTTCTGGAATATACGCGTCCATGCGCGAAGTATATAAGGGTTTTAACTATGTGTAAAGAGTTTCTTTACAGAAAAAGAATGGGGCGACGGCTAAAAATGCGCATCTTTAATTCTACGGAAACCCCTAAAAACACACCCTCACGTGTATGAGTAATATGTTACACCTTTTTCTTTTTACGCCGAACCTTTTTCTTTTCTTGTCGCTCTTCGTGGTGATGAATACGATGGCAATTAGCGCATAGGGGTATGCACTTTTTAATTTCTTCTTTAGCTTTTTTGTAATTACCTAATTGAGCTAGGCGATTTACTGAGTGGTAATCTGTTCTATCTACGTGGTGAAAGTCTAGTGCTGCTGGATGAGAGAACCCACACATCGTACATTTAAATGTACTCTTAAATGCATACCACTCTTCACGCTTGTCGCGTTTTAATTTAGCCGCCCTAGCTTTTACTTCTACTTGATTAGCTAGGTAATGCTTACGGCTGTACTCCTTGTGTTTGTTTTTTCTTACGTTCGCGTCTTTGTACGGCATCGGGATGAACCTTATATCTCCAGTAGATAGCGTTCTTAAAAGACCACTTGTTGGCAGGAGTATATATCCTAAATCCACAAGATATCAAAGAGTTTGATGATGCAGGGTTATTTGTTGTATCAGTGATGAGCCAATTCCAACCTAACTTCTTAGCTTGTGCTTGTCGTACTTTGATTAATCTTTTCTGTAATCCTTTGCCTGTGTACTCATACATCACACCTGCTCTACATAAGTAACCTGTATCGTTCCAAGCAATCGACCGAACAAGACCAGCAAATCCCACGGGCTTGCCATCCTCTGTATATACGATCCACCAATGCCCACGATCTGGTTTGTAGATAGAGTCGCTCGGCAGGATTTTCTTTTGTAAGTAACATAGCATCGTAACGTTAGCAGGTTCGCGTAGATCAACTTTTCGGACAAAGAACTTCATAGCAACTCCTAAGAATTTTTAAATATTATCCCCCATATATGACAGTTTTGGGTCCCCTTGACGGGGGGTGTTTCTGTATAAATGTAAAGTTATGGATAGGCGCAATTTAGGTCAGGGGTGTGGCGTTTTTTATTTTTATATTCAATGAGTTAGGTCAATAATGGAGTCGTCTGAGTTTGAGAAATCGGCAATAAGTAAAAGGTATGAGTTTGGAAATTTAGTGGAGTTATTTGTGTAGATCAAAGGGTATAAGGCATGGATGGAACCATTTCTAAAAACTGGGGGGTAGGGGTGCGCGATTGGGGGCGGGAAACTTGACATATAGCGGGGTATCGCGTAGAACTGTAATCAATGAAGCAATGGTGCTTCAGACATAGAAAGGATATCCATCATGGATACACTTGGTTACTTAGTATTAACTATGACTGTTGTAGTTCCTTACTCACTCAAGCATGAAGATAAGTTCCGCTTCAAGCGTCAGACCTTGGCACGGTTTAACTGCTGTACTGTTGAAGAGGCACGTGTCTTCAAGGCTCGGTTCTTACAGCTTAACGAACATCTAAGTGCTGACGAAGTACATGGTGAGTGGCAGACTCGGGAGTTTATCTAATCAATCGGGGGCTTCGGCCCCCACTTTAAAAGGAGAAGTAAATGAAACTCGTATATGACAGTACTTGTGAGCTGGTACAAGCTGGTGATGTAGTTCACATTAAGAATAGACCTTGGACAATCCTGTCCGTGCCTGAAGATAACACCGACTATGTCACAGGCAAGACTATGGACGAAGAGGGCTGGATTACCCTACTCACTCCCGAGTGGCTCATGGCTACATGGGTTAACGACACCATATGGCAACGTATGTGCGAACGCAAAGAAGAGTGGGATGTGCAGATGTATATCAACGAGCAGTTCATGCAGTAACACTCGGTCCCTGCGAAAGCAGGGATTGAAACCAGTTACTTGTTGTCGGGCGCGTCTATGTGAGTGCGTTATTTAGTGTGCCATTCTTGCGTGGAAACTTGACTAATGACCTTGTGTCGCGTAGAACTGTAATCAGCCAAGCAATTCCGCTTGGTTTATGTAGTATTTCATTTTATGAAAGGCAATAC
>Ga0208253_1000542_pt1 | contig 15221 bp, 13 predicted proteins | sample CryBogCBE10Oct08_FD_184573 | JGI IMG/M metagenome (GOLD analysis project Ga0208253, IMG submission 184573) | Freshwater microbial communities from Crystal Bog, Wisconsin, USA - CBE10Oct08 (SPAdes) | ecosystem: Environmental > Aquatic > Freshwater > Lake | place: Crystal Bog, Wisconsin, USA...
CAGTACTGTGAATTATTGCTAGTGAAGAATTAAGCCTTACCCAAGATGCGATTGAGCTTTGTGCCACAGACAGAGCAGATGCCCTGTGCCATACGGCGACCAGAATCAGAGACCTTGATCTCGCCTTCGAAGGCACGCTTCTCTTTGCACTTTACGCAGTAAGCGCCAGAGTTATCTTCAAGCTTTCCTACATATTTCTCGGCCATGGTGACCCTCCTATCGCCGCAGCAACTCGTTGTGATGCTCGAGTGCTTCCCGAGCTGAGCGTGCGTACATGCTGAGGGTACCCTCGAGGCTAGGCGTGTTGGGGGATATCGGATGGGTTCTGGGGATTTTTATCGCTCTCTTGAGCCTCAAGAGGCGGCTGTAGGGCTACAAAGAGAGATCTTGAGGGTCGATGCGCTCAGGTGGTGCTGCGAGACCGACCTCAAAGCCCTCGAGGAAGGCCTCTGCCCTTTCAAGATCGGGGTAGCGAGAGATCAGCTCTGCGAAATCGGCGCCATGGCCAGGAATTCGGAGATGGATGAGCTCGTGGAAGATCACGCAATCCAGTACATATCCAGGTGCGCTCGCGAGGCGCTGCGCGATCCTGATCGTCCCATCAACGGTTGTGCAGCTTCCCCAACGCCCTTGCATACTCCGCCAGGTAATTGCCGACGGGCGCTCATGGAACTCCGGGAGGTAGGTGGCTAAGAGCCGGAGGGCTGCTTGATGGAGATCGCCATCTCCGCGTCGGCTCTTCGCCTCGCGGGCCAGGACCAAGGCGATCATCTCGGGGATCAACTCCCGCTCTGCCCGGCGAGTAGTCCGATCCGGTATGTGGATCTCAATCACTCCATTGCTACGAAAGGCGGTGACTCCACGTTTGCGGCGAGTCGATCGAACGACGCGAAATTCCGGCAATGGCTGGTCGAGGCCAGGCTCTCCACTGCTCGAAACCCGTCCGACCCGCTTAACCTGCTGAGTTTCGCCAAGTGGTTCAGATGGTCGAAGAGGTTCAAGTGGTTGTTGAGGGATCTTCTGTTGAAAATTTGCAGTCGCCGGCACGGCAGGGAAGATATCGTCGAAGATTGAATCTTGAAAAAAGTTCTCCACCGACATTAGGAGTTATCCCCTGTTTCTCCACAGAGTTATCAACAAGTTGATGATAACAATGGAAGATTTTCTCCTACTTATACACAGATTGATGGGATCTCGAACTCGAGTCGCAGGTATTTCCTCAAGGAGATGCGATCTCTTCACGAGTGTGATGGATGGAGCGTATGAAGAAGTGAGAAGCCATGAAGTAGGCGCGAAGAAGGCGCGAAGAAGGCGCGAAGAAGGCGCGAAGAAGGCGCGAAGAAGAATTGAAATTTCGAGAAAAGAGAGAAATTAATTGTGTCGAAACCGAGATTCCCATTTGATTTAGTTAGCCAATCCGCATAGTTTTCGCGTACGAAGTCCTCGGATAACCGTTCATTATCAGCAAGGGGAAGGCTGATAAAGAATTGTGCGACCGGGGGCTTCGCTTTTTTATTGCCACGAGTGCTGCGCCGATATTCGGCTACTGATCAACCTTGGATCATCGCTGGATCAGAGTTTTAAATCAGCCCACTGAGGTCATCGGGAACTGTAGTGCTCTTTAAGAAGGCAGCTGGATCTGCAAGATCGCCACTCTGTGGCAAGAGTGCGGCATCTTCCCATCGATGATCGCGTCCTTCGAGACCGGCGAGAGCGTTGAGCTCCTCCCAGAACTTTGCAGTCTCTCTCATCTTGCGAGGTGAGACTTCTAAATTGAGAAGAGTTTTAAAGAGTTGTTGAGTAGGGGAGTTTGTGGCGCGAGAGCGACGCACTACCTCTTGGAGCGCGGCCAATGAAGGTAGTCGATCGCGCGCTGCGAGCGTGACGACGTGGTCGATCCATCCCTCAATGAGAGCAAGTGCCATCTCAAGTTTCTCGAGGGCTGCGGCTTGCTGTGGTGATTGTTCTGGAATAAACATTCCACTTGTGATCGCTAAATTAATAGATTCAGCGTTATCGATGTCGAGAGCGCCAGATGAGATTGCTTCCTCTGCCTGACGTTGAATAGCTTCCATATCAATCGTAATTCCGCGGCCATAGGATGCGATCGCTTCTTGCATATAAAGGGCGAGCCATGGAGCGTGGGTAAAGAGTCGCACTGCAGCGCACTCTCGCAGTGCGAGGAAGATTGCGATCTCACTCTCCGGTAGATCAAGACCCTCTCCCCACAGCGCGATGTTCTGTGGAATTAAATGGGTTTCGCACTTAGCAAAGAGTGGGAGGGCGACATCGTTCGCACCCGTCACTCGTATGGCTAACGCACCTACCGATTGACCCAATTGTGTTGCGATCATTGCACCCATAAAGCCGCGCATCATAGGCAGGATGCCGCCGGCAGTTATGGGATTGCCTCCCATAATGGAGTTGAAAGCTGGAATCGCCTCCTGTGGAATGAGGTTCTCGGGGTCATCTCCCTCTCCACCAAAACTCATCCCTCCAATTAATTCCGAGAGAGCGCTGGCCATTCCTTCGGCGAGCGGTTCAACAAGTTTCTGCCAACCGCTAATAGTGGAGTCGAGCCAATCTCTACGGCTCCAGGCGAGATCACGAGGAGCGGAGACTGATGGAAAGATCGTGGCGTTGTCGAGCCAGGTATTGGCGATATCAAGTGATTCGCGGATTGAATCAAGATCACCGGTACCTACCGGAATAACGGAGTGGCTCGCGAGAAAGTTTCGAGCGCTATCGCGTAGCGCCGATGTGGCAATCATCGGCAAGTTATTGAGTGAAGAGAGTGGGTTGCTTGGATCAGAAGCTCCCGAGGAGTTCGAGAAATCTCCGTTCGGTGTAAATCCAAAGTTTCCGCTCATAGCTCCTATCCTCCCAACTTTCTCTAACTCTGCCTACTGAGGTAAACCTGCCTAGTGAGGTAACTCTGCCTAGTGAGAAGTTCAACCAATTCTCCTCGCTCAATATTCCAATATTTCAAGGCTCCGCCATCCCATGCCATTCGCCGAGATGGAGCCGCTTCGGAGCGGCTCTGGAGCAGCTATTGACTAGAGTATCGCCATGAACTTTCTCGCTCCGCTTGCCGCTGGCCGGTTTGTAGAGTCGAGCGCAGCCACACATGGCAACCCAGCCTTCTCTGCTTTGATCTGGTGGCTGATTCCACTCTTTGCCGTCACTGGCGCCATCATCTACGTTATCTGGGTCTCCCGCTTCAAAGAAAAATTTGAGAACGAGACCAATCGATCTGTGACCTCCTTTCAAAGTTTTCAGCGCAGTTTCGATGGATCACGTGGGGTTACCGGCTCAGTGAATCCGATCACTCCACCCAGTCAGCCCAATCAGCCCAATCAGATGACACCAACAACGCATAGCCTTGAAAGCGAGGCAGAGAAGCCAGGGGAAGCGATTTAGTTCCATACGCCGCTAGAGTGTGGCGCATGAGCTCATTCAATTTTCCCAATAATCCCTTCTCGCAAGGTTCCGGACCATTCCAGAATGGCTTCCCGCGCCGTAAGAAGGTAGGGCCACTTCCACTCACGATTGCTGCTCTCGTTCTCATCGCGGTAGTCCTCGTATCGTTGAGCGGTTTCTATGCAGATATTCTCTGGTTCAAATCAGTGAATTTCTCATCAGTATGGAAAACAACGCTCCTTACGAAGGCAGAGCTCTTTATCGCCTTTGGTTTTGTTACATCCCTAATCATTACAACCAATATCTATCTTGCTCATCGCAACCGCCCGATCTACGTCCCCACCTCGATCGAGGCAGACAATATTGAGCGATACCGTGGTCAACTCGATCCAATCAAGCGCTACGTGCTCATCGCTGGCGCAGTTGCCGTCTTCTACTTTGCAGGTATGTCGGGCTCACGGCTCTGGCAGATCTGGCTTCCCTTCAAGAACTCAACGCCATTTGGAGTAAAAGATCCGCAATTTGGCCTCGATATCTCATTCTTCGCATTTAAATTGCCGCTCTATGAATCATTGATCGGTTGGGCCATTTCCACCCTCGTTCTTACATTAATTGTCACAGCAGGTGTGCATTACCTCTACGGTGGAATCCGCCCTCAAGTTCAAGAGGATCGCACCTCAGTCGCGGCGCGCGTTCAACTCTCTGTTCTCCTTGGAGTGCTTGTCCTCGTGAAGGCCGCTGCTTACTGGTTTGACCGTTACACCTTGGCGCTTAAGTCAGGTCGATTGATTACCGGCCTCGCATACACCGATGTCAATGCAACCTTGCCGGCGAAGGCAATTCTCTCGGGGATCGCCATTGTCTGCGCCCTGCTCTTCTTTGCAAATATTGTTCGTCGCTCTTGGGTCTTACCTGCAGCTGGCGTATCACTCATGGTGATCTCCTCACTCTTAATCGCAGGAATTTATCCAGCATTTATTCAACAGTTCCAGGTAAAGCCATCTGAGTCATCCAAGGAAGCGCCATTTATTCAGCGCAACATTGATGCAACTCGTGCCGCATATGGCCTCGATAAGGTGACAATAAAGGATTACCAAGCGACGACGTCGGTCGCGACTGGCCAGTTGTCAGGCGATTCAAACTCGGTCTCCAACACTCGCTTGCTCGATCCCAACGTTGTTTCAGCAACTTTTAGACAACTTCAACAGATCAAGCCGTACTACACCTTCCCAGATTCCCTCGATATGGATCGCTATACGATCAATGGCAAGAGCCGGGATACCGTTGTTGCTGTCCGCGAATTAAATATCGCTGGAAGCCCAGTTCGAAATTGGATCAATGACCACTTGGTTTACACACATGGCTTCGGCTTCGTCGGCGCTTATGCAAATACCGTTGATGCCGATGGCAAGCCATCCTTCGTTGTCGGAAATATCCCACCAACAAATGGTTTGGGAACATTCCAACCACGTATCTACTTTGGCGAGAACGTACCGGACTACTCCATCATTGGCGGACCCAAGAGTTCAACCGCAACTGAACTCGATTACCCAGATGACTCATCTGCAAATGGTCAGAAAAACTATACCTACACAGGTACTGGTGGAGTGCCGATGGGATCAATCTTCTCCCGCTTGCTCTTTGCAATTAAATATAAAGAGCAACGAATTGTTCTCTCTAACTTGATTAATAAGGATTCAAAGATCCTCTTCAATCGCAACCCAATGGATCGCGTCCAGAAGGTCGCGCCATGGCTCACCCTCGATGGAAATGAGTACCCAGCTATCGTTAATGGCCACATTGTCTGGATCATCGATGGCTACACCACATCTGCGGGTTACCCATATGCGAAGGTAACGAACCTTGCTGCTGCGACGACTAACTCGGTCAGCGCATCAACAACATCTGTCGCCCCACTTGCTGATCAAAATGTTAACTACATTCGTAATTCAGTGAAGGCCACAGTTGATGCCTATGATGGAACAGTTCACCTCTATCAATGGGATACCAACGATCCAGTTCTGAAGACCTGGTCAAAGGCCTACCCAGGTACCGTTGAACCAAAGAGTGCAATCTCGGCCGCTCTTCTTGCACATATTCGCTACCCAGAAGATCTCTTCAACGTTCAACGAGATGTGCTGAGCACCTATCACGTTGACTCGGCTAGCGCCTTCTACGGTGGACAAGACTTCTGGCGCATCCCAAGCGATCCATCATCGCTCGGTGCAAATGCCGCAACGCAACCTCCTTACTACCAGACGATGCAATTGCCTGGTGCAAAGAGCCCAGCATTCTCACTCTCAACGAGCTTTGTTCCAAAGGGTGGTCGACAGAATCTGACAGCCTTTGCAGTGGTGAACTCTGATGCCGGACCTGACTACGGCAAGATCACTGTTCTTCAATTGCCACGCTCAACAAATATCTCCGGACCTTCACAAGTTGCGTCAAACTTTGAAGCGAAGCCAGAAGTTGCTCAGGCACTCTCACTTCTTCGCCAAGGTGGATCTGATGTTGTCTTGGGTAACCTCGTCACACTTCCAGTAGGAAGTGGCCTGCTCTACGTGCAGCCAGTTTATGTACGGGCAACAGCGAACTCAGCTGCTTACCCATTACTTCAGAAGGTCCTCATCAGCTTTGGTGATCAAATTGGATTCGATAACACCTTGCAAGGTGCGCTCGACCAAGTCTTTGGTGGAAATGCAGGAGCTACGTTGAGCAACGGCTCTTCAACTACTCCTTCGCTTGGAAATACTGGTTCAGTTATCGGAACAAGTGGATCCAATTCATCATTGAAGTCTGCACTCGCTGCAGCGCAATCAGCACTTGCCGATTCGCAGAACGCTCTTAAGAATGGCGACTTCACTGCATATGGACAGGCCCAGAGCAGATTGAAATCTGCAATTGCAGCTGCTATCCGTGCACAATCTGGAAAGTAGGGGGATTTAACCCGGATTGGGTGATTTGAAGAGTTTCCTTTAAGATTGGGCTACCGACGCGGGGTGGAGCAGCTCGGTAGCTCGCTGGGCTCATAACCCAGAGGTCATAGGTTCAAATCCTGTCCCCGCTACTAGTACGTGAGATCTGGCTCATGGTGTGACTCTTTCTAGAGTTTCACACTATGAGCCAGATTTTTTTTATCGTCACAAGGCGAATACTCTTCCTCATATGAGTCAAACTTCGGAAAGTCCACACTCTCACAATTTCCATCAACTCTTTGATCCCTCTTCAGATCAACTCGTCTCTCTCGTTGCGGAGCGAACTGTTGCGGCGATCATTCACGCTTGGCGTGAAGGACGAGAGGCACAGATAGTGCTTACGGGTGGGCGCACTGGACTCTCCATCGCGAAGTCTGTTGATGTTGCCCTCTTTCGCGCTACATCACAGGGCGATAGTGAATCGTTCCGTGATTCTCATCTTCGCATCTGGTTTAGTGATGAGCGCTTCGTCCCAGTTGATTCACCTGATCGTTCAGATACATCGTTGATATCTGGCTTTGAAAAATCCCTGCCGCACCTTCACTTTGAAAGAGTTTCCGAACCCCAGAGCTGCACAGTTGAGGAAGCCGCCCGAGGGTACGCACTAGCGCTCGAGACCCGGGTTGGCCGAGAGTCGCGATTTGATGCCGTCATCCTCAGTATGGGTGAAGATGGTCACATCGCCTCCCTCTTCCCGGGGCATATGGAGCAGCTCAATTCAACGGAATCCGCCATCTCGATAGATAATTCTCCTAAGCCTCCCGCTGTGCGGGTATCGATCGGTGTCGCTCGATTGGCGAAGGCATCGGCTATCTACATCTTCGCCCTCGGCGAGGGCAAGCGCGAGCCGCTGGCAGGGCTCCTTGCTGGAACCTCGGGTGCAAGTGAGAGCCCCATCTCAATGTTGAGAAAGAATTCACCTGCCACACAGATCTTTATTGCCACTGATTTAAAGCTGTAGTTTATTTTTACTAATCGATCACGAGAGAAATGATGGAGAGACGAAGATGAGCAATCAAGAACTTCAATTCACAATGGTTGGCCTGGGTCGTATGGGTGCAAATATTGTCCGTCGAATCTCAGGACACATTGATTCCGCTCATCCAGTAAAGATCAGCGTCTTCGACGTGAATCCAGATACCGTGAAGGCGGTCGCGGCAGAGGGCCATACCGGGCTCACATCTCTTGCAGATCTCGCCGGCCAAAATAGCGATAGCAATCCACAAATTGTTTGGGTGATGGTTCCAGCAGAGGTAACGAAGCAGACTATTCAGGCGGTTGCAGAGCACCTCGCGCCAGGTTCAACAATTATCGATGGCGGAAATACTTTCTATCGTGATGACATTGCTAATGCAGCATGGCTCGCTACCAAGGGGATCAACTTCGTTGATGTCGGAACTTCTGGTGGCGTTTACGGACTTGAGCGTGGCTACTCATTAATGATCGGTGGCGATAAGGCTGTTGTTGAACGCCTCAATCCAATCTTTAAAGCACTTGCCCCAGGATTTGATGCAGCAGAGCGCACGCCAGGACGCGAAGGAACACCTTCAAACTCTGAACTAGGTTTCTATCACTGCGGACCAGTTGGCTCTGGACACTTCGTCAAGATGGTTCACAATGGAATTGAGTACGGTGCCATGGCTGCTTACGCAGAAGGTCTCAATATCTTCAAGGCAGCGGAAAAGGGTATTAAGCACCCAACGGCAGTTGGTGACCACGATGAGACGAAATACGACCTCGATATGCGGGAAATTACCGAGGTATGGCGCCGTGGATCTGTCGTTGCATCATGGTTGCTTGATCTCACTGCGATTGCTTACCAAGAAGATCCAGAGCTCGATGGTTACGAGGGTTCAGTCTCTGATTCAGGTGAAGGTCGTTGGACTGTTGCTACCGCTATCGATGCGGGTGTACCTGCAAATGTGTTGAGCGCCTCACTCATGGGTCGCTTCTCTTCACGTGGAAATGATCTCTACGCAAATAAGGTTCTCTCTGCAATGCGCAAAAAATTCGGTGGTCACATCGAAGCGAAGAAGAAGTAAAGGAAGCCAATGGCACCCCGCAAAAAGAAGCTTGCTGATGCAGATGTACTCGTTCTCTTTGGAGCAACTGGTGACCTTGCCAAGAAGAAGCTCTTCCCAGCTTTGTACAACATGGCTCGAAGCGGATTCCTCACGACAGATGTGATTGGAGTAGCTTCGACCAAGTGGAACCACGAAGAGTTTGTTAACTATGCCTTTGATTCCATCAAAAACACAGTCAAAGCTCCTGATGACAAAGTCCTTGAGTTCCTCGATAAGCACCTTGATCTCGTTGTCGGCAAGTATGAAGAGCAGGGACTTTATGACAACCTTGCGAAGCGACTTGAGGGCAAGAAGAACATTGTTATCTACCTCGCGATTCCACCTTCAGCATTTGAAATGGTCACGCGCGGACTTCATAACGCAGGATTGATGGAGTTTGTCCGCCTTGTTGTCGAGAAGCCATTTGGTCGCGATTTAAAGTCAGCGATTCATCTTCAGGATTCACTCGAAGCAGTGCTTCCAGAGGAGCGCATCTTCCGTATCGACCACTACTTGGGTAAAGAATCTGTTGAAGATATCTTGGTCTTCCGCTTTGCGAACTCGATTTGGGAACCGGTCTGGAACCATCGCTATATCTCAAGCGTCCAGATCACAATGGCTGAAGATTTCGGAATCGAAGGCCGTGGCGCTTTCTACGACGGCGTCGGCGCACTCCGCGATGTCTTGCAGAACCACCTTCTCCAAGTTCTTGCCCTCATTGCGATGGAGCCACCATCAGAGATCAATGCCCACAATATGGAAGATGAGAAGCTCAAGATCTTCCGTGCAATTGCGCCATTGAATCCAGAGAGTGTGGTTCGCGGTCAGTATGTGGGCTACCTTGATGAGCCTGGCGTAAAGGAACATTCAGATACCGAGACCTTTGCTGCAGCCCTCGTTCATATCGATAACTGGCGTTGGGCAGGAGTTCCGTTCTATCTTCGCACAGGAAAGGCGCTCGCCGAAACTGCTCTCGAAGTTGTGATCGAATTCAAACAACCACCACGCATGCTCTTTGCTGAGACACAAGCTGGCGCACCAAATATTCTTCGCTTCCGCCTTGGAAAGAAGGATGGCGTGGATATCGAACTCCTCGCAAAGTCACCGGGAGATTCACTCTCAACTCAACCGGTTCAGCTCAATGTGGAGTTCTCAGCGGCACTCGGTGAACGCCAAGAGGCCTATGAGCGCCTACTTCGAGCAGCGATGTCCGGTGATCATATGCGCTTTACTCGCATCGATTCAGTCCTTGAAACTTGGCGAATCCTCGAGAACGTTATCTCGGGCGAACCTGCGCTCTTCCCATACTTCGTTGGATCATGGGGCCCAGAGCGAGCAAATGAACTTGTCGGTGGCGAATGGATTGATTTCTGATCACCAGAGGATATTTTTTTATTGAAGTTCAGATGTGAATTGTAGATGAGCGTAGGCGATGCCATCAATCGCCAGCACGAAGGTCTCTCCTTGACCCATCGACGATTGAACTGCTTCAGTGATCTCGCTGTGAAATGGCGTGCTTGCACGAGCCACCGGTGTTGCTTGGCCAAAGAGAATGGTGAATTTCTTTCCATCGGCGCTCATTCGGGCGGAGTAGCCGAGAGTTGGATCGAAGGTGAGGCCTACGATTTCGTAGTGAGCCAATGAGAGATCTTCAGCGGCCGCCTTTGCGGTAATTATTTCTGTACTTTCAAAGAAGAGCGAGGTTGAGCTCTCTGGCTCGTGATGAAGGCGCGAGATCGCTCGTGTGATTGATGTGAGAGAACTATAGAGAAATGGCCGCTCCATGATCGTTCCGGGAGTTTCACCAAGCGGGTGGGTGACTATGGTCAATGATGCAAGGCTGTGGTGCCAGACCTTCTCTGGCATTGATTCCACTGTTTGACCAGATTGATCCTCGCGAACAGCTTGATTCTTTCTCTTGCGGGAGAAGAATGAGAAGAGGCCCATGGTGACTTCGAGCTCTCTAATTCACCGCATCAAGGAAAGCTTGATGCAATTTTCCATTGGTAGAGACTCCATTAGGACCGTGAGCACCGCGACCACCATCGAGATCTCCAAAGATCCCACCAGCCTCTTCTACGATGATGGCATTAGCAGCCATATCCCAGAGGGCTAAGACCGGTTCAACTGCAATCTCTACTGCGCCTTCAGCGACGAGCATATGTGACCAGAAATCACCGAGTCCGCGGGTTCGCCAGATCCGCTCTTGGAGGTCGATGAACTTCTGACGACGATCACCCCAGCCAACGAGATCTGAATATGAGATCGATGCATCTTCAAGCTTTGAGACCCCGGAGACATAGATACGACGAGGATCTCCGCCATTCTCGCTAACAAATGCTCCGCCACCTTTATGAGCAAACCATCGACGATAGATTGCTGGCGCACTCACGACACCCACGACCACTTCATGGGCAGGGCTTACAAGTGCAATCAGCGTTCCCCAGGTTGGGACACCGCGTACAAAGTTTTTCGTGCCATCGATGGGATCAACGACCCAATAATATTTTTCATTAGTTGGCGCTAGCGCCTCATCTTTTCCACCGAACTCTTCGCCGATTACCAGGTCGAGTGGGCGCTCTTGCGAGAGGACGTCGCGGATCATAAATTCAATACCTTTATCGGCATCGGTGACTGGCGTGAGATCTGGCTTAGTCTCCACTACAAGCTCGCTTGAACGATATTTCGCCATTGACATGGCATCTGCAGCATCAGCGAGGCGCTGAGCGAGGGCTAGGTCGAGTGCAAGATCTCTCATAGGGAGAGTCTAACTTGTCTCACTAGAGCGATTACTTGCTTTGGAGGAGTTATTACTTGGTTCCCTCAACAAGGAGGCGGCGAAGATTCGCTAGTCGTGAGAGTGCACTCTCGGAGAGATCCGGCCAATGATTGAGCGCACAACTCTCTTCATCATGAGAGCAGTTTCGAGGGCAATGTTCAATCGCCGGTGCGAACTCAGGAAATGCACCAATAACACGGTCTCGCTCAACGTGTGCAAGTCCGAAGGATCGAACTCCTGGCGTATCGATAATCCAACCAGTCTCGTTTGCATCGAGATCGATCTTGAGAGCAACGGCGCTCGATGAGGTGTGCCGGCCACGACCTGTTGCCGCATTCACATCTCCAGTGGCTCGGCTCTCACTTTGAGTGAGAGCATTAACGAGAGTGGATTTACCAACTCCAGAATGGCCGAGAAGGACGGTGCGCTTATGTCGAAGGATCATTCGTAGATCTGTGAGATCCCAACCGCGCGCGATCTTAAGAATAGGAATATCGAGCTCGTTATACATCGCGAGAAACTCTGACGGATCGGCAAGGTCGCATTTTGTCACCACGATAAGTGGAGCAATTCCTTGATCGAAGGCGACTACTAATGCACGATCGACAAATCCATGACGTGGTTCAGGGTCAGCCGCTGCGATGACGATCGCAATCTGATCAACATTGGAGACGATCATCCGCTCGAACTCGGCGACATCATCGACAGTTCTCGTAAGAACATTCGCCCGTGGTTGGACCGCAACTATTCGAGCGAGCGATCCTTCAGAGCCAGAGAGGTCGCCAACGACGCCGACGAGATCGCCAACGACAACAGATTTACGACCGAGCTCTCGCGATTTCATGGCAGTGAGAACGAGTCCGCTCTCCTCAATAAGACAGGTGGTGCGACCTCGGTCGACGCCTATGACACGTGCGATTTGAGAGTGTGAGTAATCAGGTCGATCTTTGGTGCGAGGCCGGGTGCGCTCCTTGGGGCGGATACGGACATCATCCTCATCAAATTCGCGCGGGGTCATGAAATGACCAGATTCACTTACTGTCCAAGGAGATCTGCCCACGCACCAGGGAAGTCTGGCAGGGTCTTCTTGGTGGTCTCAATATTCTCAACGTTGATGCCAGGAATCCGCAAGCCAATCATCGCGCCAGCGGTCGCCAAACGATGGTCTTCATAGCTATGAAAGGTACCGCCGTGCAGTGGCGCTGGTGAAATATGGAGAGCGCTCTCTTCCTCATCGACAGCTCCACCAAGAGCATTGATCTCCGCAGCGAGAGCGGCGAGGCGATCAGTTTCGTGAAGTCGGAGGTGACTGATTCCTCGGAGTGATGATGGTGAATCGGCAAGGGCGCAGAGCGCCGCAATGGATGGCGTGAGTTCGCCAACATCATGGAGATCGACATCGATACCGTGAATCGTTCCATCACTTGTGATGGTGAGGTCACTGCCATGCCCACTATCAGTGAAAGAGATAGTCGCCCCCATACGGGTAAAGATTCCGCGAAGTTCATCACCTGGTTGGGTGGTCTGCTTTGGCCAATCAGTGATGGTGACTGAACCACCACAGATCATCGCAGCTCCCATAAAGGGTGCAGCATTGGAGAGATCTGGTTCAATCGTGATTTCACGGCCCTGCATAACAGTTGGCTCAACGTGCCATTCAACCCCGTCGGTCACTTCAACTGTGACTCCAACTTCACGGAGCATCTGAACTGTCATTTCGATATGTGGCATTGATGGCAGTGTCGAACCGGTATGGCGAACCGTTATTCCTTCTTTCGTTGCTGGTGCAACAAGTAAGAGCGCTGAAATAAATTGACTTGATGATGAGGCATCAACATCAACAACGCCACCACGGAGCTGCCCATTTGCATTGATGGTTAATGGGAGTGAGTAACGAGAGCCATGTTCAATCGATACGCCCAGGGACTCTAAAGCAGCAATAACGGGGCCGAGTGGTCGCTCATGGGAACGTGGATCGCCATCAAAGTGGATGAGGCCATTAGCCATTGCCGCAACTGGCGGAAGAAAGCGCATTACTGTTCCAGCATTACCAACATCGACATGGGCGGGGCCGTAGAGCTTGCCAGGGGTTACGGTGAGATCACCATTAGGTGCTTCATCAATTCCCACACCGATTGCCTTAAGGCCAGCGATCATTAAGGCCGAGTCGCGTGAGTGCAGAGGCTTGCGAAGCAGTGAAGGAGATTGGGCGAGTGCCGCCAAGATCAGTGCACGATTGGTGACTGACTTTGATCCCGGAATTGTGATGCGCGCATGTACTGGAGTATTGCCCCGATGTGGGGCGGGCCAGAGTTGCGTCATGTGTGAATCCTACAGTGAGCCGCTACTCTCTCACTCATGTGCGGTCGATATGCGCTCTCCAAGCTCCCTGAGGAGTTACTCGCAGAGTTTGAGATCCATTCTGGTTCGACCCAACTTCCCATCCTTCCCGCCGATTGGAATATCGCTCCCACGCGCGAGATATATATTGTTAAAAGCGAGAGCGGAAGAAGCGAGAGCGAGAACCAACGAACCCTTGCCACCGCCTCATGGGGAATCATCGCGCCGTGGAGTAAAGATGCGCCATCAGCGCTCCGTTCTCAATCTCAAGCGATTAATGCTCGCAGTGAGAGCGTCGATAGCAAACCAACCTTTAAAAACGCATTTCGCAATCGACGCTGTTTGATCCCGGCTGATGGTTATTACGAATGGGCAACAGAGATGGGTCCCTATAAACCAAAACAACCTTTCTATATCTCACATGAAGAGTGGGAGACGAAACGGAGGCCATTGGCATTCGCTGGAATCTGGGATCGTTGGGTTGCACCAGATGGGCGAGTTGTTGATAGCGCTGCGATTATTACGCGACCAGCAGTTGGCTTCTTAGCGACCGTCCACTCTCGGATGCCAACCTTTCTCCCGCAGGATCGATGGGATCGTTGGCTCGATCGTTCATTCACTGATGTGAATGAGATCCGTGCTTTGATGGAGTTTCCAAAGCCTGATCTCGGCCTCATTGCTCGTCCGGTCGCAGATCTCGTTAACTCGATCCGCAATACTGGACCTGAGTTGATCACCCCCATCGAGCTGGGTGAGCCCGAGACTCTCTTCTAGTCGTCCACTTAGCCGATGCACGTGCGGGTTAATCTTCACGCATGCGGGAATAGATCCATCCCTCAGCGCGTTCTCAGAGTATGGCAGTAGCCTTATTACCTATGAGCACCGAGCTTGAGTTGCAGAAGAGCGCAGCGACCGCCGATGGTTTGGCGATCGACCGGGCGACTGAGACTCCACGTGCTCGTAAAGAGCGGTTTGAGAGAGATGCGCTGGTCTTTGCAAATGCTCTCTATGGCGCAGCGCTTCGCTACACAAAGAACCAACAAGATGCGGAAGATCTTGTTCAAGATACCTTTGCCAAGGCATTTAACTCGTTCCACCAATTTGAACCGGGAACCAATCTCAAAGCCTGGCTCTATCGCATTCTGACAACAACTTTTATTAATACTTATAGAAAAGATCAACGCCGACCACAGATCTCTGATGGTGAAGTCGAAGATTGGCAGATCTACGAAGCGGCATCACATACCAGTGATCAAGGAAAATCCGCGGAAGATGAAGTGCTGGAAAACCTTCCTGATGGCGATGTAAAAGAAGCGCTCGCCGCGATTCCCGAAGATTTTCGAATGGTCGTTTACTACGCCGATGTTGAGGGTTACTCCTACAAAGAGATCGCCGAGATCGTAGGAATTCCAAGTGGAACTGTGATGTCTCGCCTCCATCGGGGTCGTAAGTTGCTCCGTGAATCGCTCGCTGATTACGCACGCTCTCGTGGACTCTCACCCCAGAATGAGAAGAGCGAGAAGGCTGAAAATGCTGGAGTAGCGGGGAAGGGGGGCGCTCGTGAATAACGGCGGAAACCACCAACACTCGTGTGAAGAGATCTTCCATGCCATCTTGCTCTCGATCGACCACGAGCTCAATGAC
>Ga0208253_1000548_pt1 | contig 15016 bp, 31 predicted proteins | sample CryBogCBE10Oct08_FD_184573 | JGI IMG/M metagenome (GOLD analysis project Ga0208253, IMG submission 184573) | Freshwater microbial communities from Crystal Bog, Wisconsin, USA - CBE10Oct08 (SPAdes) | ecosystem: Environmental > Aquatic > Freshwater > Lake | place: Crystal Bog, Wisconsin, USA...
ATGTTACCACTAATCTCAAACGATTTAGTAGTATTGTTCATTCTAGCAAATTCTTTATCAGCAGTAAATCCACCTAATCCAAATATAATGTCGTTATTTGCACCTGTGTAGTCTGTGGCAAGAATTAAGTTACCACCGTACGAACCATTTACGGCACCTGCAAACACATAACCATCATTTGATTTTGTGATAGAGTAAGTATCTATACCACCTACAGTTGGATCGAAATTAGAACTAGTAAAACCAATATCAACCCATCCATGATCTCCGTATGTACCAACATCATAATTATCAGGATAACTGATCCAGTCAGCAGACCCATATTGATTAGTGTTAATCAATGCACCTTGAATATACGAAGCACCTGCATCTCTACCAATAAATTTAGGAACAGTAAATGATCCAAAGTCAGCGAGACTACCGGCATACACTGTTTCATATGAAGTGATGTGACCTATTGCATGAATATTTCCATTCGCACCCAAGCCACCATTAATAGTAATAGCACCTGATGTATATGATGTTGATGTTGCTGTAGTTGAGAAGGTAATCGTTGTTGTACCGCCGGCTGTTACTGTAATGTTACCTCCGCTAGTTCCTATATTAATGTTACTTGTACCATTAACAATTGAACTAGGAGTTGATCCTGGTAAATTTGTTAAGTAACTACCATCACCTACAAAATGTCCAGCTTGTACATTACCGGTAACATTTAAACTTGTAAGTGTACCTGTACTTGTAATATTAGGTTGAGAATGACCAGTGATTATACCTGCATATGATGCATTGTTTGCATTCAATACAGTCCCAGTAACATTTGCACCGGCAACTGCATTAGAACTATCAGCAACTGTTGCATGTGAAGCATTTGCAACATATCCGGTCACATTTGCACCTGCAATTGTGGTAGCACTGTCTGCTAATGTTGCATGAGTTGCATTACCAACATAACCATTAACATTTGCACCTGCAATTGTAGTAGCACTATCAGCAAGACTAGCATGTGCTGCATTTGCAACTACACCTGAAATATTTGCAGCAGGAAGATTAGTAAGTTCAGCTCCTGACCCTGCTATATTAATAGCAAAAATGTTTCCATAACTATTTAAATCATGTGCAATTACAATGTTTCCAGCAGTAAAATTACCTGAATATGTAGGTAGTAGACTAGAAACATTTCCATTTCCGTATGTACTACTTAAAGAATATGCTTGTCCATTGGCGTATAAAATATTGTCAGCACGGATAGAATTAGTGATAATGGTATTACCTACAAATAAAGTTTCTGTACTTTGATTGAATGTAAATCCGGAATCTCCCGCAAGACCGCTACCGTCGTTAAATTGAATTTCAGTTGCAATACCTGCTGCTTCGGCTTTTAAGTTAAATATGTCGGTGACATATTCTTGTGTATTTGTAATGATTACAGTGGCTGATGCAATCGGAGGAATAGATTGCGTATTGGTTGCATAGACTGTTAATGAAGGATCCGTACTCGGATCAATAATGGTCTGCAATGGCGTTGATGACATTTTTGTTATTCTCCCTATCTTGTATTTAGCAAAAATAGAGAGAAAACTCTTTACCAAGCAGCCGCTGCTGCTCTAATCCAAGAATTTGTAGCAATACACACGTAGATATGTGTAGAATCATACGCAATTTGTCCAGGTGTTCCTGCACTTGATGCAGTCGACGGTGCTGGGGTTGATGCAACTGTATTCCACTTCATATTTCCTGAACCGTCTGTGGTTAAGAATTGTGATGCAGTTCCAAGAGTGTTTGGTAATGACCAAATCAAATACGTTCCTGAACTTCCTGAAACTGTTGCAGGGGCTTGCAACACGACTCCTTTGGTGTTGTCGTTTACTGAGTTGAACATCAAATCGCCTGTATTAGCGATAGTTAATAAATTACCAATTACAGCATTGGTAGCATTTAAATTAGCTGATGTTATGTTGCCTGAGACAGTTAAGTTAGCAAGTGTACCAACCGTAGTAATGTTTGGCTGTGCTGCTGTTAACAAAATAGCAGTAGTATAATTAGCAGTAATTAAGTTACCTAATCTAGCATTACCTGATGTTATGTTTCCAGTCACCGTCAAATTAGCAAGTGTACCAACACTTGTAATATTAGGTTGAGAATTTGATGTAACGTTCGCTGCTGCTCCAGCACTTGTTGCAAACGTTGCATTTGCCACAGTACCAGTAACATTGGCTCCGTTAATCGCAGAAATATAACTACCGTTACCTTGGAAGTAATTAGCTTTAGCTAGGTTACCTAAGTTAGCATTTTGTGAAGATATGTTACTTAGTTCAACTGTGCTTCCTATGATGGTCAAATTACCGTATAATGTTAGGTCATGTGATAGTATTGCATTACCGGATACTACCATATTGCCACCTACTGATATATTACCAGTAGTTACAATGTCACTAGAAAGAATATCATTAGGTAACTCAACACGAATAGTTCCCGAACTATTAGAAACTACACCGTTACTAACAGTCAACGTGTTACTTACCACTGTTAAACTATTAATACCGGTTGATACCGGAGTAGCAGTAACAGTGATATCACCATTGCTACCTGAAAGCTGAATTCCAGTTCCTGCAATTAAACTTGTAACACCTGTGTTTTTGACTGTGATAGTTCCTGATGTAGTTACTGTACCACTAGTTACACTAATTCCGTTACCTGCTTGTACAGTAACACTAGTGACTGTTCCTATACCGGCAGTGTTAGATATTTGAGTAATTCTTCCATATCTATCAACAGTAATATTGGGAGCAACATAGCTACCTACTGCAAATGAACTGCTTGTAGGAATATTTGGTAATTCAATTTGAATGACACCGTTACTAATGATAGGAGAACCAGATACATTCAATGAACCAGAATTGATAGCAACGTTGGTTACCCCGACATTACCATTAGGAACAACAGAAATAGTATATGCACCATTGGTATTGGCTACCGCAACACCTGTACCTGCAACTAAACTTGTAACACCTGTATTGGTGAAGGTAACAATATTGTTGGGAGCATCGGCGTTAGCAGTAATACCTGCACCAGTTCTAAATGTATTGAACGGGCTAGATGTATTGAACAACGTGTTGAAGTTGTTTTGAATCTTATGGAACGCAGTAAACAGACTGTCACTATTTGAAGCCTGATTTTGTGTGTTACTAATGTTAATCTGTTCTTGTCCGGGAATAGCCATCTTATTATCCTTATTATGTATTTATCAGATACTAAATGAACTCCCGCATCCGCATGTACTTGAGGCCTGTGGATTTTGTATCTTAAATTGACTGCCCATCAGTGTTTCTTCATAGTCAACTGTAGCACCATCCACATACATCATACTCATACTATCCACTAAAATGGTTGAGGATCCTGCAGGGACTTCCCAATCATCATCAGTTTTATCCTCATCTAGCATAAACCCATACTGAAACCCAGAACATCCTCCACCTTGCACAAACATTCGTAAACACAATTTAGGATTATTTTCTTCTGCTAATATATCCTGTATTTTGTAAACTGCTGAATCTGTAACTGTAATCATTTTAAGAATGTATCTGATATTTTCTTGCACAACTCTTTGATTTTTTCATTCTTTGTGCATTCTTCTGTGAATTCGTTATTGTGTTTGTTTTGTGTAGGATCCATGTAACCACAATAGACTTTCTTCACAATGCTATCATTGATTAAGTCTGTGCAACTTTCACTATATCTGTCATTCATTCGTTCATTGCATGGGCTTAATGTAGTTACAATGATAGAACCATCTGGAATCTCACCGTAATCTCTTTCATATTTATCCATTGCTTCACGCTCGGCATGACTCCACTTGTCACCTTTGTGTTTGCTGGTAGCAGCTACCATGTTGTTGTCAGGATCAATAACACAAGCACCAACTAATCCATACTTTTCATTATCTTGCTTCTGACGGTCAATAATCAACTCACACAACTTAACAAGTACTTTGTCAAGTTTGGGACGATTATGTATTTCAAAATCACTTAATTTCATAAACTTTTACCCCATCGTGTGTTGATATGACTCCAGTTCATAATCTTCCAGATGTTTTCTAAATATGATTTTTTATCTGCTTGGTAATCAAGTGCCCAGGCATGTTCCCACCAGTCAACTAACACAAGAATGTTGTCTCGTACTTCGTGGTTTTCAATTGTTTCAATGTTCCCATTGTATGTAAGATATATCCAACCTGAACCCTGAATACCCATTGCTTTTTCTTTGAAGACTTCTTTAAACTCTCTCCAGCTTGAGTATTTTCTTTTGATTAGATTGAGCACAGGACCGTTTGGGACATTGTTATCCTGTGGTGCTCTTAGCTGTGGGAAATATATATTGTGTAGGAAAGCACCGGCGTAATTAAAATCTTTATCGCCCTCTCCCTTATTGTATCTATCAACATAGCCCTTAGCTAATGTATGATAGTGATATTCCATTGTACTTTTACTAAGTATCGGATTTAAGTCGGTGTCGGAATAGTTAAGTTTTTCTAATTCTAACTTATTTGCTTTTGCTTCGGTAAGCTGTATTCTCTCTACAATGTCATACATAGTAGAGTATTTAGTCATCTACGGCGTGTAATGCGACCTTTTGTTAAATCGTATGGACTGAATTCAACCTCTACAGTATCACCCGTAAGAATCTTAATAGTATGCTGACGCATTTTACCTGATAGGTACCCCATGATATTAGCACCGTTATCCAATGTGACTCTAAACTTGGTATCGGGTAGGACTTCTGTCACTTTCCCGTCCATTTTAATGCCTTCTTCTTTCAATTTAATTTCCTTTGATAAATAAAAGTGTAGTTCGCGGAATTGGCGTTCCCAACTACTCTAGTGCTAATAGGAGCATCCAGCATGATATTTAGTAAAAAACACAAACCTTTGGGATTTTATGTGTATGCATATTTACGACATGATAATACTCCGTATTATATTGGTAAAGGATTTGCAAATAGAGCATGGTCTAAGGGAAAGGGAGAAATTCATCCTCCTACCAATCTATCAAAAATAATAATTGTAGAACATCGTTTAACCGAGATAGGCGCACTTGCCCTAGAAAGATTTCTAATACGGGTTGGATGTTGAACCGAACCATGCCTTAATTCTCCTTTATATATATTCTGCTTTGAGTTTATCCCACATAAACTTTTTCAATTCATCTTGTGTAAGTAAATCGGGTGTAGCTTTGGAACGATTCTTGATCCAGACTATTCTATCCTCAGCTTCTTTTATCACCCATTGAGATAATTGAACCATCTTTGCGTGCCTGCCAAAACTACCGAGACGTGAGTCTAGATCAAATGTGTAAATTCCCTTAGGGAATTTACCATAATCTATGAGAATTTCACAGTAGTAATTAGCCACGGCGCATACGGCTGATTTCCACAGCCTCTTCATCACTAAACACTGGCACGGCGTTGCTCTTGTGCATTGTACCAATGCCCTTAATCTTTGTGCCTGTATATTGTGGGATATCTTTTGTGCGAACTGCACCTTGGTGACCCGTGTCACGACTTGGAATATGATTTGATGTAGTACGACCCGGTGGTGTAGATAATGAATAGGTAAGTGTAGTCTGTGCTAGTGCTCGTTTGCGCTTTTTCTCGTCAATTTCAACGCCCCACTTTTTCTGCAATTCTTTCCACTCAGTTTCAAGTTGGCGTGCTTTTTGTGCTTCTGCACTATTGCGAAACTTAACTTTACCCTTTTTCTTCCCGTTCAACGAAAGTGCGGGACCTACTAGGTGCATGGTCATGTGTTAATCTCAAACATTGTTAAAACAGTTCTTATTATACACATATATGGTTATTTGTCAAGTAGTGAAAAAGTGTTACCTTTTGAGGATAGCCCACATCTTTTCTTTCTCAATAATTTCGGCTTCAAGTTCCATGTACATTTGACGCAGACCTTTAAGTTGTTCCCATTTTTCTTCTAGTTCTGGGTTAGGATGAAGAATGGCCAATCGTTGTTCTATGCTATTAAGTGTTTCCATAAGACTGATACCTTGAACAGTAACATCACCTTTAAAGTCAGCATCACCTGACACTTGTAAAGTTTTTGGTGTTAAATTAGTCGAACCATCTACTGTGGTAGTTGCCCAAGTAAGATTTGACGAACTACCATTGGATACTAGATATGCGCCTGTACCAGTAGTACTGTTGATTGTTACATTAGGGTATGTTGTATAAGTATGTGACATTAGACTTTTTGAATTATAATGTGCCCTTTGTCGTCAATGTCAAATTGGAATTGGTCGCCTTCTTTCCAACCCATTTGTTCTAACAATTCAGGAGGCATGGGGATTAATAAGTCCCCGGTTGCAGGATCTTCCTGCGTTACAACTTCATATATTGATGGATCAATTTGTTTAGGCATAATATACTTATTTGTTTAGATAAGGAGCATAGATTTTCTCTAACTGCTTAATGGTATGGTCTGTAGTAGCATCACTATGTTTAACTGCAATGCCACCGGCATCGGCCCAAGACTGAAGGTAGTAGTTGAAGTCATCTACTAAGACGTTTGGACGACCGTCAGTTACTGCATATTTGAACTTTTTCTTGGTAAAAATAGCATCCTGACTAGTGCCTGGATTGAACTCATCTAACCAATCTCGTTTGCCCTCTTTACTGGCTTCAGGTTCATTACGCAATGGAGCACTTAATACAGTGAATGGAATCTTGTTTTGATGCAACCATTTGATAATCACTTGTCCACCGGGCAATGGATTCAATCCACGGAATAACTGATAAACTTCTAGTGGTCCTTTTAGACTTAATCGTGTGATTGCTTCATCTTGGTCTGGGATATCGTCCCAATGTGGAACACTTTCTATCTCAGCCATGCGGTGAAATAAGTCTGCTTGCACCCCGTCCATATCCAGGTATAAATGGGGCATTTGTTCTAGTTCTTGGATTTTCATATGTGTCTATTATACAACACTTTATTTAGCTTTTCAACACTTTATTTGACCTAAATCAACTAAATACTAATAAGAATAATTATAACCAAGGGAGTCAGCTAAACCATGGATCCGTTTACGCTTTTTGCGTTAGCCAACGGCGCCGTAAACGCCGTCAAAGCAGGATGCAAGCTCTATAAAGACATAAAGGGCGCAGCTGGGGAAGTGAAAGAAGTCCTCAAAGACCTTGACGACCAATTTCACAAACTACACCCACCCGACAAACCTGCAACAATAGAACAACGCAATCAATATATTCAGCAAAAGAATGAAGTTATTGAACTAAACAAAAAAGCCAACTCAGGTGAACATACAGGTGTCTATACCGAGATAGGAGAACATCTAGGTACATACTATGATAACTTCTACAAGTGCATGGCTGTGTTTGAAGAAGAAGAAAAACGAGCCAAGACTGAAGTTTATTCAGGTGATGCCAGCCTAGGTAAACGAGCACTACAGCGTGTGTTGATGCGTAAACAACTAGAACAAATGAGTGTTGAGTTAAGAGAACTAATGGTTTATCAAAGTCCCCCTGAATTAGGTGCATTGTATACCGAAGTTGAAGAAATGATGCAACAGATGGGTAAAGAACAAAAAGTTTTGATTGCACAGCAAATGCAAGAGGAATTTACCAGAGCAGCTAGAAGAAAGAAGCGTATTGAAAAAGTTTGGTTAGAAGCAGCATGGGGTATAGGAGCAATTGTTATGGCAGGGTTTATTGGCTTAATGATGGTTTTTGTTGTACACGATAGAATTGAAAAGTATCCCCAGTATGGAACTGGATTTATACCAAAATCAGAAGAACAACGCAGAATAGAAGCACTGCCAAAAGTTTATACAGGAAGGTAACCATGAATAATGGAAGAAGAAAAAGAAGCATATCCACTATGGGATCATTTAGAGAGCATGGGCCTACTGAAGGCATCACTATTATTCGTATCAATATGCACGATTGAAGGTGTAATAGCTGTCCTACTAGTTTACTTGTTCACTGGACATAAATAAAATAAAGGAGTCACAAATGGCAGAAGTAAAAACAGAAGTAAAACCATTATCACGTAGTGAACGTGAAGCATTGATTAAAGACAAAGCAGGATTAGTAATCGTTATCATGGCATTGTTCATGGCAATCACTACTTATTATGCTAACGGTTTTAGTGGTGCAGTATTGAAAAATACATTAAAAGCAACAGACACATACAGTTTCTATCAATCAAAGAGTATCAAACAAACATTGGCTGAGCAAAGTTTAGATGATGCAAAAGCTCGTGGGGACAAAGCAAAAGCTGAGAAACTAGAAGCAAAGATTGAGCGTTACGAAAGTGATCCAGCATCAGGTGAGGGTAAAAAAGAGTTACTAGCTAAAGCACGTGGGTATGAAGCAACACGTGATGAGGCAAGCAAACATAGCCCATGGCTAACATTTGCAAGTATGATTTTTCAATTAGCAATTGTTTTATTGTCAGCCAGTATTCTAGCAGTAAATAACAATATGTACAAAGCTAGTATCGTGGTGGGCGCAATTGGGATCGTTCTACTAAGTCAGGGTATTTGGCTTTGGATCTAAGGAGAACATTATGAGTACCGATATGAATCAGTTAATGAATAGACTTAAAAATCTCAAGGAATTTACTATTGAAGTAGATGTCCCTGAATCAATGAGTTTAGGTGGAGTAATTCCGTTTGATGCTACTATTAGCAAAAACAAAGGAACTTTCAAAGTTTATGCATTAACAGAAGATGAGGCAAGAGAAAAGGTAACTGCTTTCTTAAATCGTTAAAATATTAGCCCCGAAAGGGGCTTTTTTATGGGAGAATATTATGGGATGGTATAACAGAAGACCTAGAATAAAAGAGCCACCAAAAGAAACACCGTATCATTTTAGTCCAATGACTGAGCAAAAAATGAAGGAAGCAAAAGCAACAGGACCAACCAAAGAAGTAACAGAGAAACAAAAGAAATAAAAGCTAAGTACTTTACAATGCAGCATAAGTAATAGTGCTCATTGCTCTAGGGAGAGTATGAAGTGGAAAGTAATTTTAAGAAAACTTCATCCAGAAAATCTCGTTGACTGCTTGGTTGATACTATTATATGGATGATGGAAGCGTGGGCTATACTACGTGCAATCATCATAATGATGTTAGTTGTTATTGTATTGTCAATAAACATACAAAAACTTCTTCCCGATTATGATACTATTCAAAAATGGATCGGGGAAGAACATGAAAAAGTTTGTGCCATTACTGGCTTTCGTTATGGTGACCAGTCAAGCTGGTGAGCTAATATCTCGGGATATGTTATGTGATGATACAACTGTTATCATCAAAGAACTCAAAACTAAATACAAAGAGATTCCAGTCATCACTGGTTTAGTCAGTGATGACGCTGGTAGTTTATTGTCTATATGGACAAATCCTGAAACTGACAGTTGGACTATTGTTGCTACCAAAGGTAAAGATAGCTGTATTATCGGGGTAGGTGAAAAATTTAAAGTAATAGATTATAGTAAGAGAAAGAATACATAATGGTAGATTTTGCGAATGGAGTAGTATTAGCTAATGGAGTTAGTGTTAGTTTACCTAGAAATCCTAACAATTGGTCGGTTAGTGCAACTGATCCTATTGTTGCTTGGACATTGACCGGAAACCCTACCCTTACAGCGTTTGCTATTCCTGCTAATAGTTCATCTGAAGCTGCTACATTTTGGCAATATGCTGCATCACCGTACACATCATGGACTAACTTCCCTGCGTCAACTTATGTTGCGGTTGCCGGAGGCGTAATATTTAATGGAACTACGTATAGTGGATATATCAGGTCAGCTAATTGGGGTACCGGTAATCCATCTTATGAACAAAGATTTGCTTCTGCTATTTTTGGTACAAAAGTTACATCGGAAACAACAGCTATTAATAATAGAACGTATATTGGTCCATTCGTTTAACACATCATATACACAATAAAGATGTATGTAACTTGATGAACCATTTGGTCTAAACCAAGATGAGTCCAGAATGCGTGACTCATAACATCACGATTCCCGTAATTCATTTTACACCAGTCAGTGTGATAATGAACAACAAAATCAATGAATGCTAGTATAAGTGCAAACAACCAATACTCTGCACCACATACCAATGCGATACAAATATATGTACCAAACCCTTGTTTGAGACTATGACGAATACCCAACCAAGAACCGTACTTACCTTTACTATTAACTTCATCCATGCTTTGGTCAACAAAGTCAATGTACCAATGTTTGATTTGTAATAATACGAGTGTGAATAATGCTGCTTCAACCATTTCGGTGCCTTATGATAGGTACATAGTCTACATTCATTTTGGGCGTGTAGTCTTTTGTAATTTGTGTTTGAATGTCGTCACCGTACTTTAATACAATGTAACTTTTCAGTTGTTCAAAGTTTTTTGAGTATTCATGCAATCCAATCATCAAATGATGATTCCACTTTATCTTTGTATAGATATGTGGTGTAAGACTGGGGTCTTTAAGAATGTCGTCAAAACTATTTGACTCACGTTTGAATGTATAATATTTCATGCTTTCCAAAGTGTGAATGCTACTGCATCACGATCTTCCTTGAAGAAAAAACGATAGATACCTGCTTCTCTACCCGCCGATTCTAGTATATCATAATTCCAATTACTTGTACAGTTGTTTTCTACCCAATGTAACAATGGGGTAAGTTCACCATACGACAAATCAATCTCAACCTTGTGCCATGTATCTTGTAACATCGACACCACCCTTGGTTAAAAAGTCGATACCTTGAGTATCGCGGTATTCTTCTTTATAGAATACCGACCTAATGCCTGATTGAAAAATCATCTTAGCACAATGAATACACGGTGCTGTAGTGACAAACAATGTAGCATCTTCACTTGACTCTGTACTACCTGATACCTTAGCAATTGCGTTGCTTTCAGCGTGTAATACCTCATCTTTAGTGACTAAACGATAACGAGCATTGTAACCATACTTCTCGCCATCACTTGTTTCTTTTTCTATCCATTCTTGATAGGGCCATTGTTCATAAATTTCTTCGGCTGTTAGCCATCCACTTGCATCATTGCTCATGTATTCTTTGTATTCACATTCGTTATCCCAACCAGTTGGCATACCATTGTACCCATAACTAAGAATACGATTGTCTTTAACAATGACTGCACCCACTTGTCTGCGAATAGCATAGCTGAGTTTACCAGTACGCTCGGCTACATCCATGTAGTAGTCTATAAATTTTTGTTTCATTTAATGTATTTGCAATATCTAATATGTTTGATAACATCACGGTCATCACTGAATATACTTAGTACTCTATCATGTACTCCGAACTTTTCTATAAAGATTTCACCTAACTTTTTGCCTTTGAGTTTTTCAAAAGTTGCTTCTTTTAAAAAGTTTTGAAACTCTTTTTCAGTGATAGGACTGAACATATTATCCTTGAAAGCATCACTTGCTATTCTTAACTCTTTGGCTAATTGGTCAAACATATCAATCCCACAAGTTACGATAGTATTTGCCAAACAAGTCAAGACCCTCTTGAATGCGGTCATTGTGTAATTTATGACCAACAAAGTCATACCAATGTTCAGTTGGATTTTTGTCAACCATTTGAAATGTTGGTTCCATTACACCAGTAACTGGGTTAGGATACATGTGACTAGATTCTACCCAATCATATTCTGCTTTACCATGATGATATTGTTGTTCCCAACTATCATCAATCAATTGACCAAATGACCAAATCATTTTGTCTAGTATGTCATTCCAGCGTTGTTCGCCTGTACCAGAAAAGTCTTTAGCCGACTCTGAATAAAAATCAAAACTCTTTTGGTCAACATAATCTTCGCCACCGATCTCAACAAAGTCACTAGGGTACCCATGCTTTTCTTCACGCAACTTGATTAACATTGGGTAAATGATATGTGCGAGAGTTTCAGCCATGTTCCATGTGTCATAGCGGTCAATCTCTATATCTACTTTTTGAGGCTTAGGTCCTTTTGGGAACTTACCGATACGAACTTTCATGCTGTTACTTCTGTTGAGTTACCGTCTTTGAATGCAAAAACTTTATCGTTGTACTTGACTGCGGCATATAATACATTTTTGTATTTTTTTGCTAGTTCAGCCAACTCTTGGACACTTGAACCTTGACAAATGAATTCGTCTGTGTCATGGTCAAACAAGTACAGTGTGTCACCGTGTGTTTCTACTTGCAATTTTTTTACAAGAGTTTCTTCCTCTTTGTTGCCCTCTGCATATTTTTCAAGTTCAGCAGCAAAGTCAAGACCCTTTTCTTGTGCAACATCTTCTAGCATTGATATTAACTTCCAATAGGTATGAATTTTACCAATGAAGTACCCGACACCAATCCAAAAGAAAATTAAAAGTAGTTCCATAATATTATTTATTGATTGTTAAGTTAGACCACTGTTTGAGTTTTTCAAATTTACGCATTTTGGCTTCAAACAATGCCTGATCGTTGATGCCAACTTTCAAGTCAACTAGTAACTCAATCATCGCTTGAACATCTCCAAGCTCTTGCGTAAGTCTATGTAGATTTGTTGTGTCGGTGTTTGGAACAATCTGGTCAGGACCAAAACGAAATATCTTACTGATAACTTGGGCGGCTTCAATAAGCTCCTCTTGTAATATAATGAGAGTTTCACGCAAATCCTCGTTCATTCTTCTACTCCGAAATGTTTTTTAACATCATCGCTGATTCGGATAACATCGTCATCACCGACACCGTTGGGCTGATTGATTACATTTAGACAGTCTCGCACAAGCAATTCGGCGAAATTTTCTACAAATTCATCAGGAATTTCATATTCACAAGTAATTGGTAGTGCTGCCTGTCGAGCAAGCTCTTTAATTAGTCCGTTCATTACCAATTCTCCTCGGTAGTAATAGGCACACGAACTTTAACCTCACGTCCATTCAATATACTATCAAATTCTATATCAAGTGTTGAACCTATGCCACTACCACTTTCATGTATCAACTCAAATGCCCACTTGACATTGTTTTCTTCAATAACTTTTTTGATAATATCAATCTCTGTAGGATTAATGTAAAATCGTGTCATAGTGCTTTGTCTGCTTTCTTTGTTAGATAATCTTCCCACTGAAACCACTTGTCACCTTTTAAGAAACCCCAATCTCGTTGTTGTGGTCCCATGATAAACAATGTAGTTGCAGGTCCAACACTTTCATCAAGTTCAAGCCAATGATAATCACTAGCACTACGTTTGATAACACTACCAGGACCACGCCATGTTTGAAACTCAGCAATCTTTTTGCCATCTTTATTGAATACAGGTACATGTTCCCAGTAACCACCCTTTAAGATAACGGTCATGTAGGGCCAGGGATGGTCGTGAAATACTGGTTCATCACTTTTAACAATCTTGTGAAGGGTGATGTTGAATGGGAACTTAGCACGATCCTTTAAGAATAGATAGTAACGATGTAGATAGTCTTCTCCTGTTTGGCGATCGGGTACCAAACGATAACGACCTAGTTTAGACATAATGTTATGAAACATTCCCATTCAACACTCCTTCTGATATGTGTATATTATAACACCGTTTTGATTTATTGTCATAGGGAAAGGGCAACGAATTGCCCTTTCTATCAAAGCCTATATTAATTAGGCTTGTTGTGCAAGGGCGCGGTAGCCAGCTGCAACAACTTCACGTGAAGGATTACCCAAACGATACTTAACTGAAACACGACCTTTAGTGTCGGTGTGTTCATTAGCATAGATCGCAAAACCGCTACGCAAGCGCAAATCGCTTACTGTTGCAGTTGGGTTAGCAATACCAAAACGTGCTTTGATTTGTGCTGCTGTTAGTTGTTCGCCTTTACGTAGTGCCTTAACTAGGCGTTCGCTTTTTGTAATGTTCATTTTTTGTTTCCTTAATGTGTCGTTCATTGAACGTACATAGATTATACGATAGTACTCACGCTTGTGCAAGTAATATTGGATGCCTTGCTTCACTTTAGATATCCAAAAACTTCAATGTGAACACATCAGCCTGAGGATCATGGCCACCATATCCCCTAGGATTACAAACGATTCGTGTATCACCAATCATATAATCAAATGGATCATGCATGTGACCATGTGTCCATAATTTGATCTGTGGATGATCCAAAATGAATTCGCTCAAATCACTAGCATAACCACCATTCATTAATGAGTTAGAGGGATTTCGGTAACGCTCATGTATTGATTCTAAGCTAGGTGCATGATGTCCTACCATCACAACAGGTTTATCCTTCATGTTAGCTAGAACCATTTTTAGATAACTAACTGTTTCTTGATGGCGATGCATTGTATGCGCTGGACGCAACTTTGTGTATCCATATTGGTCGTTGCGAATCACCCGATAATCATTAATTATGTTAGTCAATGTATGAAGTGTCAACGGGTCGCCCTTGTTACAATCAGTCCAAAGTGTTGCACCCACAAAGGTTACACCACTAATGTCTATGAAATCTTTTTCTAAGAAATGGACATTAGGAAACTTGTTGCATTCTTCGCTCAAGTGTTGCAAACTTTCTACCCATCTACCATGATAAAATTCATGGTTGCCTGCAACATAAACAACATGCGGGAACTCTTTGCTCACATGTGATAAAAAATTACGATAGCGTTGTGCCATCAGTGCATTATGCCCTAATTGTTTATAGGGTTCGTATGGGCTAGTGACAGTAGGTGGACTATCATGTAAACTTTCGGCAATCATAATGTCGCCGCTAAGGATCAACACCTCTGCACCACCAGTGTTGAATAGTTCAATGTCTTTAAATTCTAAATGCAGGTCACTACATAGTGCGATTTTCATAAGTGCATCAATCCAAAATATACTGCATCACTTTCTTTTTGAAATGTGAATATTGCATGGTCATCCTGTATCGTAGCAAACCAGAATCCTTTGCATTTTCTCTTGCAAAATTTCTTAGCCGTTTCCATCCTAT
>Ga0208253_1000553_pt1 | contig 14941 bp, 6 predicted proteins | sample CryBogCBE10Oct08_FD_184573 | JGI IMG/M metagenome (GOLD analysis project Ga0208253, IMG submission 184573) | Freshwater microbial communities from Crystal Bog, Wisconsin, USA - CBE10Oct08 (SPAdes) | ecosystem: Environmental > Aquatic > Freshwater > Lake | place: Crystal Bog, Wisconsin, USA...
CTATTTATCCTTTGACTGCTATGGGTTCAGGTGTAGGCACGCCAAACTCGCCGCAAGTTAACTATATAGCGTCTGTAAACCTTACTGAAGAATTTACAAATTATGTATATGTACGCATTAGAGGCCGCCAATTGATAATCAAGATGGAATCCAACAAGATTGGAACAAATTGGCAATTAGGATCACCTTTGATGAGCATTAGAGCGGATGGTAGAAGATGATACCTGTTAACCCAATCCCTCCTAACCTGCCTTTTGCTCCTGATCCATATTCAAAACAATGGATGGACCAGTTTGAGAAAGTGTTGCAGTTGTACTTTACACAAATTAACACAGCAAATGCGGCAACTATTTCACAAGTATCAACAAATCAGACATTGATCTGGTTGGAGGCTTAATGGCTAATTATCAAAACGTAACGCCTAATCAGCTTGCTCAGTCGGCTTTGACAACGAGTTATGTTGCTATTTATACGGTTCCTACTACGGTTAGGGCGTATCTTAAGGACATAGATATTTGCAATACTACGGCTGGTGCATTGAATGTTTATGTATCTATAGTGCCTTCTTCGGGTACAGCGGGTACTTCAAACGCCATTTTCTATTCAACGTCAGTCCCAGCTTATTCTACTTTGCAGTGGACTGGATCGCAGATTATGTTGGCGGGTGTGACTTTACAAGCAAAAGGATCGGGTACAGGGTTAACCATTACTGTTAGCGGTGGGGAGGCTGTATGATTACGCTATATCCATCACAAGGAAGCTCTTCAAATCCATCTACTGTTTATACAAATAATGAAAGCCCATTGGCTTTGCCGCCATATTTGCAAGTTTCTAGAGGATTGGTTACAGGTGCTTCTGTAGTTAATATTTATGGGTATCAAAATGCACTGCCAAATTCTAGTGCCGCAACTTATTATCCTGTTTGGGAAAACACTACTGCTTATACATATCCAGGCTCAGCGTCAACAATGTTACTTTGGAGCTCATCTGGATCGGACACAAATGTATCAGTATTAATTAGCGGGCTTGATTCAAGCTACAACTTATTGTCGGAAACTTTAACTTTAACCAATGGCACAACAGGCGTAACTACTGCAAATTCATACTTAAGAATCAATGGAATACAAGTTTCTGGATCAGTTAACGCTGTTGGCACACTTAATTTAGGGAATGCAGGAAAGACCATTCAATACGCTGAAATTACTGCTGGCAATGGCAAAAGCCAAGCCATGATATATACAGTGCCAAATGGTTATACTTTTTACTTAACCCGCTCAAATGCCTATTCAAATCAAAACGGAAACACAATTAACAATTATTGTAGTTATCGCGTATGGACACAAAATACATCTGGAATAATCAATATCTTACTCCAAGCGCCATTTACAAACAGTTATCAAACTCTTCGTGTGGCTCCTCGTGCATATGCACAAAAAACTGATATTCAGTGGCAAGCTTCTGGCGGACCATCTTCTGGAACATCGGCGGTAGGTATTGGAGTAGAAGGTATTTTAATTGCCACAGGTACTGCGTGATGATAAAATTTCATCTAAATTAAGGGGATAAGCATGGGCTGTTTTTTTAGCGGTTTAACAAGCGGGAGTTCGGCGATAGGCCAGCTTGGAAAAAGCGTGGGCATTTGTGGCCGTCAAGCTATTTCCAATCCTGTTGTAGATGCTATAGGAGGAGCCGCATTAGCTTATTTTGCACCAGAATTATTAGGAGCTGGTGGTTTAGGTGGATTAACTGGCATGGGTGTAGCGGCCAATGCTGGTCTTGTTACGGGTGGAATTGTAGGATTATCCACGGGTAACTTAAGTAAGGGATTAAGTGCTGGATTGGCAGGATGGGGTGGAGCTGGTATAGAACAATCATTGGAGCAGTATTCAATTCCAAGCGCAAAAAATGCAGTTAATCCTTCAGTAGGTTATACCAGTACAGGTCAGCCTTGGGCAAATAATACTGCCATGTCTTCCGAAGTTACTCCAGGTTCTGCGGTGATGAATCCTTCGGCATCTGGAGCCACTCCTTATGCATCTACGGCCACACCTGCCCCTGTTGCTAATGCTTCTGCCGTTACAAATGCAACTAATAACCCAAGTATGTGGCAAAAAGCTAAATGTTTTATTGCAACATCTTATGCTGAACATCCTGGTTATACAGTAGCCGCAGGTTTAGGTGCTGTTGCATTGGGAGCTCAAGCGCTGAAGAAAGCGGCTCAGCCTAACACAATTGCGGCGGCTACAAGCCCTCCGTCTAATGTAATTCGCCAGTATTCATATAATCCTTATACTGAAAAATTTACGCCTACAACGGTTACAAATGCATCCAACTTTGGTAGTTCTAGTTTTAATCCTGGTCAAGGTAACGCCAATGGCGGTATTGTTGCTCTTGCTAATGGTGGTGCTGTTGCTTTTGCCAATGGTGGTAGCTATAACAAACCAGTAGAGTGTGGATTTTCTGATTTAACAAGTAATTTACAAAGTGAATTAATTGATGCTCAACGTAATCAATGTAGAGCAGAGGAGTCTGGATGCTGGGGCAATCAACAAATGTGGATAACTAGGCAACAAGGCATACAACAACAACTTGATAATCTCTCAAATCCTAAAGGTGTTTTAGAGGATAGATCAAGTTATAACGGTTGTTATAACGCTTGTAGGAATGTTGCTCCACCTCCAGATACAACACCACCTACGCCAACTCCACCACCTCCAGATACAACACCTCCACCTCCAGATACAACACCTACGCCTCCAGTGCAACAAGTTGCACCCCCGCCAGAGCAACAAGTTGCACCTCCAGCACCTGGAATAACTGCATTACAAGATGTAAATAATCCACCTGTACAAGCGCCTCCTGCGTTTGTGCCGCCTACGCCTGTTGCTCCTCCAGAACCGCCTCCAGCGCCGCCTCCAGAACAGCCTGTACAGTCTCCATTTACAGGCGGTATAACAACGTTACCTGCAACGACAATTCCTAATCCAACGACACCTACAGAAATGCAGGTTCCAATTGGTCCTACAGCGCCTGCACCTGTGGTAACGCCTGCACCTGTGCTTCCTCCATCACAAATGCCACAAGCTCCAGATCAAGGGGTTGGCGGCATTACAGGTCCTGGGGTTGTGGGTGGTGGTACAGTTATTAATCCAAATGGTTCTGTTACTCAGTCTCCTAAAATTCCTGGCATACCCGTAGGTGGTTTTACAGGTATTTCTTCTTTGTTAAATGCTTATCAAATGGGCGGCGGTAGTTTGGGTAATCCTATTAACGTTCCGACCACAATGGATCAGTTTAATACAGAATACAACACGGTTTCTGGAGATAGTAAGGCGGCTTATGATTTCCTTATGGGCAAGACAACTCAGCCTAGAGTTACAACAGCTTCTATACTTCAAAAGCCATACGCGGTTTCTGTAGGTGCTTCTAAGCTTGGCCCAGAAGGAGCATCAAACTCTTATCAAAGCCCAACACCTAACCAAATTACAGTTCCTTCTGATGCTAAACAAGTGCAGGGTTCTGTATATGTTTCAAACGGAACAAACTATTTATCAGATGGAACCATAGTTACGCCGTACCAAAATGGTCAATATACGGACCAGTACGGATATATTTATGATGCATATGGTAGACCTATTGGCTCTGTGCCAGGTCATGCCAACGGCGGTTTGCTTGGATATGCACAAGGCGGTATGCCTGTAGGTCATTTAGGAGGATATTCTGATGGAGGTCGTTTACTGCGTGGTCCAGGCGATGGTGTCTCTGATTCAATTCCTGCAACTATTGGTGCTCATAATCCTGAGCCTGCCCGTCTTGCTGATGGTGAGTTCGTGGTTCCTGCTCGAATCGTGTCTGAGCTTGGCAATGGATCGACTGAAGCAGGAGCTCGCAAACTTTATCAAATGATGGATCGTATTCAAAAGAATAGAGCACATTCAGTAGGCGATAACAAAGTTGCTGTTAACTCTCATTCTGAAAAATTTTTACCTGCATAAGGAATAAACATGGTTTGCCCTACCCAAGTCAATTACACAACAACGTCAGTACCTGACTATATTGCACCGTGTTTAACTTCCCTTATGGGCAAGGTTAGATCGCTAACTTGTACATCTGCAAACCCATATATGCAGTACCAAGGGTGTACTGTAGCTCAGTTCAGTCCATTGCAACAAGAGGCGTTTCAGAATGCGGCAACGATGCAGACTTCTGGGCAATTGAAGTGTGCTACGGCAATGGCAGGTCAGGCTGGTCTTGCTGGACTAAATGCAGGGTATACATACAATCCTTATTCAGCATCTCAAATTAACGCTCCATCTGTTACTGGTGCTCAATTACAGGGTGCTCCGCTTGCTAATGCGGCGCAAATGCAAGGACCTGGTAACGTATCTACAGGTAACTTTACAAATCCTGGTACTGCAATGCAGTATATGAATCCGTACTTACAGGCATCTCTTGCACCTCAAATTGCAATGATGCAACAGCAACAGGCTCAGCAACAGCAACAAAACCAAGCATCGGCAGTAGGTCAGGGTGCGTTTGGTGGTACACGCTGTGCTGTGTTAACGGGTGCTCAAAACCAAGCAAATCAGATAGCTCAACAAAATCTAGTTGGTAATGCTTATAACCAGGCTTATAAGTGTGCCGAAGCTCAATTCTCCACTTGCCAAGCTAGAAACCTACAGGCTCAGCAAGCCAACCAGGGAATGAATTACAACACTGCATTACAAAATGCACAGATGCTACAGCAGTCTGGTTTAGCAAATCAGTCGTTGATGGGTCAATATGGACTTCAGCAAGGCCAGTTTAACCAAGCGGCCAATTTGGCTGATTTACAAGCTAACTTAACTGCTCAACAATCTAACCAATCTGCAAATCAAGCGGCGGCTAATCTCAATGCTCAGCAGGGTCAGTTTGGTGCTAACTTAGGTATGCAGGGTATCAATGCGGCAAACACTGCGGCAAATACGCTTAATACTTTAGGCAATTCTCAATACAACCAAAACTTAGGTATCACTGGTGTTCAGTCTCAGATGGGCGCGGCTCAGCAACAGCAAGCTCAAAACGTATTGAATCAGCAGTATCAGTGTTATCTTAATTACAAGAACTATCCTTATCAGCAACTTAGTTTCCAGTCCAATATTTTGCATGGATTACCCATGACGAATACAACATCGCAAACCTATACAGCGCCGCCTTCTACGTTATCGCAAGTGGCTGGTGCGGGTATTACGGCCGCTGGATTGGGTGCGTTTAAGTCTGCAAAGGGCGGTGCTATTAAAGAAAAGAAACGAAAATCAAACGGCCTTGTTGATTTAGCTATAGCTAAGATGGGATAAATATGTTTAATCCAAGCACTACACCTTTCCAGCCTGGTCAAATAGATCAGACTATGGCTATGTTATCTAGCCTAAAAGACCAGGGCAAGCTACAACAATATGTGATGCAACACCAATGCAATCCTAACCTTGTTGCACTTGCGTCCCAAGTTAACTCTATGAGTCAACAAGCGCCCCAGCCTACTCCTCAAGGCACGGTCAAAGATCAGGCTATTCAGCAAATGGGCAATCCTGCGCAACCTGGACAACCCACACAACCTGTTGATCCAGAAGAGCAATTAAGACAAGCTATTGATGAAAGTATTGCAAATAAAGATTTTGAAACAGCAAAAAAGTTAATCAATCGTTTGAAAGATATTGACAAGATGGAGCCTGCGGAGCCTATGGTTCCTGGTGGCGGCGCTTTATCTGGGGATAATCCTAATATGCCAACGGGTGCGTCACCTACGCCGCTTCCAGAGGATCAAGGAATTGGTACGTTACCAGCTCAAAATTTACAAGGAATAGGCCATGCTAAAGGTGGAATTATTGGTTATGCTGGTGGTGGTAGCACTTATAAACCATTAACAGACGAAGACATTTCTGCTGTACTTAATCCAACAGATAAAGAAGGAAAGAGCACGCTTATAAATCCTCAGCAATTGCAAACGCAACAAGAGGCAATGGCTAAAGAAAAGAATCAACAAGTAGAGTCTGATTACAATCCGTTTGTACAAAGGATGGCTCAAAAACAAGCCAAACTCAATGCTAATTCTGAAAACAATTTAAGCACAGCATTGTTAACTGCTGGTCTTGGAATGATGGGCGGCACTTCACCTCATGCAATGGTTAACATTAGTCAAGGTGGATTAAAAGGGCTTGAGACTTATACGGCCGCACAGAAAGCTGACCAACAAGCACAAGATGCTTTAGATAATGCTAATTTGTCGCTTATGCAAGCTAAACGCGCCGAAAAAGCTGGTAACTATCGTGATGCCGCTTTACTTATGGATACGGCTCAAAAACAAAATGATGCTAGGGTTTCTCACGGTCTTGCTTCGTTACAACTTAAAGATACATCTCAATACCATAAAGAAGAATCTATTGCCAAGAGAATACAACTTGGTAATGAAGCGGCTAAAATTCAAGCTGATAAAGAATGGCATCAATTGTATTATGGTAGTAAAGGCGGCCCAGAAAGCGCTGAACAAAAAGAAGTTGACAATTTATTTATAAGACAAACTGCAAAAGCGGCGGCAGATAGAGACGCATTAATTAAACAAGGCCTTCCATCTAGTGTTTCAAAGATTAATGCTTTAAGTGCTGAAATAAATCAAATTGCTGACAATCTTTACGGTTCTAGGCCGCATTTACAACACCCTGGTTATCAAACAACATACGATCCAAAAGCGGCTCAAACACAGTCTAATTTCTTTAGTCCAGATGTTCCTGGTACATTACAAGCTATGCCAACACAAAAACCACCACCAGTAGTTCCAAGACAAGTTATACCTGGAGCAACTGGATTACCAACAGCCCAAGAAGCTGGTGCGCCAGGATGGTCTATTAAACCAATTCAGTAGGAGCTAAGATGCCTCGTTATGAAATAACTTCGCCTGATGGTCGTAGGTTTGAGGTAACAGCGCCAGAAGGTGCAACGCAAAACCAAGTCTTGGCTTATGCGCAAGCTAACTTTGGAGCTCCTGCTAGTAAAGGCACTCCTGGTCAAATGGCTGTTGAGGACAATGCCTTATATGAAGATGCTACAAATCCATTGCAAGGCATTCAACAAGTTGCACCTACACAGGCGGGGCAACAAATAAAAGCGCCTGTAATTCCAAACCCAGTGCAACAAGTTGCACCCCAAGAACCTAAAGAAGAACAGCCTTGGTATTCTGGTATTGCCAAGTTTGGTCAAGATCAACAAAAGAAACGTGAACAACTTACCAAAGCCGCAGTTCCATTTGCACAAGATGTTGGAGCCGCTATTGCCGCAACTCCTTTGGCATTTGAGGCAGGAGCTCAAGCATTGTCTAAAGGTTCAGATCCTAAAGCCTTAACGGGAAATGATTGGAAGCACGACTTTATTGCCGAACAACGTGCTTTGGTTAAAAAGAATGCTGAGAATCCAGAACTTAAAGATGAATATCTATTAGGTGTTGACAGAGCTAAGATTAGAAATTTACCACAAAATGTGGCATTTTCTGTATTATCTATGGGATCGAGCTTAGCAGGTGCGGCAGTTGGATTAGTTATTCCAGTTCCACTTGCAACTGAAGCAGGTGCGGCGGCGGCAGGTGCGGCGGCGGCTTATCGTATGGATACCAATGGATTCTTACGCGATATAAGAGAAAAATCAGATGATCTTTCTATAAAGGCAACAGGCAAACCATTGACTGATGAGCAATGGCTTAAAGTAGCAAAAGATTACGAATCATTAGTTAGAGAACACGGCGCATGGGAGGCACTCCCAGAAGCCATAGGAAATGTAATTGGTATTAAATTAACTGGGGCTATATTCAAAGAAGCAGGCCAAGGACTTATGGGCGTGCTCAAGTCTTTTGGTGCTGGCGCGTTAGAGCTCGTAAATGAGCTTGGCACAGAAACCATCACACAGATTGGTCAGCACAATACTGAGCTTGCCGCTGGAGTTAATGACGATCCTAACGCTAAACCAAGATCATTTACCAATCCTGATGATATTTGGAAGTCTGCTAAAGAAGTAGCGCCAGATGTTCTTTTATTGACTGGTGCAATGAGCGGTGGAGCTCACGTTGCTGGTTCTATTTATAACTCAACAGATTATGCTAAGACTAGAGAACTTGCAAAAGAATTAAACGCAAAAGATTTCTTAGATACAAAAACGCCTGAAGGTTTATTGGCATTACAAAATGCGGCACAAAAACAATTTCAAAGCCCGCGCACAAAAGGCGATGAAATTTCTCCTTTCCAAACTGTAGCAACGCCTGGTATTAATCCTAATCAACCGCCAGAGCCTCCAGAAGAAGAGCAAGCACCTGGAGCCCCTCCTGCAACGCCTACGCCCCGCGCTGGAGCTCTTCCTGTTGATAAAGATACGCAAGCTATGCTGGATGAGTTACAAGGAAAGCCAGCAAAAGAAAATGTTGATGCAGAAGAACTACAAAACAAAATAGAAGAAAACGGCATACCCATTAAAGATAAAACTGATGCCGATAAGTTATTTTCTAATGGGCATCCTATTTATGCTTTTCATGAGTTAGACGAGCAACCAACATTGGTTACAAGTCAAGATATGTTGGACAGTTATACGCCTGATCAATTGGTTGCATTGCCAATAGAACAAGCCAAACCAACAAAAGAAAATACTCCTATTGCTGATATTAATGAAAAGAATCTTAAAGGCCGTTTTGATGGAATTTTTAGCGGTAAAGATTTTGCTTCTGGAAATGAAGATGAGGCTTGGTACTCTCCAAAAACGAATAAACTAACTACTGAAGGGGTTGATGGAACACCAGTTCAACACTATGCAGGAGATAAAACTGCTACTGGACTGACAAATGTAACTCCAATTAATACACCAGAAGAGGCAAAAGCGGCGCTTGATGCTGGCAAATCTTTTGCTACTGTACAAGAAGGAACTGATCCTTTTAAACCTGTAGAGACAAAACCTGTAAAAACAAAGCCTTCAGGTAAAAAACCAGTTCAGAATAAAGACAATCCAATACAAACCTTTGATGCGGGAAATAATACAGAAGTTAGAGTATTTCCTAATGATAAAGGATATATAGCAAACTTTTACGATAAAGATTCTGGTAAGTACATAGGCGGCAAAATATTTCCAACTAATAATTTTGGCGATCAAGCATTGCCAAAAGCATTGGAATTTGCGCAAACCGAGGCTGACAAATCTAAGAAGATGACTGGTGAAACTCCAGAAACACAACAAGTTGCACCCCAAACCCCGCAAGTGCAACAAGTTGCACCTACTGAAGTTCAAGCTAACCCAACTTCTACAGTTCAACCGTCTGCTGATGTGCCCCTAGACGAAAAAGCCAAGGCTAAACAAGACTTGGAAGATGCGTTAGGAGATTTGTCTTTACTCATGGGTAAAGGCGGTCGATTAAACATTGTTCCTGAAGACGAACAAAAATTAATGCCTATTCTTACAAAGCTGATGGATGCGGCTTTCAGAATGGGTTATATCAAGTTTAAAGAAGCGGCCAAGTTTGTAATGGATATGATCCGTTCCAAGATTGGTAAAGATGTTGCAGACCAAGTGTCATTGGATCACTTGCAGGGCGCTTATATTGGCATGGCTGGTAAATATCAGGACAAAGGTGCAGATAACAAGAAAGATGTTATCTCTGTTGAGTCTTTGAATGAAATCCATAACGAAGCTCCAGCAACTGCAAATATAGATATTAATACTCCTCAAGGGCAGTTTCATGTTGCTACACAGATTGGCGCATTCTTTCTTGAAGGCGGCAAGTTTGAGAATATCAATCAAGCTAGAGCAAAGATTGAGGAAATCACAGGACAAAAGATACCGCCAGGAACTAATGAGGCAAAGTCAGCAGATGAAGCTATCGAAGTCGGAGTTGTTCTTGCGGCCAGACAAATTGTAGGACAAGGCGGTAAACCAGAGCAGATATACGATCAATTGGTAAACCTATATGGTAGACAGCCTAATTTATCTGTAAGAAGTTCTGAAAGCGTATTGCATCAAGCTTACTCAACACCAGCGCCCCTAGCGTACATTGCATCTCAATTAGCGGGAATCAATTCAAATACAAAAGTTTACGAGCCTACTGCTGGTAACGGTATGCTTTTGATTGGGGCTAAACAAGAAAACATTTATGCAAACGAGTTGCAACCTGGGCGTGCGGCTATTCTTGAAATGGTGTTACCCAATGCAAGCGTTACTGATTTTAATGCGGCTAAATCAATTCCAGGTGGCGCTGTTGATGCAAGAACAATGGATGTTGTTATTGCCAATCCACCATTTGGGGTGATCAAAGATAAAGAAGGCAAACCAGTTACTCATGATGCTCATTGGTATAACACCAAAGAAATAGATCATGCTATAGCATTTAGAGCGCTACGCACAATAAAAGATAATGGTAGAGCTGTGCTTATTGTTGGCGGCGTTATGGGCAAGACCGATGATGCCCGCAGAGAGGATTACCGAGGTAAAGCCAAACGTGATTTTTATTCAGAGCTTTATAGAAGATACAACGTAGTAGATCACTTTACCGCCAGTGGAAATTTATATACAAAACAAGGTGCATCATATCCAGTAGACATTATCGTAATTGATGGCGTTAGAAATGGAGCGCCGTTGGTTAATGATAAAGGTGAAATGCAAACTGCAAGAGCCTTACCTGCCTTTGATTTGCCAAAGGTATACACAACATACGGTCAGTTAAAGGAGAAATTAGATGAAAACACCTTGGTATCCAGAGGGAATGAACGCCCCAGTGGAGTTGATAGCGGTGTACTCGCCGAAGGAAACGTTAACGAACAAGGAGTGGCTGGAGGCGTTAGCGGACAGGGTGTCGAACCTGGCACAACAGGAGGAGAAACCACTGGAGGCGGCGAACAGGGCGTGTCAGAAAATGGACCTACCACAGGTGGACAACCCGAATCAACTAGGGGAGGCGCTGGTAACGTACAACCTAAACCTGGTAACGCACCTAAACCTAGCGCAGGAGGAGAAGCAGTTCCCAGCAAAGGTGAAGTCAAACCTACTAGCGGCAAAGGTACTGAAGGAAACAAGCCTGGAGGAGTGGGTGGAGTTAGCCTTGTCTCTGGTGAACGTGTCGGGTCTGGATTAGTAGATAGAGCTGGACAAGAAACTGAAACAGCAACCCAAGTTAGTTACCCTCCGCATTCTGGAGCTAAATCTGTAGGCACATTGGTTCCCAACGCAATGGCTCAAGCTATAGATAAGGCACTTTCTAATCTTGAAAAAAAATATGGCAACATAGATAGATTTGTTGCTGAAAATCTTGATATTGATGTTGATACATTACAAGAAAATTTTTCAGCAGAACAAGTGGATGCTATTGCATTAGCAATTATGAATGCTGAAATGGGCAAAGGTTTTATCATTGGAGATCAGACTGGTATTGGTAAGGGCCGAGTTGTTGCGGCTATGATTAAGTACGCTTTATTGCAAGACAAAATACCAATTTTTGTAACTGAAAAACCTAATCTTTATTCTGACATGATAAGAGATTTAGATGATATTGGTATGACTGATAGCATTGGTTTAGATAAACTTCATTCAAAAATTTTAATTACAAATGGAGATCAAAATATTCCTTACACGTTATTGCGTGAAGTTAATAATGAAATAATTGAAAATAATCTAAATCTTAAAGCACCCAAAAAAGGCGCTGAATATGATGCAATATTAAAATCATTAAGAGAAAAAGATGATCTTGGTAATTACAAGGTTATTTTTACAACTTATAACCAGTTACAAACACAAAAAGGAAAAGAAACAGAACGTCAAAAATTTATTCGGCATTTTGGCGCTGGTAATTATTTAATATTTGACGAAAGCCACAATGCAGGTGGAGCAGGTGAAACTCAAGCTAGAACAAAAGAACAAAGAGAAAATGCTAAAGAAGGCAAGAGTTTGGTTCAAGGCAGAGCCGCTTTTGTTCGTGAATTAGTGCAAAATGCTTTTGGAACATTTTTTTCATCTGCAACATATGCAAAACGTCCAGATGTTATGGATTTGTATGCCAGCACTGATATGAGTCTTGCTGTAGATAAGTTGGCAGACCTAGCGCAAGCAATCAAAAATGGCGGCATTCCTATGCAGCAAACAGTTGCAAGAATGCTTACCGAAGTTGGCCAATACATTCGCAGAGAACGTACATTTGCAGGAGTTTCTTACGATACAAAAGAAGCTAAAGTAGATAAACAAACTGCTGAAAACATGGCTTCATCCATGAGGAAAGTTCTTGATTTTTCAAGAGCAAAAGAACTTGTTGTAAAAGATTTGCAAAAGTCTTTTGATAGACAAGGTGGGAAAGTTAGCACTGAAGGAGAAAAAACACAGGTGCAAAGCGCAAACTTTGGGTCTACCATGCACGTTTTAATTGATCAAATGCTTTTAGCACTTAAAGCAAAAAGCACTGTTGATCATGCAATTGAAAGATTAGAAGCAGGAGAAAAAGTAGTTATTACTGTAGCTAATACGATGGGTTCATTTTTGCAAACTTATGCAGATGAAATGAATTTAAATGTAGGTGATTTAGTTGATTTGTCATTTAAAAACCTTTATTTAAATTATCTTGAAAAACAAAGATTTGTTACCATAAAAACTGGTAATAAAAAAACCAAATATAGATTAACAGATGCAGATTTAGGGCCAGAATTAACAAGGCAATTTGAAGATATTAAAAAGTTTATTGAAGGAGCTGGATTTAGTGAAGCGCCAATTTCACCAATTGATTATATTCATAACGCTTTGCGAAAGGCTGAATATAAGACAGAAGAAATTACAGGTCGTACTATTATTTTAAATTATTCTGGTAATAAACCTACATTAGCAAAAAGAGTAGCAAATATAAAACAGCGCGTCAATGCTGTTAAAGCATTTAATAACGGAGAGGCTGACGTTATTATTCTTAACCAAGCTGGATCAACAGGCATATCGTTGCACGCTTCTAGCAAAGTTGATGATAAACGTAAACGCCATATGATACTTGCCCAGGCCGAAAAGAACATTGATACGCATATGCAAATGTTGGGGCGCGTACATAGAACAGGACAAGTCATAACGCCTGCATACTCCCAAATGATGGCTGACATTCCTGCTGAAATGCGTCCAGCGGCTGTGTTGCTTAAAAAGATGGCATCACTTAATGCAAACACAACGGGTTCTCGTAAATCTGCCGTTTCAACTGAAGGTGCTGTGGACTTTATGAATGATTACGGAGGACAAGTTTCGCAAGAGTATTTAAGGGATAACCCTGATATACACGAAGCAATTGGCGGTAAGAAGATTGTTGAGTTGCAAGATGATCCAACAGAAGGGACAGAAGCAGATATTCGTAGGCTCACAGGGTATGTACCAATATTACCAATCAAGCAACAAGAGGAAGTCTACAAAGACATTATCGAGCGATACAACGAATTGTTGCAAAGAGAAGAAAGTATGGGTACTAATAAGCTCGAATCGAAAGCGCACGACTTAGATGCCAGGACGCTTTCATCTAAGCCTATTACCGAAGATAAAAATGAACAAGGATCAAATTCCCCATTTGCTCAACCAGCAAACATGGAAAAGGTTGATGTTAAACGCACAATAAAGCCTTACTCTAAAGCAGAAGTGCAAGAACAGATTGATGAAAATTTGGAAGGTAAAAACCCAAAAGAAAAAGCCAAGGAAATGCTTGCCAGTTTAACTCCTAGAGCTAGTGAGTTTGGTAAACAAAGATTGGCAGAACTTGCAGAAAGCGGCGCTGACCCTACAAGGATTGCAGAAACAAGTCTTCAACACGAATCTCAAATTGGAAAAATCAAAAGTATTTTAGATACTTATCCTATTGGAACTCCAATTGTTCTCAAGAGTAAGAACGGCACGCTTATTTCTGGCGTTGTAACTAACGTAGAAAACAAGGGCAAGACAAAGAACCCATTGGCTGGTTCTGACTGGAAGATGCAAGTTGCGCTTGCTAACGGCGATGCAAAAAGCATTTCAATCAATTTCTCTCAAGTCAACAGCGTGTACGAGCTCAGAGAAGAGTCTGAAGTACCGTGGAACAATCCTGAGACAGATAAGTTTGAATACATTCCAATGATGGATTTGTTTGATAAAAGTGCAACTGTTAGGCGTGAGAAGCGATGGATGGTGACGGGCAACTTGTTGGCGGGCTTTGCGGCTGTCAACAATATGGGCCAGATTATGTCCTACACCAAGGACGATGGCACAACAGGCCAGGGTATATTAATGCCCCGCACGTTTGACTTTGAAAAAGAAGAAAAGAGAGCCCCAGTTAAGCTTAACACTTTGCAGAAGGTGCAAGTATTTTTTGATGAATTTCAAAATGGAATTGTCCAAACAGAAGATGGATCATTAAAAATATCTAAACGTGGTGAAAGATACCAATTTATTACGTCCAAGTCTAAGAGAGAAGGCGGCCAATACTATTTAGATTTAGGACTGACAAATTTTACTGGTACTTTCCATTCGTCTGGGCAACAAATGAATGCAGTCATTTATGACCATGAAAGAGGAAAAGAGGCAATTAAATATATTTTGCATGATATGCAAAAAGGATTGGTTGCGGGTAATTATAAAGATGAAGCTAGAGCACTTTTTGCACCCAAGGAAGAGTTCAAGCCGCCTTTGAGTAACTTTAGTCCTATCAATAACTTTACAAATGATAGAGAACAAAACATTAAAGACTTGCAGGCCGCTAAGATTAAAAAAGCCGCACTCTTTAAAAAGTTTGCTGAAGGAAAGGCTGGAATACCAGAACAACAATCAGCTAATTTAATTAATGCCTGGGTGCGTGTATTAGAAGAAACAATTGCGGCCACAAAGCCAGAGAAGAAGAGCGCTAAAGATTTCTTTGTAAAAGCAACCAAAGATTGGGGCGAAGGAAAGATCAGCGATTCTGTTT
>Ga0208253_1000560_pt1 | contig 14823 bp, 19 predicted proteins | sample CryBogCBE10Oct08_FD_184573 | JGI IMG/M metagenome (GOLD analysis project Ga0208253, IMG submission 184573) | Freshwater microbial communities from Crystal Bog, Wisconsin, USA - CBE10Oct08 (SPAdes) | ecosystem: Environmental > Aquatic > Freshwater > Lake | place: Crystal Bog, Wisconsin, USA...
GCATTAGAGTTAGGTGTAAAGTATAAAATAATCACCACAGAAGAAGCTCGTGACATAATGAGCTTGACTGACAAAGGTCCCAATGATCAAATTCAGTTCAAGAGCAAGCACTTGAATAGCCTGTATCAAAGTCGCAAGCCCAAGGACTGGTCAAAGGTAATTCCACTTGAACACATGCTGAGCGTGATAGCTTACGCTGTAGCTGATCATGTCAACAACAACACCAACTTTGGTCAGGCCGCAAGTGAAATTCTTAATCACTCGGCTCTGGTGCAGATGTATACCGAGGCTACAGAAAGCAAAGATACCATTACTATAACTGGGTTCCGTGCGGTATATCCCAGTGATACAGTCAGCGGTGTTCTACTAGACGCAAGCAAGGCCTACATGAGCACCCAGGGCAAGGGCAACTTTACATTTAAAATCTTAAAGAATGGTGCCAAGGAGTCAGACCTGAATCCAGTGGACAATCTGTCAGATGAGCCCAAAGCTGAATTATCTACACAAGATCTGGATCGGGTATCGGGTCAACGCAGTAGTGTCAAGGCCGCACCAGAGCCTGAACGGTTAGGCTCTGAAAAGAGTCTTGGTCGTCGCCGACGTTAATTATCGTTTTAAATCTGAAATGGCATCGCAGATGTGTAGCTCAAGAGCTTCATCTGCTGACAGGTATATGTCGCTTGCTGGTAGTAGCTTGGTCAAGATTGTGGCCTCGTCTAGGCCAGTTGATTCACGATAGTGTTGCAACATGCGTTTCTGAATCAGGCTAAACTCTTTGGTTATGGCAAACAGTTCATGATGCTTACCGTCACTAAAGTGACTGTATTGATGACTCATGATGCTGGTGTTAGGTGTTAGGTAGCGTCGACCTTTTGTGCCAGCTAAAAAAATCATAAGTCCTGAGCTGGCAATACAACCTAGTCCTACTGTCTTGATAGGGATGGCACTTGACTTCATGACATCAATCAAGGCAAAGGCATCTTCTACTGACCCACCTTCGCTACAAACCATCAAGAGCAGTTCTTTTTTCTTTTTCTTGGCCACATGGTTTTCAACCAGGATCCATTCGATAATGGGCTTGATAGTTTCATCCGTGACTTCGTCCATGAAAACATACATGCCAGCGTCTTGCAAGAGCTTTGAGTGATCTTTTTCAGAGGTATCTGTTTCGGGAAGTAGGGCCATGATCTCAACAGTGTTATTAACTACGCATATTATAGCAAGAGCTATAATTTTCTACAAGTATTTATGGCTACATACTTTTGGGCAAGAAAAAGCCCTGTTTCCAGGGCTATACTACAAAGGCCTCAAAGGGCAATGCAATTACTTAGCTACAGCAAAAAATTTGGAAAAATCAACAGATTTTGTGCTTTCGACTGCTTGTTTGCTCAACTCTAACCCGGTGTCGTATGCAGTCTTGGTAAAGTCTACATAGGCGTCGATCAAAGTTTCTAGGTTTGCACGGATAGCCTTGTCTTCAACATACATCAAAGGTTGCTTGCTGGCTTTTGCTACTTGGTCTACTACTGATTTGAATTCAAACATGGTAAATCTCCTTAGGTTGTATAAAACTGCTTTATATTGCAGTGCAATATTATTTATCATTATATTGCAAAGCAACAATTTTTCCTAGGGTTTTTGGCTAAATTGATTTGCGTTCAATGTCCGTTTCCTCGCAGGCTTCACCCCACTGTATTTCCACTATCCTACAGGGCTTGTCGGTAATGTTGTATAGTCGATGCCAGGTGCCAACCGGTATTTCAATGGTATCGTGCAGATTTAATCTACGCACTTCCGATTCGGTATCAACCTGTGCTATGCCTTCACTCACTTGCCAGTGTTCGGATCGTTTGAAGTGTCGTTGCATGCTCAAACTACAGCCTGGATTTACAGTAAGCTCTTTGACCTTCATGCCTGGAACTTCGTGTAGCACACGATAGTAACCCCACTGTCGTTCGGTTTTGGGTGCTTTCCATTCTTGCAAGATCCAGCTGCTGCTGTTGCGTTTATCAGTGCCGCCAATACCAAAAATAAACTCCACGTCGGGCACCGTCATTTCAGGAATGTTTTCTTGAGTTCGATCTCCACCATTGGCAAATGCAATTTGATCATCTGGGTAAAATTCTTTGACCCACCGTAAAAGATCAATAGCTGTGCCGTCGGTGTCATCAAATGCAATCACATGATCAACCATGCGTAAATTATCCAGCACTGATTTGCGTTCTATGTAGGGCATAAATGCACGACCTTTTTTGCGTGTCAGCCAAGCATCGCTATTGAGCCCTACTATCAACACGTCGCCAAGTTGCTTGGCGTGATTCAGTAAGGATACATGTCCAGAATGGATCGGGTCGAACCCGCCACTTACCACTATGATTTTTTGCATCAAAATACTTATTAGCGCAGTTCGGCCAGGCCAAGTTTTTCTAAGGTCTTGATGTAGAACCAACCTATATCAAATTCCCACCACAGTCTGCTGAGTCTTGGATTGCCGGGTTCAGCATGATGATTGTTGTGCAGTTCTTCGCCACCGATTATGATGCCTACTGGTGATATATTACGACTTTGGTCTGCGGTATCGGTATTTCTATAACCCCACCAATGGGCTAGACCGTTGACTATGCCAGCGGCCCAAAAAGGAATCCATAACATCTGAACTCCCCAAACTATCAGTCCCCAAGCACCAAACAAACATAGATCAATAATCAACATGAGCACAATGCCTTTGGCACTGTGACGAGAATATAAGTTACGTTCAAGCCAATCGTTGGGTGTACCGGTACCATAGGCCTGGACCATGGCACGATCTCCTGCGGCTTGTTTATACAACAGGGCACCTTTGATCATGACGGTCCAGAATCCTGACACATGCGGACTGTGTGGATCGCCGGCTTCTTCGGTGTATCTGTGATGTTTGCGATGCGTGGCTACCCATTCTTTGGTAACCATGCCGGTTGTGAGCCAGAGCCAAAAGCGCATGGCATGTGCTATAACAGGATTAAAAGTGACTCCTCTATGGGCTTGACTGCGATGTAGGTATAAGGTGACGCACACTATGGTGATGTGGGTCATCACCAAGGTGGCGATAATTGTGTTCATACTATTACTTAGCTGTAGATTTCCCGGTATAACATACCAGTATTTTTCCACCAGGCACGATACAGGGCCTTTGTTTTGGCCAGATATTCTTGATTGACGGTCCACCAAGTGGCCGGTGGCAATGCCAATTCCGCTTCAGTGTCACCCAGCATGTTGGTGGTTCGTAATCCGTGTTTTTGACACAGGTGTTGTATGGGCTTGTTCCAGCCTAAACAGTGCATATACAATTTTTTGTAGCCACGGTTCCTGGCCCAGATCAGGGCTTCGTCCATCATGACATTGGCTATGCCCTGTCCACGATATTCAGACAAAACAATAACACCAAACTCTATGCTGTCATCATGTGTAGCAATGTGTATGGTTCCTACCCAATCTTCACCGTCTCGAGCTATTAAAAAGTAATGACCTTTTGGCTCATTTACGATACGGTCCACAAGGGTTGTGATCAAATGTTGACTGCCAGCAACGCCAAAATACAGTTGACGTGTTTCATCGTCCTGAATTTCCAACCAGTCTTTAAACTGTGGATAGTTTTGGACTGGTAGAAATTCAGTTGTGATCATGTTATAACCAGTGTCCGTCGATCATGTGTGCTTTTACATAAGCACGACGTGCTTCGACCCAGGCCGCATACAATTCTTGAAAAAATCGACGCATTATAGGCCTCCTAGGTATGATTCGTGACGGCAAGTTTTAGCCGCATACTTGTTTATAAACTCAGCAATTTTTGAAATTAACAATAACATTATACAATCCTCCGGCATACGCCACCTGACATGTAGATCTTTGTTAGACGCTCTACATCATTAATTGATTTTGGATTCTTACTGGCAATGTAAGATTCAAGGTCGCGACTCACGCTACCGTTTAAACTGAAAAACTGTTTGATACGTTGAAACAATGTTGACATTGTGTGTCTCCTTTTGGTTGTGTAGAATCTCATGGTTTCTACTGAGATATTTATCATTGCAACGCCGCAATAATATTAAAGTTTTATGACCTTGCTAGATTTGAACTAAATATTAGACAAGGAGATATACCATGCTAAAGCATATCAAAAGATTATTAGGAATTGGACAAGAGCCTGTGGCTCCAGCACCTTACAAGGTAGAAACACCTGCAGAAACAGCAGTCAGCGAACCAGCACTGCCATTTCCAGCACCCAAGCCAACTAAGAAGCCGGCTGTCAAGGCCAAAACCGCTGCTAAACCACGCAAGCCTAAAACTCCAAAAGCTCCTAAGGTTTAATGTAGTAAAAATCGGACAAGACCGATTCCATCAATTGTGACTAGGAACGCAGAATTGGCCATCAAGCCAAAACTGCGTCGAGTCCAGCAAGCCCAGCAACTGGCGCAACAGCCCGAAATAAAAATAGCATAAAGCGGTGCTACCGGAATGTCAGGCACCGTGGCCGCAAATATCAAAGCTGATATTACACTACAGGCCCAGGCAAATACTTCAGCGCAAAAACGCACTCGGTTACTCGACCAGTCGTTTCTAATATACTGCCAAGCATTGGCTGCACCTACAAAAATAAAATCCATTATGTCAATCCTAGTTCTACTGCACGATTGTAAACCTGTTCACTGGCCAGATTCTTGCCTTTTGATTCGCACTGTATGTCAAACTGTTCCCAGAATGAAAGCGCCCAGTCAGTGACCGGTTGATTCCAGTAAAAGTCACTGTGTGCTCTTAGCTTTTGTTTCTTGTAGCCTTCTACCAGAAGCGCCGGATAGTCGGGGGCTTGGTGTGCATCATGTCCCACAAGTATGTCTTCCCGGCTGACACTGTAATGCATAGCAGGACGAACACCGCGCCAGCTATCAACAACTCGCTTAACACGTTCGTCGTCTGGCTGGATATAGGCACCTTCGCGTATCCAATAATGATGAACGTCCATGACAATAGGCACAATATCAGAAATGGTAAGACAATCATTTAACCCCCAGGAGTTTTCTTCGTTTTCAATTGTAATACAGTTGCGGGCTTCGGGTGACAGGCGGCTGTAGGCGTCTCGTAGACCTTCGGGACCGCGTTTACCCGAGATGTGGACATTGATTTTAAAGTCCTGAAATGATTTGCCATAACCCATCCACCTGGCCATATCTGCATGATATTCAAACTCCTCTAAACTTCGTTCTACAATGCCGAGATTCTCCGAGGCCAGCACACAGAACTGTCCTGGGTGGAAGCTAAGTCGCACATCAAGCCTACGTGCTGTTTCACCAATGGGTGCAAAGATCCGTTCAAGATGATTCTGCACATCTGTCTGTTGCCACCAGTCCTTCCAGTCCTTTTCAGTATAGCCCTGCAACATTTCACTGCCTAATCGAACCATACGCCGTTCAGGTGGCAAGGTGGCTACACGCTCGATCAGTCTTACAGCAGCCGAGGTATTGTGATTCATAATGTCCCACTGACGCTGTTCAGCTTCGGCCGGATGCTCACGCAACCAACGCATAGTGGTACTACGCCCGTTAAGGTCCCGATCCACTGCATTGACCTTCATGCCGCCGCATTCGGACGGATCATTGAGCCATTTGCAACAGAAACCAATACGCTTGAGTGTAGTCATACAGCTATTATACAGCTAAAGGTCTTTTTGTGTCAATCGGCAGTTAGAGTCAATGCTGTAGCCATGGTGTCCACCGTGAAATTTGGTAAAGCGGCCAATCTAGGATCTACCGGATCTACGTGATCAATTGCTACCCACTGTATTTTGTCATAGTCCTTAAAGGCTTGATAGACCAAATTTCTATGATGGTGTGCTCGATTGGCTCGTAGTTTGTCAGAATCGGGTTTGAGTTCGGCTAGATTCCAGCCCAGTAACAGCACAATATCGCTGGTGGTTGCCGCCAAGTGCAAGGCCACAATTTCTTCTTGCCTGATAACATCATGCACAAACTCGCCGGCATACAGTCTAACACTTTCGGGTCTCTGCAGAGCTGTATATACCGAATTGGGTATGTAAAAATTACAGCGTTGTTGAAATTTTCTTTTGATCAATTCACTGACTTTGGCCTGATCGTGACAGATCACATTGTCGGTTTGATAAGCACGCCAGCCGCGCCAACTGCCCCACAAGGGCCCTAGTCGTTTAAGATCCTCTGTGCTTTGAGTAGGATCTATTTCTGCATCGTCGGCCAAGACCCAACTGATATTCATTCCGCGCTCTTGAGTGTTTTCCATTGATATTGACCCAGACACACCCAGGCAAATACCGCATCGTTGGGATTGCTGTTGAACACAATATCACCTCTGGTTCCGCTCCAGCCCGGAACCTTGACATCATGACTGATACGATGCAGTCCCACTTGCAACTGCTTTATTCTGGTAAGTCCGTCAGCACTGATTTCAATTTGCGGAATACGATTGGTTCCAATAGCAACACCCTGCGCACGATTGGTTCCGATGTAGGCTTCGTTGGCCTTGTTCTTTCCTACCACAATACTGACTTCTTCGTCCCATACACTCAAGGCCATTTCAGGAGTAACAGTGTTTACACCAATACGCTTGTTTAATACACTCAGGGTCTGATTGTTGAACGAACTCTCACCGGCTACTTCTAATGTGCGCAAGGTACCTGTTTTTTGTATGTTGGTCTCGGTAATGGCCAATGACAGGCTGTTGTCGCTGATCAACGCGGTTCCACCAACGGTTACAGCATCAAAGTCAATGCCTGCAGTTCGTATGTGATCAGCTACCTGTTGTGTCAAGGTGGCTTGCCATTCTGCTGACAACTTTTCCAATGTGCGTTCACTGATACCTTCGGCCAACTGTGTCCAGCTGGGATTGTCTATGTTGACTGTGCCCTTGACCACAAGATCCTGTATGGTAGCCACATTCATTACCTTTAGACTACGACTGATCAATTGATTTTCTGCTACAATTTCGTCATTGGTCACAGTCAGTTGAGTCGCAGTGGCCTGATCTCTAATACCGGTGCTGACAAAATTGGTCATTAGGTCTTGTCGAAACTGAGCCATGCTTTCATCAATGTGTTGTTTGATGATAGGAGTAAGATCAATTTGAGATAACTGTAAGGTAATGCGGTCAACTACAGTTTGATTGACTTGGCGTTCAATTTTGGCCAGCCAGGCTGGATCAGTTCCTAAATCCTGTATAGCTGTGTTGATATTTTGCTCAACTGCCTGATCAATCAATTGTTTGACTGTGTTGGGATCTAAGGTAATAGTAGGGCTAGTCATGTTGTCTCCGAGTATCTAGTGTGACACAGTGGAATCCACCGCCCAAGGTTCTGCTGTGGCTCAAAGTAAGTGGAATACTATCAATGCCTTTGGACTTGAGTAGCTTGATCAGTTCGGTCTGTGCTGCATCAATGATTACTGTTTCTGGATCTATGGCCAACATGTTCATGGCTATCCATTTGCTGGCATAAGGATATTGGTAAAAGTCTTGGGCTACAATTTGATCTTCTGTGATGTAGATACGTTCCCAATCCTGGAATGCCCGGGGACAGTTATCTTCATTTACTCGGTTGGCATTCAACAGGACCAGGCCTTCGCGTAACGGAGTAATGGTCGAATCAATATGCACCCCTGAATAAAAATTGCATAGTTCAATGGTTATATTGGGAAATTTATTGCATAGCCATTCATAAGCGACTCTATTGCCCGATGCTGATTCCAAAAACAACCAAGTATCTCCCAGGCGACAAATATTGGCCGCGTCCAGGGTCATGCCGGCATCTCTAGGCATAGTAAACACATTACGAGCATCAGCTAACAATCTATAGTAATTTTCAATTTCTTGATTACGGCACGGATACATCATGTTGCAATCAACCACAGTGTCGCCTGCAATCAAGAGTCGATCTCTGGGGCAGTAGTTATACATGCCTTTGCGTTGGACAAAGTCCATTGGTTTGGGTCTATACACAGTAGCACCATAGCGAACTATAGTTTCTGACAGGATATCCAACTCACGATTGGCTTGATCAATAATTTCCTGTGGAACTGGCCCTGCAGGGGCCGGTGTTTCTGTCCATAAACTTGTGCGTGCTTCTTCGGCAAATACTGGATCAGTCATGGGCCAATTGGCCATGCTGGCCGAGCCTACTACAACAGCTTCCAATGGATCCCATTCATTGCAACTGTTAATCATCAACATGTCCTGTAATTTGCAAGGTATATCTGTCCTCTAGTCCAATATTGGCTGCTAGGTGTGGTGTGTCGCCAGGCCATTCTATCACTGTACCGGCCTTGTATTCAACAATAGGTAGACCCATTATTTCTAAGTAGTGCCCAGGTTTCCAATCCTCTAACAGCACTATAGCACGACGTATGGTATGTTCGCGACCTTTGAGATTAAACAGCTCTACATATTTGACGTAAAGATCTCCATGTGTGGGCAACACTGTTCCGGTGCTCATGCGGTAGTAACTGGTGCCAATGTCTTGCCAACCCTGTCCAGCAAAAATGTCAAGGAATCGTTGATTCCACGTAGGCTGACGACTACGCATATCGCACATGGCCCCGGTAAATTTGTTGGCGTAGCCTTGACTGGTCCAAAGAGCTATAGACTCTGTATCGTTAAATGGCTCAGTGACATAGTCAAGAGTTTTATATTCAGAATCCCAAAATGGATACAGTTGATATCGATGATAAGAGTGGGTGGTCATATTTTAGTTAGTTGTGTATTGCCCGAGTAAATATGATTCATGAACATTCCTTTAGATAGATTATATCATTATATCGAAACAGTTGCTGAACAAATACACGGTGATCGCGTAGTAATTTATCGTTTTTATCCCCATGGCTCAAAAAATATCGCTGATCTTAACGAGTTGCAAGATTTCAAAAAAAAGTCGGAACTCAATGAATGGTGTGCAAAAGTAGTATATCCAGCAATCTGGTGCAACGATCAAGAGCCACTGGATCATGAGTTCTATGGAACAAACCTACGCATAACAAACACACCAACTTCGCGTGTGCCTAAGAATTTAAATTATACCACTAACAATATTTTTGAAAAAGCCCTGTTGCTACACAGTGAAAAAAGATCGCATAACTTAAAAAAATACCAGCTTGACGGAGAACTGATCCCAGTCTACTACTGGAGTCATGCAGTTATATCACGCGATTGGTTTAGGTATGCCGAACATGTTACACAACGTAAACAGGTTGACAAAACATTTTTAATTTACAATCGAGCATGGTCAGGTACCAGAGAATATCGTTTACGTTTTGCCGAACTGTTAGTCCAGTTGAATTTACATGATCATTGTCAAACCACAGTCAATCCCATTGAGCCAGAATTGGGCACACATTATACCCAACATCATTTTAAAAATCCTGCATGGCAGCCGCAGATAGTGCTTGAAAATTATTTTCCTACCAGTTGTGCTCACAGCAGTTATAGTGCAGATTTTGACATAGAAGATTACGAAACTACAGACATAGAAGTAGTGTTGGAAACATTGTTTGACGATGATCGTTTACAACTAACCGAAAAGAGTCTGAGACCCATGGCCTGTGCTCAACCTTTTATTCTTGCCGCAACACACGGCAGTTTAGAATATCTACGCAGTTATGGTTTTAAAACTTTTAGCAATATATGGGATGAAAGCTATGACCAATGTGTTGACCCAGAAGAACGATTGGCAAAGATTGTCAATCTCATGCAAGAAATTGTCAACTGGAATCCGGATGTTCGTGTCAGCAAAATGGCACAAGCTCAAGTTATAGCCGACTATAATCGTAAATATTTTTTCAGTGAAGAATTTTTTGATTTGGTAGTCAACGAATTAAAAACAAATTTTAAACTGGCATTTGATGAACTTGCACAGTGTAACAATTTTAGACCCTGGATTGACCGTTGGTCACAATTGATAAAAAATCCTCAGGTGTTGGACTATTTAGAAAAAGGTCAAATTGAACCAGGATCGCCAAGTCTTGACAAGGTAAAATTTGTTTTAAATTTAGCACAACAACACTTGCAATCATGAAATTGTTTTGGTCAATCTTGTTTATGGTATTGTCAACCACTATTCGAGCTGAAACCAGATCATGGACCAATGAAGAAACAGCCTGGGGCGCTGTAGCCGGAACGTTATTGTTGGCTGACTGGAGCACGACTCAAAACATGACGCACAGATACGGCCAAAGTTACTACGAGCGCAATCCCCTGTTGGGCCCGCACCCAACCGCTAGTCAGGTCAGCTTGCATTTTTTGATTGCAGTGCCGACCGTTTACCTGTCGGCTGATCAGTTTCCTGAATATCGTAAAGAAATTTTACAAGCAGTCAGCGCGGTTGAGTTGATTGCAGTTGGCAACAACCTGCGACTTGGTCTACACTTTCAGTTCTGATTATTTGCTGGTAGCGTGATAGGTGCCGTCCCAGTTGGCTGGTACACCCTCTTCAAGACGTTCAATCATCTTAGAATAGTATTCTTGTATATCCACCGCAGGATCTACAGCCAACTCTCTAGCCCACTTGAGTGCCTTCTTCCAGTCACCGCGTAGGTATTCTTTGCGATACTCTTCGTGCTTGTAAGCAATAGTTTTACCTACAGTATAGATATCCAGTCCAATGGTCTTGCCTTTGACAGCAATGTTGTCTAGCCAGACTACCGGAAAACTATCTTGTACCAGTTCAGCTGTTCTTGGGCCAATAATCAACAACACACCATAGCTCTTGGTTTGTCCTTCCAAGCGTGCCGCAGTTGACACGGAATCACCTAAGACATCGTAACCAAACTTGGTCTTGGCACCAATATTACCAATGAGTGTTTCACCGGTATTGACACCAGCACCCATGCCCACTGGCGGACGACCTTTGGCAGTTAATTCTTTGTTAAACTCTTCAATGGCCTGAATCATTTCTATGGCTGTTTGAACTGCTGTGCGAGCATGGTTCATATCATCTAACGGAGCACCATGCACATGTAGGCTAGCATCGCCAATGAACTTAATAAGTGTTCCATCATTTTTCAACACCGGAACGCTCAAAGCAGTCATGTAGTCGTTCATGATCTGTGTAAGCCCTTCTACATCGTCACCAAACGATTCGCCCAGGGTAGTAAATCCACGTAGGTCAGTCATGACAATTGAAAGTTCTTTGCGCTCGCCACCTAGTCGAATCAACGACGGATCTTTTTGTAAACGCTCTACTACGGTAGGGTTCACATAGCTTCCAAACTGCCGCTTGATCTGTTGCTTCTGCAGGAACTCGCTTACGAACTTAACCCCATAAGTATGTAGGCTAACCAATATAAGGCCACCAACCAGAATAGAAATGTCAACGAGCCAAGCATGACTTCGATACAGATAACCAGAAACAGGAATGAGGCCGCCAACAACAACAACGCATGAAATAATGCCAACATAAGTCCACCTTGATAAAAAAATTAACGCAATACCTAACACCACCAGCAGGAGCACTTCACCACCATCGGCCCAGTCAGGTCTAGTAATGGCCGGTCTATCTCTGTTGGCTATCACAGTGCCCAAGACCGACGCTTGTAGGTCCTGTGGCAGGATTTCACCACGACTGGTAGCAACTGGATTGGCCAAGCCCTGGGCACTCACGCCCACAATAACTATATCGCCTTCGAAGTCTCGGGGAAGATCAGTCATGCTATAGTGTTCTGGAACTAGCGACCAGTCAATCCAGATGCGACTCAAGCTGTCTGTCACTATGGGACCAAACTTGGGAATACGCATCTTCTCCACGCCATTCTCGTTGATCTTGACTTGGAAGGTCGAATCGGCACCGGCTACACGTAAGGTCTCCATAGCAAGACTTGGATACAGCTTGCCATCATGCGCGGCCACCATGGGCATGCGTCGCACCACACCATCTATTTCAGGCAAGGTATTGACCAAGCCCACACCAGCGGCCGCAGATTCAGCGCCAGGTATGTTGGCTATGATGCCCGGATAGGTTACAAAAGCATCCAGGCCAAAAGGTCCAATGACAACAGAACCCGGGTTTCTAGCCGCATTTCTATTAGTCGTTGACCCAACTGCCGGAAGAATTGTGGGATACTGCTGGAGTGCCTGTATGTATTCCGCATCGTGCCCCATGCGATCTCGATCAGGAGTAAGAACATTGAAAACCACAAGACCAGCATTGCGGCGGTATAAATCTCTAATGAGCTGAGCATATACATCTCGAGAAAACGGGAATTGTCCATATCGTTCTAAGGCCTTTTCATCTATGTTTACTACACTAACACCTATAGTTTCTGGTGCCTTACTAGTTACTAAAGTATCAAAGTAACGCAGGCGTACCGACTCTACAAAAGCAGGATCGGCTACACGCAGGGCTGTTACTAGAGCTAGAGTTACAAGCGCAGTCCAGGGACTGGTTAAAATTCTTTTTAACATTTACTGACCATTATTTTGAACTTCGGCTGCATCATCGCCTATGTTTTCTGGATCAAAATTGTCTGGGAAGGTATTGTAACTAATAGGATTGTCTAAGCCCATATCACTTTGCATAGATGCCCAGTTGCCTTGACAAATTTGCATCATAAGCCAATGAACTTTTTTCTCAAGGTCTCGCATGGCAGGATCAGTAATTCTAGGATCTGGTTTAAAAAAGTCAGTCATTTAATTCTCCAAATAGTTGCTGATATTTATGTCAAAAAAAGAGGTTCAAAAGAACCTGTTAAAGTGTTGCCCAGCCAGCTTGTTGTTGTTATTATGCCGACAGTGTATTTACAAGTTAGGCCAAAAAAAATTATATGACTATACTATGATTTTATTTTTAATTTTTGTTGGCGTAATAGTTCCATTTCGGCCTGATGTTTTGACTGATGTTTTGCCAAAATACGGTCATGGTAATTTTCGTCTATCCTATACCAAACATAAGCAATACTGACACCAAAGAGGCCGCCGGCTATTTGAGCTAAGGTAATATACATTGATTGCTCCTTACCAGATGTATTGAACCGCTTCGAGAAACGGAAACTTTAGGGCCACAAAGGCCGAATGTTCGGTGGGCACATAAAACTCTATGTGTCGTTTGCGTATGACAAATTCTCCACCGTGCTCGGTGATATACAAGCTGGCCGCATCTATATGCGGTTGAGCAATGCGTTGTTCTTTTAACAAGTTAAACTGTATCATAATCAATTCCCCTGTCTTACTGTTATGGGTTGACAGCCGCCCGCGGTCACACAAACTGTGCTAATGTTATAATTCTGCCCACCAGTTTGTGTTAAATTAACACTACCCGGTCCACCAGCATTGGTAATCGAGATATTGGCCGAGTTGCCGGTATTGCCCGACTGTGTGACTGTAGCACTGTTGCCATTGCCCAGCAGGTTCACATTGAGATTCTGTGATCCTAGGCCACTCTGACTCACTGCCAAGGTGTTGGCATTGCCCTGTGTGGTAGCTGTCACACTCTTGTTTGTGTTATCGGTCTGGCTTATGGTCTGTGTGTTGTAGTTGCCCACCACCGTGGTTGAAAGATAGTGAGCACCAGCATTGGTATTGGTTTGTTCAGTGTTGACTGTGTTGTTGTTGCCGGTAATGGATATCTGCTGATAGTGTCCACCGGTGTCCTGTCCGTTGGTTTGGTTGCCAAGTGTGATGCCTTGGTTAGCACCAATCAGATTAAAGTCACCATATATAGCACCTTCTACCCTGTTGGCACCTATGGGGTTGGTAGGGTCACCCTGTCGTATCTTTACAGTGTTGCCGGTGCCTTGTATGGGCATGGCATTCTGCCCGGGTCCAGCCACTGTATCTTGACTGCCGTTTTGTATCACATAGGTGTTGTTGCCCGACCCAATCTGATCAATGTAGATTGAATTACCTGTGGCATAGTTGGTCATGGCCTGAGCCGAGCCTTGATTGGCCTGTATAGTAGCCGACGACATGTTCAGCATCTGCGCATGAGCAGTAGGAAGAAAAAATAGGCTCAGGATCCACAGCACCATCAGTATGGCCAATGCTGTAGCAAATTTAAAGTTACCTTCGTCCCAATCGTTCATATCAGTTCTGCTTTAAGGTTATCACAGTGGTGCCACCGGTGTTGACACGATTTTTCACAGTGATACTGCCTTGTGTTTGATAGATGGTGGCATTGTCAGTTTTGCCCACTGTGACACTCTGCATGTTGCTGCCGTCGTTGCGACTGAGTGTGACTGATAGGTCATCTACTGTGGCCACCACACCTGAACTGGCTTTATAGTCAGGCAAGAGTCCTTTGCTGGTGTTGTTTAACAGGTTTAGGTCAGCGGCCAACTGTTCATTTAATATGGTTAATATATTGGCCAGGAAGTCCTGGTCCAAAAAGTTCTGCGCCAGCTTGCTTTGGAATAGTTGTCGTTGTTGATCAGCCAACACATTGCTGAGATCAGCTTCTTTGAGAAAGTCTTGACTCAGTGCAGTTACTCGATTGTCAGTCTTTTGTTCCTGTATAGCTTTCTTCAGTTCAGGCGGAGGAGTAAGGATCAACAGGTTGTTCATGGCATCCAGACTGAGGCTAATGGTCACTGGTTTGGTGGGTGCTAGGCTACGGCTTTCGACCTTGGTGGCCTGGAACGGTTGATTTAGGGTGACCAGACCGGCATCGGTAATCACATCAATAATGCCTGTTTTGCAGTCACGGGCCACATCCACAAATCCGGTAGGGCAACTGGGTAGTAGTATCACTGTGCTGGCCCCCAGCTCATCCACAGTAGCAGTAAAGTCAGTGCCGCGAACAGCAATGGTAGCAGTAGGAGTGTTGATAGCAACCTTGTTAGG
>Ga0208253_1000562_pt1 | contig 14783 bp, 18 predicted proteins | sample CryBogCBE10Oct08_FD_184573 | JGI IMG/M metagenome (GOLD analysis project Ga0208253, IMG submission 184573) | Freshwater microbial communities from Crystal Bog, Wisconsin, USA - CBE10Oct08 (SPAdes) | ecosystem: Environmental > Aquatic > Freshwater > Lake | place: Crystal Bog, Wisconsin, USA...
TCCACCGACTCCACCTTCGTCTCCGACCAAAAATGTCTATCAACATAGATATTCACCGTCATATAAGACTGCACCTCCTCCGCCCCCGCCGGGTCCGAGTGCGCGTGTTGTAGGTGATAGTGGCAGATCATATAGTCCTGCGCCATCTGTTGCTCCGACTACTACCGTTATCAACAATCATAGCAACAATGATTTATTGACTGGCGTTCTCCTTGGCGAAGCACTGGCAAGTCATTCGTCGCACAGTGACCATACCACGGTGATTGAGCGTGATATCTACCATGATTCATCTTCAACATCAAGTCGTGACTCAAGTTGGGATGCCCCCAGTAGTTCTAGTCGTGATAGTAGTTGGGATGATACTTCAAGTAGGGATTCAAGTTGGGATGATACTTCAAGTAGGGATTCAAGTTGGGATGACTCCAGTAGTTCTAAGCGTGATAGCAGTTGGGATTCTGATTCTTCTTCAAGCTCTGATAGCAGTTGGGATTCTGACTCTGACTCTGATTCTTCTTCAAGCTCTGATAGCAGTTGGTAATATGAAAATATTTAGTGCAGTAATATCTTTGGTATGTCTTACATTAGCTACGATTGGGTATCATTACAAACCAGAAGAAGTTGATGTATATACCGCGAACTATGTGGTAAGCCTTCTGAACTTCTTAGTATGGAGAATGACATGAGCAAAATCTATATGGTGGAAACATTTGTAACTCACAGAGTAGTTTACGCTATTGAGGCTTCCAGCGAAGAAGAAGCAAGAAATAAAGTAATACCCACGTGTAATCAAGATGATACCATCATAGAGATGACTCAAAATTGTGTAGGAGAGGGAATTTTCTCGTCAAGAAAAGTGACTGAGAAAGAATATCTCCGTGTTTTTGACGAAGAAAACCCAGAACGGAACAAATGGTCCGTAGAAAGTAAATTAAAAATTATTAATAGGTGAAAATATGAATAAAAAATATGATGGTGGTGTAGCATTTCCAGTCTCAGCTAATGAGTATCGCCCCGGTAATCCATGGCTTGGCATGTCTCTTCGTGATTGGTATGCTGGAATGGTGATTCAGGGACTGCTCTCAACCACTCCGAATGGCTACGGAGATATGAGTCACGAAGAACGTGCAACATGGGCGTTTGAACAGGCTGATGCATTGATTGCAGAACGGCAGAAGAATAATGCACAGGGATAATCATAAGGCACTCTTAGTAGAATGCCTTGAACGATTTGAAGCAGAATATGGTTCTCAGATGACAAGCTTGGGACCAAATTTCCAATCATTCATGAAACGGCTTCGGGTCGCGGTTCATGAGGAACCGCTCGTATCAGAAGATACTTTGGATGCGTATAACGAAGAACGGTTAGTGTCCAAATTTGACAAAGAAAGCCTTTGATGATATAAAGTTGGGGATAGTGGATCAAGCGATTCATCTAGTTCAAGTTCAGATTGGTAAATTATTTACTGCTCTATAGCAGGAATGTATAAATACATCATATGGATAAGAGGAAGATATGATGTATTACACTATATATGAAACCAAGAATTTAATTACCGAACAGATATATGTTGGGCAACATGTTACTGATAATTTAGAAGATGGTTATCTTGGCTCAGGCATCAGACTGATTAACTCAGTTAATAAGTATGGTAAAACCAACTTCGCTAAACGTATTCTTCACATTTACGATAACTTCAATGATATGGATAAGAAGGAAGAAGAATTAGTGGACTTGGAATTCGTTAAACGAGCCGACACCTTGAATGTCATTCTTGGTGGCAGTTCAGGTGCTAAATTTACTGTTGTTGTATCATATAAACATACACCCGACGTATATTTTAGAATTTTATCATCTGAGTATGATCCAGAAGTATATACAACGCCAACCAGTGGAACATTGTGTGTTTATAGAATATCCGATGGCAAGAAGACAAGGATAACATCAGATGAATATAGATTAAATCGGCACTTATATAGAACGACTTCATCTGGGAAGGTTACTATAGAACATATGAATTCTAATATCACTGAAAGTATACCTCTTGAAGACTTTGATGAAAAGAAACATAAAAAAGTTTTTGGTGGAATAGTAGTTAAGGATAATGGGGTAACTCGCTATGCGACAGCAGAAGAATACTATAATACTGACCACAATCTGATTCATACCACGAAGAATACTGTTACAGTTACCGTTATCGCAACGGGCGAAAAGAAACACGTTACCGTTGATGAGTTCTATGCGAACAGAGATGAATATCTAACCAATCATCAAGGAAAAGTTCTTGTCCGACACAAGATAAACGGAGAGTCCAAATTAGTCAACTGTGACGATGTTCATTTATACAGAGACGAATGGGCAATCGGGACAGAAGGACAGCGTACAGTTTATAGTATCCCTGATAAAAAGTTTATGAATATATCGGTTGATTCCTACAATTCAACAATTCATAAGCTCGCACAAGATAAAAAAGCTATATGTTATAACGCAGATGGAACTATTAAATTTGAGTTCTGGGGAAACAAGAAAGAATTCTTGGAATTATTTAAGGTTCCAGTGAGCATCTGGGACGTTCTTAGGACAGAAGGAACAGTAACAATGAATAGTAAAAAAACGCGCTCGTTCAACGGTTGTTATTTTAAGTTGATAGACTGGAAGAAAGAACTTGACACTGATGTTGATTAGTGTTATCGTATTATATTATCAGAGATAGACTTTGATGTACTTAATCTAAAGGAGTTTTAGAAAATGAAAATTAATCCAATTTTGAATAGTGATTCATATAAATTCAGTCAGTGGACACACTATCCACCGAACACAGAAATTATTTACAGTTATATTGAATCGCGTGGTGGTATTTGGGATCATACCTTGTTCTTTGGACTTCAGGGATTCATTAAGGAATATTTACTTGAACCAATCACTCAAGAAAACATTGATGAAGCAGATGAAGTCATTACAGCCCATGGTGAACCCTTCAATAGAGAAGGATGGGAATATATTCTTAAAAAGCATGGCGGACGTCTGCCAGTTCGCATACGTTCAGTTAAAGAGGGCAGTATAGTTCCTGTTAAAAATGTTTTGCTAACGATTGAAAATACGGATCCCAAATGCTATTGGTTAACGTCGTTCTTAGAAACTGCACTACTTCGTGCGGTGTGGTACCCAACCTCTGTAGCAACCAATAGTTGGATCAGTAAGAATATTATTCGTAAGTGGGCGGAAAAAAACGGTGATCCTACCAATATGGATTTCCGTTTACATGATTTTGGCTCACGTGGTGTATCAAGTTTAGAAAGTTCTGCTATCGGCGGTGCCGCTCATCTTGTTAATTTTAAAGGAACAGATAATGTGGTCGGTGTTTTATATGCGAAAAACTACTATAGTGCAGGTATATCAGGCTTCAGTGTACCTGCAACTGAACACAGTTGTGTCACTTCTTGGGGCCGGGATAATGAAGTAGAAGCATATCGCAACATGATTCGGAACAATCCAAATGGGATTGTCTCTATTGTATCCGATAGCTACAACATCTACAATGCTTGCGAAATGTTCGGCACCGTATTGAAACAGGATATCATTGACAATAATGTCCAATTAGTGGTTCGGCCAGATAGCGGAAACCCTCCTATGGTAGTTCTTGAATGTCTAAAGATTCTCAGTAACTTCTTTGGTCATACTATCAATGAGAAGGGGTACAAGGTGATCAATAATGTCAAGGTTCTTCAGGGCGATGGAATTAACGCGGAAATGATTAATGCCATTCTGGAAGAGGCCGATTCGTATGACTTTAGTGCTGATAATATTCTGTTTGGCCAAGGTGGAGCACTGCTTCAGCAGGTCAACCGAGACACTCAGAAATGGGCTATGAAGTGCTCCGCCATCAAGGTCAATGGGGAATGGCGCGAAGTTTTCAAAGACCCTATTACTGATCCCGGCAAGTCATCCAAGAAGGGTAGAGTTACTCTGTATAAGGAAAATGGTCGTTATTACAGTGGTGTTGAAGATTGGCCCACGCCGGTTCTTCGGACAGTGTTTGAAAATGGCAAACTATTGATTGACGACGATTTTGAAACCATTCGTGGCAGAGTTATCCTTTAACTCTGTCACAATTTGGTAACAAATGGACCAATAAATAATTGATTATGAAAAAAGCATGCTTACACATTCTAACAACGGTAATTATAACCATCCTCACTGAGCTTGTCACTTATCAAATGGCAAAGCATTTCAAAAAAGATTGACAACTCCATAAAATAATGCTAAGATTAGCATTTATAAACAAGGAATTATCATGGCTACTGAAATATACGTCAATTATAATGAGCATACCTATCATTCTGAATATAGCACTGAGAGGTACGGCCCTTGGTCTGAATCTAAAGACTATGAAGTAACCGGAGTTAGCTTAGAGAAGCCAAAAAATACTTGGCAATACGAAAAAGTAACGGTTGATTTTGATCCCAATCAGGGAGAGGCTGTATTTGTTGTCTATATGATCTATAGTTCTGGAGATTCTTTTGGGAATTCAACCGGAAATGGTGAGATTATATGGGTATTTGACAACTATTATGACGCCTGTGAAGCCGCCAAGGCTATTCGTCAAAACAAAGATGAGTATACTATAAAGTTTACGACTACTATGGGTGTTGAAATTCAGATGTCTAACCCTGCGTCTGGGTATTTTGAGGATCTCTCATCGGTATATGTAGAGATGTTCAAGATTGATGATCCACATAGTGGAAAAACTGAGTTCTAAGGAAAAATATGAAATTTATATATGTTTTTATTAATATTGCTGTATCATTTCTCCTTATCGGAGTAGTGACACAAGTAATTCCTACTCTCATCTCGTCTGCGAACGACGCAGATGTTGCAATAGGGTTAGCGTTGATCGTTGGTATTCTTACCTTCGGTTTTTTTAAACTACATGAAGTTATTGACTATTTTAAAGGTGTAAAATGAGAATTATTGTGACACTACTGTTTGTTATCGCGTCTGTCGTTATGATGACTGGATGTTCTAAAGTTCCATCTGGTAACGTGGGTATCATTGTCCACATGTTCGGCGGCGATAAGGGCGTAGACTCTGAGGAAGTGGGCGTCGGTCGTTACTGGTTGGGTTTCAATGACGAACTCTATTTGTTTCCAACCTCTCTCCAAAATTATGTATGGACAGCTGATACAAGAGAAGGAAGTCCGACTAATGAAGAATTCACTTTTCAGACCAGAGAAGGGTTGGTAGTCCATGCCGACATTGGTATTTCTTACTCCGTGAATCCAAAGAGGGTGTCCGAGGTATTTCAGAAGTATCGGCGTGGTATTGACGAGATCACTCATGTGTTCATTCGTAATCAAGTTCGCGATGCGTTGGTCTCTGTGGCCTCTACAAAGCCCATTGAGTATGTATATGGAGAAGGGAAGGCTGATCTGATTAAGGAAGTTCAGCAGATTGTAAAGGAACAGAACGGAGATCTATTTGACATTCAGCAGATTTCTTGGATTGGTGAATTACGCCTTCCAGAGTCAGTTGTAGAAGCAATCAATGCAAAGATCAATGCCACACAGAAGGCAATGACACGTGAGAACGAGATTCAGGAAACCAAAGCAGAAGCTCAAAAGAAGATTGAAGCCGCACGTGGTGAAGCAGAGTCTAAACTAACGGTAGCAAGAGCAGAGGCTGAAGCAGTTAGAATTCAAGGCGAAGCCGAAGCAGATGCGATTGAAGCAAAGTCAAAGGCATTGAATGCCAATCCACAGTTGGTTCAATATGAAATCGCTAAAAATTGGAATGGCAAATTGCCAGAAACTACAATGGGCGTTAATTCTATTCCATTGTTAAACATTAAATAGACGAGGGGGCTTATGCCCCCTTTTTCTTATACGTTGGTCCTTTAACAATCCTGTCAGAATCAGTAGATTTCCAACGCTGTCTTTGTATACTAAGGTTATCTGGCTCTGATACTGGATCAATGATCACAATAGTACCATCGGCACGTTGCATAAAATTATTCATACTTGGATCGGGATGTCCCATAACCATTCCACTTTTAAATATATCCTGCCAAGCATTCCACAAACTTGGAATCCAAGGGTAGTTTCCTGATAGTTCTCTGAACGTATACTGTGGCTCAACATCATAGTCATCTTCATCTGCATTAGAGTCACCGTTATCTTGCCCATTGGGTAATGAATATGGAGCATAATTCAGGTTTGGTGCCTCACATAGTTGTACAGCAAAGTCACTTCTTGATGGACTCATCTCTTGCAATTTCTCTATGACTATCACTGTAAATTGATCGGGGTCTATTTCAGCACGACGATAAAATGCATGCAAGTTTTTCACCTTTTTTATGTGTGGATAATGATCGTTTGGATGTTGAGATACAAAGTTAATGAAACTCAGATAAGCTGGATCATTGTCAATAACTTTATAAACATAGTTGGGGTCTGAACTACTAAGAACATATCCATATGCACCCATGCCAAGTATTTTCATACCGAAGTTGTTAGCGAGAAGTCCCATTACTTGTAATGCACTAAGGTCATGATACTTTTTTACGCCTGTTAATTCATCAAGTTGATCTTCGTCAACAGCTTGAGTACGATAGTGCGGTCCTTTGATGTCGTATGGAACATCGTGCCATTTATTAGACTTCACGGGAAATGATGAACTATTTTCATCATATACTGGGTCATTGATTATGATAGTTCCATCTTTTCTCTGCATGAAGTTACCAGCATGCATATCGGTTTCGCCGATACCCCAAGAAAGGACTTCGTCTACTGCCTCCATCAATGATGGGATCCAATAGTAATCTTCTGACATTTGTTCATATGTCAATCTGTCGTAATTTCTGAGACCACCCGGAGTATAAGGTGGAACATCGTCAAGGTGTTCACCCGCCATGCGAGAGCAAAACTCTGCTATACTCGGGTCCAATTCATATAATTTCTCTAATTCAACAACAACGAATTTATTTGGTTGAATATTATATCTCTTGTAGAACGCGGTCATCATGCGTGGCAAGCCACGTGATTTCGGAAAGTGTTCATTGGGATGAGATTTTGTTAATTCTAAAAACTGTAAATACGCATCATCATCTTCAAACACCTTGACTACGATATCTGGATTTCTCGTTTGTATAACCGTTCCCAGTGCACCAGAGCCAAGAATTTTAAGCCCATAATCTTCTGCAACTTGGACCATTAATTCACTAGCGGTTAAGTCATGATATTTCTTCACGCCGGTTAATTCATCAAGTTCTTGCTCTTCGCGGATACGACCACGTGGTTCACGCGGCGCTGGTTGGAATTTCTGAAAGCGACCCTTAGCACCGCGAATCATAGGACCAATAGGTCTTAGACCACGTGCAGTCTGTGTAGCCGCAATCTCAGTTCCGTTGTTGAAACTGTTGCTCCAACTTCCAGCACGTTTTCCTTTGTTCTTCCTACGTTCCCAGTTCCATCCGGCCAAATGTCCAGAGCAATCTTTTGTGCATGGAGATCCAAAGAACGTAAGTCCTTCGTCTACACCACCCAGTGCTTCAATTAAGTCTTTTATTTTCATATGGATATTTATCCAAGGATCGCATAATAAAACGGTAATACAGTTCGGCTAAATACTGTATTACAAAGGGAAATTTATGACAACCGTATGGATTTTGAGCAAGAAAGATGAATTTGAATATGAAAACTCACGCCTATTAGAGAGCTTTCTGAGTAAGGGTATTCAAGCGACCCTCGTAGATCCAAATGCGTTTGATATCATTGTCAACAAGGATGCAGGGCAAACTATACGATACAAAGGAAGTAAAGTAGAATTGCCAAAGATACTTCTGGTTCGTTATGGAGCCGGAATTTCTAAGTTCATGCTTGCATTGATACGCCAATTAGAGAAAGCGGGGGTAGTTTGCATCAACTCCGCCGACCCAATTGAGAGAGTGAAAGATAAGCTACAAACATCACAGATATTGAATCATCATGGAATAGCCATTCCGAATACGATGATGGTTAGGTTTCCAGTGGATTTTGAGGCTGTCAAGGAAGAGATAGGATTCCCATGCGTTGTGAAGATAATCACTGGGAGCTATGGTGATGGTGTGCATTTGTGCGAACGGGAAAAGGATTTTAGAAAGCTGATGGAGTTCACAGAGATCCTGAATTCCACGAAAACGCTCATAGTCCAAGAATACCTCGGAGAGCATCCGGGAGAAGATTTACGTGTGTTGGTTATAGGTGGTAGGGTAGTGGGCGCAATGAAGCGTACAGCGCCAGAGGGGGACTTTAGAGCCAATATAACTAATGGCGGGACGGGAGAAAAATTTATCGTAATAGATGAAATTGACTTCATTGCCAGAGAGACAGCCAAGGTGTTGAATCTTGATATAGCAGGGGTGGATCTTCTTTTTGACTCAAGGGGATTCCGCGTCTGTGAAGCAAATTCAAATCCCGGATTTCTTGGGTTTGAAAAATATTGCGACGTGGATGTTGCAGACATCATTACGGAATATATACGATTCAAGTTGGCATGATAAGTAATTGACTATGATCAATTACGAAGACATATTATCTTTGCATATAGAGTTATCTACACGTTGTCAAGCGCAGTGTCCAATGTGTCCAAGAAACTATTTCGGAATGACCCACAATAGCGGATACCCCGAAGTAGAACTGTCACTTGACAATATCAAACAGATTCTGACAGAGAATGACCTATACAAGCAGTTATCTGCTATTACGTTCAACGGAAATCTAGGTGATTTCAGTCTCAATACCCAAGCATTGGATATTGTAAAGTTTACGCAGACTCTTGGGATTCCAAAGATTTCTTGTTCAACGAACGGTAGCACACATACTCCAGAATGGTGGGAGCAATTGGCTATTCCAAATGTTCAAGTAATATTCGCGCTAGATGGCCTTGAAGATACCCATACCCTCTACCGGCAACAGACGGTGTGGAAGAAGGTTATTGAAAACGCCAAGGCTTTTATTGATGCTGGTGGAAAGGCTGTCTGGCAATTTATTAGATTTCAGCACAACATGCATCAGGAGCAGACATGTCGGGACATGGCTGACGAGATGGGTTTTGTCGGATTTGATTTGATTGCTTTGGAGACCAGAAACCAAGGCCCAGTGTTCGCCAAGGATGGACAAAGCATAAGTCACTGGCTCGGGCAACCGGGTCATCCTCAGATGACTGTGGGTCCACAATTAGAAAGTCACAATGGTTGGGCCACTGAACAGGATTATGACAGGCATATCACTAGACAAATTGACTATATAGATTGCCATACAGTAAATAGAAAGCAGGTATATATTTCCGCAGATGGTTCGCTGTATCCATGCTGTTGGCTCGGGTTCTATCCGAAGACCATGACACATCCGGGAAACAATCAGACCAAGCTGATAATGGAGAACAATAATGTTCTGGAAAATGGATTTAAAAAGTCAATGGAATGGTTTACATCCGTAGAAAAAAGTTGGGAACAACCTGATTGTAAGAGTGGCAAGTTGTACACCTGTATGAACACATGCGGACGGTGCAAGTAACTGCCACTCTTGATATCTTATCTATTTAAAATATAGCAAGAAACTTCAAATCCAAGTCTAATGTCATTGTAAGTAGGTTTTGTCCACATTTTCTTTCTCCAATAAAAAAGGGATGGTATTAACCATCCCTTTATTTAGTATATCTTAGGTGCTGGCCTGAAGGATATACTTGCCGTAACGCTGGTGGAACTCATCAAAGTTCTTCAGCAACATGGGCTTGAACGGCAGATCGTAGGTGGTCAGTGCAATACGAGCACCCATTACAACCAGTTCGGTTTCAAAGTTCTTCATCATGTAAGCGAAGAAGTTATCGGCCATCGCGTGGAATTCCGCTTCGCCAATCTTATCCTCTACCGCGTTCTTCAGTTCATAACACATTGAGATGACCAAAGAGTACATTGCAGACACTTCCTTCACATCCAGATCCTTGGTCTTGCCAGAAAGGATGTCAGCAGGCTGTGGCATACGGCTTGCGATCTTACGGTGTTGCATGAACTTAACTGCCAGACCTTCTCCCACCGTACCTGCAATCAGGTTGGTCAGCGTATCGTCATCGGTATCTTCGTCCATGAGGAATTCGCTGGCGAAGGTCCAAGACCGTGGGGTTGCGAATGCCCGTGAAGATGACTTAGCGTCAAAATCATACAGATCCTGCTTTGCAAAGGTCAGGTAACCAACAACGTCCTTGTGAATACCAGACTTGATTGCCCATTCCTGCCATGAATTGAAATCACAGCGCATTTCAAGATGGGTGAAACGGTTGGCCAACGGAGTTGGCATACGGAAAGTAACCCCCTTGTCAGACTCACGGTTACCAGCCGCTACGATAACGACATTTTTAGGAAGTACATACTTGCCGATCCGACGATTGAGGATAAGCTGGTATGCCGCCGCCTGAACAGATGCCGGTGATGCGTTCATTTCGTCAAGGAAAAGAACGATAACTGGATACTGGTCGGCCATTTCCTGAGTAGGAAGATCCACTGGCTCGGCCCAGTCCATCTTCCCGTTATCTTTGTTATAAAAAGGAATACCACGAATATCGGTGGGTTCCATCTGACCAAGCCGAAGGTCAATCATGTAACCGCCGAGTTCTTCGGTAATACCGGCTACTACTTCTGACTTACCAATACCGGGCGGTCCCCAAAGGAATACAGGACGCTGTTTCTTGAAAGCTTTCAAGAGTGAACGCTTGGCTTGGGTTGAAGTAACTGTTCTTGCATCTGACATGTGTGTTTACCTATGTGTTGTTAAAAAGAAAATATAGCTTAAATGAAAAGATTAAATTTGTCAAGAAGTTTAGATCACTTCTTCTTCATAGACACTCTCGCGGAACTCATCAAATGTCATATAAGCGACACCAACTCCCTTGCTGTTGAGTCTTCCTTCTGCCTTGATGCGACCCAGTGTCTTGTTAAAGTTGTCGCTAGGATGGCAGAATGAATATGCATATTCAACACCATCTCCATTAGAGATTTCGCGAAATGCTACAGTAAAACCACCCTTGTTATGTGGCTTGCCATTGACAATCTTCCGACGATGAATAAAATTTACCTTGCTCATATTAACTCCTACTTGTTGTTGAAAAAATTAATGTTGTTGAAAGAAAGAGTAGTCTACCATATCAATTCTTCTTCGTCAACCCCATCTGAAAGGATATTCCAGACTTTTATCTTTTCATGATATCGCTTCAATCCGGGCCAATCGTCTGCAAAGATAGTTACATGGTAGCCAAAACGTTGCAGTCCGTCTTGGAATCCACCACCTCCGCCAGTACCAGTATGAATGCCAGTGTGGGAACCAGAAAAAAGATCACTGCCGACATAAAATCCATCAAATTCTTTTGGCCATTTGATACTCCATTCAATGCGGCCAGTCCATCCGGGGTAACCAGTGGGTTTCCCTTCATCGCGGCCACTCCAATTAGTAACGCCATTAAATGGAGCACTGTGTGAATTGGAAACTTGATCTGACCAGCGCATATTAAACTTTGTAAATTCTACCAGTTCTGGAATGGGCATGACGACACCTTTTCTCTTGGTCTTGCCTATATGTTTCCAATGCCATGAATCTGCTTTGGAGGCATCTGCCCAGAATCTCATCTGGTTATCAATAATGAATTGTTGCAGATCACCAATGCTCATTTCGGTCTGGTGAGCCTGATCCCACCAAGCTTGAATTTCTTCATTCTTGATTTCAATAGCTCTACGAACCCTACGTTCTCTTGCGAGTTTGGCGAGATGGGATTTGTATTTGGACTTGTCTTCAAACAGCTTTCCTGTCCTGTCGCATTTATAGACACTGACAATAGACATTTTTTTGCCTCTTGATTTTGGTTATATTGAAGTCTCTGATATTCGTCAAATGCTTCTGGAGAGTTATCCAGAAGCATTTTCTTGATCATTGACAGATGTTTTTGTGAGTCCATTGGACCTCCTACATAGTAGGACCGTTTCCATTACGGAAGCCGATCTGACCACCTTCTGCACTAATTCTTTTCATTACCTCTTCAAAAAGAATCGGAGCAAAACCAGTTTGCTCCACACAAACACAGTGGTATCTGGTGTCAATCTCTCCATTTGGAAGCAACACTCTATTTGAGTGCGTATGTCCATGGATATTTGTACCAAATCGCCCAAGACTGTCAGCACTAACAGGAATATGAGACAGAATCATGCCGTTCATGACATGATATGCTCGTATGTCCCGAAAATGTTCAACATACTCTGACAATCTGAAGATGTCATGGTTTCCCTTGATCAACACCTTATCTCCATTGAGACGCCGAAGAACTTGCAATGCTTTTCTGTTAATAACAACGTCACCAAGATGGTAGACCTTGTCTTTTGGACCAACACGATCATTCCATAACTTGATCATTGCCTCGTCCATCTCTTCGGTGGTGTCCCATGGACGTAGTTTTGTCACACCATCGTTGCACATGAACTTACATACACCGAGGTGTCCAAAATGTGTATCTGACGTAAGCCATACCGATGGCATAAAAACCTCCTAAAAATAAAAAATTAATTGTATACCGAGAACTACGGTCTGTCAACCCTTTCGTAATGAATCAGTTCTGAATCACGATGGGTTTCTTTGAATCCAAGCTTTTGTAGGATACGGATGCTGGCCAGATTATCGTATCTGGTGTTTGCTGTGATTGGCTTTTTCTCGGCAAGATCATGTTTGATGACATCTTCTACAGCCATCGTTACTATGCCACGATTTCGGTAAGCCAATCCTATCCAGTATCCTATTATGTATCTATCATCTTTTGTGGCTACCTCAATTGCACCGGCAAATAGCCCATTGACACGTATAGCGAATATCTTTAATAGGTTGTTATCAAGGATGTTTTTAAAATGATTAAAGAATGTCTCATATGGCAGATATTGAATTTCCTTTAGCTCGTAGATATGCCCGAGGTTTTCAGATATCGTGAGATACATGCTTGATATATCTTCTTCTGTCAGTTGACTGACAGTAATTGTCATGATTTATTTTGTTTAAGAAGATAGAGTGTGACTTCTGGACCCTCTAACAGAATACAGTCATCTGAATAACGGCTGTAGGTTCTATCCTTGCGCCATGGACTTGGTTCCTGACCAACCTCGGCTATTTTGATCATTTTTGGATTTAATTTTTTGACCACGCCGATTGACATATTGTTGTATTTGTGGAATGCAACGCATGAATCTACGTTTATTGACTTTCCAATTCTATCTTTGTGATCTGGTGGTTGTTTCTTTGGTTTCACTATATTAACTCATGTATGGGCCAAAAGTTTTTTGATAATTTGTGCCTCTAATTCTATCCAAAAGATCCATATACTCGTTATATTGTTTGTGTAACTCTGGATCAAACTTAGATGATTTAATCATGTTTAAGATAAATTCCTGTTGTGTATTATCTAATAATGTAGAATTATATGCCCATTCTTGGAATTTTTCAATATGTTTTGGTGTAACCGAATCTAAAGTCAGCCTAGGGTATCCTTGAACTGATGTTAGATTCACATGCATTGATTGAGAATGTGCATACTCAATAAGTTCAGGGAGTGAATATACGCTTGCATGCTGAAATGTATGATTTATATTTAACTTTGCTTGCGGTATATCAGTTTTGATCATATTAATATTTTTTTGTATATCATCCCATTTACTAGGAAACCGAAGATAATCGTTTAGTCCTCCAATACCTTCTATACTTGCATATATGAAAATATCAGTGAATTCCATTAGCCTTTCGCGAAGTTTGTCTGGAACCACAGTTAGATTTGTATTAAATGATAATATAACGCTATCTTTTTTATGAATCATTTTATCCAAGAAATTAACAACTTCTGGAATAATGAATGGTTCACCTCCAGTGATATTAATATGCATGACATCTGAAAGCAGTTTTGTGCTGAATTCATTGAATTCTTCTGTCTCCCAAAACTTCGGTGGCATAGGATAACTATCATATATTCCTATTTTATTAAATTCTTCTTTGTATTTCACTCTCTCGGCATACACGGTTGAACTGGATTTAGGAAAGCAAGTTACGCACTTTAGGTTGCAATAATTTCCTAATCGTAACTCTACGTGATATATAGGGTTGTTGGCATCCGTCGGATTATTGGGATCAATCGCTAATATACTTCTTCCGATGTAGCGATTATTAAGCCTATTTCGTAAAGTTAATCCACCGGCGTCCTCTTCTTGCCAACATTTAGAGCAACCAGAATGTCTTATACCATTCGTGGCATCATCGTGCATTCTGCGTCTGGTATTGTTGCAATATGATTCGTATTCCGTGAAATCATATGTTGTGATCTTTGGCTCTACTTTTTGTGGTAGGTATTGACAGCATGGATCTAATGTGCCATTTTGGTTTATGCATATAGAATGATATGTGGCCATGCATTCATATTTAGGACGATCTGACATGATTAATGTGTTGAATGATAAGAGGTGCCCAGAATTCACAATCTTGCGTAGTAACACAGAAATCAAAGGTCTTGGGTGCTACGAATACTGAATTGGTGTCTGCGAATCGGGACTCTTGGAGTGTGTTTACCCAGATGGTATAGTCAGCATCGTATATCTCTCTCATCTCTGGTAGAGGTGCTACAAAATCTGCCATTACATAATCGTTATCTGATTCTTCGGATAGCTCACGCATGCGCCTCGCTTGGCGCAATCTGCCTTCGTGACTGAAATCCCAGTCATTATATTTCTTTCTTATTT
>Ga0208253_1000563_pt1 | contig 14781 bp, 13 predicted proteins | sample CryBogCBE10Oct08_FD_184573 | JGI IMG/M metagenome (GOLD analysis project Ga0208253, IMG submission 184573) | Freshwater microbial communities from Crystal Bog, Wisconsin, USA - CBE10Oct08 (SPAdes) | ecosystem: Environmental > Aquatic > Freshwater > Lake | place: Crystal Bog, Wisconsin, USA...
TTACCATAGTTTGATAGTTAAACTGAGAATGCTAAAATTGGAAACACTAAGTTCTAGTTTTTCTTTTTTTAGTCTTTAGTTTTTGTATTAAGGTTATTTTTTCTTCTTAAACATTTCCAGCATTCTGTCTGTAACTACAAATCCACCAACAACGTTTAAGGTACCCAGAATTACTGCCAGAAAACCGAGAATCAAGGCAATGTAATTATCGCTTTGTGCTTCTCCCATTACAATAATTGCACCAATGATAACCACACCATGTATAGCATTGGCACCACTCATTAAAGGCGTGTGCAATACGCTTGGTACTCTGCCAATAACTTCTATTCCTAAAAATATCATCAGAATTACAATGTAAAACATCTCCTGATGATTGTGTACTCCTCTTAGTATATGTTGTATAAGTTCCATAATTTCTAATTAGTTATTTATTAATTGATTAAAGCAGCTACTCTATCATTTACTATTTTGCTCTGATGCGTAATGCAGCAACCTTTTACTATATCATCTTCAAAGTTCAAGTTTAGTTCACCTTCTTTTGTAAGAATCAACTGCATAAAGTTGAGTACGTTTTTGCCATACATTTTACTTGCATCGAAAGGCATTCCACTTGGAAGATTACTATTTCCAACAATTGTAACTCCATTTGCTGTAACAAAGTGTTCATTGTTTTTAGTAAGAGGTGTATTACCACCAGTAGCAGCCGCAAGATCTATAATAATGCTACCGTTCTTCATGCTTTGCAACATAAGCTCAGTAATTAAAATTGGCGCTTTTTTACCAGGAATCTGTGCAGTAGTAATAATGATGTCTGCTTTCTGAACTGCTTCGGCAATACGAGCTTGTTGCTTTTGTTTGTATTCTTCACTTTGTTCTACAGCGTAACCACCTGCTTTGCTTGCATCAGCAGCACCTTCTACTTCAACAAATTTTGCACCCAGACTCATCACTTCTTCCTTTACCGCAGGACGGGTATCAAATACTTCTACTACGGCTCCTAATCTGCGGGAGGTAGCTACAGCTTGTAAGCCAGCAACGCCAGCCCCCAGTATCAGCATCTTTGCAGGCGCAATACTTCCGGCAGCAGTCATGAACATAGGAAAGTATCTTGGAAATAAAGTAGAGGCCAGCAACACCGCACGGTAACCCGCAATGTTAGCCTGACTACTCAGTACATCCATACTTTGAGCTCTTGTAGTACGGGGTATCATATCCATACTAAAAGTAGTAACAGACTTGCTGTTCCAGGTATTAATCTGAGCAAAGTTGAATAGCGGCTGGAAGATTCCTACCAGTGATACTTCGTTCTTTACTTTACCTAAATCACTTTCGGTAAGAGCATTTATAGAGTACAGAATATTGCTTTGCTGCAACACTTCTTCTCTGGAAACTACTTTTACTCCTTTAGCGGTATAGCTTTCATTAGATGCAAAAGCATTTGCTCCGGCACCTTCTTCAATCAATACCTGTATATTCTTTTTTATTAAAACCTCAGCCTGTTCAGGCAAGAGAGAAACCCTGTTTTCACCTACGGGTTCTTTAAGTATCCCTGCAATCATTTAGAGAAATTTTGAAGTGCGAAAATAAAAGTAAATCAATAGCTTGAACATTAATAATGCGAAATCGATGTCATGATAACGATCATTAATGTCGGTGACAAATATCGCTTTTAATATTTAATAACAAACAGTTGTTTGTTTTTAAATTCTTTTCTAAAAAACACCACTCCTATAAAAAATAAATCAATAGCAGTAGTTACCCGAGGGTTATTCTGCACATAAGCCCATGCTTCTTCCATCTCTTTACTCCAGTGAATATCATCTAGAATCAAGATTGTATCGTCGTTGGATTTCGATAAAATCTGTTCAAAATAGTTAACCGTAGGTTCGTATCGGTGGTTGCCGTCGAGGAAAGCAAAATCGATGGTATTCATTTCAGCCATCTTAGCAGACAGCGTATCATCAAAGTTTCCAACGGTTAAATCAATGTTTTCCAGCTTCAGTGCAGTAAAGTTTTCTTTGGCTTTAATGGCTACCGATGAAGAGCCTTCGAAGGTGTAAACAGTGGCATTAGTATTGCCAGAAGCAAGGTAACTGCTGGTTATGCCCAGAGAAGTACCCAGTTCTACGATTGTTTTAGGCTGATAATAATTTACCATTCTGAACAAAAGCTGTGCATATTTCTTAGGCTTTAAAGAAGAATAGGCAATAGCAGCAATAGTTCGTTCTTTTGTCTTGTTTAATTTAGAACCGGCACCAAAGTCTTCCACAACAATCTTCTTTTTATCGGCTAGTAATTGTCGTCTAATAAATTCTATACCCGAATAGCAATAGAACTTTCTTTTATCGTTCAATACTTCTCTGATAAATGTATATACGAAGGGAGAATGTGTACCATGACCTTTTCCGTTCAATGCTTTTAACCGGTACTTAAAGTAAAGCCAGACAAGTTGATAGTTTTTATACATTTAGTAATTATGAATTATGAATTATGAATTATGAATTGAACCTGCGTTAAAACAGTGCAAACCATATTTTCATCTCTAACATTTTTTATTCTTTGTATTCATTAGCACATTATCTCATCAGCAAATTAGCTAATTAATTTCCTATCCCATTTCTCTACTGTAAAATCGAACGCATGCTTCTCGTCTTTGAAAAATGCTGTTGTTTGTTTCTTTGTCCATTCATTTTCACTGAATTCCGGGAAGAAAGTATCTCCTTCCAGTGTAGCATGAATCCTTGTTATGTATATAATATTAGCTAATGGCAGCGCCTGACGATATATATCGCCACCGCCAGCTATAAACATTTCTTTATAACCAAGTGAATGTGCAATTACCATTGCTTCTTCTATGGAGGAGGCTCTTCTGGTTCCTTCAAATTGCCAGTCTGAATTGCGGGTGATAATTACATTTGTTCTGCCGGGTAAGGTTTTATTGCCCAGCGATTCAAAAGTCTTTCTGCCCATTGCTACTACAGATCCCCAGGTAGTGGCTTTAAAAAATTTAAGGTCGTTGGGAAGATAGCATAGCAATTCATTGTTCCTGCCAATCGCATTATTCTCCGCTGCTGCTACAATGATTGAAATCTTCATACTCTTTTAATTAGCTAATTAGCTAATTTGCTGATTAGCTAATTTTGAAAGGCAAAGTTTAATTATTTATTGTTATCTATTTTCTATTAATTCCTATTCCTTTTGTATTGATTAGCACATTAGCTAATTATCCAATTAGCTAATTGATTATTACACTGCTACTGCTGCTTTTATTCCTGGATGACACTGATAATTCTCCAATGTAAAGTCTTCGAATTTGAAACCGAAAATGTCTTTTACTGCTGGATTCATTTTCATTGTAGGTAAAGGAAAAGGCGTTCTGCTTAACTGCAGATTTGCCTGATCCATGTGATTACTATATAGGTGCACATCACCAAAACTGTGAACAAAATCGCCATACTCTAATCCTGTTACCTGTGCTATCATCATTGTCAATAGTGCATAAGATGCAATGTTGAAAGGTACTCCCAGAAATACATCGGCACTTCGCTGATATAGCTGACAACTCAGTTTACCATCGGCAACATAGAATTGAAACAGACTATGGCAAGGCATGAGTGCCATTTTTGGTAATTCGGCCACATTCCAGGCACTTACAATCATTCTTCTGCTATCAGGATTGGTTTTTATTTGATTGATAACATCCACAATCTGATCGTATACTTTACCGTCGGCACCTTCCCAGCTTCTCCATTGTTTTCCATATACGGGTCCGAGATTACCTTCGGCATCGGCCCATTCGTCCCAGATACCTACGCCATTTTCTTTCAGGTATTTTATATTGGTATCCCCTTTCAGGAACCAAAGTAATTCATAAATAATGCTTTTGAGGTGTACCTTTTTAGTAGTAACCAATGGAAAGCCGTCTTTCAGATTAAAACGCATTTGATAGCCAAAACAACTGGTAGTACCTGTACCGGTACGATCTTCTTTCTTCACTCCATTTTGAAGAATATGTTGCAGTAACTGATGATATTGTTGCATGCTGCAAAGTAAATGTTCTTAAGTGATTATTTATACCCCTTTAGAAAGTGAAGTGGTTATTGTTGATAAAAAGATGGGCTATAAAATTTCCGTTTATTGTTTTTTCCTCTACACATCAAAAGGTAACTTAAGCCTTCTAAATTAGAATACCTATTGGTTTTAATTTATTATTGTTAACATTTGTATGGAGAAAACCTATCTAATCTATAGCCTCTGCTATTAAATGGATATCGCATTTTTTAAACTCCGCTATATCATTTCCCTGCAGCCATTTATTTTCATTTTCGGGCGTGAGTATTACCGGCATACGTTTTTTAATATTATGAATGCGGCTCATTAATTCGTTGGCTTCGGTGGTAATCATGGTATAGGTATCTACCAGTTCGCCCGTGGTTTTATCGAGCCAGGTATTCCACAATCCAGCCATGGCAAAAGGTTCGTCATTGGGGATGGTAATCAGGTACTTTTGTTTCTGTTTACCCTTAGCATCCAACCACTGCCATTCCATAAAACCGGTTGCAATTATCAGACATCTGTTGGCCATACTATATTTAAAAGAAGGCTTCTCCGCAAGAGTTTCTATTTTGGCATTCAGCGTATATTGCTGTATGTCTCTATCCTTACTCCAACCGGGTATTAAGCCCCAGTGATACAACTGAATCTGCTGTGGACTGGTATTGATAATTATGGGGGTACGCGGATGGGTAAAAGAAATAAAATGGCTGGAGGAAATATCGGGATTATCCGGTATAGCGGTACTAAAACGTTGCGATAATTTTACTGCATCGGCAGTCTGTTTTGTATGAAAACACATCTGTAATATTTAGCTTTTAAGTTGCCTTTTACTGGCGGTTATTTTATTATACAAATAAATGAAAAACTATTCACGCCGTATGCTAAATCTTATACACTATTTGAGTGAATTTAAATACAAGCATTTAAGAATCTGTTTAAACCCAAATTACGCATTAGAGTTCTATTATAGTTTTCAAATACTTCAAACACAAGCGTTTGCTTGATTTTTTGTTATTACCATAGTTCACTATGATTGCAATCAAAAAATCTGCACAAACACTCGTCTTTATTGTATTGGCAACCTTCATAACGAACTATAATGCGTAATCTGGGTTAAATTAATTATTTGATATTCCAGCGGGCGCTATCTGTGCTGCAACATTGTTAGATTTTTTGCTTTAGTATCCAACTAAATCTGTAAAATCTGCCTTATTTCGCTACCAATAATCGCAATAATGAATTCTAAACAATTAACTCAAACAGCTACTAAGTATTTTAATCTAATTTCTAAATAGCGTTTACTTTAATTACCTCTTCTATCCTGGTAGTAAATCGTGGAGATAGCTTTTCCTGTCTCATTTTCCAAGTCCTTTTTATATCCTGCGAGGCTAGTTTTACCTTGGTACACCCAATACCATGATTGATGATATCCATTACTTTCATCAATGGAGAATGCTTAGGATTGGAATTGCTAAACAGGGAAGTCTGGGTAACATTCTCGGGGGTAAAATCCATGACGATTACGCCTGCTTTTTTATAGTACAATCCCTCCTTGAAAATTTTCTTCAGAGCAAGTACAGCAAACCTGCTTACTTCGATACTGGAATTGGTAGGAAAAGGTAGTTTAATTACTATGTTTCTGGAGTACTGTTCCAAGTCTTTCCGATGGCCATTGGTATGAATAAATACCATCAGCGCATTGCAGCAGGACTTTTGTCTTCTCAGCTTTTCTGCACAGGTTGCGGCAAACGTAGATACCCGTTCGCTGATAAAAGTGAACTCCTTATAGTTGCTATCGAAGGATCGGGTGGTGGCAATGTTTTGCTTATCTTTTACATCTTCTATATCCAGACAGGAGATGCCTTGCAACTCTCTTTTAAGGCGTAGACCTACAATGCTTAAATGACGCTGTATCCAGTCGTCTTTTAGTTGTGTAAAATCGTAGGCTGTAAGTACGTTAATTGCTTCCAGTATTTTACAATGTTTTCTTCCAATGCCCCATACATCGCCAATCTTTGTCCACTTTAAGACTTTTATTCTTTTTTCTTCACTATCTATTACATATACATTACCTGTTCTGTCAGGAAATTTTTTGGCAATCTTATTGGCTACTTTGGCAAGTGCCTTAGTTTCAGCAAAACCAATACTAATAGGAATTCCGGTTCCTTTGGTCACCTTATACCGCATATCCTTGCCGTATTCATACAGGTTAAAGTGTTTCTCGAAGCCTGTTAACTTCAGGAAGGCTTCATCTATACTATAAATTTCTATTTCAGGAGAATAGTCCCGTAGGATGGTCATAACCCTGTTGCTCATATCGCCATATAAAGCATAGTTGGAGGAACAGACAAAGATATTTTCTTTCTCAAATATCTCTTTATATTCAAAAGCAGGTGCGCCCATTGGAATACCTAATGCTTTTGCTTCGTTGCTTCGGGCTATTACACAACCATCGTTGTTGCTGAGTACTACTACGGGTCTGTTTTTCAGGCTTGGCTGAAAAGTTCGCTCGCAGGAGGCATAAAAGTTATTACAATCTATCAGAGCAAACATATCAGTAATGTTGTTGGATGGAGTAAGTAACCATTCCCCATATTTCGAAGTTGTTGTACTCGGTTATCTGTAAGGGTTTAAATTTATCATTCTCGGGCATCAGCCATATACCAGTACCTGTTACTTTTAAGCGCTTAAGAATAAATTCACCGTCTATTACGCAGACAGCAATTTTGCCGTCGCGGGGCTCAAGGGATTTATCAATAATCAATAAATCTTTATGTCCTATACCAGCACCGATCATGGAAAAACCTTCTGTAACAGCAATAAAAGTGGTGGCTTCTTTCTTTATAAGGTACTTATTGAGGTCGATAGAAGCATCGAGAAAATCGGCTGCAGGAGAAGGGAATCCTGCACTTACCCCCCCTTCTACCAATGGCAAAGCAAGCATTGTACTATTATCTATAACGTATAGCTTTAGCTTATTACCATTTATATCTTGATTCATATTGCTTATTTTTTTAGCAATATTACGAAAGGTTATAATACTTAGAGCCTGTTTAAAATTTATTTAAAAAGAAGTACTTTTTGATTAAATGCTAAAATGTAAGTATGGATATAACAAAATAAGTCCCCGAAATATGGCACTCCGGGGACTTATTATATAGAAAAAGAGTTCTTATTTTCTGTTTGCGAAACGCATTAATAGTTTCAGCATTTCGATATACAACCAAACGATGGTTACTAATAGACCAAAAGCGCCATACCATTCCATGTTTTTAGGAGCACCCATTTCGGCACCTTTTTCAATCATATCAAAATCCATAATCAGATTTAAAGCAGCTATCGCAACTACAAAAAGGCTAATACCAATACCTAACATACCACCATCTTCGATACTCATGAAACCAAGTTGAACACCGAATAAACGAAGTAACATACTGATGCCATAAAATATAGCAATACCCATAGTGGCAGAGATAACTACCGACTTAAACTTTTCTGTAGCCTTTATAATTCTGAAAGTGTAAAGCAGGTACATTGCTAATGCAACTCCAAACGTTAAGCCAACCGCTTGTAATACGATACCTGGATATTTTTTGCTGAACATATCATTTACTACAGCAGATAAGCCACCAATAAATAAACCTTCCAGAATACCATAAAGTGGAGCAAGGTATGCAGCAGTATTGGGTTTGAAGGAGATGATTAAACCAGTGATTAGTCCACCAAATACTCCTACCATCAGCAAAGTCTGCATCATTCCATAATTCTGTTCGCTGTATAAATGCCAGCTAAAAGATGCTGCACCAATTACCATCAGCATTAGAAAACCAAATTTATTGATGGTACCCTTTACCGTCATTACGCCAGATTGGGTAGTACTAAGATCTGAGCTTCTGCCAAAGATCTTTTCAGAAAGTGTGGGATTGCCCGAATTAAATAAAGCCATTGTTGTTATTTTTTAAAGTGTAAAATTATATGATTGTCTAAATGTTCCAATTACCGATTGTAAAAATAAACGAAAATTTAGAAAATGTAGTATATAGATTAGTGAATTGTGAGTTTGATTGAGTTAATTATTTTGTAGAACTTATTGCATACTTAGAAGCCGTTTGAGTTGAATAATACCAATTTACTAAGTAAATAGCCGTACACAAAAAAGCAATTACTTTTTTAAATGAGCATTAAGAAGCTGTTTGAATTAATTATTTGATATTCCAGAGGGCGCTATCTGTGCTGCAACTTTGTTAGATTTTTCGCTTTAGCTTCGGACTAAAGCTATAAAATCTGCCTTGTTTTGCTACAGATAATCGCAATAATCAATTCTAAATAATTAACTCAAACAGCTCTTAATATTATGGCTTGGTGATGTAAACTTCCTTATATATCCATTTCTAAAGTGGAAGTGCTATGCTATTAGAGATAGTAACTTTAAGGTTTTGTCTCATAGCCGACAGGCTCTGCTGATACACCACCACTGATGTCTCCTTATAGTTTCTACTGAAGTGGAATCAATATTTCTGCCACTGCAGAAACCGTACCGACTGATGTGGCTTGTGTATTAACAGGGGAATAAGCGGATATTAGCTGATAATTACTCAAAATGAAATGCTTTCTAATAGTTTTTTTGAAAAAGAGAATGATACAATCTATTTCTTTTGTATGATCTTGATTGGCACTTCATCCTGACAATTAGTATAAATTAAACATTTCGTACTTTCAGGGCAAAGGCGGAGTATTTTATACTTTACCACAGCAACATAACAGGACTTGATTTATAATAGAAGCCTTCTACTATACTCAAAGTGTGTATCATCTTCTAAATCGGTAAGAATAATGCCGGCATTTCGCTTAGTGCATTCTGTAGCAATAAGATTAGCAGCTTTAAGGGTATTAGCTTCGTCTAGATGGCTGAATGGTTCATCCATCATCAACCATTTAAAGGGTTGCACCAGAGCTCTTATAATAGCAATTCTTTGTTGCTCTCCATAACTACAGATACCTGCCTTCTGATGGAGGATATTAGTAATACCCAGCTGCTCTGCCATAGTATCTATTACCTCTTCTTTACAATAAGGTTTCTGCAATACCCTGTTTATTTCAACATTTTCTTTGGCAGTAAGTTGAGGGAATAACCGAAGATCCTGCAATACAATACTTACTTCCTGCTGACGTATAGTTGCAAGCTCGGTAGTGCTATATTTTTTAAGGTCTTTGTTATTCCATAAAATAGTTCCACTATAATCTACGCGTAGAGAATATAGACAATGAATAAAAGTAGTTTTCCCGGTACCACTGGGCGCCTTTATTTTAATCCATTCTCCTTCCTTGAAAGAAATGTTTTTATTCCAGATATCAGAAGGTCGCTGCAACAACTTATCCCTCAATGGTAATGGAACTATAGTCTCTAACTGAATCATTTGATGGTAAGATTAAAGGTGTTAAGGAATGTCAGATTTAAGTAAACCCTGCTCTTTTGCTTTAGCTACTTTTTCAGAGATATGCATTGTCATATTATGCAGTTGAATAAGACTATTCTCAACGGTATCTTTCAGTCTTAATTCGCCATGTGTTTTTATAGTTCCTTCCTTGTTATTATCACTGCTAACAAAGGCATCTTTTACTGTGCTTGTTAATAATGTTTTTACCTCCTTACCCGTAGGAGACAGTTCGTTTAATACAATATCGTCTACTCCTGATAAATAACTATCAATATTGATATAGCCTGCCGATGTTTTCCCTTTCACCGTTTGTATAATATCTTCTGGGATATTGTTTTTAATCTTACCTGCCAGATACAAATTGTAAAAAGGCCTACAGGAACTATACAATAGTTTGCTTTGATCTGCATGCAAGGTTCCTGCTACGGGTAAGGATGTATTAATGGTATAATCATCTCCCTTTCTGGAAAGGAAACCTATACTGCTGGTTAAGCCAAGAAGCTTATCGGCACTGTTTTTATTATGAATACCTGCCATTACTATACAGTTACTATTAGTGCCTTTATTGCTGATAGAAAAGTCGGAGAAAACAACACTTAAATCACCCGAAATACTTTGGGTAATATCTTCCTTACTAATACCTGCTTTTAGCAATAGCACATCTGTAATAGCCGTAATATCCATATCCTTAATCAGCCCATCAAAAATGGCAGGATTAAAAGAAGAGAGGATGAAGCTATTTACATCGGTCGATGGATATTTATCCAGCAAATCGGTATTTACTACACCTCCTGCATATCGTTTAGATAAACTCTTCAAGGCATCGTTCAGATAAATTGTACCGTTTAAAACAACTTTTCCTTTATCGAAATTTATGGTAGCTGTATAATAATTATTGCTGATAAAACTATCGAGCCTTACCGGCTGAACGGTAAGCTGAGTGGTATAATTAGTTAGGAAAGAGGAGTTACTGAAAGTATATAAATCTGCAGACTCTTTTTGTAGTTCATTATATTGTTTTATAGAAACAACAGATTCATTTTCTGCAAGATTATAATACTTTGCTACCTGTTTTAAAAGAGCAGTAGTATCGGCAGAAATAAACTTTGCTGTATGTGTTTTAAAGTTGTATTCTTTGCTGTCTTTTTCTGGGTTAACAGAAAATATTACTACCTCTTTATTCCAGGAAATTTCAAATTTATTTTCAATAAGAGCATAATTAAAGTTCTCTTTTTTAGTGATAGATAAACTCTTCCAGTCTTTGTTGTTTTTGAGCGTTGCTTCCAGCTTCTCTCCATTTTTCAATAACCCTATGATATTGATACTTGCAGTTGGTTTTCCCATTATGGTTTTAGGACTAACAAAAAAGTAAAGCTTTTCTTTAAGCTCAATAGATTCATTGAATTCTTCTAACTGGTTTTTAAAATAATCATTATCCTTTTTGGTCAGCATATCTTTCAGTACGCTATCCAGTTTTATAAAAGCGCTGGTCTTTATTTTATTTATCAGCATGGGTGTATTAATAACCAATACTAAGGCAGTTTCTTTTGGAATGTACTTTGCAGGATCAGGCTTTTGTTTATTACTACAGGCAATAAGCAGTAATAAACAACTGTAGAAAAGAAGTTTTTGTATCATAAAGAAATACCTTGTTTTGTTGTTAGCTATTGCAGTGTTATAAGTCTTCAGAAATATTGTTTATAGAAAACTAAATTCCGTTAATGCACTCAAGGAAACAGTATGCTGTCTACTGGTAGTAAGGTGTTTTACTACACAATTATTTTCCTCCAGTTCTTTGCTTCCAAGGATGATGATATAAGGAATGTATTTCTTTTCGGCATACTTAAACTGCTTATCAAACTTAGCATTTTCATGATACATTTCACAAGCAATATCCTTCGCTCTAAGTTGCTGCATTAAACCAAATGCTGCCTTACTTTCAGCATCGCCCAAATTGAAGAATAATACTTTTGTGCCCGACTGTACTGCTTCTGGAAACAACTTCAGTTCTTCCATCACATCATATATTCTATCTACTCCAAAACTAATACCTACACCAGGAATATTAGGTACGCCGAATAGTCCGGTAAGATCATCATAACGGCCACCACCACCAATGCTACCCATTTGTACACCAATAGCTTTTATTTCGAAGATGACACCTGTATAATAATTTAAACCGCGAGCAAGCGTGAAGTCTATCGTGATTTTTGAGGAGACAGAAGACAGGAGACAGGAGTCAGCATTGAAATTGGAAAGGATATGATTTATTTCACTGAGGCCTTTATTTCCTGTTACGTTATCACTTAATAATTCGGTAAAAGCAGAAAGCTTTTCTTTGTTTGTCCCGGTAATAGAAAGATACTTTTCTATAATAATAATCTGCTCATTGGTTAACCCTCTTTGAGTAAGTTCATCTTTCACTTTCTCCAGTCCAATCTTATCTAGTTTATCAATAGCAATAGTAATGTCCATCATCTTATCAGCACCGCCGCAGAGTTCTGCTAAGGCAGCAAGAATCTTTCTGCTATTGATTCTTATTTCTACTTCAATTCCAAGCTTTTTGAAAACAGTAGCATAAATATTGGTAAGTTCTACTTCGTTCAGTAAACTATTGCTCCCTACCACATCGGCATCGCACTGATAAAACTCCCTATAGCGACCCTTCTGAGGTCTGTCGGCACGCCATACAGGTTGTAACTGATAACGTTTAAATGGGAAGGTAAGTTGACCATGATTCATAGCTACATAACGGGCAAAAGGTATGGTAAGATCGTAGCGCAAAGCTCGTTCGGTAATATTCTTATTATTCTTTCCTTCCAACACTTTTTCAAACTCTGCTTTAGCCAAATCATGTTTATCAGGATTGTCTAAACCGTTATTTAAAATCTTGAATATTAGTTTATCTCCTTCTTCGCCATACTTACCCATGAGGGTGTCCAGATTCTCCATAGAAGGAGTTTCCAAAGGCTGAAAACCGTATACTTCAAATACCTTTCTAATAGTATTAAATATATAGTTCCGTTTGCGAACGGTTTCTGCATTAAAATCTCTTGTGCCCTGTGGAATGCTTACGTTTACTTTAGCCATATTATTTGTCGCGAGTCGTTAAAAATATATCGTGAAAATTAAGAAAACTAAATACTTCTCTCTAATACACGATCATCTTATTCAGCATTTGAACTGATTTTATAATTAGTATTCCTGTTTCTTCTAACTCTTCTTTTTTAATATAATTTAAATTAATTGATAAGTCAAAAATAGTGTCTACTTCAATTGCAGACCCTCTTGATATTTCAAAAAATCTTCTTCTTTCAAGGTTCTATTTTCTGCTACATTCTTCTGCAATATTAAGATGAACTGATAAAGCGTCTCTCCTAAGCTGCTGAACCATATTGAACTTTTCATCCAATGGCAATATTTTTGATTTACTAGAACAAGATAAAACCAACTGTTTTGTAGTCTTGAAAATATCTAATCTGGTATGAGCTAATTCGAGGAACATGGCATTTTGTTTCGAGAGTCGTGAAATACACCTTTACTTAAGAGATAAATGAGCTAAATATTTTTCCTTTCTCCTATATTTTAAATTATCGCAAATATACTTTAATAAAGTGCTTTCAAATTTATTATAAACAATACATATACGTATTCCTCACGATGTATTTTCACGACTCACGCTAATCACGAGATAATGTTCACTGCGCATTACTTACAATCCTCTCACACGCTCTATCAATCATTTCAAACACTACCTGAAAACCATCTTCACCACCATACCAAGGATCGGGTATATCTCTATCTTCACCTGGAAATAATTCATTCAATAATAAATCTACTTTCTCTTCCTTCCAGTTGTTGCCACAAATATCTTTTACATCGTTGTAGTTGCTGTTATCCATCACATATATCTTATCATAATATAGGATATCTTCTTTTTGAAATTTCCTTCCTTTTTGATTTGATATATCTATACCATTCAGCTTTGCTACTTTTTGTGAAAGGTGATGTGGGGTTTCGCCAATATGGTAGCCTGCAGTACCTGCGCTATCTACGGTCCAATGCAGTCCTACTCTATCTGCTTTATCCTGTAAAATACCTTCCGCTAAAGGGCTTCTACAAATATTACCTAAACAAACCATCAATATTTTCATACGGCAAATTTAACAAACAGCGTTACTTCTTTATTAAAAATAATGTAGTTGGTATTTATTATAGTGTTAGATAGTAGCAATTTGTATATTATCTACCATCGGTATCCGATATGAAAATCTACAAAATCTGCTATCTGTTCATGTGCTTTTAATCCTGAACCAATTAGCCAGTGTTTATCTATTTTATAAGAGATTTGCCAGTGATGTAGAAAAGGGTAAACGAATGCCCAACGCTTATCCGTATCATTAATATCTTTAAATATATAATACCCAAATTCCTGAGAGACTATCCAATGCTTAAAAATAAATTCATGCCCAATCATAATTGCAATAAGGTAATTGGAATTATTAAAGTTGTATGATTTATTCAATACTCTCAGTTCATTATCATAACAAATTTCTGCTCCAACACTAAACGTATTAAAGCTATTATATTGTTTTATGAGTTTAGTATTCAGACCGTAATTGATAATATTTTTTTCGCCATAAAACCTATTCTGAATGTGTTTTATCCCTCCAAAAACATTTATCTCCCCCTGTAAAGGATTACTGAACCAGTGAGCAGTAGATGTTCTGTGAGTTATATAATTTCTCCAGTTATTTCCCATGGGTTGATACTCTATGCCGAATGAAATACCTGGATAGTTTACTCCCCTATTTGGACTATTAAAACATCCATTGGAATTGTGTAAAAAGTTGGCTGCTGCAGTAAGGCTATATTGTTTATTAATATGAAAATTTACTCCTGAAGAAATTTGTAGTGAGGCATTCCAATGAAGGCTATAAGAACGGTTTTCGGGATGGGTTTCAACATTGTATGGAGAAGATAAATATCCTAGACCCAGACCCAGCTTGTAGTACCATTGCCAAATATTATTAATAACAAAAACAGGTTGAATAAAATATCCAAGATTAATAACATGCCCTAAGATTGCAGTATTATAATCAAAATAAGAAAGACTCCATCCTGTGCGTGGATAACATCCATATTTGGATTTTAAAGAAGTGTCTGTCCATTGCCTGGCTAGTTCAATTTCTACCCCTCTTGGCATTGCACCTCCAGTATTTTTCACCGAATCGGAATGAACAAATATTGTTCCGTAATGCAATTTAGCTCCCAATACAGTTAGCGG
>Ga0208253_1000565_pt1 | contig 14709 bp, 27 predicted proteins | sample CryBogCBE10Oct08_FD_184573 | JGI IMG/M metagenome (GOLD analysis project Ga0208253, IMG submission 184573) | Freshwater microbial communities from Crystal Bog, Wisconsin, USA - CBE10Oct08 (SPAdes) | ecosystem: Environmental > Aquatic > Freshwater > Lake | place: Crystal Bog, Wisconsin, USA...
GCATTAGCGCACCCTGTTGCTCGGGCATTAGCTTGTCCATGTAAGGTAGCTGGACTAACCGTCTGTAACGTCGCTCTACGGCGAAAATGAAAAAACCTCATAGGGTATGAAGTCTACGATTTGGTCATTCGCTTATGTTTATCAACGGACAACTAAACATAAGAAAACTGTGTTGTAGACCCCATACGATATGAGGCTTTATCCGTCAAGTATAACATAAAAGAACCGACCAAAGTTCATTTACGCCCAGTTAGTATATCACAAAAAAAAGAGGCGTCAACTAGACGCCCCAAACTTCCTCACGAGAAGTTACTTTTTCTTACAAAAGTCTTTCAATGTAGAGATTATACAGCTATACCAAAATTCATACGCTTGTTTGGTACGCTCAGATAACTCTTCAAACTTTTTAAATTGCTCTTCAAATGTAAACATCATTTCTCCTTAAATTGTGTAACATACGCTACATTTATTGCACTGCAACAATTATATCATATGCATATAAAACCGCAAAATCTATACCTATGGGTGGGAATATGTATAAAATTTAATACTTTTGGGTTTAAGAACTTTCATAAAATGTAACTCATAGTTTACAAATATAGGGTTTTTGTACAGAATGCGATACATTTGAGCCGTATTTGTGCCTTATAAGCATCATTTTGTGAGCCGTATTTAGTAAAGTTTCATGCACTTGATGACCTATGTTTGCATGGGTTTTTCTTTTAAAATCATATAGTTACAGAGCTATTTTTTTAAGGTGCTATCCAAGATTTGTATACATTGTGCGTTCATGCCGCATGAAAGTATGGTTTAACGGTCACTTCACAGCCTCCGCCCTTAATCTTTTCTCCACGCTCAATAGTGATTTTGCAAACCTGCTGGTCATTATTAAAAAGACCGGCATCTTGCATTGCATCTTCAATTCCCTTTATAGAATTTGAAATATCCATCAATCTTTTGTCCCTTGGAAACAATATTATTGATAATTCCAGCATTTGATTACCAAAAGATGGAAGACCTTTGCATATTTCCGCCACCTGTTCTTTAAACAGTTTTCCACGCGGGCGTATAAACCTACGGTTTCCATGAGAACCATACATTGCATTGACGCTGGGTGGATATGGAAGACTAAGGGTAATCACCTATATTCAACTTTCTGTTATGGAGATAGTATTAATCCATTATATAGGGAACTTATGGAAGATGGACTGGTAAAAGGCGTTTGTCCGTGTGACAAATGTGAACACATTCAATTATGCAAAGAACAGGAGTGGGCTTGCAGAGCCTTTGCCAGCTTTGTTTGGAGCAATTATTACTATGAGCATTCCGTTAAAATTCCATGCCGTGGAACATTTAATAAAATCTTTAATGTAAAAGATAACAGCGAGCTAAAGAATTTTTTGCACAAGGAAAAAGATGAAGATAAGCCTAAAGATAACGAAAAGAAATGAAGATGGGTCAGCCGATGCTGTGGTTGACTATGACAATGATGGTTTGAAGGTAATTGTTCAATATGGCGTAGTAGCCATGCTTAAGGAGGCAGTAAGTGTGAGAAAAAGAGATATTTTAGATAGGAAAAAGAAAAAAGTATCGTTTGAAATGCAGACAAACTTAGAAGATTCTATTGAAGCGTTTTATACGTTATTAGAAGATATCAAACTCTTATATAAGACTCATGGAGACCGCAAGTTGCCCATGGATGAAAACGAAATGGCAAACGCCCTTTTAGGTTTGGTTACCAAAGGTGAAATGCTTGCTTATTGGGCTACTAATGCTTATGAGAGGGCGTTTCAATTAAACGACTATGCTTCAGATGAGGTAAAAGCCCGCAGAGCAGTCATTATGGGATGGAGTGAAGACGATGATGATGGGAGATGCTAATGGAATACGAAATGACACTTACAGAAGTTAGTGAAAAATTAAATATAGCACGTCAAACAGCAGGATTAATTGAGCGAAGAGCTATAGAAAAATTTAAAGCATTGATGGAAGAAAAAGGTATTAAAATAGAAGACTTGTTAAAAGATGAGTAGCTGGTTAATTATCCTCACCGGTCTTATCTATCTTTATATTGGTATAGAGCAAGGTTTTAAGGGGAATATACCCATGTTGATATGTTATGTTTGTTACGCTGGAGCAAACGTAGGTCTTTATTTAATGGCAAGCAAATGATAGAAGAATACGAACCACAATATTTTAGAGTGCCTTCAAGTGATTTATCTAGTGAGTCTTTAGAAAAATTAGTAATTGCGGCAATGATGTTAACGGATAGTAGTGGGCTTTTAGTTCGCATTCCGTTTAAAGATTTATTTCAACCATGGTTTATTGAATTATTACCAGTACAAGTAAAGGAAAGACTATGAATCGTAGGTCATTTTTACAGGCGGTAGCTTTAGGCGTTGGGTATATTACTCTGCCAGCATTGGCGACTACCCGTTCAACGCGCATATACACTGCGCAAGGATTGAAAACCGCCATGGAAAATATGTTTATCTGCAAAGAGGGCGAACCTAGAGCATTTATGGAGTTAACCCGTAAAGCCGCACAATCTTATCTAACGCCACAGTGTTTTGCTTCTATACCTAAAGAGTATGAGATTATCCGGTTTACTTATGAGACCTTTGCTTACGCTGTAGAAGGGGGTAGCGCCGTAGATGCAGAATCCCAATTATCAACATTCTTTTACGAAGAGTTCCAAAAGATTGCGGATAATCAAAACTATATGTTGATTTGGCGCCTTGAACCTCATTTTAATTCTGAACCCATTATTTATTTTGGCGATACATTTTTAACCAAAGAAGAGATTGAAGACAGAGTTTGGAAAAATAAAGACTATCAACCTAAAGTAAAAGTGTTGGGCGGTGATTGGACAACTTACGTTTATGATAATTTAGAAATTCCTATTCCAGTAGGCGTAGATTATGACTTTTCTACTGGCGCAATGAAATATGTTGAACGTCAAACGATGCTGCATAAAATGCGGATGCGCTTAGTTATTCCCGAAGTTCAAGAGCAGTTTGCAACATTAGCAAAACCCGAAGGACAACCCATGAAAAAGTTAGGAGCGTAAAATGGTAGATTACAGCGAAATATTATTAAGCATTAACAAGTCTATGCAAGAGGTTCATAAGCTATTACTTGCAGGAAATAAAGATGCGGCAGAGTCTTATCTTAAAGCAGTATCAGCAAGTGCTGAAATGTTAGCGGCTTGGTTACATCAAAACAAATGAAGTTAACTAACAAGTACAATTTGCCCCAAACTTTTGTTAATGTGGCACTACGCCCTGCCTACACCAAAGGCAAAGCCCATGTATCGGCTACTGAGTTATTGAGTAGCCCCCGTGTAGTACAATTAAAAAAGAAACACGATGACGATATCGTGGAAGATGTATCCGATTTAATTTGGTCTATTTATGGGACGGCAATTCATGGAGTACTCGAACAAGGTAAAGATGAAAACCATATTGTTGAGCAAAGACTTCACGCTGAACTGGATGGCTGGCATCTTTCTGGCGCTATTGACTTACAAATTGTACATGATGATGGCATAGAGATTAACGACTACAAGAACGTAGGCGTATGGTCTGTTATGAATGAGAAGATTGAGTGGGAGCAACAACTCAATATCTATGCATGGTTGGTAGAGACTGTTAAAAAGACGTCCGTTAAAAAGTTAGCTATCGTTGCTATCATTCGTGACTGGAATCGCAGAGACGCCAAAACACGTCAGGGTTATCCCCAATCCCCAGTAGTGGTTATTGATGTTAATCTATGGTCAATGGAGCTTCGAGAGGACTTCATTCGTAACAGAATTCATTTGCATTCAGAAGGATTGTTTGCAATGGATGTAGGAGAGGAGTTGCCGTTTTGTACACCAGCAGAAACATGGGAAAAGCCTACGGTGTATGCGGTTAAAAAAGACGGCGCAGTACGTGCAAAGTCAGTGCATGATAGTCTAGAGGAAGCAGAGGAAGCGTTACTGAAAGCGGGAAAAGGATATGCTTTAGAAGTCAGGGAAGGGGATAGGACTAAGTGTTCTAGCTTTTGTCAGGTATCCAAGTTCTGTAGTCAGTATCAACAGTATTTAGAGGAGAAAAATAATGTTTGAAAATAGAAGTGGTGAACCCGATGATGGAACTCGTACATTTATTAAACTTGGGTTAACAGTAGCTTGTGTAGCAGTGCTTTCTGTTGGCGGGTGTATGGCTGGAATGCCTGTATACAACGTCTATCATCAAAAAATGGAAGGCGAGGCTGAATTAGCCAAGGCAAACTTTAGTAAACAAGTGATGGTTCAAGAGGCGCAAGCAAAAATGGACGCAGCAACTATGTTGGCTAATGCAGAAGTTGAACGTGCCAAGGGCGTGGCAAGGGCTAATCAAATCATTGGTGATAGTTTAAAAAACAATGAAGATTATTTGCGTTATCTGTTTGTGAACAATCTTGAGCATACGCAAAATCAAGTAATTTACATTCCAACCGAAGCTAATTTACCAATTCTTGAGCGCCGTAAATAAATGGTAAAGAGGAGAAAGAAAGTGACTAAGGCAGATTTTATTCCTGCGGGCATCACACCATACGACAACGGCAAGATTAAGATGGGTATCTACTATCAAAAGCCAAAGTATGTAGAGTATGACTCCGATATGTTGGAGATTCAGAAATGGTTAATTGGTGACCCTGACAAGTTACGACTTCAGTTTTGGATAGACGTTGCCTACAAAGTTACGATAGGATTTATAATAATCATTATGGTTTTACTGAACACAAGAGGATGACATGAAAGCCAATGAACATCAAATAGGCGGCAATCATTACGCTTCCAATAAAATTCAGCCGTGGGATTTTATAATTGCTAATAACCTTGGATATTTGGAAGGAAATATTATCAAGTACACTACTCGTTGGAGACAAAAGGGCGGCATTGATGATTTAAGGAAAGTTATCCACTACGCAGAAAAGTTGATTGAAGTAGAAACAATAAATAAGTTAAGAGAGGAACATGATAAATGACTATTTATAAAAAAATTCAGGATGCTCGCATTCAATTGCAAAACACCAAATTAAAGAAGTCAGGACATAATAAGTTTGCTAATTACTACTATTTTGAATTAGGTGACTTTTTGCCTACGATTCAAGATATTTGTCACAATGTAGGTTTATGCGGAATGGTATCGTTTACTCAGTCTGATGCATATTTAGTTATCCATGAGACTGAAGGGGATGGATTCGTTACCTTTACTTCACCTATGTCATCTGCAGCCTTAAAAGGTTGCCATGACGTTCAGAACTTGGGCGCAGTACAAACATATCTGCGTCGCTATTTATGGGTAAATGCGTTTGAGATTGTAGAACATGACGCTTTAGAACCATTGACCGGTGAGGTTCCACCAGTTACTAAACAGATACCACAAGTACCCAATACTAAAGCGCCCGAAAAAGCAGTTATGACGGCAAAGGTTACTCCTGCCCCCACAAAGACCGCAGGAAAGCCCGGAGAGTGGCAGTTGACAGTAATGGATACCAATGACGCCAAAGGCTGGCTAGAGTCCCTTAAAGCGGGCGTAGACACATTATTAACAGTAGCCGTCCATCCAGATGATGTAGCCAATATCTTTAAGAATAACCGAGTGGTATTTGATAAAGCCAAAGCAATGGATGAGAAATTCTATTCAGAAATGATGGTCTCATTTAGCAAAACCAAAGAATCTTTAACGAAAGGGAAGTAAAAATGGAATATCCAAATCAAGGAACAATGTGGCACAACGTCGAGAAAAAATACGAAAAAGCACCAGACTTTAATGGTTCAGTCATTTTTGAACGTGAAGTATTGGAGCATTTGATGTCTGAATCTAAGAACGGCGAAGTAGAAATTAAGTTAGATGGCTGGAAGTCTAAGGTTAATACGAAGAACGGAGAGCGCAATGTTCTAAAGATTAAGCTCAATACTTGGAAGCCTGAGGCACAGACTACTAGCTCCAAGGACCCATGGGATGAGTAAGACAGATTGGGAGGCTCTTTCTAAGAACCTTCAACAAGCTCTAAAAGACCAGATAGCGGATAATAATGAAAAAGAAACGGCAATTAAAGATTTAATGTTAATCATTCATTATCTTGAAGCTAAACTAGGTATTTACAAATGGGAGGATGATGGAAACGAGTCAATTTGAGGGCAAGAAAGTAGCCTTAAAGCAGACTAAGGATGGGTATGCCATGACGTTGGCTATCCATCCGGATGAGATACCTGATGAGCTACTAAAAGACTTTGTAGGGGCGCGCTATATGGTTGTTATGGTGCGTCTCAATGACCAAGAAGAGCCATTAGACCGTAGAGAATATGCGGGCGCACAGATGGTGAAATTAGCTGGTATGCTATGTAGAGACAAAGACTTTTGGGAGTGGCTGCATGAAGACGGTTCTTTATTTGAAAAAAATGAAACGGCTTGTGTAGATTGGATGACTAGTTATTTAAACATTAGCTCTAGGTCTGAATTAAAAGTAAACAAAGAGGCGCAGGAAACCCTAAAAGACATTTATACGGGATACAAAGAGTGGAAAACGACAAGAAGTACATGAGGTTTTTAGCGAGCTGTTTTGCTATGAATGGTTTGCTTCAGGGCGCTCCTAATGAATTTTCTATGGAGTACATGGCAAAGCTGTCCGTATCATGTGGTGATGCGTTAATAGATGAATTAGATAAAGAGTCGGAAGATGATGGTATTGCTGCAGTTGCTAAACGAGTAAGGAGAAAACGTGAACCCAAATGATTTATTAAAACAAGCCCAAGAATTAAAGACCCAATATAACGCTGGTAAATTATCCGCTGCTGAATTTAAAGAATTGGTAAGCGATTTGAACATTGCTGGAACAATTATCAAGGACGCAGATTCTTTTGAGCAGGCTCAAGAAGCCCGTGAAATCTTATTGGATATTGCAGCTTTAGCACAGGCAGCTTACTAATGAAGTTACTATACACTTTGCCACTTTGTCTAGTAACAGGATGCGCCTTAATCATTGGTAAATATGATGCCAATGAATATGCTTACGTTAATCAAATCCGTACCACGGCGCAGATAAGCGGTTGCACTAAACCAGAGGTGTCCCAGATGTATATCAACACACTGTTGTTAAAAAACTACAGTCAATATCTGCCGGATAACGACCAAGAAGTAAAATTAATCAATAATTTGTATCAAATCGTAGACCAGCTATATACATTTCCAAATCCTAGTCCGGCATATTGCACTGCAAAAATGAAGATTATTGAGACTGCCGCAGAGCGTATACAGGAAGTAACAGGAAGTAAACCAAGATGACAGCAAATGAACTAGCTGATGGAATATTAGCAATAGAAGAAAGAATATTTTTAACAAAGAAAGAACATCAATTATTTCAAAATTCAGCCACTATGCTACGCCAGCAACAAGCTGAAATAGAGGCGTTGAAAAAAGAAGCCGCACTACAAAGGTTATCTGACTTTACGCAAGAAGTTGAAAAGACACTAACAGATGAGGAAATAATTGAATTGGCAAATAAATATTTATATGTGTTAAATGATGTTCCTTACGCTGACGATATAAAAGATTTTGCTAGAGCAATACTAAGAAAGGCACAAGAGAAATGAGTTACCTTGATGATTGGTCTTATAAAATTATTCGTGCTTGTGGGTTGTCAACGGCAAATTCAGATGTAAACATAATCGCTTTACACCGATGTATAAAAGAAATAATGTCAGTAAAAGAATTAACAGATGGAGAAATACACGATTTAATTATTAACAAGACAACTGATGCTGACATGATTAAACAAGCACTAAGAAAGGCACAAGAGAAATGAAAGCTAAAGAAATTGAATTGAAACTTACTTGTCAAATAGTTACCTATAACCAGCAAGAAATACTGAAGTTGCGTGACAAGTTGTATGAAGCCTTTGAAAACTGCACCCATAACATAGTTGATAGGGAAGGCTTAGTAGGTAATCTACAACTTGAACTGTCTGGCGAACACTAAGAAAGGCACAAGAGAAATGATTAAATACGACTTTATGGTGTCAGGCGATGCAGAAGATTGGACTGAAGAAGAAAAACAGTTAGTCATCAAACGGCATGAGCAACGAGAAAAAGAACTTAGAAAAAACTGGGAAGGAAAGGAAATGGAAATTGTAGGTAATTTCTTTGCCATTAAAACAGAAAAGGCACAAGAATGAATGCGTATGAATTGGCAGATGATTTAGAAGGATGGGCTGATAGCCCGTTGTCTGCTCAGAAAAAAAAAATGTATTTGCAGAACATGCAAAAATGCTACGTAATCAAGCAAATGAAATTAAAAATTTACAAGAACAGTTTGATAAAGCAATTAATTTTTTGGCAAAAGCCAACAATATGACACGGAAAAAGTGATGGAATCTTTAGACGATATTATTTTAGCTTTACGGGTGGCAGGATGGGACGCTCCACAGTATGAAGTCTTACCTGACGGAAGCTATCATTTTTTTCATAATCCACAACAGTCATTAGTAGAGCCATCAGCTATGGACATCTGCGGTATCTATATTAATAAGATGATACGCAGTGGCTTACAGAAATAAAAAACTCCTTGAAATACTTAGACAATCTCCATGCCAAGCGTGTGGTAGAGAAGACGGCACAGTTGTGGCTGCACATTCCAATCAGCTTCGAGACGGTAAAGGCAGAGGAATTAAAGCAGATGATTTCAGAACGGCAAGCCTTTGTTTTACCTGCCATCAAAAATTGGACCAAGGAACTAGGTTATCGAAAGCCGAAAGGGTGGAAATGTTCGAAGAAGCCCACCGTGCTACAATTGGATGGTTGTTTAACAATAACCATTTGGAAGTAAAGTAGGGGGACGTCCGAAGGACTGGATTGCAGAGGAGTACAATCGCTATCCCCCTGTAGATATTCTACAACTCTAACGGGTCAAATCCAAGCTCGTCAGAGATAACTTTAGTACGACGCCTAAATTCAGCATCGTGATGGCTCCATTTATTAGTCTTCCAACGACTCATATGGACGCATTCATGGCATAACACTCTGATTACAGTAGATAAATGCCCGCATTTCTTTTGGGAAATGGTAATAACGTGTTCAAACTGCTCCCCATCGTCATATAAATAGGTACCCATAGTCTCTGGGTCATCATCCACCAAAAACTTAATCTGCTCTGGCAATGGCATAGCCCACCTATCAAAAGGCTTCATGCAGTAAATGGCGCTATATAAGTTACGCAGAATGGATGGAGTTAATTTCATACTTTAGTTAAACAACCTCTAAATTCAATATGCTCATCATCAAATACCTGAATTAGCTCAGGCATTAATAACTTACCCTTTTCCCAAGATAATAGCGCAAATCCTGAACGCCAGTCTTTTGGTCCATCTTCTGTGTAATGCAGGAACTGTTCTGCATAAGGGTCTGCTAGAGTGCCTGTTTGGACGCCATAGCGTGTTCCATTATAGTCGGTAAGGGGTTGCACTGCCAAATTGTGTGTATGCCCTGTAACCATGTTTACGCCCGCATTAAGGGCATTGGCACGACCCGCCCCAAAACCACCTTTCCAGCGGTGTTTAATGCAGGTGTCTTCATTCACCCAAAATGACCAGCATGGCTGCCATAGTGGAAAATGGTCTTTAAGGGTAAACCCTGATACTCCCTCATACTGGGGTGCTTGAGCCGCTAGGAACGTCTCGAAGCGACAATTACCGGTAAAGTAGGCTGTACCATTACGGCGAACCATAAAGTTCGTGTAGGGCACTTTTAAGCACCATACGGTGCCTTCATAATGCTCTTTAAAGACTTCTTTCTTTTCAATTCTAAGTTTGGGTTCTTTTGCCAAGCAAAGCCGCAATGAACCTCGATTATCAATGGCTAATCTAGCTCTCCAACCATGACATAGCGCCAAAGCTTGAACATGGGAAAGAATTTGTTTTTCTCCATATAAAACGCAACATTTTTTATTTTCTACATTACCATCCCAACAACCGTCTCCAGCAATTAACGCTTCCAAAAGAATGTTAAATTGACGTGTATTTAATTGAAAAGCCCACTCTGGCAATTCTTTTTTTCTAGGAATAAATTGTTTAATTGTTTTGCTTGCGTTTGTCTTAAAACGATACTGAGATTGCGGCAATACTGGGTTCTTTAACTCTTTTCCGCAAATAGATTGAATATCACGATTTCTGGTGTACAAGGAGTAGTCCAAAGATAATGAATCTAAAATGCGTTCTATTTCTTTTTTCCCAGAAATCTTGCTTTGATAAATTGATATTCCATTTTTTTCATAGCAACCATCCGTTAATAACCATCCACATAAACGAATCATATCGTCATCAATAGGATATTCCTCTTCTTCTACATTTGCAGCCATTGGAATATTGAATGAGCTTGGAAGATTGTTTGCTCTCCGATATTCTCTAATTTTATGAATTCCAGTACGCCAGTTTTGCCTATCTAATAAAACTCGATGATTTGGCGTTACCGCCATGCTCATTCTAGTCTTTTCAATGCGAATTAAGTCTCCAATGTAGGGATAGGTAACAATTTCATTAATTTTTGTCCATATGGCTTTTTTACCATCTATAGACAAAATTTCATCGGTCAGCTCAATTTCATCATATTTTAGCCAACCACGTTTAGTCAGGCATTCAGTCTCCGAGTCTAAACAATCGTGATTTCCGATGGGCCAAACAAGTTGCGCCCCTTTAGCAGCTTTTTCAATGTTTGCCATAAACTCTTGGCAGGCTTCTAGCTCTTCTTTGACTGTGGGGCTATGAGTCCAGCCAATCCTAGGATGTCTGCTATTTTGACTGCCATCAAAAATATCGCCGTTAGCTACGACGACCTTAGGCTTAAACTCTTTGATGATTAAAAGGAGAGCTTTATAAGCGGTGGTATAGTCATCAGGCCAAAAATGGGCATCTGAGAACACTACAACCCTACCCTTCTCCATGTTAATGCCACGCCGAGCATTACCAATAACTTGCTCTAATTTTTTAACGGGCGATGGAGGTGGAGCTTTTGGACTAGATGGTAGTTTAATCCCTAGCCTTGTTTCAATAGAGCGCCGTCTATTATAGACAGCACGAACATCATATTTATGAAATTCTGCGAACTTTTGCGGACTTCCAATTTTTTTCCAAGACTCTATAAACTGGTCATCTGACAAAATATATTTTGGCACATCGTTCTCCTCTGTTTACACAGATAATACATTGATTTATAAGACAATAGTGTGAACTTAGGGAAAACCACTACTCCTGCAATGCTTTTACTTGGTTATTAAATTGACGCATGATTTGCTGTTTTTGCTCATCAATGGCGGTAATCTTTTCTTTAGGTAATCCACGAGCTTGAAAATCTTTTTTACGTTTGTTTAATTGTGATATTTGGTTTTCTACGTTATTAGCCCGTTGCCATAGTTTAGCTTCAGGGTTATCCCTTAGATATCCAAGTACATCACCCTTAGATTTTTGGCGTCCTTTAATTTCATTTTCATGTTCAGATAAACGGGTAACGTTTTCATAGAATCGTTGTGAATCTGCTGCTTTAGACTCTATATCGCCATAGAAACGACCGGCTAATGGTACACGATAGGCGGGCAACTCTTCGCCTGTTACAACTGATTTAATAGCCTCTTCTGTCTTCATTACTTCACGTCCAGCACCACCGGTAAACTGTCCTGCCAAGTAGTCTAAGGCATCGCCTGTAGGACTAATAGCGCCCTTTTTAAATTCTGTACCACCAGAAGCGTAGTTTAAGAACTCAGATAATAATTTACTGATTTCACTAGCGCCTTCACGGGAGCGTAGATATCCGGGGGTAGGATTGGTTGCTCTATCTGCTTTATAAATTGGGCGTCCGAATGCATCTTTATTGGCTTCCAATGCAACTAACGGGTCTAATAGAGTAGGCGTTAAAGTCTGCACACCAAGATTAGAGCCGCCTAATGGGTTAAAGGAGTCTAATGTTGTACCCATCATATTAGTAACGTGCTTGCCCGGATTCTTAAATCCACTGATAGCCCACTCTGTAGTCTCACGACCAATGTTCGGGAACAGATGTAAGCCCAATGGCATAGGGATAAGCGCATACTTGTGGTCAGGCAAAGGAATTACAAGGTTCTTTTCTTTAATAAACTCTGGTGGTTCATCTTCGTCAAATCCTGCGGCGGCTAAAGCAATCGCTTGCATGGAGCCTATGAGTATTCCACCGCCAACAATCTTGCGTCCCATTGGACCTTTAAGGGTTTGTACTAATCTTGCAGAACCTTGCATGGATGCATTAAAGAACGCATATAAAGCGTTAATATTAGAACCTAAGGCACCTTTACGGTCAAAGTTCACAGTTAAATTCTTTGCTATGCTGGCAGCCTGTTCCTTAGATATGCCCTTATTTACCGCAACTTTATAGGCGGATAAACGTACTGAGTTTTCAATGGTGTCGTTAAAGTCAGATAATAGGTCAGCAACACCCATAAATGCTTTACGGAACGGATGATTACCAAGCTTTTCTAACTCATGTTCAACAATTTGTTTCTCTTCTGCTTTACGGATTAAAGAGTCACGGTATAAAGTTTGTCCACCTTCTGCTCTAAACTCATGCCATAGACGAGCTTCTGGCGTATCAGGTAACTCTTTACCGGCACGTTCTGCCCTTAATGTTGCATAGATAGCCCGCATTGCAGGATAAATTCCAGACGTTACTGCTTTTTGCTCGCCCGCTATCTTAGTGGTAGACAAGTTAAACATGGCGCTTTGTACGTCACGAATCAAGTTAATACCACCAAACACTGGGTTATATTGCGTATTAACGGCGGCAAACCAACGTGTCAGTTTACCAACCGTTCCTAGAGCTTCTCCTAACTGATTAGGGTCTAGATTCTTCATCGCCTCAACCATCCGTTTAGCACGTGGGTCATTCTGATTAAAGAAGATGTAGCGGTCTTTACCGTTAATCCTTACTGGGAATACGTTATCTTTATAGCGCTCTAATGGATTGACTTTGTATCGTACAGTCTGTAATCCAGTCTGTGGGTCCATGTAGATTTCAGGCTTTTTCTTTTCTTCCATCATGCCAACAATATCAGTGCCGTCTAAGCCCATTGCCTCAAGTTCGGACGCTAATAGCTCTGGACTCTTAATAGCATCTGGGTTGACTGGCAACCAGAATTTTGGATTAGGATTCTTAATTGCTGCGCCGTATAAGGATTTACCAACACGGATTTTCTCTGCTTTAATGAGCGCACGTTCACGTTGGGCAATGATGTTACCCATAATATCTTGGACTTCTTTAGTAGAACCAGTAGCACGTTTAGAGACAGGACCTTGGCTACCAAATCCAGAACCAGTGCCTTGACTTGGATGGGACGCAAAATCGTCATCTACACGGAATAACGGAGCATAGTTCTTATAAGTATTGTTCCATGCGTTGATAGTGTCTTGAGTCTCAGCACCAGACTTGACTAATACATTTTGAGTATCCTTAACCATAGCGTCAAAACGTTTAGCAATTTCTTTTAAGTTTTTTTCTTTAGATGGGTCAAGCTCTTTAAAGTATTTTTCTATATCTGCATAGCTCTTACCGGAACCTTTGTCGGTCATCGCATTAGGATTAGGGCTACCATCCTTTAAAAACTCAGGGCGGATTTTAGCAATTTGATTATTACGCTCTTCTGCATGGCGGAAATGTAAATATGCATTCATCTCTTCAGGAGAGACGTTTAGTTTTTTCATTTCTTTTACAGTTGGCAATAAATCCTTTAACAGAAAATCGCGCAAAGCAGAAGAGGTGCGTCCATGGTATAGCTCTTCTTGAAGATAGACGTTCCATCTATCATCCAATAGTCCAGCAGTCTTTGTAATCTCTTCAATGACACGTTTAGTATCAATGTGTTTGTCTTGAAGTTTATAAAGTAAGTCATCAATCTTAGAGACTTCTGGGCTAGTCCATACAGGAGAAACTATTTGACCGTTGACGTTGCGGTGTTTATCTTCCTTGGTAGGAGCTTCTACTTTTTCTTGGGCAAAACGAATGTCTGCTTCTTCAGGATTAAATGCTCCAGTATTACCAATAGCAGATTTAAGTTGATTTGATTGAAAAGCAATTATTTCGTTATAAGGATTTTTGTTTATATCAGTTGTTGAGTAAATAATTCCATCGTAGCCTTCGCTTTTAACTGCGTCTGCCCATTCTTTAGGCATAGACTCAGGAAATTCTTTGCTTCCATTGGCAAAAGATTGTCTTGCCCAGTTAAGCATATTATCATCATCTAAAACAAGAGGATTTTCAATCTTTGCATAAAGAGGCATTACGTTTGTGCCTTCTCTAAACTCTTGAGTTTTTGAACTAATGTTATGAGCTGCTGGCTGAATATCTGCTTTATCGCTCATCCAAATTGCAGGTCCACTTATTTTTACATCATAGCCACCGGGCTTCAATACAGATATGTTTTTAGCAGTAGCGTGATATAAAACCATTGGACTGCCATCCTCATTGACAACCTTGCTGTTACCGAACCAACGTTTAAATTCTGGTGTATCTGTTTGTCTTGGTTTGCCAAATAAACTGTCAGCAAACAACGCCATCTGACCTTTGTTGTTTCTATCTGCAATCTCATCAAATTGATTTTGGCGAGCAATGTTATCCAAAAAGTTTTTCATGGATTCATTTGGTAAATACTTTTGTCCTTTTACGGT
>Ga0208253_1000566_pt1 | contig 14694 bp, 23 predicted proteins | sample CryBogCBE10Oct08_FD_184573 | JGI IMG/M metagenome (GOLD analysis project Ga0208253, IMG submission 184573) | Freshwater microbial communities from Crystal Bog, Wisconsin, USA - CBE10Oct08 (SPAdes) | ecosystem: Environmental > Aquatic > Freshwater > Lake | place: Crystal Bog, Wisconsin, USA...
GTCTATCCTTGTAATCGCCTAAAAGTTGGTAGAGCTCAATGGCTTCCTTCAGGGTATATGTTTTATGCAAAGCGTCCGGCTTGATAACACCCCGAGTACTTTGAATCCTAGACTCAGCGGCTTTGAGCTGAGTCCTGTCCATACCAACGCTCGCTGCGACTTGAAACGCGGTGAACTCTGGCGCAGTCTTTCGTGGGTAAGGCTTGAGCATGATTGAGCGAATTTGCGCCAAAATATTTTCGGCGTTGTAAGCCATATCAGCAAGCTGGCCACACGTTACTTGAGACTTCAGTGGGCCTAATCCAGACGTCAATGCTGGATTCAATACGCTACTAATTGAGGTTTGGTTTGGCGTACTTGGCATTTTTGCCATATGGATCTCCCATCCGATAAGAGGACAGGTTTAATTCTAGATCAATGGAATAATGATTGCCAGTAATTATTGAGAGTTTTTTCTTATCACTTAGAAAAAACTTTTTTTCTGATGGCTTTTCACAAAGAATGGTATTTTACTCATAATTGTTAAGAATTCTAAATTCAGTTAACATTTTGTGAGTGACTCGATTGAACTAATTGTTATTAAATTCGTTTATTTTTCACTAAATAGCTACTTTTTTCAGTTCAGTACTTTACCTCATCGTTAGTAAAAAAGAATGGTACTTTACCTCATAGTTCGTTTAAAAGAATGGTACTTTACCTCATATTAAGTTTTGCTTTGTTATGTACTTTACCTCATGTTTGCTTAAAAAGAATGGTACTTTACCTCATATTATCAACCAAGAAAGGTACTTTACCTCAGTCAATCGTCCTGAAAGCCTTTATTCATGCGGGTTTTCAGTTCACTAAGTGTTTTGTTTGTTTTTTTACTACTAAAAACAACTACAGGACCATCTCCGAAACAAGAACACAAGCGTCATCCAGCCTGTTGTTGTCCTGGTTACTGCATGACTGATTTAAACTACAAAAAAGCGTGTCATGGAGAGAAAACCTAGCTAATGCCGATCTAAAATCCTTTCAAACACCAAACATAGCTGACCCATTGCCAACAAAATAATGACAAATCAGTCGACAGTGTAAAAAAAACGATTTATTATGCGTTACGTCCTGAAATTCCTCATTTCTCAAATGCAACGACTATTTTGTTTTGTTGAAAACTGATGCCCGCGACCGAGATAACCGTCCCTGCTAAACCAACTCTAACCGAATTAAAACGAAGCAATTCCACGATTGGACTTGTTATCGACGATCGCTATGAGTACACAGCCAACCATAGAAAACTATATGCAGCGATTCTATTGGTATCTCAGAATCAACCTACCGCCAGTAAGTTCAGAGCTTATTTACAAGATCTAATTTCAATCAGTGGGGTATCAGCGGGGAATATCTCAGAGGTTAAAAAGCTACTCAAAAAGATCCGCGACACGAGTGGTTGGTTTGAATGGACCAACGATGAGGACGAAGTCGAGCATCACCTGGTTGGCATGATCGATCGGTCAACCATTTACGATGGAAGACGAGGTAAACGAATTATTGTTGAATGGGAAATTGACCCCAAAATACGTCAACAAATCATTGACCCAGCAAACCTCTTCACAAGAATTTATCTTGAGAACATAACCAAACTGCGAAAAGGTCACTCCATCGCCCTTTACGAGATTGCGTGCCAGTATGAAAAGTTGAACAGAGATATGGACGGGTGGGGCTCGACCGGAAAGCGAAGTGTCGCTCAATGGGCCTCCGTCCTCATCGGTAATGAAAAGAAAGAATATGAATTCGCGCTGTTTAATCGGGACATCCTTAAACCGGCGCTGGCAGAAGTTAACAAAGAATCAAATCTTGATATCCAGCCGATCTTTATAAAAGAAGGGCGTCGAGTCCTTGCAATCGAGTTTAAGATTCGTAGTAAGGCAAAAGAGCAAGACTGCGTTGAAAGTGGCGCTGATGACAACTCCGTCGAGATTGACCCGAGGTTGTATCAACTATTAGGCTCGTTGCCAATTAGCAAACTTGTCATAAAAAAAATTTTGCATGATTACAAAGATCCAGATTACATAAAAAAACACGCAACACAGATGAAGGCCAAGCTGGATTCTGGTATCAAAATTAATAATCCTAATGGCTACATCGTGTCGGCTTTCCAAAACGACTATACCGATAAGCCAGCCCAACCAACTCAACAATTTACGATTCAAGTTGATGAGACGAAAAAAGCGATCACGGAATTGGAACAAGCTGACATCCAAGCCAAATCGCAAAAACAGATAGATGACGAAATCATCAAAGAGGTTTTAGAACTAGAGGCTGACCAAAGGGAATTGATCATTAACGAATGGTTGAATCAAGAGGCCAATGTAATGGTTAAAAATCTGTATCGCACAAAAGGCCTCAACCATGTGCTAACAGCCAAAAACTTCGTCGCCTGGCGGCGGTCAGTCAACTAAATCTGTGAGTTAAATAGTCTCACGCAAATCGACTAAATGGCCTTGAATCCCTTATTTTTGGGGGGTTGCGGCCTTAACAATTCGTTACATTTATTTAACAATTTGAAAGAATATTCGTCCTTCATTTCGATTATTCTTTGTTCAGTCTGCAACACAACGATGCGCGTCCCTCGGGGCCTTGTTCTCTTTTACGTTTCCATCTTTCACATACGCAAATAGTTGAGGCAACAATGAACACATCAATCATTGACAAAGTACAAAGCACTATCGGTACTAAACAAAAACTACCAGGCGTTGCAGTGCCGCGCAGGCAGGGAATCTTGATGACCTATCTAATCGGTGCGCAAGAAGTTATCGGCCATGACATTTCGGATCCTGCGGCTTTGGCCGCTGTGTTGTCCGATGATATTTCGGTCGATATCTCATTCACTGTGTTTCGCAATCGCGTGCAGGAATTAATGGCGGGCAAACTAACTTTCAATCAACTCTGTGATTTTTTGGATGAGTTTGCATATTGCCGTGGGGGGCACGTCCCAGCGAGTGAAGTTGGTGCTGCCAGTCTTATGCGTGAAGTGGCGCGAATGCTGGACGGCACTCAGCCGCAGAGTAAGTCAGCCATCGTTTCTTAATTTCGGCCAAACGCACATCTCCATCTCGTCAACTACAATTTTTCAAGGAGATAGTTATGTCTGTTGATTATGTCAAAATGGCAAACAAGTTAGTCGACGAAGATGCTGCATACCAAGCAGCTCTCGCATTCGACCAGCACAAGGCACTCGTATTAAGTAAGGTGTCCACACGAATCGATATGCAGGGCAGGGATGCGTCAGAGATCGAGTCGGCCGTTCTTCAAAAGATCCAGTCGGATCCTCTGGGTTTCATTATTATGCTCGAGTGCTGGAAGTACCAACAGATTGAAGAAGCTGCTGGTAAGGTTAGACTTCCTGTAACTGAGGTTAAGCAATCTGCTCCGTCTGTTCAAGTTCCGCCTCAGGCAGAGTTTGAGTTAGATGGCCCCGCTTGCACGATGAGGCCTGGTGATCCGGGCTTTGAAGAATGTGAGGCTTGCCAGTAAAAGTCAATTTGTGTATTCAAACCACCTAGTTTCTAGGTGGTTTTTTTTACGTCTAAATTTAAGCATGACCGGCCACTTCGCAAATTAACAAACCAATTTTTTGCAGAATATCATCCTTATTCTCGTTAAAAGTTGACATGTAATCCAAAGCCTTCAGTTCAATCTCCTCCGTGACCTCACCACTAAGAGCGGGCGCCCAGGCAAGCGTGTCGGGGTCTTGAATCACAATAAACCTATTCTGATTCTCGACCCAGTCAGAGGTAATGAAAACAATAAGCGCTGGCAGTTCGTCTGTACGAAGCTGAACTTTTTCGAAAGAAAAGGTTCTTCCGGATTTGGTGGTGTACGTAATCATTGCGCGTTCTCTTTGGCTCTAGCAAGAAAGCCAGTAAGTGATTTAGGCTTAACTTCGGGTTGTTGAGGCATTGGTAACGGAGTAACAACAGGTAAAGATTCAACTATGGCAGGCAAAACATTCATCTCGGGTACAGGGGAGGGTGGCGTTATAGGTCGATACGTTGCCTCAGGATCTAATGAAACGTCAAAGCCTGCAGGCTGATGAACCTCAGCCATTGTTGCTACGTGTGATCCCCTTTGTGTCTTTCCACTGGACAGAGCTTTTGCATGTTCACCCAGTGCTGCAAGGATCACCGCATTCAAGTCTATGGCTAGGGGAGTACTCGTCATTAGCCTGTATAACTCCGGATGCTGTCTAGCACTTATTTTGATGTATGGTCGAAAAACAATCGAGTCGTTATTTTGTGGCTTTGGTTTTGGCCCAGGTTTTAGTCTTGGTTTATTCACGATGGATCTCTAACATGAGGTGGCAAACTTACATACTTGCCATCATTAATCCGAACCTGCTCAATCCATTTGCAACCGAGAATCTTGGGTTATCCAGAATCGTTGCATTTGGATACTGTGCCTGGATGGCAGACCCGACGCCCGAAATCGATGCCCCGCCACCAGCAATAACGATCCCATCCATTCTTTGAGCACTATCTTTAAACAGGTTGTTGGTGCGCTCTTTTATTACAGTTGCAAATTCATTCACAGCTGGCGTAACGATAGCCGAGACGTCAACTTCATTTCCATAGATCTTGATTTTTTGAGTAGAGACAGCTTTGGAGATTGTTTCCAGATCGTGGAGATACCCAGCTTGCTTAAGCCCCTCTTTAACTCGCTGATAAATGCTAATCACCCCTTCGGATGACGTGCTTGCTTCGTCAATCTCTTGTCCACGATCCTGAAAACTAAAATCGGTGGTGTAGTGACCAATCTCAACTGAGCCCCACGAGTCATCCTCGCAAAGTTTGCCAGTCGGTACGCCATATTCATCAATCGCAATCGTAAACAACGGAGCAAGCGATTGCGACTGGATGTAGACATTCAGTCGTTGATAATGAGCAAGAAGTGGAGTAATCAGCTTAGTTGCTCGAGCGCGAAGAGCATCTTTCTGGCTAAAGAACAAAGCCGTCGGCAGTCCCATTACCAGGTTAATGACGCCCGGCGATTCGTAATCACTTCGACCGTTCGCGAGTCGCTGCGCCATTTTCCACGCCCCGACTAGCAGAGCGTCATGCTCAATTGAATTAATCCAATCCTTAGACTGACCTGAAAAATCTTCCGCGCGGCTTTGAAGTACTGCGGTACGGCCAACGAAAAAACGGCGTCCGTTCACGACAACGGTATCGGACTCAGCTGCTTTTGCTGTTTCAGGGTTGCTTAACTGCTTCCAGTCCCTAACAACTGTTTCCATTTGATCGATAAGTGATGCTCCGCCAAATTGTGAGCAAAGAACCGAAACCTTGACGCTAGAGTGGCCAACGTCAATACCAATAGAAGTAGTATTTTTCATAAGTACCTCGAAAATGTTGTTATAAGGTGTTGCAAACATAATAATAGCAATATTAAGAGATCAGGTCAATTAATTATTAGGCAATTATTAGGCAATTATTAGGCAATCTATTAGGCAATCTATTAGGCAAGCAATTAGAGACTCATTAACCATTGATTTAATTGGATTTTATGCCCTAATTATTAGGCAAATTATTAGGCAATCTATTAGGCAATCTATTAGGCAATCTATTAGGCAATCTATTAGGCAATCTATTAGGCAGACAATTAGGCAAGCGCGAATCCCATCGCTTTAGCAGCAAAATAGCCGCCATTTCGTGACTTTCGGTCGCTTTTTTGGTGATCAAAAATTGCTCACATGCTTTAGACGCACGGTAGCGTAAAAAACCACCTAGTATCTTAGGGCGCGTCGGTCGGTAAACTGCCCGCATTTCATGATGATTTTTAACGGTTTTTTCGCATTTTCTAGGTGAACTGGATGCCATCGCCGCTCGCCTTCGCTTGCGACGCTTGAAACCGCCTGCGCTTTTCAGCTTTGGCGTGAGTTGGAACCAATGCCGCCTTGGCGTCCCGCAGAGATCTCGTGCCCCTCCGTAGGGGCCCGATCTCAGTCTGCGTGAGCAAGGCTTGGTCGTCTCGCTCGCGCGCCGAAGCCTCGTCACCATCCGTCTGCGCCGGATGCCTCCTCTGCTTCTCGCGCTTGCTCGACTTTGTGAGGAACTGTGGTGATGTTGTTCTGGGTGGTGTTGTGATTCGTTGTTGTGTGGTTTGAGCCATTGTCCGTCGAGCGGTGCACGATGGGGCTAATAGGTAGCCCCTCTGTGCTTGTCGCCGTCTGCATCGTGATCAAGTATTGTTTAGTTGTCATGGAGTCCATTGTCGTTCGGGCGGCACCCCGCGTCTTAGCTAACCAGGTTCCGTGCCCAGACGAAGTCTTAGCCCTGCACCAGGTTCGCTGCCTGGCGAGGTTGGCCGAACTTTGGGGTGGGGAGGAAGTGCGGGAAGAGATGGAGTACGAAGTACAGGACATCGGAGATGGCGACATTGAGATCGGGTAGAGCCCAATCCATGGTTTGCGCAGATTCCTGCACAGGAACAAGTTACGCGCCCCGGCGACTTGCGATAGGGCCGCCTAGGCTGCGCCGGGCGGCTCTATCTGTCACAAGTCTTGTTGCGCTCACGCTGTTGATCGTGGTGTTCAACGGTGAGCCGGGTTTGCCGATGCGTCGCGCTGATCAAATATGTCCTGTCGCTTCCTCGAACGAGTCTCGTCGCTTATGGACATATCAGCTCACGCGCTTGATCGCCAGTTGGGTGTTGATTAGGATGGTGATGTTCGATGAACTGCCGACGATCCGTCGCGCTTGATCAAATATATCCGATACCGGACATATCCGTTCAGGCGCTTGATCGTCCTGAACCGCTCAGTGACGAAGGCATATCGGGCGGATTGATGAGGATGAGAATTGTTCTGATTTGGCGCCCGATGAGATCAGGTTGTGGACTTCGGGGCGCGATCGCCCAGTCTGTCTAATCGCTGATGAGCCAAAAAAACCTGAATGCATTCTCAGCCCGTGCTTTGCCATTTTCTTTTGTACCCGGTCCCTTGTTGTTAAAAGGGGGAGGTACCCCCTTTAGTTTCCCGATGTCGATCGGTGTCGAGAGAAGTCATGGACGTGACGGTTGACGGGTTTGATGTCGTGGTTTGTTTACGTAGAGCATTTGTCGACCAAGGCGGCTCGATCCACCAGGTGTCATGGATCCCTTCGTTGCACTTCATGATCCAGGGCACCTGGTTCTGGCTCGCTTGCTTGGATCTCTTGTTGCAAGTCGGTATGCCAAAGCGGAGTAGGGTGCGGTCTCTCAGTGACTCCCGTTGCCCGGCGCGCTTGGCTAATCGGCTCGCCGCCGATTTTCTGTGCGCCGTGCGGTGGTCGGGGCAAGGGTGCCCAGATGTTACTTGCCGTTGATCAATTTAATGTTGCGGTTCGTTATCGCAGAGCTTTGGTCGACCAAGGCGGCTCGATCCACCAGGGGCCTGTAGCTGTACGCTGCGCTCCCAGCTCCTGGTCCCTGGTTTTGGCTCGATTGCTTGGATCTCTTGTTGCAAGTCGGTATGTTAAAGCGGAGTAGGGTGTGGTCTCTCAGTGACTCCCTTCATCAGGCAAGCTCGGCAATCGGATAGCCAGCAAGCAGGCTACCGATCTTTTGTGTGCCTGCCTTTGGTCGGGGCAAGGGTGCCCAGATGGGTGTAGTTGAAATTTCGTCCTCATGCTTGGTTGACTTTGTCGACCACGCGGCGTGCTCTTGTGTCGCACTTGGCGGTCTTGACGCTGCGATCCATCAGGTATTAGCCATTTTTTCTTGTCCCCGAGACCTTGGTTTTGATCAGGGAAGTGCCCGATAGCACTGCGGGGAAGAGCGGGTCATGGTTTCGTCGATGCTGCGCCCATTGCTAATTTCTTCAATCGTCTTCCTTGAATCCTTCGCCTTTAGCCAAGACTAAAGACTCTGGCTCTGCGTCATCCTCAAGAATAAATTAACAAAGGACTGGATCGTCTACGATCCTCGTTGACTTTGTCGACCGCGCGGCGCGCTGGCATCGATAACGAAACTCGGGATGGCTTCGCAATCCTTTCGATTCGTTATTGCTGTGGTCCAGCACTGGGCTGTCTTGGCACCGTGATCCATCGCGCGTCAAAGCCAATCGCTGTTGCTGCCATTTTTTTTGTATCCGGGCGTTTGCAGTGGTTCGGGGGCTGCCCTAGGGTGAGCAGGCTAAGCTTCGTGCGTACAGGCATCGCTTGCACCACTCCCCCCCGAGGCTGCTCGATCTACCCAGGTACCCATCCTTACAGGATCGGCACCTGGTTCTCTGATCGCTTGCTCGGTGTCAAAGCCGTGATGCACTGCGCGCCGCTTGTCCCACGGCGCCCGAGTCGGCGCGGTGGGTATGTCCCTAAACGGAACATCCTGTCCCCCGCTTGCTCGATGCTGGTCTCTCAGTGACTCCCTTCGGTCGGGGCGAGGGTGCCCGGATAATTATTAAAAGTTTTACATCTCCCAATGGTCTTGGTTCCAAAACCAAATTATTCAGGAGAGTATATGTTTAACAAAAATCAAAAAGATGCGGTAGCAACGGTTTGCGATAATGTTGCTACTGCGGCGATCATTGCTATGGGTGTTGATTTGTCGACAGGTACCGAGTTATCATATTTTCATGTGATTGGGCTTTTCGCAATCAGCGCGCTGCTGATCATTCTTTCATTATTTTTGCGAGGAGAGTAAAACTATGGATAAGTTCACTATTTACTTATTGGTTCTAGGCGCTTGTTTTAGCGCACTAACCTTCGTCATGTTGAAGTACAGCAAAAAGAGCGATGATCAGAATTAAGGAGGCATTGACCATGGATCAAAGCTTCATTTTCATTAATGACGATCAGAAAAAAATAATTGTTCTGATCTTTAGTTGAAACACAAACCCCGTCTTCGCGACGGGGTTTTCTTTTGTGTGTCAGCAGGCGGCAAGCTCTCTCACCGTCGCCTCTCAGGTCGTCCGCTATAGCAGCTTCCGAATCTTCGAGGCGACCGTTCGTGGACGAGCTTTGACTGCTTTTGTCTTTTTGTAACTGCGGTCTTGAGTCAAACCAACCAAGGCGGCTCGATCCACCAGGGGCCAGTAGCTGTTCACTACGCTCCAGCTCCTGGTCCCTGGTTCTGGATCGCTGGCTTGGCTCTCTTGTTGCAAGTCAGTATTTCAAAGCAGAGTAGGGTAACGTCTCTCAGTTACCCCTATGGGTCAAGGCGGGGTGCTCGGACATATTTTTAATCCATTACATCTCTGAATGGTCTTTCGCAATGGGCGAAATTATTTTCAGGAGATGAACGTGAAGACGTTTCAATTTGATGTGAATTCCCTTTTGGGATGTATCAGAACCGCTGGTGCCTTATTGATTGGAAATAGTATCTTGATTTATACTGGAATCATTGGTAAAGACATGATTGAACCGGAGTGGGCTGCAGGCAAACTCGTTTTAATTGGGGCGGCTATCGCAATCTTCTCTTCGTTTGTGGAGGTGAAAAAATGAGTCAAGACAACCTGATTTTGTTCCCTGGCATCGTGCTCCTAGCTATGGTTGCAGGCATTCATATTGTGAATTATTTAAGTTACCTCAAAAACAAGTCAAGGAAATGAAGGCCAGCTAGGCTTAGGAAAAATCGTAAGATTTTCTTGATTTATACAAAGCCCCTGTTAGTCAGGGGCTTTTGTTTTTTGGACAACAATCGCTCATTTGTCATATCGCCTGAAGCAACACGTTGACTGAACCAGCCAGTCAGTATTCGCACCAAGCGGCGTTCTCGTGCTCGGTACGTGAGCGCCATAGGCTCTCACCGCATCTCTTCGCTAGAGACCTTGTTGGCGCTCGTGTGTAAAGGATGCCCTCTGCATGCGCTCATATTGATTCGTCAGGGTCGCCGAGGTGGCGGCCTTATCGGCTCGGGGCTGACGCGGGCATGCCTCAGCCTCTCTTCACCTCAGTCCTTACTCGGACTCGGGCCGAATCATATCGCATCAATTTATTCAAAACATACATCTCCCTCACCGTCCGAGCGCATGTTGCGCTCACCTTTAGGAGATGATCTTGAAAACTGCAATGAATCCACTACTTCAGTCTGAACTCGATAAGTTCGAGCAATACATCGTTAATCGTGAAGCTAGAAAAGCACAAGCGAAGATTGCTGCGCTGGGAAAAGCCCTTGTTAAAGAAAGAAACAAGTTTCTGATCTCAACCGGCGTGACCTTTGTGACAAGCCTTACCTTCATTCTTGTGATTGCTGTCATGCTCAAATGAAGATCGGTTCTTGGAATTTTTGACTGCTGAGCGGTATCATTGTTCTATTGTTTGCCGCTTCGACATTGTTAAGGAGTGAATAAATCATGGATCAAGCTAGTTTTTTCTTGATTGGTTTTGGTGTGTTCATCATCGGATTCACTTGGTTTGTCATGACTCACAGTGAGCAGAAACATAAGCCTGAAAATGATCAGAAAAATTAATTTTTCTGAATTGAAATCTAAACCCTTACCCCGTCTTCGTGACGGGGTTTCTCTTTGCGCGTCATGTTAGACAGTGCTCAGTGATTGAACCCCCGACGCGGCGTCTTACACTCACCTGGTCTTTTGTATCGCTCCCTACGTTCGCTTATACATCGCCCAGGTGGGTGACCGACTTGGTCGGGTCTGTCGGCATTTCTGATTGGGGATTGCCCCATATCGCTCTCATAGAACCCATCGTTAGGAACAATTTCGCTCGAGGCGGCGCCAAGCGTTCAGCGCGCCCGAACGAGTCAGGCGCGCTTATCCCTAGCTTGGCTGACCCGTGCTTGTCTCTCAGTGACTCCCGCCATCAGGCACGTTTGGTGATCGGATAGCCTGTACGCGGATAGCCCGCTGCCAGGCTACCGATCTTCTGTGTGCCTGCCTCTGGTCGGGGCAAGGATGCCCAGATCTCGATTGTCATGATCGAACACATGAATCAGGGCGCTTCAGGCGACCCGCTCGATTAGGCCGAGCGGGTGCTTACGCTTGCTCAATATCACGGACTGCCGCTGCAGCGTTGCGGGCAACACCCGCGTCCAATCGCATCCCGCGCTTGTCACGGCTCTTGCTGTGTCCGCAACTCGAGCGTCACGTCAGTCATTAAATACAAAGTCTTACATCTCCTCAAAGTCTGAAAAACAAACCAACTTTCAAGGAGATTCAATGAAAAAAAAGACAATTTCTGTTAACCAAAAACATCGGGAAGGATTCGCTGTGATCAGCGACAACCTTATTACCGCAGGAACATTAACGCTCGTGGCGAGCTTTTTTGATCAGGTACCGCTTGAACCTTTACTTCAAGGTGCACTTGGATTTATCATTGTGGTATTGGCTATCTGTTCTTTTATTTTGAGAATGGACTAAGGAAAACATCATGAACAAAGCATTCATTGCATTAATGTGTCTTGGCGCGATTTTCGTCGCGCTGACCTATTTTGCAACGAAGTACCGATCTGAAGACAAAATCAAGCATCGTTAGGATGCGCAGATCGTCTTGGCTGCCATTTCAGCCTAAGCTCAAGCCTTAACCTCAACCCCAGCTCTCACGCTGGGGTTTTGCTTTTTAAGCAATCCGTACATCTCTCGTTCCATCAGGCAATGTCGCCTCACTGGAGCATCAATTGAACGAAAAAATTAACGTACCGCTTTTGCCGCCTCGTAATCACCTGGTTGTACCCGCTTTGCGACGACGAGCCGGTTCTCATGCAAAGCCATACAAGGCGATTCGTCGGCTTCAAAAGCAAAACCGCCACCAGGACGAATAACCGTCCCATATATTCACCATCAAAGGAACACCCATGAACAAGGAACTAGTGAAAAAAGAACTTCAAGCGATGCAAGACGTCGGGATGCGAGTGCCCGATAAGGCCTTCGCTCTTCTCGATACGCTCGATCTCGATGAATATTCGGATATGAACATATCCGACTGTGCTGATCTCATCGTTCAAATTGCTGATTTAACCTAACGTGATTATTCTTTCCTGCAATACATCTCTTCGTGTCTTGGGTTTTCCCAACTAACTTAATGAGATGATCATGCTTAGAAAATACAATAAAGAGCAGCGGGAAGGTTACGCAAGGATTTTCGATGCCTTTACCATTTTAGGAGGCGTAACAGTTGCCGCTAATGTCTTTAAAAAAATGGAGCTCAATTATTGGCAACTAATAGGGTTGGGCGTTATGATGATTGTGTTTTTAGTGATATCCACAAAATTGAGGAGGTATTGATCATGGATCAAGGCTTCGTTTTCATGATAGCGGTTTCTGTTTTGGCCAGTATTTTCTGTTGGTATGTGCTTAAAAACAGCGACAACAACAATAATGACGATCAGAAAAAATAATTGTTCTGATCTTTAGTGTAAACACAAACCCCGTCTTCTCGACGGGGTTTTCTTTTCTATTTATCAAATTGTGCGCAAAACCTCGCCGTTCAGGGCGAGGATGAATAGCACGGACAGCGTAGCTGTCCTAGATGTTGCTATCTTGTGAATACACAGACTGCTGTATATAATCACAGCATGAAGCGATTGCAAGCGTACAAATTTGAGCTGATGCCTCATGGTCAACAGCAGCGCAATATGCGGCGCTTTGCAGGCGCTTGCCGCTTCGTCTTCAACAAAGCATTGGCGTGGCAAAAAGAGCAGTACGCCTCTGATCAAACCATCAGATTCAGCTACACCGTCTTGGCAAACTTGCTACCGTCGTGGAAGCAAGACCCGAATCTTGCCTGGCTGAAAGAGACCCCAAGTCAAGCCTTGCAGCAAACGCTTAAAGATCTAGAGCGTGCCTATAAAAACTTTTTCTCTAAGCGTGCAGATTTTCCTCGCTTTAAGAAGAAGGGTCAATCAGACAGCTATCGCTATCCGCAAGGGTGCAAGCTCGATCAAAGCAATCGCCGTATCTTTCTCCCCAAGCTGGGCTGGATGCGCTATCGCAAGAGTCGCGACGTTTTGGGTGAGGTCAAAAATGTGACCGTCAGCCAATCCTGCGGCAAGTGGTTTGTATCTGTTCAAACTGAGAGAGAAGTCGAACAACCTTTGCCTCAAGCGACAACCGCGATCGGTATCGATGTCGGTGTTGTTCGATTCGCGACGATGAGCGACGGTACTCACATCGAGCCGCTTAACAGCTTTAAGAAGCACCAGCAACGCCTCACCCGCTATCAGCGTCGCATGAGCCGCAAAGTCAAATTCAGCAACAATTGGAAGAAAGCAAAAACCAAAATCCAGAAGATCCATAGCGACATCGCCTGCGCACGCCGCGACTTCCTGCATAAAGCCACAACAACGATCAGCCAAAACCACGCGCTCGTCTGTATTGAGGATTTGCAGGTACGGAACATGTCCAAGTCTTCCAAGGGCTCAAGCGATCAGCCGGGCAAGATGGTCAAACAGAAGTCAGGCCTAAACCGCGCGATCCTCGATCAGGGATGGGGCGAGTTCAGGCGGCAACTTGAGTACAAGGTAGGCTGGCAAGGCGCAATCTTGCTCGCTTTGCCTGCGCACCACACAAGCCAAACGTGTCCGGCCTGCGGCCACGTATCAAAAGATAATCGGCTCACACAAGCGAGATTCGAGTGTGTCGATTGTGGTTACGAAAATCACGCTGATGTGGTTGGTGCGATCAATGTTTTAGCGCGAGGACATCGCGTCTTAGCCTGTGGAGAGTTGGCGCAGTCAGGCCGCTCTGTGAAGCAGGAACCCACCGAAGCGACTCGCAAATCATCGCGTAGCGCCGTAGGAATCCCCGTCCTTTAGGCCGGGGAGGATGTCAATAAAAAACGGTTGTCCCGTTTTTCACCTGAGTCATTCTTTTCATTCTCGATTGTCCTTTTCGTGTTTGAATTTGCCTGCCATCAGCAGATAGCGTTCATCGTCGTCACGTTTGTGTCCACCACTTAACATAACCAACAAATTATGCGAGCGTCGGGAAGTACACCCTCCGTCGCATAACTGGTCGTTATGTCTCGCGCCCTACCGGGTAAGTGTGCCCTTAAGCGCCTCGCGACTCGACCCCTGCATGCTCGGGGTCAGTCCCGGCCTAATGCGGTAAAACCGCATAGCTCTGCGCTCTCGCTTGAGCGAGGCCTGCAAGGCTTGAAAAAAAACCCTGAGCCGTTTTACATTGTCGCTCAACCGTACATCTCCTGAACGGTCTTTCGCATCGGGCGAAGATATTTTTTAGGAGGCTAAACTTGAAAAATTTTGTATTTGATATTAACCTGTTGAGCACAGGAGTACGAACCAGCGCATCCCTGCTAATGGGCAACAGCGCCCTGGTTTATACGGGTATTTTGGGATCCAACCTGGAACACCCACTAGCGACTTGCGCAACATTATTTTTTTGTGGCGTGCTAGGTCTAATAGTATGTTCTTTTAAGGAGGGAGTATGAGTAATGATCTGGTATTCCTAATGCCTGGCATCGCCGTACTTATGATGGCGATATTTTGCTTTTGGTTTCGATTTATTCGCAAACCATCAGCAACAGAAATTGAGCGCCTGATGCGCGAAAAAAATGAGGGCTTACAGCCCCCAGCGACCTTACTCTAATGCCGCTAGTTTGTCACAAGCCCCAGTTCATCTGGGGCTTTTCATTTGCTGCGATCGGCTATCAAAGCGGGTTTGTCCCCGTTAATCGATCGACAGTCGTTGCTTTTAACTGCCATTGCCGTCCGGCCACAGGTGTCGCACCAATCGCCCGATCTCATCACTGATCGCATCCA
>Ga0208253_1000572_pt1 | contig 14550 bp, 16 predicted proteins | sample CryBogCBE10Oct08_FD_184573 | JGI IMG/M metagenome (GOLD analysis project Ga0208253, IMG submission 184573) | Freshwater microbial communities from Crystal Bog, Wisconsin, USA - CBE10Oct08 (SPAdes) | ecosystem: Environmental > Aquatic > Freshwater > Lake | place: Crystal Bog, Wisconsin, USA...
CCCAGTAGCCCAGTGATTAGTAGTAATCGCATGGGATTATCAAAATGATTGTCTCTAAGTGGTCCAACGAGCAGTCTGGTGGCTAGGTAGATCCCAGAGAGATTGATGGCGGCGAGAACCCAGGGGATATGTGAGACCCACGTTGACTGGTTGGCAGCTGGCTGGAGCTTCATTAAAACGTCTCGAATAATTGTTCCGAAGAAGCCGCCAAGAGCCACGACAGAAATCGAAGTCAAAAACATCTTCGGAGTAACTGCGCGTCGAGTATTCATTGCGTTCTAAAACTACTTGGCGACAAGTTAGGGAAGCGTCATGTAAAAAGGTCTGAATGTCCCTATATTTCAATGTGTTTGTAACTTTACATAACGTACATTATCGGCTTTATACCCAAATACGTCAGATACTGTTGTTCCATGTCTAGTGCTGAACGCGTTCTCTTTCGAGTCATCTGGGGTGACTTCTACAAAGGGATGTTTCAAGAGCTCGTTATGGCGTTTGATCCAGATGAAGCTCTCGTGATTGCCAGCGAACTTCGACCTGAACTCCCTAGACCTCGAGTGGCGATTTTGGCCTCAGTTACATCCATGGATGCACAGTGATTGTTGCTGTACCCATAGAAGCCATTGGCGGCATGCTCGTTCCCTTGGTGCCACGGGCGCTGATGTTGGCTATGTAGGTTCCGACAGCTACGTGAGTGACCGTATACGTCAGAACTTTGCCAACCTGAATCGGCGCGAGTGACTGACCTTTCTTTTCAAAGAAGATTTGATAGCCGCTGATACCCGAATATCCCTTCGGCGCTGACCAGGTCAACTTGACATTGAAATAGAGACACTTGTTCGCTGGAGTCGGTGTCCCCGTTGCTGTGTCAATTTTGGTGATGCAGATCTGCGTCGCGGTGACGTTGCTTGCTGGTGGGTTGTACATTGCCGCCTCTACCCCAGTTCCGATAACTGAAACTAGAAGTGGTGCCAGTGCCACACTCGCCATGACCGCTTTTAGAGATTTCTTCATGATTCAGAGCCTACCAATCGTTCTCAAAAGTAGGTGGTCACTCCCCTCTACACTGAGCCTATGGAAAATCTTTTTGATGTCTCAGGCAAGGTTGTACTCGTAACTGGCGGATCTCGCGGCATTGGCGAAATGATCGCAACCGGTTTTATTGATGCTGGAGCGAAGGTGTACATCTCAGCTCGTAAGGCGCAGGCGTGCGACGACCTCGCGGCAGAGCTTTCAAAAATCGGTACATGCATCTCTATTCCCGCCGACCTCTCCTCTGAAGAAGAGTGCAAGCGTCTCGCTGAAGAGATTGCCAAGCGCGAGGACCACTTGGATGTACTCGTAAACAACGCTGGTGCCACCTGGGGTGCTCCAATGGCTGAAACTGATGAAGCATCGTTCGAGCGAGTTCTCTCAATCAACGTGAAGGGTGTCTTTCACCTTTCGAAGTTTCTCCGACCACTTCTTGAAAAGGCTGCGAAGCCGGGGTCACCTGCTCGCATCATCAACATTGGATCGATTGACGGAATTCATGTTCCAATCATGGAGACATTCGCCTACTCCGCATCAAAGGCTGCAGTTCATCAAATGACTCGCCACCTCGCAAAGGCCATGGCGCCAAACGTCACAGTGAATGCAATCGCACCTGGCCCATTTGAGTCAAAGATGATGGCGGCAACGCTGAAGGCTTTCGGTGATCAGATTGCTGGCAACGCACCAATGAAGCGAATCGGACAACCTTCTGATATGGCAGGGACAGCAATCTTCCTGTCATCGAAGGCATCAAGCTACATAACTGGAGCAATCATTCCTGTTGACGGTGGAATCGCTACTACCGCTTAATTGATTGGCTTAGTTCCGAGCGTCAGTTTGATATTGAGATGCTTGGTGCCACGAACAATCGAAATCGTGATCACGTCGCCTGGGTGATGAGAAGAAATCACTTGCTGGACGTCCGCTCCCCCACCAATTGTGGTGCCGTTGATACCAACAATGATGTCGCCCTGCAAGAGTCCTGCAGATGCTGCGGGGGTTCCAGAAATCACACTCATGATGACGGCGCCACTAGCTACTGAGAATCCATATTGTTGCTGGAGCGATGGAGTTAGAGATTCCATTTCGATGCCCATGTATGCGCCGTGATTAACAACTGTCTGTCCGGCAAGTAGTGACTTAAGGAGCGACTGGATGGTGGCCGCAGGAATTGCGAAACCAATGTTCTGAGCTGATGAACCATCTGGCAGCGTTCCTGCAACTGCGGTGTTCATTCCAATAACGTTGCCAGAGGAGTCAAGAAGCGGTCCCCCTGAGTTTCCTGGATTAATTGCGGCGTCTGTTTGAATCATGTCATTCAGTGTTTCTGTTGAAGCACTGGATGAGGCTGTCACAGTGCGTCCAAGCGCAGAAACAATTCCTGTAGTGACGGTAGGTGTTCCTGCGGCTAGGCCGAGAGCATTTCCAATAGCAACAACTGCGTCACCCACACTGAGTTGCTGCGAATTTCCAAATGCAACAGTCGGCAGTCCGGAAATGTTGTTGATTCTTATTAGCGCCACATCATTTATTGGATTTGTTCCAATCAACGTAGCTGGAAGCTTCTTCGTTGTGCCAGAGCGAGTTACGGTTATTGACCCGCCAGATGTCGCAGAGGCAATCACGTGATTGTTGGTGATGACGAGACCCGTAGATGAAATAATCATGCCAGTGCCTTGATCTTCACCTGCTGCACCAGTGACATCAATTGACACAACACTCGGAAGAAGACGCTGAACCAACTTCGGGATGCTTTGGCCATTTGGAAGAGTCGCTGCACCTGGTGAATTGGTTACAGACTGAATCGTGAGCCCGTTTCCAGACGATGAGCTTGCCGATGCGTAGTGACCAGCGAGACCACCAATAAGAGCTGCTACGAGGAGTAGACCTATTCGACTCGACAAAATTGACTTAGGACCGGCCTTTTGTGAAGCAAGTGGGACCTCATCCACAATTACCCTTGCTGGCGCTGGTGCAGGCGTTGGAGCAGCTGGTGCCTGGGCGAGGACTGGTTCGGTTGCTGACTTCTCAACAACATCTCTCAGAATCTCAGCGAGGGTGCGCTCGTCTGGTTGCTGGCTTGGAGTTTCGTCGCTCATGGGTTCTACCTTAGGAGGAAAGATTAATAAAAGAATAAATAGCGGCTGAAAATTCGCTAGCCCTTGGAGCGACTAAGATTTATCTCTGTGTCAAGAAGAATAGAGATCGAAATTACGAGCCTTAACGGTGACGTAGCAACATGGCGTGCTGCCGGGGCAAAACTCCCTAAGGGCACGCTCAGCGCAGCTTTGGTTCAAGGCGGCGCCGTTGTCGGCAACGTTTACCGTGCCGACGTGGAAAATTATATGGACGGCATCGAAGTTATTGCCATACTTCCTCCCAAGACTGCTTCCCCACTCGACCCACGTAAAGAACGTCTTGAAATAATCGTTAAAGAAAATACCGGTCCTGACGTTGTTGTTACCTACGCACCGAAGGGTCGCGGGGGACGTCGTGACGGTGAACGTCGTGAAGGTGACCGCAAGGATTCGAAGCGCTCACCAAGTCGTCCTGGTTCAAAAGACCGCGGTGGCGCACCAACTGGTGAAAAGTCTGAGCGCGGACCGCGTACAGAGCGACCAGCTCGTTCTGCTCGTCCCGCTCGCCCATCTGGTGCTCGCACCGGTGGACCTGTTGAAGCCCCGATTACAACTATCTATCGAAACGCTCTTCTAGCGACCCTTTCACCTGAGCAACTTCCCGTTGCTGAGCAATTGCTTCGTGGTGGAATGCCTGCCGTGAGGTCTGCTGTTGCAGAACAGAACAAGAACGCCACAGCTCAGGGACGCCCAACAATTGACCCTGAGACAATTGACCGCATCGCTGAAGAACTTCTTGGCAAGACAAACCTTGCTCTCTGGAAGGACAAAGCAGCTGGCGCTATTGGAGCAGGACGTGAACTACGTCTTCGTGACCTACGTGCCGTTGTTACTTCAGCAAAGACTGTTTCACTTGACGACGAAGGTCGCCAGCAATTGAAGGAGCTTCAGACTGCTCTCACTTCAAAGGTCGATCACCTGCGCACTGTTTGGAACGAAAAGCTCGAAGCTGCTCTTAACTCTAAGAATGTTGCTGAGACTCTTCGCTTGGTGGCTCGCCCACCAGACATGTCAACTCGCGTAACTGCTGAAATGGCAGCAAAGGTTGTCACAATGACTTCTGAAACTCTTACTGCTGAACTTGACCCAGCCGCATGGAATGAAATCGTGACGCTTGCCGTTGACACTTCAATTCGTCGCAACATCAAGCCGGTTGGAATTCCAGCAAACGAAGTGAGCAAGGCTCTGGCGATTAAGAACGCTGGTGCTATTCCTGAGCTAGCGAAGCTTCTCGGAATGCCAGTTCCTCCACCACCACCGCCATCACGCGCACCACGACGTCCGGCTAATCGCCGCGCATCGTAAGTAAACGAGCTTTCCAGCCAATCGATTCGTAGAGCGACTTAGTCGCCCTATCTCCTGGAAGTGCAAAGCCATCAACAGCTCCAGCGCGACTGATCATCTCAGTAATCATCTGCTTTGCTACTCCGTTTCTGCGATTAGCTGGTCGAACGTAGATTCCAAGAATCACCGAGTCACGACAAAGCGCAAAACCAGCTCCAGATTGTTCGAGCCAGAGTTCACCATTAGCAACGCTTAGCTTGAGCAGTTCGGAACTACTGAGACCATTGCTAACTTGAGCCAAGAACTCAACAGCTCCTCTGGCATCTTCAATTCCATCGAGAGATTCGCTCCAAAGGGCTTCAATCTCTGGAGTCACCGTTGAACTCAGAGTGACCGACATGAAATCTCGATCAGACGCAGTCGCGGCAAAGGGTCTTCTGCTTGTCAGCCAACTGGGACATCTTCTTTAGAAGTCGACAGGACTTGCAGCGGAATTCGTCATCTTGCTTAGGGAGCAGGATTTCACTTGGGTCAAGCGTTGGGTCAACCTCAGCGGTTGGCGCTTCATCGTCGTCTTCAGGTGTGGTGTCTCGGCGAATAGTTTCAGCGAGCACTTCGTCAAGAGCTAGTTCGACATCTGCTTCGTCAGCGACATCTTCAATTTCCTCAGGGACAGCCGGAACCGCGCTTTCCTCTTCGATTGCAACTTCTTCTTCATCTGAGTCTTCGTCAACTGCAAGAACGTCACCATCCTCGAGTTCAGCACCTTCTTCGATGATCTCTTCTTCGAAACCGTCGGCTAGTTCGCCTTCGTCGAATACTTCATCTTCTCCGTCATCGGACATAAATTCCCTTAATTACTCTTTATTTGTAGCGATGGCAGTGTAGGTCGTAAAAGTGCTGATTACATGTCAATTCGCTTAAAAATCCCTAATACTTGGATTTTTTAGGTATTTGAGCGTTTTCTTTCTGCATTTCGCTCAGCTTCAAGTCGTTCTAGGTCAGTATCTGAGAAATCTACGTAACTCATTGAGTCAGCAATTGCAGCGTGTCCGGCCTCATCACGAATGAGTCTTGCCATCTCGTGAGCGACCCTGCGGTAGCTTGGGTGACCTTGGGGCCCGGAGCGAAGCTCAATCAGGTGCATTGCTTCTCTGGCGTTCATTTCCATGACATATCTGATTCTGAAAGCCAATGCGACGCAGTACTGCGCTTGTTCAGGGAACTGCTCTCGCATGTCGTAATAGAGGCTTGCTGAGCGTTCTAGGGACGTTACGAAGGGTTCTGTGAGCCCTGCTTCTTCGATTATGTCTGGAACATCGAAACCGAGCTCAACGGTGAGAGGTTGCCACTCGATAGTGAGCAGTCTGTGACGCTGGAGATCTCGAAAGGCGCCGTAGTCAGTAACTAGTTCGAATCGGTACATCGTTGATTCGAAGGCACGACCTGGACGGTGACGACGGTTCTTGCGATCACCCACGTAGGTCGCGATCAACTTTGAACGGTCCGCCGCATTCATTACACCAACGCGCTTGGATGCTTCTTCTTGGGACATTGTGGAGTTCGCAAAGACAATTGCTTCCAAGATTTTTGCTTCACCATCTTTGTCGTAAGCAGCAAGACGTACACGTTCGCCTGGTTCTGCTTCGATGTCATTCCACATTGAAGCAATGAGATCTTTGGTTGCACCCTTGGTTTCTGCCAAGTAGGTCGTCCAGGCAACACCACGTTCTGCAATGTTTACTCTCTTGAGGAATGAAGGAATTACCTTTACGAGTTCATCCATCATGAGCTTTGAGTAGTCACGAACTTCTGGAAGTGGATGCGCCCTCATTCGAAGGAGAAGCGATTCGTACGCTTGTCCCGATGCATAGATCCCGAGGTTTGAAATCGCTGACGCTGGAAGTAGTCCTCGAACAGCGTCAAGTGCTTTTGCACGAATTGCTTGTCTGTAAACAAAGTCCGTATCTTCTGCAGTCTTTGGGAACTTCTTAGTTAGGAATTCGACCAGCTGTGGAAGCAACTCAGCGTAGGTGTCGAACATTCGGTCCATCTCGCCTACGTAGCGAGCCCCAAAGGAAGACATGGTTACTTCGTGATCGCGGTAGTACCGGTAATGACCGTTGCTTAGACGCTTGTCATAACCGAGGTAACGGGTCGATTGTTCGAGGTAGCTCATTAGCCGTCCCCATTCAAGAACCTTCGTCAGAACATTGCTTGCTTGCTCGCATGCGAGGTGAACTCCACCGAGTTGTGCAACAGAGTCGTCACCGTATTCAAAGAAGATCTTCTCGTAAAGACTTTCAGCCTTATCAAGGCCAATGGTGGCATCAATGCCAATGTCGCCGGTGAGGTCTAAATCGCCTATGAACTCGTCGAGGAATAATCTACGAAGACTCTTTGTGCTGCGTGAATAACGAGCGAATAAAGCACCTTTAACAACCTCTGGGAGATTTACAAGGGCAAAGACCGGAGACTCAAGATTCGTGAAATACCGACGAAGGATTGTGGCTTCTTCTTCTGTGAATTCCTCGACGGCATAAGAGTGCATGGATAGAAAAGATTAGAGCGCAAAGTCCCCTTAAGGGTGGACGCTAGAAGCACCGGCAACAACGCTTCTGAGCACATAATCACGGGCTTCGGCGGCCACATCAGCCACTGCCGTGAGGTTGCTCATCCGGGCCAACTGCTCGCAAAGGTCAGCTACCTGCTTGGCGTTTCTGACGAAGTCACCAGGTGAAGTTTGACCAATTTCGGCGTCGGCAAGGTCAAGTACAACGCTGAGCGATGAACCTCTCGCCCACGCTGTGATCGTCGTCGCAAACTTGCCGTCTGGCTCCTTAGTGTGAGGAACCTTGTAACGCTCCTCCACTTCTCTGATCAGTGCATTCGTTGTCTGAATTTCGTGGAGTCGGTCAGTTATGTTGGCTCGGCGTTCGCTGCCAAGGCGGTCATTAATGTTTTTCTTCTTAGTTGTTACGTTCTTACCGGCGTGAGGTGCCCTGGTCGAACGCTTTGACTCGAACACGAAGCAAGAAAGAAGTCCGGCGAGTTGAGCCGGCTCGAGGTCTTCAAAGACTCCACTCGTAATTGACTCTGCAACTAAGAGGTCGCACTCGTGATAAATCGAACGCAGCAATTGTCCTTGAGCATTGAGTTTCCACCCATCGGTATAGCCAAGCTCTTCCAGCACCTTGTGTCGTGCAACCATCTGGTCGCCCAGTGGCCTCTTGGACGGCGTTGCTCGGCGATCGGTTTCGAACTGAGCGTACGAACACTGCACGACTTCTAGAGCGGTTTCGAACTCAAAGTGATTGATGAGGTTTGCCGTGAAGTTGTACGTGGGTCTGAATGAAGAGTGAAGATCTGAAGGCGGAGCAAGTGCAACCCTTCCAACGTCATGAAACTCAACCTCGTTTGTGAAGCACACAATTGCGTGTCCTTCGTCGTCGAGTCCACGTCTTCCTGCTCGTCCAGTCATCTGAGAGAACTCTCCACTGGTGAGGAATTTGCGTCCCGAGTCTGAGTACTTAGTGAATCTTTCGAGAGCGACTGAGCGTGCCGGCATGTTCACGCCGAGCGCCAGAGTTTCAGTAGCGAACACGACGGCGAGCAGTCCTTCTTCGAAGCACTTCTCGACGATTTCTCGGAAAGCTGGAACCATACCTGCGTGGTGAGCGCTTATGCCTCGTCGAAGACAGTCGACAAACTCGTCGTAGTCGAGTGCCTTTAGGTCGTCTTCACTGAAATTCAAGAGTCGTGCTCGTGCGACGTCTTCTATTTCGCGGCGTTGATCTGGTGTCGTGAATAAGAGCCCATCGCGTCTGATTTGACTAACCGCATCGTCACAGGCCGCTCTGGAGAAAATGAAAACAATGACCGGAAGAAGCCCTTCGAGTTCAAGAGTCTGAAGTAACTCACTGCGTCGTGGAGCTCTGAATGGTGGCGGCGGTGCCGATGATTTTGGACCCTTCCACTTAGGCCCTGGTCGAAAGCGACGAGTGTTCTTCATCATGTTGTCAACTTTTTTCGCCTCGTCAGAGAGCTTGCCTTCGTTGAGAAGATCCGAGATCTCGGCATAGGGCTGACCACGGCGAACAATCGCGAAGTGATTGTGGAGCTCAATTGGTCGGGTCTTTTCGATGATCACTGAGGTTGGTCCTCTAACCGATTCAAACCACTCGCCTACGAAAGCTGCGTTGCCGATTGTGGCAGACAGGGCGACGAAACGAACGGGTTGCGGGGTCAGGATAATTACTTCCTCCCAAACTCCTCCACGGAACTGGTCTTGTAGGTAGTGAACTTCATCGAGTACCACCAGGCCAAGGGTCATGATCTGCGTCGACTCAGTGAGCAACATGTTTCTAAGGACTTCTGTGGTCATGACAATAATGTCGGCATTGCGGTTGATCGAGGTGTCGCCAGTAAGGAGTCCTACGCGGTCTTTTCCGAAGAGCTTGGAGAGCTCGTGAAACTTCTGGTTCGAGAGAGCCTTAAGTGGTGTTGTGTAGAAGGCACGTTCGCCTTTTTCGAGAACTTTCCCAATTGCGTAGTTAGCAATCAGGGTCTTTCCAGCACCAGTTGGCGCACTAACGAGGACATTGACGTTCTGGTCAATCGCTTCGATCGCGTTCAGTTGAAAGTGGTCTGGTCCAAAGCCAAGTCCATCGATGAACCTGCTCCGGTAATCGCCGGTGCTCATTTTCTAAATAGTTTTCCAACACCTATTGAACCAAAGTAGAAAACAACCAGTGGAACAGCTAGAGCGCACATCGAGAGAGGGTCTCCGCTAGGAGTGAATACAGCTGAGGCAATGGTGATGCCAATGCAGGCATAACGCCAGTTGTGAAGAAGTGTTTTAGGTGTAACAGCACCCGCCAGCTGGAGTGCAACCAGAACCACTGGAAACTCGAATGTGAGTCCGAATGCGAACAACATCAGCGTGAGCAGCGATAGGTACTGATTCGGGTTGTACTGCGTGATCAAGGTGTTTCCACCAACCGCTTGGAGGAATGCAAGAGCGTGACCGAAACTGAGATACGCAACAACCATTCCAATTACGAAGAAAATAACGGCAGCGATTACGAATGGAATTATGTACTTCTTTTCATTCTTCTTTAGCCCAGGGTTAATAAAACGCCAAGCCTGCCAAAAGATAATTGGTAGAGAGAAGATCATTCCACCGTAAACAGAGATTTTGATTCGAAGAGACAATCCATCTAATGGATTGGTAATCAAAAATTTGCAATGGTCAATGCTCACTGAGCAGTAAGGATGCTGGAGCCACTTAAGTATTGGTGCATACAAGAGGAAAGAAACAACACCGAAAACGAAAACACTTATTGTCACCACGAAGAAGCGATGACGCATTTCGGCCAAGTGCTCGGCCAGAGACATTCCTGTTGCGGCTTTACTAAAACGTCCCATACTTAGTTCATCGACGGATCGTTAGTTTGCGGAGTATTTTCAACAAGCGTCGTGTCAGGAGCTGGTGCTAGGTCTGTCGGAACGATTGGCAGAGCTTCAACGAGTGGAGCAACTTCCTCTCCTGCGGCTTGTTTTGCCTCTAGGTCAGCGACAATTTTTGCTGTAATTTCTTTTTCGTCAGACTGTTCAGCAAGCTTGTTGAGCATGTTCACTGGGTTTCTTGCGATTCGTGCGATGTCGCCGGCGCTAGGAAGGTCGGGCACAACTTCTCTAACTTCGGATTCAATCTTTCGCTGGATATTTTTGAGTGACGACCAAGCAGAGCCGAGCTTTGCAGCTACTTCAGGAAGTTTGTCCGGCCCCAGCAATAGAAGTGCCACAGCAATAATGACAATGATTTTGATTGGGCTTAAATCGAACACCTAGCCATTGTAGGGCGACGGGCTCGCCCATCTCCTAGAACCAGTGGAGACGTGAAAATGGCCAAATTCTTACAAATACTTTGCCAATTATGTTTGCACGCGGCACATAGCCCCAGTAGCGGCTGTCACAAGAGTTCGGGTGGTTGTCACCAATCACGAAGTACGAATTTGCTGGCACTATTTGTTTTTCGATAACGCGTGCGCCGAGAGGCTCATTGTGTGGCCAGTTTTCTTTTAATGCGACTCCGTTCACAAGAATCGTGTCTCCTTTTGAAGACACCTTGTCCCCCGGCACAGCCACAACTCGCTTCACGAGATCAGAAACCGAATCACCACATTCCGTTGCAACGGTTGCTGGCGCCTTAAAAACGATTATGTCGCCGGTATTTACTGTCCCAAGACTCACGCTCAGTTTGTCAACGATTATGCGGTCTCCAATGAGAAGAGTTGGCTCCATTGATGCTGAAGGAATGTAATAGGTCTGGAAAATGAAGACACGAGCAAAAGCAGAAACTAGAAGCGCAATTGAAATAATTACGATCCATTCGATGCCGGCCCTTCGTCTCCGGCGTCTCCCTCTTGCCTTCTTCTGGCGTTTGAGGTCCTCTTCAGACTGCGTGAAGCCCATACCGGTGTATTCGTCGGCGAATGAGGAAACGTAAGGTGACCAGTCGAAATCGTTAATGTCGAATTCTTTGTTTGAGTTGTCCTCGTCAGTCACATGACAAGGTTAGTCGTGACGCTCCAGTGAGGAAATCAGTTTCCTGAACCGATCGTCTGTGCTCTTGAAGGGGTCTTTCAATAAAACTGTCCGTTGCATTTCGTCATTTAACTTCAGATGCACCCAGTCGACCGTGTAATCACGACGCCACTCTTTTGCAGCTTTAATGAACGTTCCTCTCATGTGAGCACGCGTTGTCGCTGGAGGCGTCGTTGTGGCGGCCTTGATGTCCTCATCGCTCACCATGCGTGTGAAGTGATCTCTTGCCTGGCGGCGGTAGTAGAGGCCCTTCTCAACATTCGTGTCGTGATACAGAAGATCGATCAGAGCAATTTTGGAATCATCGAGCTGGATGTGTGAACGTTCTTGCTCTCGTTCAATGATTTGAAGCTTGGCAATCCAATCAACTCGATCACTCAGCAGCATCGGGTCGCTTCGATATTGCTCAATAACTTCACGCCAAAGTTGAACGGCGAACTTTTGATCTTCTGGAAGTTCATCATGGCTCTGGACGAAAGCCTCTGCTCTCTCGCAAAGATCTTCTTGAATCTCGAGTGCGGTCATGTCTCGACCATTGACAAGCTTCACTGGCTCTTTGCTCCATAGGTCATAGGAAATGTCTCTCAGGGCGTTTATTGGAGAAGCCATGTTGTAATCACGAAGCACAGTCTGCTTATCTTCAATCATCGCGAGCACGACTGCTGCTGTTCCAACCTTTAGGTACGTGGCGAACTCGCTCATGTTGGAGTCGCCAACAATCACGTGAAGTCGACGAAAACGCTCCGCATCGGCATGGGGCTCATCCCTGGTGTTGATTATTGGGCGACTTCTGGTGGTGGCAGAAGAAATTGCCTCCCAGATGTGCTCAGCTCGCTGACTCATTGAGTACTTCGAGCCCTTGGCGTTGGTAACAACCTTGCCAGCTCCAGTAAAGATTTGTCGGCTGATCAAATATGGAATGAAGACTTGTTCAAGACGTGTGAGGTCTTCAATTCGTTCGATGCAATAATTTTCGTGACAACCGTAGGAGTTGCCCGTGGAATCAGTGTTGTTTTTGAAGAGGAAAATTTCTCCGCGGATTCCTTCGTCGTCGAGCTGTTGCTGGGCGTAATCGACAAGCTCTCGGAGAATCATTTCGCCCGCCTTATCTTGGGCCACAACATCGTGAAGTGAATCACACTCGGCACTGGCAAATTCTGGGTGCGATCCAACGTCTAGATAAAGACGACTTCCGTTCTCAAGAAAGACGTTCGAAGATCTTCCCCACGCCACGACTTTTCTAAACAGGAATCTCGATACTTCATCTGGGCTGAGTCGTCGCTGGCCGCGAAGTGTGAAAGTGACACCGAACTCTGTTTCAATTCCATAGATTCGTCGAAGCATGCGGTGTCCTCTCTCGCTGTTCTGTTAACCGAGGAGTTCGCTCACTTGTTCATCATTAAGTCGAATAAAGGTTCGACGCGCACCACGATCTTCGAGAATGCACGCTTCTAGGTCCGACACCGGAATTGTTCGCTCAGGGCCAGAGATTGCACTGACGCAGTCCTTCAGTGTTTGAGACAGTGGTTTGAGTTCAGTTTCGCTGGCTGCAAATCGACCCTTGATGGTCTCGGCGTCACCACCAAGCACTGCGAACATTGGCTCATCGGTGATCGTTCCTTCGTAGCCAACTCGGTACAACTTGGTTGGACGAATGTTGTTGCCTAGTTGGGCAACCAGAACCTCAACCTCGAGGGGTTTTTGACCTTCAGAAAACACTTGACCGAGATACTGCGCAAAGTAGTTTGCGAGTGCTCGTGCATCGACATCCTCACGTGAATAGGTGTATCCAGTTCCATCGGCCCAGCGGATACCGGCCTCTTTCAAGCGGTCGAATTCGTTGTATTTGCCAACTCCAGCGAAAGCCAGGCGGTCATACACTTCGGAAATCTTGTTAAGAGACGCCGAAGGATTCTCAGCAACCATCACGACACCGGTTTCGTATATCGCCGCAACAATTGAACGACCTCTGGCAATTCCCTTTTGGGCAAACTCAGCACGGTCTTTTGTTAACTGCTCTGGATTGACGTAGAAGTAATTACTCATCGAAGTGTTCCTCCAGCAATGCCACCTGAAGTAGTTCGACGGTCATTAATGGTTTTGAAACGAGCAGCAACTGCATCAACCGCTACTTCTTGGAAGCCGTCTTCATTGATGATCACCATCATTGGAAACAGCCCGCGTACGAAATCAGGCCCACCAGTACTTGGGTCGTTGTCGCCCGCTTCGTAAAGAGCGAGAGCACCGAGTTCAAGGGCGGCTTCGAGGTCTAGGTCGCTCCTGAATCCAAGGCGCAGTGCACTCTCTGCGAATGGAGATCCGGATCCAATCGTCGCGAAATCTGATCTCTCGTAACAACCACCAGCTCCGTCGAACTCAAAGATGCGTCCTACCTTGTGGCTGGTGTCCCATCCAGCGAGTAGCGGCATCACGGTCAGCGGAGTTGTGAGGTTGTTGTTCTGAATAATTGGTGACAGGTAGTTCGCTTTACCTTCGAGGCTGAGTGACGTATCGGTCATCTTCTCGTAGTGCTCGAACGAAAGTTGCGCAAGTTTGATGAATTCAATGCCCCGTGCCGCCGAGCCTGAGATTGCAATTGCTGTAAATCGGTCTGCCGCTTCAATCTTTCGGATGTCTCGACTCGCAATGTAGTGACCAGTTGCTTGGCGGTCTCCCACCATGACAACTCCACCGATGTAACGAACGGCAATAACGGTCGTTGCGTGTGGAAGATCTGTAGCGTCAAAAGACTGAGGTGCACTAATCCCCGTGGTTTTTGCGAATCTATAAAAGTCGGGACCTGGATCGTCCTGCGCACTAAACAGCGGAAGGCCCATTACTACTCCCCGCCCTTTTGAACGTAATTACGAACGAACTCCTCAGCGTTCTCTTCTAGGACTTCATCAATTTCGTCGAGAAGGTCGTCGAGGTCATGCTTCAACTGATCACTCTTAGCGGTGTCGACATTAACTACCGCTTGCTCGGTACTAGCGCGCTCGGTCTTCTGTTTTTGGATTCGTTCTTGTTCGCTCATAGTTCTTTTCTACCCGTTCATTGCCTTAAGGAGTGCACTTACTGATGGATTCTTTTCTAGCAAGTCCTGAGTGAGCTCTGCTGTACCTCTCAAAGGGTCAAGCATTGGAACCCTCTGAAGTGGTCCTTCACCCAGGTCAAAGACCAGTGAATCCCAGTTAGCGGCCACTATTTGCTCTGGATAGCGAGTGACGCACTGCCCACGGAAATAGGCCCTGGTTGTCCTTGGTGGGTTGTGAACGGCTTCACTAACTTGCGCAGATGTGAACAGTTCCACCAGGCCAACGCGCTTAGAGAGAGATTTATCCTTGCGTAAATCGTGGTACTGCAAATCAACAGCTCGCAGCTTGGCGTCGTAATCATGTAAACCGTATCGTTCCTTCAGTCCTTCAATGATTCGAAGTTTGGCAACCCAGTCAACGCGGTCAGCAACCGAAGCAGGATTATCTCTGAC
>Ga0208253_1000575_pt1 | contig 14524 bp, 21 predicted proteins | sample CryBogCBE10Oct08_FD_184573 | JGI IMG/M metagenome (GOLD analysis project Ga0208253, IMG submission 184573) | Freshwater microbial communities from Crystal Bog, Wisconsin, USA - CBE10Oct08 (SPAdes) | ecosystem: Environmental > Aquatic > Freshwater > Lake | place: Crystal Bog, Wisconsin, USA...
CCCTGTTGGCGTTTACCTAGTAAGCGATTCTATTCTAATCCCACCATATGCTACTTTGTATGGAGAAGGGATCAATGGCTCAATTATTCAATTAGATTCCACTTCAAGCGCACCTTATGTAGCTAGAACTGCTGATAGTAATCAGCAAACTGGACTTAGTATTGGAAATAGTGGAGCTATAACTCCGCAATCAGTCACCATCTCTAATATGAGTTTTGCCACTCTATCACCGACCAAGAATATTTTCTTGGTTGAGGATGCGAACACGTGTACATTTACTAATGTAAGCTTTTTGGGTCCACTGGAGCAGGCCGATCTTACTACAAATGTAAATGACACTGCTGGCGTCAGGTTTGCCAGTACGTTTACGTATGTTACCACAGGTATTGAATTTAATAACTGTTTGTTTTCTGGGACCACATATGGTATGAATACAGCTACCAGTCTAACTGGGATTGATGAACAGGTAACTGGCATCACGGTGACTGATTCAGAATTCACATTGTTGTATCAAGCAGTATTATCGGGCACCCAGCCTGTAGTGAACGGTGGTTCTACCGGAATTCGTATTACAAGTAGCGTTTTCAATTCTATATATGCAGAAGGGATATTTTTCGGTCAGGTAAGTCTTAATTTTACTGGTCATAATATATTTTATGATGTTGGAAATTTCTTCCAAGGATATACTTCTCCGTACACCTCTATCATCAACTTCCAGTCGGATAATAATGTCAGTGTTGGTGATATGTTTGCCAGAACAGATGCATATTCAGGACCGATAAACCCCGGATACTCATTCCCAAGAATTCTTATAAACAACACCACGAGCATTGCAGTTACAAATGGCTCTCAGATTGCACTCGGCACCTATGTTAGACAAAGTGGTCAAGTTGGGACATTGAATGATGGGGTCAATGTTCCTACGACTATTCAAAATGCAAATCAAGTTCCATTGAATATTAGCAATTTGCTTGCAAATTCCTTTGTAATGAATTACACTATAAGTAGAAATGGCGCAGTTAGGACTGGATCTATGACTGTATCGTTAGGTTCTGGATCATTCCCAGTTACATGGTCGGATGATTATACAGAAAACACTGATACAGGAATAACATTAACTGTAGTTCAAATTGGGAACATTGCCTCCGTTCAGTATACAAGCACAACGGAAGTACAAATAGCAACTATATCTTATTCATTAACAACATTCACTTAATGTGGGCTAAAACATTTGACCAACGACTAAACGAGTGGTATTCATTGAGGACAGAAGTGTCCTCCATTGGTCTTGAGTCATCTCTGCTGACTATAAATGCATGGTGGCACACAGCACCGTGGACAGCTTACTATATGCATTGGGACGACTGCGAATCTTGGCCCGACCCATGGCAGTTGTTGGATGATAATGTATTTTGTGATGTTGCGAGGGGGTTAGGAATTCTCTATACAATAACCATGCTGGATAGAGAAGATGTTCAAAATGCCTCTCTCGTGCACACTGATGATGGCTATAATTTAGTGCTCATCCCTGATACCGACTATATACTAAACTGGGACAAAGACTCTGTGTTTAACAGCAATTTGAACCTAAAGATTCAGCGTAGACTGACGCAAAGCCAGATTAAACAAAAGTATCTCTGATACTACCTATAAGATTTTTGAGAGTCGTAAATGAATATTACTGTCGTAAAGCGCAACGGACGGCACGAGCCGTTGACTATTGAGAAATGGCAAGCACAGATTGCTAAAGTTTGTTCTGGCATTGCTGATGTCAGTCAATCAATGATTGAAATCAAGAGCCAACTACATTTTTACAATGGAATTACCACACAAGAGATTGATGAGATCACACTACGAGCTATCGTTGACCTGATTGATGTGGACGAAAATCCAGACACCGGCCATGTAAATTATCAATATGTTGCAGGAAAGCAACGATTGTCTATGCTAAGGAAGCAGGTATATGGCACTTATGATGTCCCACATATCTATGAAATTGTAAAGAGAAATGTAAAAGAGGGAGCTTATACACCAGAATTGCTTGAATGGTATTCGGAAGATGAATGGAATAGAATGAACGATATCCTTGATAATACCAAGGATGAGCAGTATTCGTATGCGGCCATTGAACAGTTGATTGAAAAATATTTAGTTCGTAATAGGGCTACTGACACGATCTATGAGACGCCGCAGATACGATACATGATTGCGGCGGCTACCGTCTTTCATAAGGAAGAACCAAATTCTGCCAGAATGAAGTACATTAAGGAGTATTACAATGCGGCATCTGATGGATTATTTACTCTTGCTACTCCTGTTCTCGCTGGGTTGGGTACTCCTACCAAACAATTCAGTAGCTGTGTGCTTATTCGTAGCGACGACGATTTGGATAGCATTTTTGCTAGCGGAGAAATGATGGCAAAATATGCTAGCAAACGTGCTGGTATAGGACTTGAAATTGGGAGACTTCGGCCCCTCGGGTCACCGATTCGTGGTGGGGAAGTTAAACATACTGGGATGATACCATTTTTAAAGAAATGGTTTGGTGATTTACGTTCATGTTCACAAGGTGGAATTAGAAATGCAAGTGCTACAGTATTTTATCCGATTTGGCATTATCAGTTTGACGATCTTATCGTACTTAAAAACAATCAAGGGACTGAAGAAACTAGAGTCCGACATATGGACTATGGAGTTGTCCTATCTTCCTTCTTCTGGCGAAGGTTCAAAAACAAAGAAAACGTAACGTTCTTTGATCCGAATGAAGTCCCAGATTTATATGAAGCTTTCTATAAAGATACGTCTTTATTTGAGCAACTCTATGTTAAATACGAAAATCAAAAGGGACTTCGCAAGAAGACAATGTCGGCTGAAGAAGTATTCAAGGGCGGGATTCTCAAAGAACGCACAGATACTGGCCGAATTTATCTCGTGTTTATTGATAATTCAATGAATCAAGGCCCATTTGATCCAGAGTATCATACAATTTACCAGAGTAATCTTTGTGTTGAAATTCTTTTACCTACAAAGCCTTTTAAGCGTCTTGATGATTCTGGTGGGCGCATTGCACTATGTACTCTCGGTTCTATCAACTGGGGGGCGTTTAGAAATCCAGAAGACATGCGTCGTGCTTGTCGTATTCTGCACCGTAGTCTCAATAATATTCTGGATTATCAAGACTTCTTGAGCATCCAATCTAAGCTGTCTAATGAAGAGATTCGGCCAATTGGCATAGGTGTAACCAATCTGGCATATTGGCATGCTAAACGTGGGTTTAAGTATGGCGAATCCGATGCATTAGCGGAAGTGAAATCATGGCAGGAACACGCGGCCTTCTATCTTACAGAAGCATCTGTTGAATTGGCAAAAGAAAGGGGAGCCTGCCTTCATAGTGAAAAAACTAGATATGGACAAGGAATCTTTCCATGGGAACTTCGTGCAGAAGGGGTTAATGAATTGACGGACTTTACACCAGAGCTTGATTGGGAAAATCTGCGTAGCAACATGAAGCAATATGGTGTTCGGAACGCTACAGTAATGGCAATTGCTCCTGTGGAAAGTTCCAGTGTTGTCATTAATTCAACGAATGGAATTGAGATGCCAATGAGCCTGATAAGCACCAAGGAATCTAAGGCTGGATCGTTGACACAAGTAGTTCCAGAATACCATAAGTTAAAAAATAAATATCAACTACTATGGGATCAGATTGACTGTACTAACTATTTGAAAACAGCCGCAGTGTTGGCCGCTTATGTAGATCAGAGTATTTCAACAAATACTTTTTATAATCCGGCTCATTTTCCAGACCGGAAGATTCCCACTACACTGATTGCCAAGAATCTGATGTTGGCTCATAAATGGGGGTTGAAGACCGTGTACTATTCATTGGTAAACAAAAAGGGCGTTAAAGATGAGGATGTTGATCTTCCGAGTGACTTCAGCGAGGAAGATGATTCTGAATGCGAAAGTTGTAAATTATGATAAGAAAAATAAAGATACCATTGGAACATAACAAACACTTAGTGATTGCATTCAAGCAAGACGAAGACGGTTCATGGTCAAGTACCATGACAAATGAATGTATGTCAGACTTGATGAACTTCTTTAAAAATGGGTATTATCAGTTGGATGTCAGTTCACCATTTAAGGTTGAGGATACAGAAGAATGATCAACATTAGAAGAGAAGGTGGAGTGATGAAAAACGGATTCAATTTTTATCCATTATCAGATAACAATTTTGGGTTTGTATTTAGGTATGGCCCTAAGATCCCTCTAACAGAACTTGGGTCAAAGGCTTTCCAAATCCGATATAACAAACATATCAAGAAATGGTATTTTGGAAATTTTTATCAATAAAAGTAAAATATGTCAAAAGCACAATTCAATTTAACAACAAAAACCGATTATTTGAACCGTAAGATGTTCTTGGACCCGGCTGGTCCAGTTACAGTCCAGCGGTTTGAAGAATTTAGGTATCCCAAGATTGCTAAGTTTGAGGAAACTCAGCGTGGGTTTTTCTGGAATCCAGAGGAAATCAATCTCACCAAAGACAGCCAAGATTTCAAAGGTGCGAGTGATGCGGTAAGGCATATCTTCACGTCCAACCTACTGAGACAGACTGCACTTGACAGTATTCAAGGAAGGGCACCAAGTCAAGTTTTTGGCCCAGTGGTCAGTATTCCAGAATTAGAGGCATTAGTGCAGGCTTGGAGTTTCTTTGAAACAAATATTCATAGCCGGTCATATAGCCACATCATTCGTAACATCTACAATGTTCCAAAGGAGATATTCAACAGTATTCACGAGACTGATGAGATCATCAATATGGCATCTACTATCGGTAGATATTATGACAACCTACATGTGATCAATTGTCAGAAAGAATCTGAAATTGTCGGGGATGAAAAAGATCATATCAAGGCAATCTGGTTGGCCCTTCACGCGAGTTACGGCTTAGAAGCGTTTCGTTTCATGGTCTCGTTCGCTACGAGTCTTGCGATGGTTGAAAACCGAATCTTTATTGGAAATGGCAACATCATCAGCCTAATCCTTCAAGATGAATTATTGCACAAGGAGTGGACAGCATACATAATTAATCAGGTGGTGAAGGAAGATACAAGATTCGCAGAAATCCGTGAGGAATGCGCCGAAGAAGTGTATTCCATGTATATGGATGTCATTAGGGAAGAAAAAGAATGGGCAGACTACCTGTTTAAGAAAGGTCCAGTTATCGGTCTGAATGCCAATATTCTCCGTGACTTTGTTGATTATACGGCAGTTGGAGCACTGAAGGAGATAGGGATCAAGTATCAATCAGTTGCCCCCAAGAATACGCCTATTCCATGGTTCAATAAGCATTCTGACCCGAGTAAGAAGCAAACCGCTCTTCAAGAATCTGAAAGCACCAATTATGTGATTGGTATCCTTGACGGCGATATTATATATGATGAACTACCTGATTTATAACGAGAAAAATGAATACACAAACAACACTTGCACAACTTTATTCAGATGGTTTACCGGATGATGATGAATTGTTTTGGGAATATATAACCAATTCAGATTTAAAGAAACCAGTCACGATTGAAAAAATTGATCCGGCTGAATTAAAAAGGATGGTATTGAAACACCATCAGGCAAATCAGATTGGTGAGTTAAACTCATTGCTTACAAAACAACAGAAATCTGTTATCAATCACTATAGAAAATCCCCTAATTTATCCGATAGTATCATTGTTACATATGATGATATGATTTTGGATGGATATCATAGAGCACTAGCGGCAATATTGAATAACGTTCCTATTAATGTTGTTCGCCTTGAAAATTTAGAAGAGTAATGGAGAAAAATGAAAGCGATAGTTTACAGTAAAGAAAATTGCCCACATTGTGTTCAAGCCAAGAATCTATTGGCACTTAAGGGTATTGACACGGAAGAGAAAAAGATTGGTGAAGGATACACCAGAGAAGATTTGCTTGAAGTGGTCCCTAATGCAAGGAGCGTTCCGCAAATCTTCATTGACGATGAACTTATCGGTGGATTCACCGAATTAAAAGCATATTTTGAGAGAAAAAATGAAAATTGAGATTGACAATATATATACGTTTAAACTGAATACGGGCGATGAAATTGTTGCTAAGGTGGTAGATGAATCGGATGATTTTCTTTATTTGAGCAAGCCACTGACTGTAATTCCAACTTCTCAGGGAATTCAGATGATCGGAAGCCTATTTACCGGCAATATGGAAAAAACAGTAAGGCTAAATAAGATGACAGTCTCTCTTGTAGGCGAGACCGTATCGGAAGTGTACGAAGGATATATCGGCACCACTACTGGCATCAAGCCAGTGACAAGTAAGATTTTACACGGTTAAGAAATGCCAGCAGTTCAGCGAGTAGGGGATCAGGATAATGGAGGCGGTGTGATCATGTCAGGTGAGTCATCTGTATTGGTCAATGGTCGCCCTATCGCTGTTCAAAATAACCCAGTCAGTCCACATCCTCCATGTGGGAAACCGGGCGGACAGCCACATTGTAATGCAAAGACGATGCCTAAAATATCGGATGTTAAGGCAAATGGAAAATTGGTGATTACCACTGGCGCATCTGATACTTGCGGTCACTCCAGAGTTGGAGGATCACCCAACGTGAATGCAAGCTGATATGCCATCTACGCTATCTCCTACCCAATTGAACGCCGGTGCAGGTTTATTACAGAATCAAGGGATTTCTGCCAATGCACAGTTCACTACTGCAATAGAGAACTACAGCGCCAACCAAACCATTAATCCGTTTTTGCAAACTATGCTTGTTGGTTCAGAGTCTGGTTCATTGTCTTATTCTACTTTGCATGCACTGGAATCATTGGCCGCAAGCTCATGTCCATCACTGAGTGATTCTGCTCCATATGGCAATATTTCAATAGGGGTGACTGGATTTACTGGGTTACTCAGTACAACGGCCAATACCTATCTGGGGAATGGTGATACAAGCATTTTTTGCCAAGCGTTTACGGTCGCTGACGGATTCAATGGACAGACGAACTCGTTTGTGACGAGTGCAGTCAATTCGCAAACCTATCTGGGAGGCACATTCACGAACATGAATGACCAGATTACTGGATATATCACAGCCGTGAACCCAAATACCAAAGCATTTGGACAAGACTTGGCCAACCTCGGGCTATTGATTGACTTATCCAATCTAGATAACTTAGGAAGCCCACTGGCATTGGTTCAACAAATTATCAAGGTGGCAGGCGGGAATCTCCCAGTGATCGCTCTTGCGTTCGTATCGGTTGGGATTACTCAAGAAGTTGTTCTGAATCTTGATAACCCACAAGCAAGTGTTAGTGATTCTACTCAGAAATTGATGTATCAAGCGATGACTGCTATTACTGGAAATAATTTACAGCAGGTACTTGATTTATTACACGTGACGACTCCTAATATCACTACAATGGCAGATTTGTTGAATCCATGTCTGTTGTTTCCAAATAGCTTTCAGACATTGCAATCACCGACTAAAACGGGATATGCAAATATATACATCAATCCATATGGAACTGTGAACACCAATTTGTCAACTCAATTGCCAGCATATATGTTGAGGTCAACTGCATGATCGCGTTAGATAGGTTACAGCAAATCATTCCATCTGACCAAGCTTTGGCCAATAAAGCACTATCGGCTGGTCTTGAGCAAATTGGTGGAGTGAGCAAAATGTCATTGCCTACATTGGCCGCAACGGTGACGGCTATACAGCCATTATCTGACTTACCGTTAGTTAATGCACAAACGACCGCCGTCCCACCGGATATTGCAAATTTTTATTCCAACTTAGCAGTGGGTGGGAGTGGTCCGGGCAATATAGTGATCGTGTCTGATATTATTGGAACAGCCGCTGGATACAATTATACTCAAGAGTTGACCGATACACTAACCCAATTTGGGACCATGAATTTGACTTATCTCACTTTGATATACCAAACCATGTTGAATGTTGTGAATGGAGTTTATGGGACTTCTCCTGTAGTTATTCCAGCCGGGACACCCGGAGCAGGAACATATGCAAACGAAGATACAGCCGTTTCTACGGGATTGATTCCGGTGGCACAGACGGAGATAGCCACTTTAGTTTCAACATATCCGAATCAAGTGACTCAACTTAATAAAGATTGGTCTACTATGGGTGATCAATGGCTGACTGAACAACGCCTTCAGTCACAAGCAGGTATCAACTTTGCAAATCTCCAATCTAACTCGCAGTCTTCTATCTTTAGTTTCATCACTAATTTACCATCCTATGGGCAAAACAGCGCAGTTGGTGAGTCTAATTGGTATCTGACTTCTGTGGCCAATGTGAGTAATTTCTACGGACAATCGGTCGTGGCATGCCTTCAACAAGGAAGCAATCAAGTATCTCTTCAGAATTCTGGAATCCTTACTACCTACAATATTCCAGAATAAAAGCTTGACAACAACTTCCCTATAGTGTAAACTCCTATCTGTCGGTTACGAAACCGTTATATTTTTAATTAACTATCTGGGAGATCCCTGTGAAGTATCTAAAGTATTATATTTTTTCTGTCGCAGTGTTGTTTTTGGTTATCGGACTTGTAAACCTATTCCGTGGCATGCCGACGGAAGTCACTATTGCTTCTGATAAGTGGGACTGTGCGACGCCAGAAACAAGTGGCATTACTACGTTCTGTAGCAATTATGTAATGAAGCGTAACGCACGTGAAAAATTAACCAACGTTATTGCACGATAATTATGAATAGTACACTCACTGGTTTTATTGCCTTGATTGGCATTTTCATTGTAGTAAGCTTTCTTTTGAGCTATCCGCTAATGATGCTGTGGAATAGCTGTCTTGTTCCGGCTACTACGATTCTCAATGAAGTTGAATGGACCCAAATGTGGGGTATTACGTTTTTGACTTCTTTATTATTCAAAGGATATAAATAAATGTTAGTATTAGTAACTCTTGCGGATATTGCCGGGATTGCCCTACTTGGGTACATCATCTGGCACTTTGGTGGCCTTGTTCACAAGGCTGTTAAAGAAATTAAGGATGAATTCACCAAATGAAGATCATCCTACTCATCCTGTTTTTACTGCCATTAACGGCATGTACGGATACTGAACTCTCTAGGCTTAGTTCTTTAGGGAAGTCAGCGGAAATCACCTGTTTTTCTGGTGGTAAAGAGTTTTATCATGGCAAGTCCACTGGTAAAGTTCTTAATGCAACACACAGTGACGGTTATGAATTTGAAGAACTGGGAACAGGGAAACTCATTCGCGTCTCTGGCGATTGCTTAGTTGTTAATTAACAACAGTTGTTGTATTTACAATACAACAACTGTTGTAAATTGATAAATATATCTTTAACATGGAGAAATGAAAAGATGAAAAATGTTCTAATTATCGCATTATTCGCATCCCTCGTTGGTTGTGCAAGCGTATCCGGTTATAAACCAACTATCAACGAGAAGGCAGATAAGTTCAGTGCAACCGCATCTTCCGACTTAGAGTATTGTGGTTCCCTTGCATATAAGGTTGCCGGATATGGCACTGAGGGGACCGCTGATACTCTCGTAGCGGCATCTGGTGCCGCCGCTACTGGCGCAATCGCTGGTGCTCTGATTCCGGGAGCAGTATCTGCTGGTACTGGCGCTGTTATCGGTGCTCCTATCGGTGCCGTGGTTGGTTTATATTATGGACTATATGAAGCTGACGAGACATTCAAGCGTTCTTATAACTCTTGTATGAGCCAGTTGGGACATCCTGTTGTGTGGTAATATAACCATACGGTGGATATGAAAAAGGGGGTTTATACCCCCTTTTTCTTGCAATTATCGTTGTGCCACCTTGATATCATAGGTTTAGTTGTTGTTAGACCACAGTGACAACAGGTATCAACTTGGTGAGTTACTTTCCTTCCTTTCTGTGCCATACTTCTTTTCTTGTTAGACTCTTCAGTATGGACTTGTAGTTTTCTTTTCTCTCTTATCTTCTGGATAGTTTTTTCTGGAAGTTTCTTTCCTTTATTCCACGGTTCAACGCCATACATAGGGTTTCCTTGACCCATATGTTTTACAGATAATGCTTGTTTCTGTTCCTCGGTGGTAACTTTTCCAGACACTCCTTCTCCGCCATCTGTATGGTTATGTAGTATACCTGTTCCGGTATCTTTTCTTCCAAACCAACGGATATAATAACGTTCCAACATAAACGACTGGAGTTCAGTGATATTCTCTTTTATTTTTATTCTGCGTTCTAGTGGTGGCAAAGATACAGTATGTTTTTCGTGTATTCTTCTACCACAACCTTTACCAATGTAGTAAGGTGTGCCATTTTTTCGCAGATAAGCGTAGACGTAGTAAATAAACATGCTGATGTCCTCCTGTGACGTTAGAGTGAGCGGGTGCTTCCAACACCGTGGCTCATCTTTATTTATACCACAAGGGAACAATGCCCATTATTAATTTTACGGAGAAATTTATGTCAATAGTGTTATTCCATATCAAGTCCGGTGCCAAGATTGGTGAATTTAAAACAGATCAAGAAGCAAGAGATGAAATGAATATGGTTAATCAGACTGCTGGATGGGAGAAACTCAACAGTTCATGGTCGGACGGCATTGAGAAACAATGGGCGGTTCATAAGTCTGGTATAAAGGATTATGCTCCTTACGGAATAACAGAATTTGAAAGATGGCGAAAATATATCCCACATATTAATAGATTAGCTGGCTAATATAACCAAACTAAGTGTTTTGGATCTATCCTAAATCTAAAAACAGTATATAATTCAATACTTAATCAATACAATATTGGTTAGGTATTACTGGCATATATATGCCAGTCCTTCATATTCCATATGAAGTAAATTGAATAATGTACAGATAATGGATAACCTAATAAAAAGAATAACAAACAGAATACAAGATCATCACACACTTTATGACCTTCCCGTATTTGGTGAACTATGGGAAGAAGTATTACATAAGTCATTTTCTGATATTGGTCAGAAAACAGACTGGACGCCCACCAGATCACATAAGTCTGGCGTGGACATGACTCACGAAACCCTTGGCCGAATCTCCTGCAAATCTGGAGTTCTGAGTCCAAGCGGAATACTGGACCTGAACGGCTCTAGGACGACACAGTTTTCAACTTTAGAAGAAAAGTTAGACTTTCTCTCCATCAAGAAAGAAGATTCATTCTTTTGCCTTTCAAGGCTGAAGTCCGATTGGGAAAACGGTAAGAAAAGATACCATCTATTTGTTTTTAATTCGGATATTTTAGATTACAAATCTGCATTGTGGGAAGAAACAAACGGAGGTTGGAAGGGATCGGGTTCTTATTTTAATGCAACTATCACTAAGAAAATGTCTGATCAACTTTGGGTAAAACTAAACACGCAGTTTATTGACAATTCCTACTTAGTTGATGTGACTTAACGTGGCTGATATTGTTTCAACTCCATTTAATATAGAAGATTTAGATAATATTACATGTGATGGGTGTTTTGGAAATCATTTGGAAAGGTTATATGGTCTCAATGAGAACAATCGCCCGGAATCTGATCTTCCAGAAATGGAATTAAAAACACATTACTCAAAATCTACTCCTCTGACTCTTTTCACTAAAGAACCAGATGAAACTATATTTACAAACAGTCAGTTAATTAGCTGTTATGGCAACAAACAAGGAAATTTCTATTGCACACTTTTCTTCAATAAAATATGGAATAACCTAACAGTCGTCCCGGATCATTCAGGAATTGGGGTAATAGATGTGAAATTAAATGAGGTAATTTGTTATTGGAAAAAAGACACGTTAATCAAACGGATTGACCAAAAAATACAAACACTGATGTTGTATTCAATAGAACGAAACGAGGGTCAGTTTCGGTATGATAAAAGAGTTCTCTACAATAATACTTCATATGAGAAGTTCTTAGAAATGATCATGGGCGGAGCTATATCAATTGACTTTAGGATGAGGGTTGGGAAAAATAGAGGTACGGCCTTTCGGATCAAAAAAAGATATCTTTCCTCTATGTATTCATCTCATGATGTTCAGATGGATGGTCCGCCATCCTCTATACACTCCAAGAAATGTCCAGAGACGACCATAGGAAATTTTTTTAGCGAAAATGAGTTTGAGTAGTTGACACAACGCAGAATAGTCACTATAATGACCTCACTGTTTAGCAACAACCTCTACGGAGAAACGACAATGGCACATCAAATCACTCTGACCGAAGCACAGGATGCCCTTCTTGCTCATGCCAACACTAACAGCATTACTTCGCAGGATGTCAAAGATCTTCTGGGTAACGTATCTGTAACTTTCGCTCAGATCACGCAGGTGACGAAGGTAGCTACTGCCGCCGCTCACAAGGCTCTGAACATTCAGAAGGTGACATCTGCTAACGTCCAGTTGTTTTCCAATATCAAGGACTACAGCGTTTATGTAAATGCAGTAAAGAAGACGGCATCTGGCATCGCTGATAATGACCAGCAGGCAGTAGAGAATTTCCAAGTATCAGATACTTGGTTCACCCATAATGATGATTGCTTCAGTGTAGTTTCTCACAAGACGAAGGGAACTGAGTACCTGTATGCTCGTTACAATAGCGCATCTTCTCTGTACTTCATTGATGGTGTACTGGCTACCAAGGAAGACGTAGTTGCCTTCATGACCCCTTCTGCGGCGAAAGCAGAGATGGATACCTCTGGTGTCGTTTACAACAAGACTAACGACATTGAGCACAAGGTCATCATGCGTACTGTCCAGTTGGACAATATTGTTTCTATCAAGGCCGTTGGACAGCATCTCGCTGTCTGATGGCCACTCTTTTACAACATAGGATATTTCAATGGCATATTATAGCGATAACTTTTACGATAAAGCTTGGCCTAATTACAGTGCCTTTATTGATGAACTTACCGCACTTTCTAGGAAATACGGTGTAGTTGTCAGTGGGCACTTTGATATCACTCTTGATCCAGAGGAATTCAAGAATGTCACTTACACGAGAGATATCTCGTCAAGTGACATTAACCCCAGAGGATGCTGGGCAGAATAAATTTCTATGAAAGAACCAACTAAAAAACGAAAAAAGATTATTCAACAAGTTTATGACGGGGTTCTTGATGTGGATATGATCACTGATGATGAATTGAAGTGGTTAGAATCCTATGTCAAGGGTCTCATGTTCAAAAAGATGGCAGAAAATACCTTACTATGAAAAAAGAAACTATTCAGAAAACTATTGATTTTTTAAAGTCGGTCAATGAGACCAATCCAGAAGGTAGTTATACCATCTATTCTATTATTGCTGAACTTAGAAAAGAACTTGAAATGCCACAGATGAATCTGGTCTCATACTATGATGAGATGCAGATGCATACAACTGATATCAAGAAGGCCAAGAGAGCACTTTTTGAGATTGAGAACTGATGGGTCATGACCAAGCACGAACTCGCGTTAGAGGCAACGCGAGGATATTACATACACTGGAATCTGTGGAGGGACAAGCCACAGCCCTATAAAGGCGTTGCCCTTGCATGTAAATGCAGGGGCATTGTTGCGTATGATAGAATTCTCACGGATAATCCTCGTAAGTTTACGACGCCGAGATGGTTGCGGGATTTCAATGGAATATAATGATTGTTTACCAAATAAATACAATAGCACTAAAGTAAACAATTATTACACTCACGGTAAACAATAAAACGTGTTTTTTAGGATATATACTATTGACACAAGTCAATATTGTTAATATACTGGAACCCTAAAACAACACAAGAGGTAAAAACATGGAAATCTTCATTCTAGCCGCTGTTCTGATTGTTTCTATAGCGACGGTTGATATAGATAAACCAAAATCAGCGAAAGTCAAAAAGAAATAATTGACAAACCACCCGCATCAATTGTATAATTAGACATGTCCTACTGGATAGGAAAATCTAATTACAATTGCTGTATGGGAAACAAATGAAAATCATAACAAGAATTATATTTCTAATTTTGGCCACACTAATTATGGCCCCGTTCATATCATTGTCCATCAATGGGCATCACAAAACACAGTCTACATCTAAGTAAAATATCCTTTTAATAAAACTGCAACATAACGGTAAATAATATGTTAGATCATACTGATATTAGCATGGATGGCGTAATTGTGTCACAATGGATAAAAGACTTAGAAAATAATAATTCTCGTATACACAAGGAAGGAGTGATTGAGAAGGCACTAATGGCATACAAGCTTGGAAGCCATGATGCTAGTGTGTTTTTGTTTAATGCCTATCTTGCATACAACCCATATTATGTTTACAATGTAAAAAAGGTTCCTACAACCGAAGGGCTTACGGGAAAGCCAAATCCTTGGTCAAAATTCTGGGGATTGTGTGAAGCACTTAGGACAAGATCAATCACTGGATATGCCGCCCGTGATGCCATTCTTGATATGAGTAAAATGTTTGACTCTGACGAATGGAA
>Ga0208253_1000576_pt1 | contig 14506 bp, 7 predicted proteins | sample CryBogCBE10Oct08_FD_184573 | JGI IMG/M metagenome (GOLD analysis project Ga0208253, IMG submission 184573) | Freshwater microbial communities from Crystal Bog, Wisconsin, USA - CBE10Oct08 (SPAdes) | ecosystem: Environmental > Aquatic > Freshwater > Lake | place: Crystal Bog, Wisconsin, USA...
GGCTATACCCGGGCGGCTATATTCGGGCGGCTATATCCGGGCGGCTATATTCGGGCGGCTATATTCGGGCGGCTATACCCAGCCGGCTATATTCGGGCGGCTATACCCGGGCGGCTATATTCGGGCGGCTATACCCGGTCGGCTATACCCGGGCGGCTATATTCGGGCGGCTATACCCGGTCGGCTATATTCGGGCGGCTATACCCGGTCGGTTTTTTTCGGTAGGCAAAATTCTTTTAAATTAAAAATCGAGTATTTATAATTTACCAAAAGCACCAGTATTTGTTGGTCAACTGTACGTCCTATTTAAGAAATGGATATAAAGAAGGTTATATTACACAGATAAAGTAGATTCTTTACTTACAAGATGTACTAGTAATAAAGATATCAATGCACTAGTAGCTGATGTTCAACTGCATGTCTTCCACCACGAGAAATGGATATAAAGACGGTTATATTACACAGATAAAGTAGATTCTTTACTTACAAGGTGTACTAGTAATAAAGAGATCAATGCACTAGTAGCTAAAATGGATATAAAGACGGGGGTTAAATTACACAATTAAAGTAGATTTACTTACTAGTAGCACTAGTAACAAAGATATCAATGCACTAGTACAAGCTGTTCAACCGCATGTCTTACACCATGAGAAATGGATATAAAGACGGTTATATTACACAGATAAAGTAGATTCTTTACTTACAAGTAGAAGCTGTTCAACCGCATGTCTTACACCATGAGAAATGGATATAAAGACGGTTATATTACACAGATAAAGTAGATTCTTTACTTACAAGGTGTACTAGTAATAAAGAGATCAATGCACTAGTAGCTGAAATGGATATAAAGACGGGGGTTAAATTACACAGTTAAAGTAGATTTACTTACTAGTAGCACCAGTAACAAAGAGAACAATGCACTAGTAGCTGTTCGTCCGTATGCTGTCCTACATGAGAAATGGATATAAAGACGGTTAAAATACACAGTTAACAGAGACACAATAAGCAGACTAGAGCACGTAAGTCCTGGATAAAAAAATACAGTTACGTTTTTAAATGTAGTAACAATGTAGAGCTCTGCGAATAAGAGCTAGTTATACCTTATATTCATAGCTCTATACACACCTATAAAGAGGAGACTTTTTAAAAAAATTTAAAATTACTTACTACTAATAACTTGTAAGCCCACTGCGCGCTGTAACTACTACTAAATCAAGCTCATAATCATACCACAGATTTAGGGACCGTGCACGCCTTCTTCTTGTTCATTATCGCTTGCCATACCCACAAGTGAAAAATCAGCGGGATTGAATTCAGTCCTATTAGCTTCCATGTCATTAAAAAACCTTCCATATCTGTCGCGCTGATCAAAAACATTGCGGGTATTTACCCCCCATTCTTTAAAGAGGGTTTTCCTTTCTGTCTTTAAAAAGTTTACCATATTTACATCGGTGGCAGCTCTGTTCCGTTGCATTCTCACAATGGACACGAACTGATTCGCCAACCGATTTACTGACGATAAATCAATTCGATTGCCGGAATTCATCATCAAAGCAAAGATTGCTAGGACCGTCGCTTCATTTATGGAATTCGTAGCAACTATAAACTCGTCGCCGTCACCTGATTAAGGGCAAATAAAAAGTTACCTAGTAATTTAATGCGTTGTATTCCATGTACATTCACAATATATTAGTAGTACAACACCTTAAATTCCTAGGTTACTTTTTCCCCTAGGAATTGAAGGTGTTGTACCTTACCTTTCTTTTTTTCTGTCTTGACTGCCCACATCTTCATTTTAAGAGCGGCTGCCTCAACAATCGACTGATATTTGCAAGATTCTGCACCTTTAAAAGCTTGAAGCTTTTGCAGGCTTCTTAAATCCGGTATATTATCAACATCCAATGGTGATCTGTTTTCGTAAGAAGTTGCAGATTCCCTAAAAGATGATATCACTTTAAAGAACTCTTGCTCCATAGAGTCAGAAAAGCGCGACATGAATTTGAACGTAGAACCCGGATCCTTAACAAATTTTTGAAGCGTCGTTCTGAGATTCCTCTTGAGCTTCATCAAATATTCAACAAATCCATCATTGTCGATCAGAATGTTGAATAATTGGCCAGAGATAATTGTTGTCCCAGGTACAAGGCAGTGATTTAGATCCTGTTTTGCAAAACAAAATTTAGTGAATTATAAATCAGTTAGCTATGATATCACCCATAAGCTCTTTCGGCTACTTAATATCTCGGAATTCAGATCCTTGGAGAGGTAAATGTAGCAAGCCTTTACTAGGGCCTTAATTTCTTCTCTTGGGAAATACATCTTTGGTTCTGTTCCAGCCGCAACGAATACGTAGAACATTTGCTTTGGCCCTCGTGTTTCGATTTCAAACTTGGGGCTAGATTCTATAGTTTGCTTTATGTCTTCAGCAACGCCAAGTTGGTGGTTTTCAAGAACAATATGAGAGGCAGGGTCAGTTCCCAAGCATCCCTTTTTTCCTCTGCGAGAAGATCCGCTAGCGGAAGAGGATTTGCGTTTACCCGCTACAGGAGATTCAGAAGTATCTAAGTTCGCCTCCTTTACAGAAAAATCCGGCATATTACAGCTCATGTCCTGAATGGTTATCGTTATTAGTTGTTCTTTAAATTCAAAAATTAGATTGGATCTTGTAAAGGTGTTTGATGTATCTTATATGGACACAAAATAAGGTTCACAGTGAACCTTATTTTGACTCGCTCCCCCCCAAAAAAATTATGTCAACCAATTATAGCAAAAGAGCCTACGAAGAAGAAGTCAGCGAAGATGATCAATACTTTATAGATAGGGCACTAGAAATTAAAGCAAGGGTGGAAAAATACTATGATAATCATCCCGAAGAGTATAAGGAGCTTTTGGAGTTGGAAGAAGCGGATCGTTTAAAAAAAACTACTAGAGCAAAAACGATTATTAAAATCAAAGAGGGAATATCTACAGATGCACCTAAAAATTGCACATCAACAAGATCAAGAACTTACATGGAAAAGAAAATTTGTCATTTGGTGAATTCTCAAGAGGTTATGTGCGACTATTGTTACAAAGAAAAAGGGATTACTAGGACGTATACTCCTTCATTCTTAGAACGCCATCAAGCTGGAAAAAAGTGTGCCTTATCAAGAAATAAAGATCAATTTAACAAGGATTGCACTCGTGTCTCAAGATCTTTTTTTGATGAATGCGAAGATGAGATTGAGCGCAGTAATTTTGACGTTGTTAATCATTTTGAGGAATTTGATGAACCAGATGTATTTAAATTAACCTTTGTTGCAAATGCACACTACGCGAGTGCAAGTGATGCTATAGATAAGTTACATGATATTGAAAATGGTACTGGAACACAGATTAATGAAATGGGCGTATTGAGAACAGTCAATCGGTACCTTCAGTATCAAGAGTGTTTCTATGATGCGACATATGGGTTAAAATGTCTAGGCGCAAATAGCTTCGAGGAAATGATAAATATCGTAAAATCGGATTATTCAAATAAATTTGATAAGCAGATGATTGATAATATATCAATTTATTTGTTTTGGATTGAAAATCAACTCTCAAGGCAAGGTCAAGAAGACTATTTAAAATTGCATCACAAATTGTGTATGAATGATGGAATTGGAAGCACAGTCCCCCAGAGTACGCTTGGTGTCTCCTACAAGATAAAGCAGTGTTTAAGTTTATTTAAGTATGGCACGTTGCAAATTGAATGGCCACCTGGTTGGAACATGGACACCTTCAATGGTTTAACTGAAAATGGAAAACAGGTAGAGCTCTATTTAAGAGACCCTATGGAGCTAATTAGTGAGCTATTTATAAACCCTGAAATAATGTTTAAATATAAAAATTCGGTTCGCTTTGATTATTTTGATTGTAGTGATAACTCTTACGGTGATGTGATGTGCAGTAAATGGTGTAAAAACTCTGAAGCGCTAGTTAGAGGGAAAAATGCGAATGGTAAAATACTGCCACTTATTTTTTATTCGGATGGAGTGCAATTAAATGATAGGATACATAATAATGTTACCCCAGTAATGTGTACAACTGGCAACTTTTCCGACGACTTGATTACCAAAGATATTTCAAAATGTGTTATCGGATACTTGCCTAATTTACTTAACACAAAAGCAGCCCTCTTTGACCATTTATGTAAAATGTACAGCAGATCAAAAGCTGAGTTGGAGGTCCGTAGATTTGATTTGTTAGTGGAAAGGGAGTACTGGAAGGAAATAGTAAAGGGGTTGAAAAGCCACTGGGAAAATGGCATTCAAATGCATGTGTTAGGGGAAGGAATTAAAACATTTTACCCTTGTGTAGCATTTTTTGTTGGTGACGATCCACAGCAACATAGACAAGCTGGTTTAGAAACGGGAAACTGTATTCATGGATGCACTTATTGCACGTATTCGTACAAAGACGGAATTTACAACGAGGAGATACATCGCCCAAGGGATAATAACGACATAATCAAACGGTGCTGTGAAGCCGAAAGATCATTGTGTGAACAAGGAAATGGTCAAGCAATTACAAAATCTGAGGAAAACAACATCAAATACTTAAAAGCTCAGAATATTCATCCATTTGTAAATCCTTTTTTTTTTGCTCCGATGGGGGATCCGAGTAACAATATTTTTAGGGCCACTCCTCCTGATCTCTTGCACAACTTTTGCGCTGGATTGATGAAGTCATTAGTGAAAAGTATTATATCAATTATATATGCAGTTAGTAAAATTAATGAGGCCTACGTTGCCGCTGCTAATATGTTTGATTGGAGGATTATGAATTTTGGGTACGTCACTGAAGAAATGCCCCATGTTCATTGGACGTACTTTAAGGAAGGTATAATGCGATATATTGCAACCAATACTGCTGAAAGGAGTCACTCAACCGGAAGTTTTGGTGGTTATAAATCAACTTCATTTATATCTTTGCTGATACAAATGCATTACGCGATAGGGCATGACTCAAAGATACTACCTGGCGCTAATTTTGTCCTGAATAAGGATAATCAGATTGTTGATATTCAAGGGCGTGTTCAGCGTGCAATATGTAGCGTCCTCGATTGTTATTTTGATGGGAAGCGAGCTAAATGGGATGACAAGGCTTTGGCAATGTTCTCTAAAAAAGTAAAAAATTTGTACACACATTACATGCTCGTGTGGGACTTGAATGTCTCACTTTTGTCGTTTAATATGGCTCATACAAAGATCTGTAAGCAAAGAAATCCTCATAAAATTTTTCACCTTGAAGACACGATACGATATTATGGAAGTTTAAATCATTGCGATACCTCATCATGGGAGAGTATTCACCGTTCAGTAACTAAAGGTGTGTACAGTTCTACAAGTAAACGAAATAAAACTACTTGCTTGGAAATGCTGCTTAAATACAATTTAAATAATCATTCTAAACACCTACATCGGATAGCTAAAATTCATTTGGAATCAAATAAAATAGTAGACTTCATGAAACCAGAGAGACACGATGATTGTATACATTTTTCTCCGCTTGATCATCATACAAAAGTGCCTTTTATTCTAAATTATTCAACTCGAGAGTTGCAAATGAATACTAGCTGGGATCGTGTAACTACCTATGAACCCATTAATACTGTGTCAAAATTCCTTGCGATACTGTATGAACTAGATTTTGCTTCAGCCATATCTCACGGCAGTGATATTGATTGGAGAAATGAAGAAACGATGAGCAAATATTTAACTAAATTCGTTCGCGCAATTAAGTATGAAAGTGATTCAAAAACATCGCTTGGTATCGGTAAGCTCTTTGCCACTCCAAGAGGAAATATTTATGATGTAGGGAATGAAAATAAGCCAAAGTACGACTTTGCTCTTGTGCGAATTAACGTAGATTTATCTCTCGATGATTCTGATAGGGATTCTTTAAGTGATGGACGATCTCGGCGTAGTAAACGTGGTGATGATAGGATGACGACCACAGTATTATTAAAGCTTTTAGTATTTATTCTCATTGAAAAGAAAGAAACTACTGGTCACACTCCCGAGAATCACATTTTTTGCTTGGGGCAGGAACTTTACCCAAAATCAGGAATTGTTAAAAATAAAAAGACTCCGTGCTTGGGAAAGCAGTTTTGCTGGGCAGCTCACCCGTTAAGTAAGACAAAATTCAAATATCATCTTATTCCTGTTGAATCGATTATTCGTATTGTATTGGTTGTACCCACATTTAAGTCATCGCCATATAAAAGTAACAAACCTAAGCACGATGACACATTCCATGTTCTTGATCGGATATTCTTTGACAGAACTGGTTGGGATGAGGATGTTGTACAGGAAGAGTTTTTTGTCCAATCAACTGCAGAGCAAATAAGCTTTATGGCTAGATGGAGTCTTGGAAACATTCCATCAACATATCGAAGTGGTCGTGGTGTAGGAGAGGAGGAAGATGAGAATGACGATGGGATTTTTGATAATTCTTAATGTTGGTGCGTGTATATAGGCCATATCTTGTAACAATTATAATAAAATTCTTTTTGTTTGTTAATTTGCCGTTATTATAGCTATGAGTGAGATAGTTGCTATAGTAGCTAATGATAAAGATATGCCATAGTACTTGTAAAACCAACTAAAAGTAATGCTAGAAATGGAAATATTTACTATTTAATCCCATCGATCAAGAAATGTAACAGGAATAAGGCGCGTTCTTGGCGGTCCTACTCGCCCCTCCCCTCATTTTGTTTGTTCACCAAGCATTCTGAAAGATATTAAATGATGTACTAAGAAGGAAGTTATGCTAAATAGTAAAATTAGAATCACCTTGAAATAACTTCAGCAATATTATTTCGCTCGGTGTTTGTGTCTTGAGGTTCCCGCAAAACGACTTTTAAAATACGCTCTGCGTTACTTTTGGTCGAAGTCAAATTATTACCATGCAATATTTTCATCGGTCGACTTAATAACGTGTCGTATAAACGAGAAGCGTTTAAGCATGTATGTACCCCACAATCATAGCTATTTTCCTGTTGAACAGTCTAAGGTAACAATTTTTAGATGGTGAAAATAAATAAATAAATAAATAAATAAATAAATTACCATTCCGTGGCAGTCAATAGTTATTAAGCCGTTAGCGAAATCCTTAAAAACTTCCTGACCTTGTAATAATGTTTTCTGTTTTCGGGTTCGCCATTCACAATCCAAATAATTTTTTAGGGCATCGCTTATTGGAGTTGTTTTATGTAAGTTCAAAGAATCAATGTGCAATATACAAGCAGGCAAACAATCAATCAAACTGTTCTTCTCTCGATCGTTTGATTCATCAGTAAATGCTCGATCGCCGGTCAGTAAACTAACTATTTCTCCGCGAACCAATCCCGCATTACAGATAGCCACCAGACTCCAATGATTCGCGTACCCAATAGGAATGAACAATAACCTTTTCTCAAAAATGTCCACATTTTCGGTCCATCGTTGAACATTTGAGTACACCATAGATTTTAGAGACTTTCCCCGGTAATGATGGTAGAATTGAGTAGAAAAGATATACACCATTTCACTTGATAGTGCATTGAACAAATGGTGGTTTTCAATACCCCCAAAGTATAAGCAGTTCAGCCGAAATTCTATGATTGAATCATTAAACCATCCTTCTGGCCTTAGTCTTTCAATATCTTTTTGAATGATAAAAGCTTTGTGAAAAGAAATTTTGGTGTCGTCTGCGGGAGTTAAAGCTCCATCCACATCTAGTACAGAGGAGCTAGTAGTCTTTCGTCTTTTCTCATCACTATCCAATTTCATTTTTTCTTTTCGCTTCAGAATTGCGCTAGGGGTATTGGGCTTCGATCTTCTACTCTGGTTCACTGAAGTTGGAGTAACATCTTTATCGCTAGTTGATGCTCGCCTCTTCCTTACTGTTCGCCTTGAAGCTACAATATCTTCATCGTGAGGGGATGGCATGGGCGCATTGAAATCCGTATCATAAAGGTCTGCAAGCTTGGCTAACAACAAAGATATTGCCTCATCCACATCTGCATCCAAGAATTCTGGGAGCAAACTTGGAAAAAAATGTCGTGTACTATCATTCCCAACGATACCGTTCCAATCTTGGACAATCCCAACTACTCTGGTTTGAAGAATCTTCTTGCAGTTCTCCGTGGTCACAGTGCATTGTGCTTGAACGGAATTTTGCAACCAACTTGTCCAGCTCAGATAGATCCATTCCGGGGAATCTTTAGAGTTATACCATATACTTGTTTTCAAATTGGGATCTAAAAGTTGAACTAAGTCTTCCTGTAATCCCCAATCTTTAACTGGTAAAATACGATTCTTCGTTCTATTATTTGTAGCCCATTTGTAAACTCGTTGAAGTTTTTCAACGAGATCAGGTGGTAGCACAGAATCGTCTTTTTGGACGGTAAATTGCTTGTAGAACTTGCACAATCTTTCATATTCTCCCGCTTTTTCGCACCACCATTCGTCCGGCCAATCCCTAACTCCTAACTTTACTAGGATCTGCAATACATAAGCCAACTGGTAGGCACAGGTTCCGTCAGGCTTGCAAACATTAACCTTAAGTTTAGAAGGGTCAATTTTAACTCCAACAGAAAATGTTATGTCCCCTTTAGTTAAATGTTCCACTAGCTCATCAGCACTTCGCACTATGATTTCGTTATCAGGACTTGCAAATCTATCTCCGTTTAGCTGTAGTCGTATTTTTTTTGTTTTCGCCACAATTTGTTCAATGTACTTGAGAGGTATTGAACGGAAATGTGTTGCGTTGGGACTACTCGGAGGGGTCTTATATGCATATGTCGACACTTCGTCGGTTATCGCATTTAGAATCGTCGCAGATGATAACGGCTCCTCGCCCCCTATTTCCGTTGCATCAGCGATGACTTCGACATCGGGAGGGTTTCCCTCTTCAGACTTCGATTCTTCGCGACAAGCAACCAAAGAAGAGGAGGCAGTCACATGTTCACTTGCAGAACCCGTCCATGACAGTGGTTTTGATAATGCATCAGAGTTCCCTATGATATCATCATCACTACAAGCATCTGATGTATAAGTTCCTTCTCTAGCTACATCACCGATGGTCCCTTGATTTGTATTCGCATCAGATTCATTCGATGATGATGATGAACTGTCATTTCTTTCAGATGGCGAATTAATCGATTGCTCTCGTTCACTTTCATCATCACTCTGCCCACTATTACTGTCGTCAGATTTTTTTTCCCTCCGTTTTTGCAACGTACTTTCTGGAAAATTTGTCTTCAGCAACTTTCTAACAAACGATAAAGCAGTTCGGTTTGTTTTAAGAAGCGGTAGTAGTCCTGATTTCAAGTGATCCAGCGTCAACACTTTTACTTGAGGGACTCTGGAGGAAAACAAGTTCACCCTGGTCGAGAAGTCTTTTTCTGACTCCTGAAATTTTAGTGTCTTATATTCGCGCCCTTTTCCTAGAATACCTGTAGTGACGATACCATTTTTATCAGTTAACAACCTAGGGTTAATATCAGGCACAGGTGTGTCGAATTCCGCTTTTCTGTAGTAGACGCGTATGTAGAACTTCTCCTCCTTTCTGCGATCCAACGACCCATTTATCATTTCTAAATCAAATCCCATTGATCGCAACCATTCTTCATGCACTTTAGGAAATTCTTTGACGCTACGAAACATTATCACTCTGCAAGACGATCTTGGTAGTATGTGCTTGATAATGTGTTCATCAACTTTTGTAATACCAACTAGATTGGTAATAACCTGACATTTTTTTAAATCTTGAACCAAGAATTCATCGCACAGAAGAACGTCTGCTGCAACAAAACTAATGCTTCTCAACATGGCACACCTTTTCCCCCCAGTATTCAGAATTTTATTTTTGATGACGCCAATAACATCCGGAAAATCAATACCGGCGACTGCAACGTGTGAAAATACAAATTGTAAGCTAGCGGCGAGGTAAGGACACCCAACACCGATGTCAGCATAATACCTAAAATTTTCGATTTCACTGTTAAAGTATTTTCGGATAAAGTAAATTATCCGTGCTGTCGTGATGCAAGATACGTAAAGCACGAAACCCCCTCCTATCGATGGCATGTTGTGCCATCGAATTGAATCCATATCACTCCAAGTTTGTCTGGTCATTTTTTCAATAGTTCTGAATTCTAGATTAGTTTCCTCCTCGGCAGTCAAAGAATTTCTTTTCGCAAGACGCGTACAAAAAGAAATATATTTTTTGCTAGATAAAACTTTGTCAACAACCGGTATAAACAGGGTTTTCTTTATAGATTCCATTTTCTTGGTGATTTTACGAAATTCAAGAACATTCAAGCCGCCTACTTTGTTACCCAGTGTGTCCACATCAAAAATATCGGATAACTGATGCACGACATTAAATAAAGCGAAGCAAGAGTTTTTGGGCCATGTTTCAACATTTTTGATCATAGACTTGTACAGTTCTGACTTCAAAAGAGACATGCCGTATGCAGCCACGCTTTTTAAAAAGCACAATTTTTGATTAGCTATTACCTCCTTGCTTACGGACTTCACCGGGAATATTTGTCCAACTATTTTCCTACCATCGTATTTTCCTTTGGGAGCGGGAGACGAAATAGGGGCCGCAACTACAGCTGTTTCGTCATTCTTTTGAGCCAATCCATTAAAATACGATATCAATTTACTTGTGTTCTCCGCTCGATTGAAAGCAACCACAAGTTCATGATACAGAGGTATGTCAGTAGTAGCCCGATACTCTAACATGCCAACGCTGTCGTATCGAATTTCCACATTTGTCTCAATTGTAGATCCTCTCTTCGCGTAGGCCATTTTTGAGAAACGATAACGCGGACATTTCACTGAATTATATTCAAGTACAGCGTAGCCTAGCTTCTCATTAAAAATCAAGAAGTAAATGTCATCAGAAGACAGTTTTGTGAAGTCTTCGAAACTTCTTATCTTGTCCCCCTCAACCATTCCAATATAGGCACCGGATGGAATATCCTCGGCTGTAAATACTCCTTTGTTGTCCTTGTCATTACTAAACTCTTCTTCATCGAATATCCCAGATCGGGCGACGTAAAGGAAGTATTCGTCGTTTACAACAAATTGATGGACCACACTGTCGAAACCGGAGGAGCTTCTAACATCATCAATGTGCATTTTACCGTACCACTGATCTTCTTGCCTCTCTTCTTCATCGTCAGCCGGTTCTTCGCCCGAATCAGGCTCATCTTCATCTTCAGCTGGTTCTTCCTCATCCGAATCAGGCTTTTTGCCAAAACCTTCACTATTCTCCTCTTCATTATCCTGTTCATCTCCAACTTCAGCTGGTTCTTCCTCATCCGAATCAAGCTTTTTGCAAGTACCTTTACTGTTCTCCTCTTCATTCTCCTGTTCTTCACCCGAATCAGGCCTATTGTCAGCACCTTCACCATCGTCACCACCAGGAACTTCAAAATAATCAGATTCAGAATCTAAACTTCTAGCTTCCTCATCGTTGTCAATGTCGTCAGCTGCTTGCTTAAAGCTATCACTTTTCAGTCTATCTGAATGTTCCTCATCATCCTTTGGAACTGGTGACGAGCCACTACGGCTAACTGAGCTAAAAAAATTAACACCAACTTGAAATATTTGATTTATGAATGTATTAGATTGATGAATTTGAATATTTTGAGAAACTTGATTATCGTTTTTATCTCCTTCGGAATCTAAGAATAAATTTACACAATAAGAATAGATTAAATAAAGCTTTTGTTTCCTACCGTTTTTATCAACATCAGCTTCTACGCTGTTGTTAGCGCTGCTGTCAAGCACTTGTATTTTAGATACTAAATTAGGATCTATAAAACAATTATTACGAAAGTCTTCTAAAATAGTAAATAGGACTTGCTTCTCTTCTCCAAAACGCGTGTAAATGTCAATTTCAACGCCCTATTAAATGCTATCTTTCGTTTATTCAAAAATCGTAGCGCTACGGAAAAGTTGTTACTTAATTAGAGAAGAATCGTGATCTAATAGAATATCGCATAAGTTTGTTACCTTGAGCTTCATTCGTTTTTGCGCTGTTCCTACTTTTTTTTTGCATATGTCGATCGTCCTTCTGCGCCACGTTACCTATTAATGCTACTTCAGTTAATGTCTCTGCTCCATCGTCCCTTGAATATGTCAGTTTATACATCTCGAACAAATCTGGGCCACCTTCACTGAGTATTTCTTCTTGTATGTCCGGAAGTGCCAAAAGTTCTCCGACAGCGACGTATCTGACATAAATAAGCAGATACGGTTGCACCATCGAGTTGAATTGATCCATAGTCTCACAACCCTTTCTTATTAATTCCTCAACCATCAAATTTTTCAGAGTACTCATCGAACTATGTTTCTGTTGATTCAATTTTGTTATAGACTGGCAAACATTGAAAATTTGTTCTGGTACTACCATCATATCACCATTTTCAAGAATTATCATCCTATTTATATCACCTTTACCGACATCTTCCTCTCCACTTATCATTGCGCTTATTTTTCTGAAATGAGAGGGGGGCGTGTAAAATAAGGTTCACAGTGAACCTTATTTTTGACCGTTTAAGATACTTTTGATATAATAAAATACGAGGGGGGATTAAAGTTATACTCCCTATATTATTTCTTGACTAATCATCTATTCAATTCAATTCAAAGATTAATCTTGGTGTCGACATATCGATGCAGCTCCTTGCATAAATTTGTCGATGCATATATTAATCCTTGAATTAAAGCAATAGATCTGCAGCTATTTCCAGTAGACTAGTCACCAATGAAATGAGAGGGGGGCGTGTAAAATAAGGTTCACAGTGAACCTTATTTTTGACCGTTTAAGATACTTTTGATATAATAAAATACGAGGGGGGATTAAAGTTATACTCCCTATATTATTTCTTGACTAATCATCTATTCAATTCAATTCAAAGATTAATCTTGGTGTCGACATATCGATGCAGCTCCTTGCATAAATTTGTCGATGCATATATTAATCCTTGAATTAAAGCAATAGATCTGCAGCTATTTCCAGTAGACTAGTCACCAAGGGATTGGTAATGCACCTTGTTCTAGGGCCTAAATATAAATTATGCAGCTTCTTGCATAGATTTATTAATGCATTATTTCATCCTTCTTGATCTTCCCGTCCATTTAAACGCACGGCTTGCAGTTATATCCATTTGAACGAATCAATTTAGTTTTTGCTGCAGTTATTTCCAGTATAAATCGTTAAGGGATAAGTAATGAATCTTATTTCTGTTTAATAGTAGGGGATGGTACTGTTTTTAAATACTACCATGCATCGTGCTGCGTATATAATAAAGCGTTAGGTTGACAGGCGATAGATATACAGAATAATTAGTTACGTTTCGATTTAGATCTCGAAATGTAAATTCTTCAATATGTTAAACACTTAGCATAGTTTACCTACTTGATTTAATAATACCTGCTGCCTTCCTATCTCCCTGTCTTCTTGCCTTCCTTTCTTCCTTTCTTCCTTTCTCCCTTTCTTCCTTTCTTCCTTTCTTCCTTCCTTCCTTCCTTCCTTCCTTCCTTCCTTCCTTCCTTCCTTCCTTCCTTCCTTCCTTCCTTCCTGACTTAATAATTTTAATTTTTGTTTATCAAATTGTTTTTGTTCCACCTCGGTTAGTCGCATGTTGATTGAAACGCTAGCTTGACAAATCGTTTATGGAAGCTCCATCAGGAGTCACTGGTCACCTAAACTAGGTTCACTTAAAAACAGTGGAGTGTAAATAGTACCGCTAGATATTTAGTCTTCCTAGTATTTCTTTGGAGGACGGCTAGTAATAAGAGGAGTTTCGCTGTAGGCAGTTTTACTACTAGTCCTACGCTGACCATATAACCGTGATAGGAAGTATAAAAGCAACTATAACAGAATGGATAGCTACGACTACCGGAGCCACTACAAGATTTTTTTTTTGAAAGCTGTCATCTTAGTTATAAGTAAGTAAGAACTACCGGCTTTGACAACTAGTATTAGTATAGCCACTCCGCTTATAGCACTATAGCCGGTGGGCTATACCCGGTGAGCCATAGCCGGTGGGCTATACCCGGTAAGCTATAGCCGGTGGGCTATAGCAGTTTGCTATAACCGGTTGGCTATACCCGGTGAGCTATAACCGGTGGGCTATGGCCGGTGAGCTATACCCGGTGAGCTATACCCGGTGGGCTATACCCGGTGGGCTATAGCCGGTGCGCTATAGCCGGTGAGCTATAACCAGTAGGTTATAACGGGTATAGCCGCCTGGGTATAGCCGCTCGGGTATAGCCGCCCGGGTATAGCCGCCCAAGTATAGCCGCCCGAGTATAGCCGCCCGGATATAGCCTACCAAGTATAGCCGCCCGGGTATAGCCGCCCGGGTATAGCCGCCCGGGTATAGCCGCCCGGGTATAGCCGCCCGGGTATAGCCGCCGGGGTACAGCCGCCCGAGTATAGACGCCCGGGTATAGCCGCCCGGGTACAGCCGCCC
>Ga0208253_1000579_pt1 | contig 14463 bp, 14 predicted proteins | sample CryBogCBE10Oct08_FD_184573 | JGI IMG/M metagenome (GOLD analysis project Ga0208253, IMG submission 184573) | Freshwater microbial communities from Crystal Bog, Wisconsin, USA - CBE10Oct08 (SPAdes) | ecosystem: Environmental > Aquatic > Freshwater > Lake | place: Crystal Bog, Wisconsin, USA...
GGTCTACACCACCCCAGGTTTGCCACGGACCTCTGGCCCGGAACACGACACCTGACTACGAGACCAAAATGTCCAAGAATCCCACACCGCCCAGCCCAAAAACCAAGCAACCTGCCGATGGCTTGACCTTCCAAATCCGGCAAGAGCTTGACCCCGACACCGACGAACCCATCGAATTCGGCTGCTTTTCGCGCAATTGGGACCATGAGCAAGAACTCGACGAGCTGATGGACAGCCTGAATGCGGGCCGCATCAACGATAAACAAGCCCTGCTGCACGCCCAAAAGCTGTTGGCTAAGTACCCCGGCAATTTGGAAATCCAGAACTACCTGGCCAACCGCTTGTGGACACTGGAAATGCGCGACGAGGCCACCGACGTCTGGGCCAAGGCCTACAGCCAGGCAAGCGCCCTGATCCCCAAGGGCTACCAGGGCCAGATCATCTGGTCCGAAATCGACAACCGGCCCTTTTTGCGCGTGGCCTACGGTTACCTGCAAGGCCTGATTGACCTCAAAGACACCAAAGCGGCCCAGGCACTGGCCAAAAAGATGCTGGCCTGGTGCCCGTCCGACAACCTTGGCGTGCGCATGCGCATGGGGGATATCAGCCTGATGCTGGGCGACACCCGCGCAGCCAAGAAGCATTTTCTGAATGAGGCACAGTACTCACCAGCCCACTGGTACCAGGCTGGCCAGATCGCTTTCAGGGAGGGGGATTACGTGTCTGCCTGCACCTACATTCGGCGCGGCATCGCGGCCAACCCCTACATTGCGGAGGGGCTCACAGGCAGAACGGTGTTGACGGAGCACCTGTACTGGCACGGAAGCAACCGCTACGGTGCCGAGTGGGCGGCCGACTATCTGAACGCGCCCATTTGTGACTGGGCACCAGAAGAAGTGGACTTCGTGGATTGGGTGTTCAACTCAGCCGCCGTGCTCAAAGAGCGGGCCAAGTTGATGGAACTGCACGAAGGGCTAACCTACGAGCGAGACACTGATCGCCGTAGCCCTTATGCCGAAAAGAGCGCCTACTTAGTCGATGGCATCACGGACACACTTTCCAAAAAAATGGTCCGCAAAGTCCGCAACCGCTTCGATCAGGAAGTTTGGCCGTGGGAGCGGGCGGTACAGATGTAACGGTACCCTGTCGGTAACCGCCCCACCCCTATTTGTCAGTTACCGGTCACCCATGCCTGTAAAATTCTCATTTTAACAAGCGATTAACCACACTATGAGCAACTGGTACCTTATCCACACCAAGATTCGCCAAGAACGCGTTGCTCTGGAAAACCTTGAGCGCCAAGGTTTTGAATGCTTCTTGCCCCTGATCCGCGCAGAAAAACTGCGCCGGGGTCAGCTGCAGGTGGTTCAAGAGGCGCTTTTCCCGCGTTACCTGTTCATCCGCCTGGGCACCGGGCTGGAGTCGCAAAGCTGGTCACCCGTTCGGTCAACCGTCGGCGTCAGTCGATTAGTCACCTTTGGTCAAACCCCTGCCAAGATCGATGACGCACTGGTCAGCGAACTGCGTGCCAAGAGCGACTCCACCGAAGTGCAGCTGCGCCACTTTGAGCCGGGCGAACAAGTTGTCGTGACCGATGGACCGTTTGTGGGGGTGGAGGCCTTCTACCAAATGGCCGATGGCGAGGGTCGGGTAATGGTGCTGCTCAACATCCTCAGTAAGACCGTGAAAATGGCCGTCTCACCGGCCAGCATCCGTAAGGTTCGCTGAGCCACCCCAATTTCCCCTTCGGAAAAATGCAAAAGGGGCTTGCGCCCCCGGGTGGTCACAGAAGCCGGGTCAGCCCGGTCAGGTGATCAGCAAGGCCTGAATGCGCTGCTGCAGAGGCCCCGACACATTCTCAAAACTCACCCGCTGAAAGCCTGAGGCCTTGATCTTGGGCAGGTTGCGCTCGATCCAGCCCAGCAGCTCTTCCGTCGCTGAAGCCTCCAGCGAGATGTCGCGACTCATCACCATGTCATTGCCAACGGACAACTGGAGGGTCCCCCAGTTGCGTGGTTGAGGAATTTCGGTGATCGAGATGTAAAGGGTGTACGGGTCGCGCTGGGGCTGAATCCAGTTTTTGACGCTTTCCATGATTCCCATCGCAGGCTCCTGTTGTCTAGAGTTTATTCGTTGGCCAACGCTTCGCGCTCTAGTGCCATGTGCACCCAGTCAACCACTTCGCCGCTGGGCTGGTAGCCGCTCACCAGTTCTTGCAGCATGCCGCGAATCACCGGCACGTCGTTCACGCTCATGGCGATGCTCAGGGCGTTGAGCTTTTGCTCCAGGTCGGCCCAGCTCAAGAACTGCTCGTGCGCCTTCATGATGCGCGGGTGCTGGGTGGGCTTGGGGTTGTCGCCAATCAACAGCTCTTCGTAGAGCTTTTCGCCGGGGCGCAAGCCGGTCACGGTGAGTTCAATGTCACCATCGGGGTGCAGCTCATCGCGCACGGTCATGCCTGAGAGTTCCACCATACGGCGCGCCAAGTTGATGATTTTGACGGGCTGACCCATGTCCAGCACAAACACATCGCCCCCCTGCCCCATGGCACCCGCCTGAATCACAAGCTGAGCAGCCTCAGGGATGGTCATGAAGTAGCGGGTGATGTCGGCATGCGTGAGGGTGATGGGCCCACCGTTTTTGATCTGCTCGCGGAACAGGGGCACCACGGAGCCACTTGAACCCAGCACATTGCCAAAGCGCACCATGCTGAAGGTGGTTTTTGCTGTAGGTGCCCTGCCCCCTTGGGCAGCCACGGCCGCATTCACCTCGGCCAGGGCTTGCAGAACCATCTCTGCCAGGCGCTTGGTCGCGCCCATGATGTTGGTGGGGCGCACGGCTTTGTCAGTGCTGACCAGCACAAAGTTGCGCACGCTGTGGCGCATGGCGGCTTCGGCGCACACGCGGGTGCCCCACACGTTGTTGCGCACGCCCTCGGCCGGGTTGTGCTCCACCAAGGGCACATGCTTATAGGCGGCCGCGTGGTACACCGTGTGCGGTTTCCAGGTGTCCATGATCTCGTGCATGCGCACTTCATCGCATACCGAGGCCAGCAACGGGACGATCTCGATCTCTGATTGACTGGAGTCTGCGTCTTCCAGCATGGAATCCATAGCCTTAGTCGCGCCCTCCTCTGGCTCGGCCACGCTGGGGCGCTCGCCCGCCAACAGCGCCTGCAATTCCTGATGAATCTGGTAGAGCGCAAACTCGCTCATCTCCACCAGCAACAGCTGCTTTGGGTTGGTCTTGAGAATCTGGCGGCACAGCTCGCTGCCAATGCTGCCCCCAGCACCCGTCACTAAGACCGTTTTGTGGTGGGTGTTGAGGTTGAGCAGCAGGCCATTGGGCTTGACGGGCTCTCGGCCCAACAGGTCGTCAATGTCCAGCTCGCGCACATCGCTCAGGCTCACCTTGCCCGTGGCAATGTCGCTCAAGCCCGGCAAAGTGCGCACGGCCACCTTGTGAGGTTTCAGGGTGTTGAGGATGTCATTGCGCCGCTGGCGTGACACGCTGGGCAGTGCCAACAACACATCGGTGATGGGCGAGACGCTCAAAATCTCGGTCAAATCACCCGGGTTGTGAATCGGCAGACCATTGAGCACATGACCATGCAAGCGGTCGTCATCGTCCAAGAAGCCCACCACGCGAATTTCTGGGCTGTTGGTCATTGCAGAGGCCAGCTGTCTGCCTGCACTGCCCGCACCGTAGATGAGGGCCTGCGGCAAAGCCGCCTTGCGCAGTTGGTGGTGGTAAAGGCCACCCAGCCACACCCGTGCGGCTGCACGCGAAGCGCCCACCAACAACAGCAGCAACATGGGCTGAATCAGGCCCACTGTTCGGGGAACACCCTCAACACCCCAGAACGTAAAAATAGCAGCAAAGGCAATGCCATACAGCACCATGGCACGTGCCACCGCCACCATGGCTGGCAAACCGCTGTAGCGAAAGATCGCTCTGTACAAGCCCGAGGTGATGAAAACCGGCAGCGCCAACACCACCGAAGCCACCACCGCAACAATGGCTGGCCCTCCCAGAGGCATCCACTCACCTGAACGCAAGTAAAACGCTAGCCAAACGGTCAGCACGCACAGAGCAGCGTCCAGAGCGAGCACCATCCCCCGCTTCACAGAACGTGGTAAGGCCAATGCCGGGGCGGCCAAACGACTTAGAGTTCGCATCATGACTTCACCCATGATGTGAAATCTCGATGAGTCCTGAGTCCTGAGTCCTGAGTCCTGAGTCCTGAGTCCTGAGTCCTGAGTCCTGAGTCCTGAGTCCTGAGTCCTGATTTTCATATTGATTTCACTCTGTCGCCTGAGCCTTTGCCAGTCACCGTCAGCAATATGAATTTAAAGTAATTGCCCACACCTAATACGCGCAACATCTGGGCATCTGTCTGTGCCAAAAGCTCGGGAGTCGACATGTCGATGCCATTGACTTGAGCCAGCCCTGTGATACCGGGGCGGGCCGCAAACACGCCCTGTGCAGCGCGGGCTGCGGTCAGCTCGGTCTGGTTGAACAAACCGGGCCGCGGGCCCACCAAGCTCATGTCGCCCAACAACACATTCCACAATTGCGGCAGTTCATCAAGCTTGGTACGGCGCAAAAATGCGCCCAAGGGTGTGATGGCTGCGCTGCTAGCCAGGTGCGAGGCCACCGACGCCGTACCCACGCTCATGGTGCGGAACTTGACCAACACAAACGGACGCTGGTGCCGCCCCACCCGCTCTTGCATGAACAGGGGTGAACGCGTGTCCAACCAACCAAGCACACACAGCACCAGCAACACCGGCCAAAGCAGAAGCAGGCCCAAGCCAGCCAACAACACATCCAACAAACGCAAAACCGACTTCGCCATCACTCAATCCTTGTGTTCAAACATGTTTGCCAACTGCTCGTCCATGGTCACCACCGGCCGCCAATCCAGCAGCGTGCGCACCTTTGTGATGTTCACCTGCAAATTGCCACACAACCGCTGCACCGCTGCACCCTTGCCAACGGCACTGGCCGCCGCCTCTAAAGCCCACACCGGCACGGGCCACAAACGGTCAGAGACACGGGCCGCCCGCGCCATAGACCGCAACAGTTCGGGGGTAGAAATGTCTTGTCCATCACTTACCAAAAAAGTCTGGTTAGCTGCAGCTGGATGGCGCAAACAAGTGACGATCAAATGCACCAAGTTGTTGAGAGCCACCAGGCTGCGCTGGTTATTCACAGAGCCTAAAGGGAGCGGCAAACCACGCTGCACCGCACGCATCAATGCAGCAAAGTTAGCCTTAACACCCGGGCCGTAGACTAAAGGCGGTCGAATGATAACAACCTCCATTCCCGAGTCTTTAGCCAACTGACGCAGCCCCAATTCGGCTTCGTATTTACTCTGACCATAAAAATCTTGCGGCGATGGGTCATCATCCTCAGCAAAAACCTGACCTGTGCAAGTTTGTTCCCCATTAACTTTAACTGAGCTCAAAAAAACAAATCGGCGCACTCCAACTGCAGCGGCTTGGCGGGCAAGATTCAAAGTGCCATCTACATTAACCTTTCGAAAGTCATCCAAAGAGTTAGGGGATGTGTCAGACATCACATGAACACGAGCAGCAGTATGGACGACACACACAATCCCAGCCAAAGCAGAAGACCAATCTGTTTCGCTGTCAATACTACCTACAATCACTGACTTTGTAGAGGCGAAATATTTTTGATTTAAATCTGATGCATTTCTTAGTGCGACTATTGTACTGAAAACCAAATTTTCACGTACTAAACTTTCTAAAACAGCGGAACCTACAAAACCTGTTGCTCCGGTAATTAATATATTATTAAGCATATCGAAAAAATAAACTAATTTACATTGATTTTAAAATTTTTCGATTATAAAAGGCAAAAATAAAATGAGTTACTAAAAACAAATAAGCAGTCAAACCCAATTTACGACCCGAGCGAAATTTAAATTGCCGTAATACATATAAGTGTCGCTTAATCATCAACCATTTATTTCCTGAAATTTGTCCTGGTATTATACGGTAACCAATCATTGGAGTCGTTATTTTGACACTTTTCCCTATTATTTCATGACAACGCAACCAACAATCCAAATCTTCCCGAGCCTTAAATCTTATATCCTCATTGAATAAATTTTCAGCGATAAGACTTTTTTCAACAATTACACTTGAAGTAGGAGTGCGATATCGAATTAGCTGTTGTAAAAAACTGACCCACTCGTAATCTGATGACAACGCATCATCTAACTTTACATCCGTTGATTCTACGAAGTCAACCATTTTGGTGCTGCAAAAGCGTGCTTTCGTAATTTCCAATACTTCGATTTGTCGCTGCAATTTATTCGGATGCCAAATATCATCGGCATCCAAAAATGCAATCCATTTACCCTTAGCCTGATGTATTCCAATGTTGCGTGGGCCAGCTGGCGCCCCCATATTAGATGGTAAATTAATAATATTAATTCTTGAATCCCGCCCAATATAATTCCCAATAATTTCTGCCGTATTATCTCTTGAAAAATCATTAACAACCAACAACTCATAATCTGAAAAAGATTGCCGAAGAACAGATTCAATAGTTTCACTAATATATTTTTCCGCATTGTACGCAGGCATAACAATAGTAATCAATGGTGATTCATTCATTTTTGAGATGCCTTTGCTAATGAATAAGCTCTAACCATAACCTTGAAGCTGTGGTGTTCTGGTCCTATGTCAGAAATTCCTGAGGGGTCGACAATGAAAAAATTAAATTCGCTAAGATAACCACTTCGCTCTAATAACGCCATGTCCACCGAGTTGTGAAGATGAATACCACGGATAAATAATTCAGGTTTTCGACTGGGCTCAAGCACGGACCAATCCAGTGATGCACGAAACTTTTGAATGTCTTGTTGAATTTTCTTAACATCAGGTTTTATTCCTGACTGATCTAATGACATCTCATAAGCATCACCTATGCGAATCTGAGCGTATGCATTAAGTTGATCCGCATCTGGAAAAAATCCGAGTTTATTAAACAGAGACTCGGAGATCAAACCCAATGAACCTGCACTTAAAACCTTTGACATTAATCCGGATATTGGCAAACCAAAGGCACTGCGTTGTTCAATCCCATGATCAAGTTTTGCGTATGAAAACCGAGCTGGTTTTGTTGTAATTAAGCCAGAACCAGTTGAGTCATAGTTACCCAACATCCATACACCTGTAGCCTTACGCTCTATCTGTGGAGTTGGCACCTGGGGATGTAGTTTACGATCTAAGCGACCGAGGTAAAGAATAACGTGGTCTGATATATGCGAACGAGCTGAACCTGAGAATTCAGGTGAATTTTCAAGCAAAGTTGGCGTAGCAAGAGCACCAGCGCCGAGCCAAATACGACGGGCTTGATAACACTCGTTACCAGCAAATATATTCCAAAAACCATTTGCGCGTTCGAATCTATTGGCCTTGACAGGCGACATCGAAAAATTAGCCCGCTCACTACAAATTTTCCGCCAATGCAGAGATGGACGAATAGGACGATAAGGAACAAATAACCAAGGCCGACCAAAACGTTCGTAGAGTGGCTCGGGATAAAAACGATTGAACAACTCCTCGAATAAAGCTCTATCTGCATCAAAGAATGCAGAGGGTTGCCCCATCGGAATCACACCGTGCCAGTAAGCGCCAAGACCACCTTGCCCATTGTTTGAGCATGGAATACGGCTTTGCTTGTCGTACCATTGTAGCTCAGGCCGCTCCGAACCCGCTAATACACATACGCGGTTCTGTTCACAGAGACCATAGGCTGTAGCCAAGGCACTAAGGCCTGAGCCAATGATCAGATCGTCGTAGACCATAATTTATTACTCAAATACAGATAGCCATACCAACGAATGCCTACCAAGCGTAAAACAAAATCGATAGGTCGTAGCAAGCACGGGAACCCACCACAGCGGTTAAGTAAACGACCATACAAAACGTATAGGATTTTTTCAAAAGATGTTGAAAATGGTCTGCCCACCATTTTGAATAAATTGACCGGTTGTTCTGGATGATTGTCAATATTTCGCACGGCCACAGCCAATTGATGCACGGAAGTAGACGCAGTAAGACCCGAAGGCAACTCGGTCACATCCTCATAAAAAAATCCAATAGTAATAATACGGGCATTGCATAGACTTACAGCGTCTTCTTGTGCCTGTTGTTTTATTTTAGGATAGTTGTAACACTGTGTGATTGAATTAACATTTGTTGATGCTGAAGAAACATAAAAAACACTGATATTATTTATATTGGAAATTTTTTTTAATAGTAAATAATTTTCACTAGCTAATCGAGAATAAGACAACACCCAAATTTGATCTAATGGCAAGAACTCGAAATTCCCAATATCGTTATGACCAATCGGAAAAATTGGTAAATCGGCTAAACAATTTGACTTCTTGAGTAATCTCCAAACCTTTGAGTTTTTACCCAAGATAATAAGTCGCTTAGACAATATCGTATCACTCATCGCTATATGTCCCTGCTTTAAAACTACGATTTACTGCAGGCACACCGACAGCAAGCGAAAAAGGTGGAACATCGTTAAGAACGACCGCATTTGCTCCGATGATGCAACCGTCACCCAATTCCAGTGACCCCAGCACCTTTGCACCAACTGATATAGTGACATTGTTACCAACCCTCGGCCGTTTATTTGGATCGTATACGAAATCAGCAACCTTCCCGCCTAGTGTCACTTGATGGAAAATCGTAGCATTTGAACCAATACTGCATGCACCAAGAACGATACCTTGTGGGTGTGGGATTACAAGTCCTGGACCAATCTGCAAGCGAGCAGGAACCTCTAGATTAAATAATATAAAGTTCAAGAAACTTAATAATTTTGCAAACCTATAAAAACCCCGAAAATGTGACACCTGTGCACATCGCAACAGTGTAACGGGTGCAAAACGCGGACCAAAGTGATAAATAAACCGTCGTGGTCTACCATTTGTATTCAAAAGAGAACACAAACGAGCCCAATCAGAATTAAGGTATTCTTTTAATTTTAGTGACATGGAAAATTCAAGTTAACTATTAAATTCTGATTGCTTTTTTTAGTTTTGTAAAATTCTTTTTCTTTACTCCACCGGTATAGAGCACATGCATAAAGCAATGAAAAAGTAGGAGTAGAAATATAATATTGACTAAGAAATATCAAAGGGGTTGTGATCAGGAGAATTTTTTCAACGCTTCCTACTCGGAAACTTAATACTCTTCTAAAAATCATAAAAACAAAAATAGCACCTAAAAATCCAGTCTGAAACAACAACTGTCCGATACCTGATGGCGGGCCTACAGAACTCAAATCAATTAACCAAGGCAACTCATTCAACATGTTCTCACGTGCAATTTCCCAAGCCTCCAAAGACAATCCAAAGGGAGCAAGTGCATGACTTAATGTTGTAATAATGACAGCAATCAGTCCGCCAAGCCGCACGTTCATGCTGTAGTCAAGTGTCAGGACACTCATAGGTTCTTTTAAAACAGCACTGATTAATTGTGCAATACGTATATTGGCATCTATTAAAATTCTATCAATAACTCCAAAGGCAAACGCTAATAAAATTATTATTGAAATATAAAAAATAAATCGTTGATGATATAGTATTGAATATATTATTACCGACATACCCAAAACGAGTATTGCGCTAGCAGATGCTGCAAACACCACCGCGTCAATGACACAAAATATGAGCAACCATCCACTTTGTTTTTTTGCATCTAATAAAGCCAAACAAGTTGCCAATAATAAAATATGAAACGCATGATGCGTTGGTTCCGGAGCCAAACCAATTACTCCGCGGCCGGACTCAACAATATCAAGTGCACTCTCACCCCATTGACCGATTAAAAAAATGAGAAAATTAGGGTTTATTAGCTTCTGAACTGCCGCCACAACAAGCCAAACAAATATAGATATTCTTAAAATTTTAACAGCAATAATATTGTATTTTTTTAAATAAAATAAAATCGGCGCAGTCAGCAACAATGGGGAAACATATGAAATTAAATATTTAAATTCTTGATTATTCACATAAGGATAACATGTTATTAAAAAAATAAATATCCCCGATAATGCCAGACCTATTAAAGCAATTTGATCACCAAGCCCCAACCGTGGCAATACCGACCAAACTATTATGGGAAATAGCAGTATTGCCAAAATCAGAGCGTATGGCTGCGTATAACTTTCAGACTGAATCAGCTGCAAATAAGGAAAAGCTATAAGCAGCAGAAGCACTGATCCGGCTAAGCACTTTAAGGAATAATCTATTTGATTTTTTACAGCTAGTTCACGCATAACGTAAGTATGCCCTACGTAGTAACCAAACTTGGCCCCAACGTGCAGCACCAATCCCGGCCAAAAACCATTCAACACCCGCCTTGAATTCAGCGGCCAAAGAAAAAGAGATGATAAATATTATAAACGAAGCGATGCTTGCTTTTAAAATATCTTGCTCCCGATCCCGTGCAATAAGATGAAATTCGATCAATCCATAGATTTGACTGCATGCGATAACACCGACCATGACCAAAGAAAAATCGGATATTTCATATTTAATAAAAAGGTGATTTAGGTATGGTATTCGTTTCGCGAGTAATGCTGTTGCAGTCAATACCAATGAAAATGCACCCAGCATTGCAGCATTGAAAGCAATGGTATTTTGGCGATGGGTCGTACTTTGATCTAGGTGAACCAATTTAATCACTAGTGGGCCAATGTGTTGGACCACAACGTTGGCCAGAAGTTGCACCACTTGAGGAATCAGCATAACAACTCCATACGAGCCAGCAAAAACTGGGCCAATTATGTTGCTGATCCATGCCTTGTCCAGCATAGACTGCGGCGCGACTACTAAATTTGCAAAATAAATCTGATAATGACCGTTTTCAGTGGCGCTTAAACCACTAGTTTTTGAAACTAGACTCGGTTGATCCCTACACAAACTAGGTAATTGCCAAAGCGAAAATCCAAGCCCTATTACACCACCTAGGGTATCACCTGCAATGGCACCTTGCCAACCTAGTAATGAGCCACCAGCCATTGCAAAACTAAAAACACCCACACTCCGTAGTAAAGTAAAATTTTGTAGCTTTAGTTGAGAGCCAACTGCTCGATACAATGAAGCAATTAATGTTAATAAACTAGTACTTAGAGCCAGTATCGTCATTAAAATAATTGCTTGTGGCCCTATATTAATTAGATCAAAATATGAAATACCCAATGCAATTGTTCCAATAATTAAAAATCGGACACCAAGAATACCTTCGGCTTTAATTGCATCATTAAGGATTGATTTTCGATCACCAACAGCCCACCGCCTAGGATAATCTTTTATTGTTTTTTCATTTAGTCCAAAACTTACAAAAACACTTACAAAACTCGCAACACCAAAATATGTAACATATCGCCCAAATTCGTCGCTAGGTAGTACATACGCCAACGCCAATAGCTTAACAAATCCTAATGCTGAAGCCAGCAACATCCAGAAAATGAATCTGATCACTTTTATGGCGCTGCTATATTATGTGAGTTGACATAAGTCTTTTAAAAAACTCTCAGTCAAGTCAGGTCTGACCTTACTTGCTGCCAATAGGAACTTTTGTCTATTTTGCACTACCAAAGGTATTGGTTGAGCAAAGGGAAACCACGAGCTAAACGTTACAAAAACCGCCAAACGTGGTGTCTTGCAGCGACTCCCATAGTGATAACAAGCAGATGGATCGATCATTACCGAGCTTCCCGCTTTGCCATAAAAACTTTTAATGCTGTCTTTTTTTAATTCGATTCCGAATTGTTGGTCAGAGATTCGACGCACGATCATTGAACGGCCAATTTTTTTTGTTGCAGGTTTATCGACGTATACAAATGGCCCCTCTTCGGGCGTCAAAACATCATTTAAATACGAGACGCAATGAAAAGATTTGCGGTCGCCGTAGTCTAAGTGCCAGTATTGGCTCTCGCGCAGCGGCCCATCAGTTGGATAGGAATAGAGAACTTGAATACTATCTAATATTAAACGTCCTCCAAAATAGTCTGCTGCCACATCAAGAACATCTTTTGAAAACGCGAATCTAAAAATTGGATTCTGAGGATCGATGTCTTCTTCATTAAAAAGATTGACGAAAGGGTGTCCATTTAATTTAGCTACAACCGCTTGAGTACGAGGCTTATATACTTCAACAGCCTGCAACAGCAAATCTGTGGGGACATCCGGCCCGCTTGCAAAACCCTGAACATTGATCTCGGCTGTAATTTTATTTCTATACGGTGGTGGTACAAATAGCTTATTCCACCTTGCACCTGTTAGTAAAGTGGCATAACGAACAGGCACCAAACGCCATCTGATAAAACTTGCAATTTTTCTTAGAGAAATCATTATTTTCCTTTCAAATTTCTTAAAGATGCTTAACCCATTCATCTGTGACTACATCTGAGATTTTTCTAACAGGTGTCCCAATATAAACACCAGGTTCATTAATGTCTTTATTGACAAGACTCATTGCACCAACAATAACGTTGTTACATATGTATACAGGACCAATAACTACAGAATTTGCGCCAATGACTACGTTGTCACCAAAATCAAAAACACGTTTTTCCTTCTGTCTGCTAAGGTATAACTTATTCGAAGGACTGCGTGCTACAAATTTGACACCCGCCATGATGGCAACACGCCCAGGTGAAACAATACCGTTGCCACCTAGTAAAACACCGGCAGGATGAGCGATAGACAAGACGGCAACGTTAACGGTATCTCCTTTGAGGTCTATACCATAGAAGCTCAACATGGCGCGATCCAAAATCATAGACAGCAACTTGCCCATAATTGGAATTTTTTTACATAGCCAGTTAGTAACTGCAATGTGAGCCCGTATATGTCCTTCGACTTGCCATAGACCAAGCAAATATCGCTTCATTTCTTTTTCACTCTCACGTAGTCATTTGTGTCGTCGATAACTCTGCACCGATTGCGGCCAGAAGCCGCGCGATATTTTCATCAGAAAACAAATAATTTGATGGTTGCGGATCACCCGCATAGGAGTTTCTTCCGAATTCAACTAATTCTTCGATATTGGCTGATAAATTTTCGGATAATTTATAATTTGCACTGTTATTCAATTCTTTAGCCAATGCCAAATAGGACTCCGTACGAATCGCACCCGCAAAGCGGCTGTAAAAAACTTCGCCGCCAACCAAAACTTTACGTCCAAGCAACAATCCATCTAGCCCCATTGTGCTGCTAATGGTCACAACAAGAGCTGTTTTTTTAATCAGTTCGCGGCCATTCTGCCTACCATGCACGAACCGCAGGTTGGCATAACGCTTTTTGAGACTGCGCCAAGGTGATTCGTTTAGAGCGCCAAACTGATTAGGGTGTTCCTTGACCCACAACAACTTCCCATGAGGAAGCGCACGCAAGACTGTCTCAACAAAAGAAACTTGATCAACATGGTGCGGTGCGAAATAAAGAAGCGATGCTTCTGGCTCGTATTGCAGCGGATAAACCAAATTGTCAATTGAATAGTCCTTAGGCGGCGCATCATAAATTGAGGCAGGAGCAAACAAGCAACGAAGGTAGAAACGATGCTCATTGACTGAACCAGCAGTCATGAAATCACTTCCGTTTGGAAAGCGCAATCTGGCCAATAACACGCGTGCCAAACGTGCCATCTGAATAAGTCGGCTGACCATTCCGGGTCGCAGTACCAATGGCGAATTCCCACTCCGTTGCTTGAAATACCCCAAGCGTGATGGTTTTACCCCACTGAAGGCATGGTGGTATATGGGTCCTGCAAGATCGCCAGCTACACCGTGTGCGTAAGCTGACACCTTCTCGCGTAGTTCTGCGATATCGTTAATAGGCATAGGGCTACGCCGTACTGGTGAGGAAATTTCACACTTATCGGCGAAATAAAAATACCCTGAGTAATAGGTGTTGCACCACAACAGCGGTCGCGTGCCATTTTTGCGGCAGTGATAGAAAACGACATGAGTAATGAACAATGCAACCGGTTCGCTTAAAAAACCATCGAAATGCTGCTGTTCGAAAAGTTTAGCCACTGCTTGTTGCAATGCACCAGCCATGCGACTGCGAACTTCAGGGGTGAAGCTGGGCAAGTAGCGATCTGACTGTATGGCAGACCAACTGAAACCCGTGACTTCGCGCATGTCTTCGGGCTCAGCCCACTGAGGGCATTTGGTGCTTTTCAGCGCATCACGAACCACAGACTGCATGTTCAAAACGACCTTGCCACCTAAGCTGCGAACAAGCGCCTCTTCTTTGTCTGTCTGAACAATATGGTGGTAATCGACCTCAACAGCTTGACGCTGCCCTAGTGTGGGCAGGAGATGAGCCAGATATGAGCGGGAAAGGCAAAGTAATTGTTTTTTCATGCGCGTAATCAGGGATAGCCTTTACCAATG
>Ga0208253_1000584_pt1 | contig 14426 bp, 15 predicted proteins | sample CryBogCBE10Oct08_FD_184573 | JGI IMG/M metagenome (GOLD analysis project Ga0208253, IMG submission 184573) | Freshwater microbial communities from Crystal Bog, Wisconsin, USA - CBE10Oct08 (SPAdes) | ecosystem: Environmental > Aquatic > Freshwater > Lake | place: Crystal Bog, Wisconsin, USA...
AGGCTATCCTTTGGAAACGGAAGGTTTGCTTCTTTTACCTTGCCCTCGCTGACCTTGCCGTCAATCAAATCAATGTATTCGCGTAACGATTTCATTTTATCAGTTTCGTTTCATGCCCGACAGTTCTTTGAGACGATCCAAGAAACTGGTATCTTTACCAACTTCTTTCATCTTGCCCGAGTGTCCATACTTGCCGGCCAATGGGCTTGTATCTTCAGTGGTTTCCTCTTCGTCGGGTCCGCCCAGTTTGTCACCGAGCATGCCGCCACCTATGCCACCCAACGCACCACCGGCCATGACACCAAGTGGTCCCAAGGGTGCACCAGCCAGTTCACCAGCTACACTACCTATTGTTCCACCGGCCAATCTACCTTTCCAGCCTTCATCGGTTTCATCTTTTTCAAATACCGAACCGGCAATATCACCCATGGCATTGGTTCCGCTGGCTATTTCAGCAGGAGTGGGTCTAGGCACGTTGGCACCCTTGAACAATTTGCTGATATCACCGATTAAATCTCCACCTGCGGCTGTATACCCTGCGGCGCCGCCTAGAGCAGCGCCAGCTAATGCTGGACCTACTGAGCTATCTTTGTCTTTTTTATCATCTTCGTTGGTTTCCTGGCTATTTGGTTTATATGGTCCGCTCGAAGGCTTAACATTAAGTGGCGGTGTTTTTGGTGCATCCTTAGTAAGATAATGACCAGCTAAGCCGCCTGCTACAGCACCAAGTGGGCCACCAGCTAATGCTCCTAATCCGGTACCAATAGCGGTGCCAAGTTCGCCTTCATCAACTTCTTTGTTGCGAAGTCCAGCATGTTTTCTTATGGTGTCCAGTTCATCTTTTTCAAGTATAGAATCAGCGGCATTGCTGACACTGCTTCCAATGTCAGGAGCACCTGTGACTTCTACGCTTCCAGCTGGAACATGACTGCCTGCAGCATATCCTAGACCTGCACCGAGTGCACCAGCGGCCAGTTCAGGCCATATAGAATCATTGTCTTTGTCTTCTTTGTCATCTTCAATGATACTGCTTCCACCTTTGGTCAACTCTTGTCCGCCCACTGCACCTGCGGCTGTTCCAAGTGATTGTCCTGCAACTGCACCAAGCGGACCACCTAATGCTCCGCCGGCCAATGTTCCAAGTAATCCGCCACCCATGGCACCACCAATGGTACCAAGAATACCTTCATCAGTTTCTTCTTCTTCCATTGTGCTATGATTGTAGACAGGAGCCGCACGCTCGCCAGCAGGAACACCAGCAATCTTCAACATCTGCTCAAGTGAATCTGCATACTCTGGATATTCTGGTTGAGCTGTGTTGTAAGGATCCGACTCTTGTGTAGCAGGATCTTTGTATTCTTCTTCAAAATAATCAGGGCGCTGACGCTCCCCGCGTGGCATTTGGTCTGGTGTTGGATCCATGGACCATTTGTCACGGATTGGTTGTGTACCTGGCACTTCGCCTACACTTTCACGTTCTACTGCATAGTCTTCGTCTGGCGCACCGCCCATGATACCACCGCCACGTAAATGACTTTCCAAATTCTGTGCTACCCATTCCATTGGGTCACCTTCACGTGCTTTTTGCACACCATACGGCATGTCACCTGTGTGAGTATAGTAGTCATACAAGGCATCATATAGGTCTTTATCCAAGTCGCCGCCTTGTTCAAAGTTGCGAACTTCGTGACGGAAACGATCCAGGATGTGTTGCAAAGACTCACCATCTTCGTCCAACATGCGTCCTTCGTTCATGGGCTCAAGATCAGCAGGATTGGTTGCTTCAGGAGGATTCATTTCAGCTGTAGAATCAACCTGCAACTGTTCAATGACCTTGCGCACATCTGGATGATCCGACAGCTCTTGCATGCGGTCATAAACAACCTGGCGTGCATCGGCATTGGCGTCCTGTTCAGCTAAGGCTTCTAACTGATCAAATAAATGATCGTCGCCCAACAGATCATACAACTGTTCAGTGGCATTGGTAGCATCAGCACCCACTGGCAAGTCTTGGCTCATGAGTTCAACCAGCTGTGTTTGCTTTTCTGGTGTGTCTGGCAACTGCCAGGTTCCTTCTACCAGGCGTTCTGCCCAGGATTCAAATATGTTGGCTTCTTTCATTGCTGTTCCTTGTTGTTGTATTTTGGCCAGCAAGGGAAGTGCCGACTCAATTCTGGTATCAAGCGTCTGCTTGACAAATAGATTCTTTAAACTTTCAATTACTACTTCTTCTTCGGTAATGTCTGCTGGTGACCATGATTCAAAATATTCTGCATAACCTTTTGAACCACCTAGGCCTTTGAGATTGCGTTGCAGGTTTGCTTGATATTCTGCTACCTGTTCAACCAACTGCTGTGTATCACCTTCAAAAATCTGTCCAGCGTTGGCTCGACGGAAACGACTCAGTACCGACAACTCACTGACCATTTCAGTGATGTGCATACCGCGTGCATCATATGGACGTCCACCTTGACGCACATGTTCCAACATGGCACGACCACCGGTTAAACTGTTGAACTGTAATTTGTAACGTTCACCTTCAGCTGTTTCAATAAACAACTTGTCAATGTAGCGGAAACGTGCATCGTTCTCGCCTAAATTTTTCTTATGACGAATCATCAAACGTGCCTGCGTAGGCTCACCGTTCCAGCTGACATTACGTGTGCCAGTCCAGGATTCAAACAGGCCTTCCTTGATGGCCGCCTGTCCCTGCATGCTATACTTTAGGTGATTCAAATTGCGTATACCAAAATTATCGTAGTGGTTGCGCACGGCAAAATTCTTCAGTTGCTCCAGGAAATTAAACCAATCGTTTTTGTCATCGCCTTCCATAGTGCGGCCCACATTGTCTGAGCAGTAAACTTCAAAGGCACCTTCATCGCCCAACATGATTACCACAGTTCCGTAGTCTTTGCCTGAGTGGGCACGGAAGTCAAAACTGAAAATTTCAGCTTCGCTAGGATTTGATGCTGGTTTTCCTGATACGTCTAGCATTTCAGGATCAAAATCTCTGCTGACCAACAGGTCAAACAGTTTGCGTGCAGGTGTAATATCGGCCATAGTGTGTTATTTATCGTGATACGCTGATGAACGGCATAGGCGGAATTATGACATCCCCATGGTCTCTCAGCTGATTATTGATGTCGTTGTCGTAGGTTTGTAGTAGCTGTAGCATACGCACAGCCAGCACTGTGGCCATAACCAGATCATCAGTTTCGCCGGGTTTGGCTGCATAACTCATGCCCGATGCCACAAAGGTTTTCAGCTCTGAAACCAGGCCGGAACTGCGTATTTTCATGCGTCCTGTTTCAATTAAGATTTTTAGTTTATTGCAGGCAGCCAGCTTGGGCTTGTGTGTGGTGTTGAATCCTTTGCGGTATCTGCGACTGCCACCCACGTTGGGATCGCTTAGGAAGTAGCCCTGTATTTTTTCCTCGCCATATTCGGCAATTGAAATCAGGGCAGCTTCTCCAATGGTATTGTTTTCTATACTAAAATAGATATTTTGTGGACTCTGCACTGTTTCATTGATGTGAGCGCAGATGTCGGCCAGGATCCTGATCTGTTCGGGGATGGTAGTCTTGTTGTGGCGCCATTCTGCTATCTGTTCTGTGGTATTGGCTTCAAATACCTGTATGGCCGCAGGATCTCCGCCGGTGCCCAGACTTGGGTCTAGTGCTACCACATAGGTTCGGCCCGCTTTGGGTCGCTGATACCATCGAACCTGGCCGGTTTTGTATAAGGGTTCATGTCCTTGTAAGTCTATCAACTTGGCAGGAGCAATAAGTGTTTCATCGTTGATGATAAATTCACAACCCATTTCTCTACGGAAACGATCCTCGCCTAGTTGTGCTCGTTGCTCTTCGGCCCACTTTTCATCACGGTCTGGATGTTCATGCCAATAACTGCGATAAGCTCTAAACCCATTGATACCTAAGTCGGTTGGATTACCATAACTGTCTTCGCACTTGTTGGCACCCTTCCACAGGAGGGCAAACTGATCTTCGTCTGAGTTTGGTGTTGAAGTAATAATTGCCTTACCACCTGTTGCAAGTGTAGGGCTAATAGAAGTCCAGAACTCTTTGGCTATGCCGGGTCGAACAAAAGCAAACTCGTCGGCGTAGAGTAGTGTAATAGACATACCACGACCGGTGTTTTCAGTTGTAGTGGTTGAAACTATGCGACTACCGTTTTCAAAATCCAAGTTGCCTTTGTTATAACTGGTAACTCCAGCTCTAATATGGTCTGGGCATAACTCATAAGCATAGCGGATACGTTGCATGATTTCTTGTGAGCCGGTATACTTGTGTGCGGCAATAAGAATTGTAGAGTCTGGACGAAACATGGCTACCCATAACAAGTAGCCAGCAGCGCTGGTTGACTTACCAGTTTGTCGCGGCATCATTGATATGGAGAAACGATAGTTGTGATAAGTGTCAATCAGACGTTTCTGATATTCAAATGGATGATACAGCATCTTGCCCTTGACTGGATGCTGTATGTAAAAGAAGTTGTCCATGAAATACTGTGGACCGGTTACAGGGTCCGCACATTTTACAAACTCTTCTAACTGAGCATCAGTGAAGGCTGTTTTCTTATAGGGTGTTTTAACTAGGGCTGTTTCACTCATAGCATATTACTTATTTCAGGCCACAGGTCATGGAATTTAGTGGCGCCTGTATGATATTGGGTTTCAATCTTGGCAATATGTGATTTAAACTCTGCGATCAAATTGACGTCAGCGGGTTGTGTATAGTTGGCGGCAGCCTGTTGTAGGAATCCGCGTTCACTGTGATCTAGGTCTGTGCGTGACAGGACCTGTTGCAGTTCAGCCAGGGCCAGTTGTCGTATAGCTGGGCCCAACTTCAAAGGATCTAGACATTCTGGATGATACAGACTTTGCCAGTGCGTTGAAACACTGTGACTTCGGGTCCAGTCCAGCAGTTCTGAAAGTCTAGTAGCATTGTATATTGTGTAGAGTGGGTGGACACCAACCTGATGTCCACAGTCTTGTAAAATTTTGATGTTACGTTCAATCTGCGACCAGTTACCGCCATAGCGCACAAACTCAAATCGGTTGCCGGTGTTGTCAAAACTCACATTCCAGCCTACTCGTTGACGTTTTGCCAATTTGGCAAACACGCGGTTGGTAGACAAGTCTACACTGAGATTGGTTATAAGGTCTACCTGACAATCAGCAGGTATTACATCTAACAGTCGCTCATTCTCTTTAAGCAACAACGGCTCGCCGCCAATTAATGCTACTTTTTTAACAGAATTGCTGTGTTGTTCAAGATACTCACACACCTGTTCATAGTAAGGTCTGGCACCTGACTGAAAAGGAATTTTCTTTAGATCAGCCCAGCGACTGCTACTGTGCTCGTCACAGTAGTTGCAACTGAGATTACAGGTAGTGTTCCAACGTATGTCCACAAGAACCGGTGCATGTTCAGTGTCGTCGGCTTGAGCGGCATCAAATCCAGGATTCATACGATTATGCCAATCGCGTTCACTACGACCATAGCGTTCGGCTTGCACACAGTTACGACAATATTGTTCATGTGGTTGACCACTGCGCAGGCTTTGACGTATTTCCTGCATGACCGGACCTTGCAACACCGACTCTATAGACAGTGTATTAAGATTGCCCAACATGTTAGGATCACCAGCACAACAGGTTTTGATGTCACCGCGAGGATTGATATGCAGGCCCCGCCATGGAGCTGCACAATAGAAATTGCCCATAGTGTTATTTACTGTGGAAATTTTGCCAATCAAATATTATTAGTTGTGTAAACTAACACCTTCTTGGTATAACCAGGTATACGAAGTAAGACGGAAAGTGCCTTCTGGTATAGAGGACATCATGTCATGATATTGTGTAGAATTGTTGATTATAAGATAACCAGTGTTTGGTACAAATTCAAACTGTTTTCTCACGTTATTAACATTTAAATCTTCATAAAAAACAGTTCCAAGATTTTCACTACCTATCCAAAACATTTGTAGGGCTATATTTACCCTGGGGTCATCTGAATGTATAGCGCACTGAAATCCAGGTTGATCTATCCACCAACTGGTGTTGTGTGCTGGTTGTAAAACTATTCCAGCAGTTTTTTTTATTTTCCTACACAGCGATTTGATTACGAGATTCCATTGCTCGTTCCACGGCAATAATTCACCTGGAATATTTTCTCGTACCATCCACTCTTGTTTGTCTATTTTGTTGTGGGGTAAACTAAGCCAGTTGGTTGATTGAATTCGGGCTAATAAGGAATCAGGTACGAGATCTCGTACCTGAAATAGATTATTACACTCGTCTATTGGAGTAATGATCATTTAGTCAACATCGGCATTGGCGCCACACAACTTGCGCTTGGCATTTGTGAGTGCACCAAAGTCTACTGGCCATTCTTTGCCAGGAGCCAATTCAGTTGCGTTGGCCGGCATAGCAAATTTAACACCAGCCTGTTGCTCAATCTGTGCAATTGGTAAACGGAACTTGGTCAAGTCGTTGCCAAGGTTTGGATATGGAGCCACATGTGGAAATAACCAACCAGCTACCTGTCCTGTATTGTCGTCAATAACGATCTTGTAGAAAGCGTGTGGAACTACTACACCCTTGCCGATTGTTTTGTCACCAGGTGAGTATAGGCCGCCTGATACGATGGTGAAGTTGTGACCACCCTGTGCGGCCCACCCACGAACGGATGTTTCTAACAACTTCCAGATACCACGGTTGAGTGAGCCGGCTTGTGGGCTCATGTTGGTCATCAAGAATGATTCATATTCAACCTGTTGATCCCATGACTGGTCACCATCAGGTGCCATGTGACCTTTGTCGTAGCCAGTTCCGGCATAGTCAGCAGGCACAGCACCGTTGGGCACTGATTGGTCTGGGGCAAATGCGTTAGAGCGTGCTACGCAACCAAGTGCATGACCTGGTGTAAGTGTCCACATGACAAAGCGTGGTAACTTGGCTGGAGCATCATAGCCGACCAGGTATGCTTCTCTGCAGATGGGTTGAATTGTGCCCTGCACTTGTGGCAGGCCAAATGGTGCATGAACTTGACATGCGGCCACCGGATTTGGTGCTCGCTGTGTCCAAGCAAATACAGATGTTGTTGCCAGGGCGATTGCAAGCCCGATTAATAATTTTTTCATTTAAAATTCCTTTTTGTGATGTGCTACTGTTTACTACTTATCTAGGATAACCTTTAAAGCCAGAAATTGGACTGCGTTTTTCTACGCTGGGCATTTCTTCGCTGGCCATGGTGGCTACTTGTATTGCATCGCTGGCCGGTAGTCCCATGGCCTGCAGGGCATCGCGTATATATTCGCCTGTGCGTGGGTCGTAACTGACTACAAATTCGTTTTCACCAAATACTACATCTTGTTCGAAGGGCGGAACGCCGTCGGCCTTGCGCTGTGCAGCTCCTTTGGCTCCGGCTATGGCCACACCAAAACGATACTGCAAGTAAGGGTCTTGATTTTTGAGTGCTGGTATTTTCCAAGCGCCTGGTAAGGCCAAGGCAATGTCCTGTTGAAGACTGCCGGTGCGGCCCATGGCTACCTCTGTGATAAATTCGCGGGCTCTCATCTTGCGTAGCCTGCAAATCCTTTGATTGGGCTAACACGGTGAATATCATCGGGTTCCATACTGCGATGATCGTCGTATAACTCTCCGCCATCGGTAGGAACTGTGGCCATGGCCTGACGGACCATGTTGTGTTCTTCTTCGGTGTAAGGGTGGATGGTGTTGTATTTTTCATACCAAGAGCTGGCATCAACTCCAGGAATCTTTCCTGTGCCCTTGCCATCAGCACAGGCTGCGGCCATCATGATACGGTTCATGTGATAGATACGATCGTATCCGCCAATGTCTCTAGCCAGGTGTGTGCCTTTTTGTACCGAAGCATGGTCGTGGCGCATCTTGGCCTTGGGCTTCATACTGAAACTGGCTTCTGAGATGAACTCTTTAGCCCGCATGATTAATGTCCTACTGTTGCTGAACTTGCTGTGCCAATTTCTCTTGCAGTAAATGTTGCACTACAGGTAATGGTTAATTTATTTCCTGCGCCAACATAAACCTGCTGACGACTGTTTGGAGCAACAATTGGTGCATTATTATACATGGTACCTGGTGCGCCTGTGGCCAACGTATACTCGTATGTGCCGCTTGCTGTAGCATTGGCACTCATGGTCAAACTGGTTCCGTTTACTACACTGGCTACGGTAACTGTATTAGCAACACCGGTGCCTGTAACAAACGTGCCATTGACCAAACCAGCAGAGGCCTGACTAGTCAGCATTACATTGCTGCCAGACTGGACTGTGCCAACAAGTCCCACTGTGGGATTTCCTGCTGGCATGACATAGATATTATAGATGGCAGGAGAAGAAGTTGTAACTATTTCTACCTTGTCGGTATTCCATGTCACGTTGGCTATGTTGGCGTTGTATACCAGTGCTTGAGTCATTTAAATTAACCTTTGTATTGTTGCCAGTTCTTGAACAAGCTACGCTCAAGTTCTACACTTTCTTCCATGCTGTGTTGGCGACGTAGTTGCATGTTGGGCAAGCCGCCACCTACTGTGGTGCTTTGACCAGTGCTCTTGGGACCGTTCAATCCACCTGCATAGGTGTTGAGCTCTGGATCGGCTTTCAAGGTCTGTTCATCTGTTGGCCAATCCATTTCGTTTTCTTCCAACTCTTCGCCGCAACCGTGAGCTTGATGTTCAATGCCAGCGGCCTTGAGCAACTGTGCCAATGCGTCAGCCTGTTCGCCATCTGCTGTAACAGTAATACTCTTGTGTGGCTCGCCGTGCTCGTCTTGGGTCATGTTTACTGACACGTTCATGCTTTCCATCAATGACTCAACTTCACGATCAATGCTTTCATATACACCTTTGCCAAATTGCATACCACCCTTGCCAGCTTTGGGTGCGGCGTTTTGCACAGGTGCTACACTGCCAGCTACTGTTGTTTCTTCAACTTCTTCTTTTTTCTTGCTCTTGGCCTGTTTGGCGGCCTGTTTCATTGGCTCAGTCTTGTTGCCATCCTTGTCAAGATCCAAAAAGTCTGGTTTACCAGCTTCATCTACATGCTTGGGTAAACCTTTGAGCTTGGTAGCAGCAAAGTCGCGTGTGTCTTTGGGCTTCATTGACTTGGCAACTTTTTTCAACTCAGGACTTGCGCCTGGAATCTTCTTGCCTTTTTGCATAGCGTGAGCCATGCCCATGAATTTTTGTTGAGCTTGGCTAACTGCTTTTTCTGCTACAGGCTCAATGGTAATACCTTCACGTCCTGTAGCCTGCTCAAGGTCACGCTCGTGTGTGCTGAGGATATAATCAGTAACACTGGTCATCATGCCTTTGATTTGGCCAATTTTTTCCTGGACCCACTCTGGCATGTTTTCATTGCCACGCAGAGCTTTTTCAAGTTCTTTGGCATGACGCACAATAGTATGCAATGAATCCTTGGTCATACCTGCTTCGTCATTGTATTCAGCCTCTTCGCCGTGCTCAATGCTTTCACTGCTCATGTTTGAAGGACGTGTCATCATAACGCTGTCGGTGTCAAGAGCTTCTTCGGTTTTCTTTACACGCTTGCCACCAATCATTTTGTATTTGTGGCTGCCCTTGGTCACACGCTCGTCACCTTTTGGCTTGGTGCTCTTTGGACGGCCTTTTTTCTTTGGCTCATCACTGGTAACTTCGTCATCTTTTTCCACATCATCTTCGTGCTTGCGTGTGTAACGCTTGCTGTAGCCAGTGTCTTGCACATCATAACGACTGTGTGTTTCTGCTTCTTTTTCTTTGCGTAGCTTGTCCATGTGTTCTTTGTCAAAGGCTGTGCCTTTGCTACGTGGCTCTTTCTTTTCCATCATTTTTTCATCGGCGGTATCGCCAGTTACTTGATAGGTCTTGCCATCCACTTTGAATTCTTTTTTGCCGGCTTTGATAGCTTTTACACGCTCACCCGAGAACTCGTTTCCTTCGTCCATGTCGCCTTCATTGGCCACGTTCTTGGCAAACTGAGCCATGTGACGTAGTTTAGGATTCTTGCTGTGTGTGGCTTTTTCAATCTTGGCCTTGGGAATCTTTTCACCTTGAGCCACATGTAGAGCCTTGTGTAGGCCACCTTTGTGTGCAGGATTAACTGCCTTCTGGATCCACTTTTCGCTTTCAGCCACTTTGGATTCATTTAGGTCTTGTTTGGTAGCTAGGTCAGCTAATCTTTTGTTTAGGTCGTAAAAAAATGTCATGCTATTATCCTTGGGGTTGTGCGCCAGTGGCTGGCTTGGGTCGACGCTTTATCTTGCTCATGGGACTCATGTTGCCCATTGGCAGGTCATTTGTGGTCTTGGCAGCAGGAGTTGGACCTCCGGCTACAGTAAAGTCACTGCGGTATGCATTCTTGAGAACAGCATGCTCATCATATGGTGCTGAATAATCAGCCTTGAGTTCTTTTTGCTCGGCTGTGTCAGCTGGATAGTCAGTATCAGTCAAGAGATCTTTGTTTTCTGTTTCAACACGTTTGCGCTCAGTGTCAAGGCCATTTTCGTGTGGCACAGTCAACATGATAATACGATTTGGATCCAAGAATAAAATTTGAGCAATCTGTTTGATCTGTGGTTCAATTGCTGGATAGCGAAACTCTACATCAAAGCTGGTAACTGAATCGTTGCTGTGCTTGGGGAAGTCTGCAGGTTTCAGTTGCACTGGTGTAGACTTGGCGCGGCCAATTTTTACAGGATCAAACTGCTTGAGCTTGTCTTCTAATTGCTTGATAAAATCAGGAGCAACATCACCTACAATTTTGATGCGATAATTGTAGGTTCTTTCTGATTCGGCGAGGTATTGTTGAAAATTTTTCATCTTAGTTTCCCTATATGATATTTATGCTCGGTTACCGTTTTGCGAACCCATGGTGATCAAGCGTTCCAACAAATCATTACGGCTCAGCACCTGTCCGTGTGCTGTTTCTACAGCTTCTTCAGGTGAGTTCTTTAATCGATCTTGGTCCAGTTTCATCTTTTTCATTTGTAAATCGACCATTTTTAATTTCTTGTTTAGTTTGGCTGTTTTGGCTGTAAGTGCATGCCCTAGCATGGTGCTGGCCACTGCAAATATTTCACTGCTGTAACGGCTGTCAACCTGCATGCCTAGATCCATAAGATCATCGAATGTTTCGGTAGCCTTGTTGGCCAGGTCATCCAGTTCACGATCGCCGGTTTCAAGATCACGCACAGTGGGCAAGGCCGCATCAATTTTATCAATGGTATCGGTTATTTCTTGTAGTTTAATCTGCGTGGCCGGGATAGACGCAGGTTCGTCTTCTGTTGATTCAGAAGTCGGAAAATCAAACAATTCTTCCAGTTTACGGGTCATACCCTATTTACCGGATTTTTTACCACCTTGATGATAAATTTGATCTTCGTTTATTACCCGAAATGTCAGGCCGTTTTTTCTAGCCCATAAGGTAGCACTGTGCCATTTGGCATAGTTCACAGCCACTATAGCACGGTCACGGTCGTTCATTTTGCTTTCAATTAGACTTTGTTTTTTGGGTTTGATTTCAATCAGTTCGGCAATGGTGGTGTTGTTGCGGCCACGGTAAGTGACCAGGAAGTCGGGCACATACATGCTCTGTTTGCCTGTGATAGGGTTACGATACGGTATTGATAGACTTTCACTAGCCCATTGTAGCACATTGTCGTTTGAGTCTAGAAACATCATGAATGTGAGTTCCCAACCAGATCTATAACGAGGTGCACCTTTGCCTACATACTTGGCTGGATTTTTTACTGTGTAAATGCCTTGACGAAAATTGGCCATGATCAAGCCCTTACGTTTCTGGCAGTGTAGTAGTTAGGAGTAGTTGGAGCTAGTATGCCCAACAGTGTGCTGGGACTACGCACCAGATTGAGATAGTAGGCCATCATGATGGTAACCTCAGGTGCCGAGCTGGCATTTTGTTGAAAAGTTTGCAACAGAGCTATGGCACTGGTGTTGGTAGCGTCGGCCACTCTAAACAACGAAGTAGTCATATTTTCTGCGGCGTCTGCTGTGGTAAAAACACTTTTGAAATAGCTTACTACCGCGTCATATTCTTGTGCCGGAATATTAGCATCGTATTTGTAGAATTGATCATATACTCTTACAGTCTGATCAATTGAGTAGTTGGTAGCATTAACTGTGGCCATGATTAGTAATTAGTCAGGTTAATGTTGGGAGTTGGAAAGAATATACCACCGCTGCCGTAGCTCAAGGGTTGATTTGGTATGCCTGCAGGACTTGTCAACGGACTGGAACTAGCACCCCTTAGGGCGCCTGGCAATATGCCACGTACCGCATTGTTGAGAGCCTGTGTTGCGTCAGCTTTTAAAACTGTGGACACACTGGGTGCGTTTTTCCAGGTGTTGTAGGCAGCGGCCGCTGTTTGGGCCGCTCCAATCAAGCTGAGAGGATTACCACTTTCTAAATCGGTAACAATACCAATACCAGCATCAAGCAGGCCACCTTGACCCAATACTGTCTGTGTGCTGCCGGGTCTGGCCAAGGCGCTAGGCACTGTGTCATAGTAGGCAGGATCTGCAAAACCTAACACATTGGTATCGGGTCTAACTCCGCCAATGGCTCCTTCGAGATACTTGACTGTTTCATAACGAACAGTCATGCGGTTGTTCATTATGCCGGCACCTTGACTGTAATCATAGGTATCGTGGGCCCAGTCAGTGATCATAGGATTGATCAGGATGTATTCGGCAAACTTGTGTTGACTCATGCCATAGATACGTATGTCTTTGAAGAATGGAGGCTTGCCGGCACCAGGTGGAAGACCGTCGTTGGTGGCTTCACCAATATAGCCCCAGTCGTTTACATAACGCACAGGATCATAAGTGTCTCGATTGTTGTAACTGAATCCAGCTGGTGTCTGACTCAACGGATTAGGAATACCGTTTACATTGGTTATGTTGTCGTATTTGTTGCTGGGATCTTTATAGTAGTATTTGAAATAGTTATACCACATGGTGCGAACCAAGTCGCCCCCGTCGTCATGAAATTCTATCTGTACCGGATTGTAATCAATTTTGGTTTGAACCAATCGTTTGCGATTGTATTGATTCATGGTGTCTACACTGATGGTGTAGTTGGGCAACTGAATAGTCTTGACCATGAGACCAATGGTTGCGTCATCGTTGTTGGGGAAGGCACTGGCCAGGGCCGGAATTTGATCTACGTTTAAGGTAAAGTAGACATGGAACAGAAACTTCTGACGAGGTGTCTGTTCGTATCCGTTGGTAAGGAAGGTCTTGGACGCATGAGCATAGTCTTTCAGCCCATCAAATCCAACAAATTCTTGTAAAAAGTTCTGACCCCAGGCCATCGCTTATTAGCCTGGTGCGCTAGCTACACCCGTCGCCACGTCGCCAACGGTACGAGCAATAGTATTGCCTACACCTTCGCCGGCTACTTGATTGGCGTTGTCAAATGTGATAGTCATTGTGATGGTAGCAGCTTCACTGGTACCATAGTTCATGTCATTGTAGTTTACAGATTTGAGATAGCAACCATACAGTTCCCAAGTTTCTAGTGCCACAGGTGCGCTGGTTCCGTTGCCACCATCGAGCACTTCAAACACTGTGAGGAACTTGTAGTCAATACCAGAACTAGCACTGGCCATTTCCATAAAGTCTAATTGTTTCTGCAGTTGTTCGCCAACCAATTTGGAAACATTGCCAGCAGCATCATCACGAATGTTGCAAGCGATATCTGCCCAGGTATACTTTCCAGCCAATTTAATTGTGCTGTTGTAGATAGGCACTGCAATTTCAGCAAACTCAACACTGGGTCTAGCAAAATCAACTACCTGTTTGGTCAACTCAGTTGTGGGTTGACTCACGCCAAAATTCTGAAAAGTAACGCGAAAGCGATACTTGAGTTTGGGCATTAACAGGCCCTGGCTTGGCGTGCTTTGATCGCTGGCCAGTGGAACTGTCATTCTGCTTAGTGATGAAACTGCCATGGTATTATCTCCTATATACTTTATTTATGGTCATATTGGCCATGACATTAGCTGGCTGTAGCTACTGTAGTTAAGCTGGATGCAATAGCTCCAGTGTTCTCAATCCGCAATGGAATGTAGATAAACTCAACTGCCTTGACTGGCTCAATTGCAATGTCAACATACAATTCGTTGGCATCAATAGTAGCTGGTGAGTTGTTGCTCAAATCGCAAACTACCAAGTAGTCATAGATACCACGTTTGGCTACCAAATCAAGCATCAAGCTGGTGCAGGAGTTGGTGATCGAATTACGTGTAATCTGATCGTTGGGCTCAAACAGATATTGATTGCCAATCTGTGTCAATCTAGCACGCAAGTAAGCTACTAGACGTGCCACGTTGATACGGTTCATTGC
>Ga0208253_1000585_pt1 | contig 14410 bp, 3 predicted proteins | sample CryBogCBE10Oct08_FD_184573 | JGI IMG/M metagenome (GOLD analysis project Ga0208253, IMG submission 184573) | Freshwater microbial communities from Crystal Bog, Wisconsin, USA - CBE10Oct08 (SPAdes) | ecosystem: Environmental > Aquatic > Freshwater > Lake | place: Crystal Bog, Wisconsin, USA...
CACATAATCTCCTGCCTGAATTGACTCAATCTCAGCTTCCCAGACTTTGGTGAAGTCTGGATTCGTCATCAGAATAGTTGTCTCTCCAGGGAAACAAACATGCTCAGCTCCCTTCAAGAGGAATTCTCCTGTACTACTTGCCGGTGTCTCGTTGAAAACACTTTCCGGAGGAAGCAAGCGATGCCCTCTGAACTCCGGTCCAAGGTCTACCAACTGATTTTCTGATCGCTCAAACCCACTCCCAGGAGCTTTCCCCATATTCAGTTCTAAACCAAAACTCTGATCACCGTACTGTTCAAGGGCAATGGAACCCGTGTACGTAACCTCTGAACGCTGCTGTTGACTTTTCTGGTCCCTGAAGCTGTCTAACTCCTGGTCAATGGCCTGAGCTTCCGTGAGATTCTTGGAGGCATTCACCGATGGATCCACCCAAACACCTTCATCAGAATACTGCTCTAAATTAACTTCTAAATGAATATTTTTGTCTGATTGTTCAAGGACAATAGAAACACTGTCAGAATCATTCTTGGCAACAGCTTCTATAGCAGTATCCACAGTAGTTTCTAAAGCAGCATGCATTTGATCGTTAATCTCTTTCTGCCTTTGTTCCTGCCTTACTATTTCTATTTCACCCTGTTCCGTAGGATCGCTGCAGGCATTCACCCATTGATCCGATGAAAAATCGGAATCAAAATACTCCTGTTCTAGTTTTTCAAACTTAGCAAAAGAAGTCTCACTAAAATTATTCTCCAACGCTGTTTGTGCCCCAGAATTTGCTGCATTAATCATATCCTCATTTCCCGAAAGAGCGGAAACAATGACAGTAGCCACACGTGCAAGCGTTTTTGTTTGATTAAGCTTCGCCTCTGCGAGTTTATGATACTCGTCAGCAACAAGCTTTCTTCCTAATTCCTTCTCTTTTCTTAGGACATCCTTTTTTAGCTCCTCCTCAATCGGATTACCGCTTTCTGCATAAAGCTCAGCAGCAATTGCTCCGGTAGCTCCCCCTACTGCTGCTGCAACTACATCCCCATTGCTCAATGCGGCCACTCCTGCTCCCACTGTAGCTGCTGCCGCTCCATGGTATGCTTTATGGGCAAAGGCTCCGATATCTCCTTGTGCGTGCAGTTCCCCAACTTCACTTGCTAATACACTACCTGTAGTCTGAGATAAAAAGTTGATCCCTGCTTGCTTGAAGGAATCTGCAAATGATTTCTGATTAATGTATTTATCAGCAACTACGCCCGCTGCAGACTGTTCAGCAGCAACAATCCCCTTGTTCAAAAGCTTGGATGAAGTTTCTAAAGAAGTCCCGAATCCCTTCGTCACTCCTGCCATGAATCCAGCACTCAATGCAGTCCTAAATGTTTCAGGTTTTTTGAAACCTGCCCAAAATTTGTCCAATCCTTCTCCACTCAGAGCAACTAACGCTGCTTGTGTTACGGCTTGTGCTGCAAGCGAAGAAATCGTCGCAGAAGCCGTTGCTACTGCTACATCCACAGCCGCATTGACTGCAGCGATTGAACTTAACTTCATGGTAGCCAACGGCCCCAAACATGCCGCTCCCGCTCCCTGAGTCGCAATCGTTGCAGCCACTGCAATCGCCGCTACCAACGCAGGCCCTGGTACAGAAATAGATTCTTCTTTCGTATTACTCATCTCGTGAATGAGCGACTCAATAAGCTCGACTTTCTCAAGATCAATCTCAAGATGACTCATCCACTCAGCTACTTGTCCTGCAACTTTCTGAACCTCAAGAACCTTGGCATCAATCTCAAGCCTTCCCTGGATGTCAGCCTGCTGATAAGTCTTAGAATCAGTGATCTTAGACTTCATAGAAAACCAATAAGGGCTGTCATCGCTTAAATAAGTTGAGGAAAATGACCACTCATTACCTGCAAGAATCTTCACTTTTCCATTCACAGCTTTCAAAACCGTCTGTTTTGCTTGGATGGAAGGAGCAACCAACTCAATATCTTTTTGATCACTAGTGATCAGAACCTTAGCTCCCGACAATTTTACTCCACGGTGATGACCACTGCCACTTTGTTCACGGTTTGTTTTGGTCTTCTTCCAAAACCAGGCTCCTGTAGTTTTCCTTGTTTCCGTTTTATGCTCTTCTGTATCTGTGGTTCCAAGTAGTTTCACATCATCACGACCATGAAGATCTATAGTATCTTTTGCATCTATTTGTGTAGAAAAAAGACAGATTCCCCCTGCCTGAGCATGCATCTTGACATTTTCTTCAGACTGAAGGCTTGATGCGGCATTTTTCTTGGATATATGGGTTTCATCACGATTGGAACTATGGTTTTCTCGATTCGATTCTAAGACTAAGGTCTGATCAATAATACTATTTCTTGCACTAAAATTAATTCCAGAAGCTCCTGCCTTCGCTTCTATAGCCTGTGTGCTAATATTGAACGCTTCAATACCAATACCATTACTTGCTTCGAGTCTTGATTGCCCTGAAACTTCATCTTGGTATTGGGATTCGCTTCCGGCTCGTGTATTTTTACTGCTACTTGACCTTGTTTTTACACTAACTATAGAAGCTGTTCCATTCTGAGCTTCTAAATAGATGTTTTCTGCTCGCATTTCAGGAGCAACCGCATTCAAATCGCCTTTACGGGAAACAACAAAAATATTGTCCGATTGAGATTTTGACCCAAGACAATGACTCGAAGAACTTTGCTCCTTATTCTTTATTGTTTCTTTCCAGAACAGAAATTTCTTAGTTTCTCTTGTCTCCTTCTCATGTGATTCCGTATCATAGCTTTCAAGCAATTCTACATTACGGTAAGCATCAAGTTTTATATCTTTTTTTGCTTTCATTTTAGCGGAACGAATCTTTATATCCCCTTTACAAGCACGCGCCTGCATGCTTCCTGTAGTTTGAAAGCTTGATGCGATATTTCTCGTTTGATGCCAAACTTCATCGCGATTTGCATCATGGTGCTCTGCATGCGATTCCAAGACTAATGTCTCATCAGTGAAATTATTTTTTGCATCAATAGCAATTCCAGCATCTCCCGAAGTCACATCCACAGATACTGTCTTAATATCGTTCCCTGCAAGGGTTACCCCATTTTTAGCTTTTATCGTGGTTTTTCCAGAAACTTCATCTCGATAATTCGATCCATCTCCCATTCGCGTTTTTTCACTGAGAAGACTCAAAGTACCCTCTTCAGCATTGAGGCGAACATCTGTTGCATCCATCTGAACAGACTTAAGTGTTAGATTCTTCTTAGCATTCATAGCCACATCAGTTCCCTGAATTTTTGTGGATTGAGCATGGATAGAACCTTCAGACTCTACATCTAGTTGAGTACCCGATATATTTGAATCATTGAAACTAAAATTACCTTGAGCGCTAAGATGAGCTTTATGCTTGGATTGGATACTACTGGACTTTAATCCCATAGCCCCTTCTTCAGACTTTGCGACAAAACTATCTGCTTCCGCTTGGATACAATTAAGCGTTATATCTTTCCTCGCCTTCATATCCACATCAGCTGCCTTCATTTGTGCGGATTGCATATGGATAGCACCTTGAGAGTCTATTTTTATCTCATTGACATCTGCTTGAAGACCACAAGCATCAAAATCACCTCCCTGTAAATCTATTGATTGAGCTGATACCTTGGCGTGAGTTAGTCTGAGCTTTTCTTTCGAACTAAGTTTGATCTTATCTTTTGCCTGGATATTTGTTTTAGAATTCCAATAAGATCCAATACCGATTGATCCCTTTTGAGCCTCTAAAGATATGTTCTCTGCCTCCATTCGAGAACCAGACACACGTATATCGCCTGTATGAGAAGTCACACTAAGATTTTTTCCAAGTATTTGGGTCCCACGCGTGTTGTTCCAAAGCCAAAAGAATTTATCTCTAGCTTGCTGATTCACATCACCATGAGCGATAAGACTTGCATCACCTTCTGCACGAATGGTAGTCGCATCAAGATCCATATTTCCTTGAATGGCATGCATCTTGAAATCACCTGTAGTTTCAAAACTTGATACAGTGTTGTTCCTTGAGAACCATGATCTATCAGTGAATGCTTTATCGATAATATTATGTTCTGCTTCAAAATTAATTCCGCTAGCACCTGCTCTTATTTTAGAAGCTTGTGTTTCAATCTCCTGCGCTGAAATATCCAAACCATCTCTGGCATCGATTGTTGACTTTCCCTCAACTTCTTCTTGATAATTATAGCAATATCCACCACTTTTTCTTTGACTTCGAAGACTCACTTTTCCTTTTTCGGATTTTAAGCGAATCTTCATTCCTGACATCTTGGTAGCATCTAGTAATACGCCTTCATTCCCCTTGATATTCACATCATGATTTGCCTGAATTTTTGTAGTTTCTGTTTTGATCTGACCTTCAGACTCCATCTCTATCTTGGCGCCAGTTACATCTACATTCTCAAGAGTGATGTCATCTTTCGCACTAAGATGGGTTTTCTTTTTTGATCCCACAAATAAAGAACGCAACCGAGATCCAATATTTATTTTTCCTATCGAGACTAAAATTAAATCTTTAACACGAACCGAAGCACTTACATGAATTGTTTCAGCAAAAAGAATACCTAAAGAACCTGCAAGATTGATGTCCCCCACGATATCCACCTTCGAATTTCTTAAGGCTTCTCGAGCATTTCTTCTTTCTTCTTGTTGCTCTAAATTTTTTTGCTTTCTCTCGGCATTGTCTGTAATTTTTTGCTGTCTTCTTGCTATAGCGGCTTCTTTAATTCTTTGTTGCATTATCAAATTATGCATTCGCTTACAAACACGAGGATTTTCGTCGAAATAACTTGATAATAATTCTTTATGGCCTTCCTCAGAACGTGATTCTATTAATTCGTCTGGAGTCAAATCACCAGGAAGCACTTGTAAATCTATCGCATAAAGATTACCAGCTCGACTACTTCTTGCCTCCTCAATGAGCGCTAATGGCAAGTAAATATAAGGCTTTAAAACAGGCACATCATTTAAAGTTCCAGCAATGGTATAAAAAACAAGAGGATTTTGAGGCTCATTCAAATGAGTCCATGTCTCCATGAGACTTCCTACCTGGACAGAATCCATGCTTGTATAGGAATCCATATCTTCATCCGTAATATAGGAAAGCTTCTCGTGATCCTCTTGAGCATTCCAATACTTCCAAGCATAATCATGGTAGAGCTGAAGTTCAGTTTGATTCACAGAACGTCGAGGGTGAATATAATGCCTTCTCATCGTTTTCTGAACTACTTGCTGGATACTTCGCTGCAACAGGTAAGGACTGAACAAAAATACTGCTTTTTGTTCAGGAGCAAGCAATTTAACTCCTTGCTCAGTTAAAATCACAATAGACTTTGCTATTTTTTTATGAAATCTTTTTGCATGTTTCTCATCAAAAAAATACTTTTCTCGATATGAAAAACCCCATCTATCATCTAATAGAGATGAAAAGTTTCCTTCGTCTGTCAAAAGGTTCTTTTTTTCTTCCAACTCTTGAAAAGGAATTTGAGGTGGGAAAAAATAAGGATTCTCTTTTCCCAGAGCTAAAGTATTATCCTTCTGCAAGATGACAATAGAAGGAGCTGATATCAATCCCTGCATATTATCCTGTGGAATCACTAGATCTGAAATCGTGCTAAAAATTGATGGCAAGATATATTTGCCATCAGGCAATTCTTGAGCGTCGTAGTTCATGATTAATTCATCTGAAAAAATACGCATCAAACTTGAATAACTCTGAATCGATATAGAATCTTTTTTCTCTTCCTCAAGATGCTCCAAATTGACTGAATCGTCCGAAACTACCGCAGGAACATCTTCTAATTTTTTCTCTACAAATAAATCGGAAGGCTCTGGAAATGCCTCACGTAAATGAGTCAAAACAAGTTCATTTCCATGAGCTAAAACTAAATTCCCACGAATTTTAATCTGAGCAGAAGCACAAATATGTGCTTGAGAGGAATCAAGTGACAATCTCCCAGCTTCCAATATTCCGTCACATAAAAGCGGACCACCTACAAGCATCGTTTCATTTTTTGTAAGCCAAGCAGATCGTTCTTGAAGTGGAATGACTGAACTACAACTTTTGCCGCTATCAAGAGAAGATTGATTTAATGGAACATCCAAAGAAGATCGTATCACATTTTTTCGATCTCCCACATGGGTTCCTATTTGAACGCCTTTTTGAGAGAAAACTTTTGCTTGCTCTGAAACAACAACACCTTGAAGCAACTCAAACGCATTTACATGTGCAAATAAATTTTGACTGAGCAATTCTGTAATAAGTTGCGTGTTCTTTCCTACCCTCACTCTTCCCAAAGGAGCTAAAAATACCATGCCCTTCTTAGCACTTAAAGACGCTTCCAACGAAATGTCATAACTAGAACGATCGGCATCACTTGCGAATAAATCTTTTTGAACACAGAGTCTTATCGCTTCCACGAAAGAAGCTGACTGAAGATCTCTTGGAGACGCATACCCTTTTTCCTTCAAAACTAACTCACCTGAAGTGGTATACGGATGAGAAAGACGAATCGTTTGATTTCCATCTCCTGAAATAGGCGGCTCCCATTCAAACACTGTAGATTTTACTTCTATTTGTGGATCCAAACCGAAATCAGGCACACGAAGCGCGAGTTGAGGCGTCTGAAAATGCACTTCAGGCAATACCAGAGGTTCATTCGAATCAAAAATCACCTGATTTTTTGCGTAGATAGTTCCAGGACCCTTCAGTTGAGTTCCATAGAATGCAGCCTCTTCTGCACGAAAAGAAAATCCTTCCGAAGCCGCAAAGGAAGACCTGCGCTCTTCACCCCAAGGAATATCTTTAAAAGACTTCTTCGCATCTACGACAAACGTTCCTGCATCAACCTGAAGGCCTTCCGTACCTACATTCTCACCTGAAAAAAGAATCTGGTTTTTTACCTGCAAGGAAGAAGACTCTGCCTCGATTTCTTTTTTTTCATGAATGATCTGTAGATCCCCATTCTGAGCTTGAAAACTTGCCTCTCCTGCTTGGAATTGCGAAGACCGAACCTGAAGATGGAGACCTGAAGGAGAACGAAGATGCATTGCGTCAGCTTGTATCTGAGCTTGAGAAATACGAATATTTCTTCCCTGCATTTTCAAATCTTTGGACTTCAGCATTGAAAGGGCATTGCAACCAGAACGAACTTGAATCCTTCCATCCCAGGAAATAAGCGTAGTTTGATCACTTTTCAGAGAAGCTTGAACATCAATACACCCATCCGTGATCACCAAGAAAGAACCTAAACTTCCTTCTGTTTGGATTTGAACAGGTTGCTTTTTGTTTTTCTTCTCTGCTCCATACGAAACTACCTGATTGAAATTTTGAGAAATTTTTGGATTTTTTGTGAAATAATCAGATAATTCGACTTTTTCTTGATCTTCTAGCGTTTCAACCAATGCATCGGAATCAAGATGATGCGGTAAGATTTTTAAGTCACTTGTATAAATATTTCCTATTTTATGAGTCAAAGCTTGGGAAGGCAAATAAAGACAGGGCTTTAAAATGGGAAGTCCCTCTGAAATCCCTGCAAATACATAAAAAATCATCGGATTCTTAGGCAAGGTAAAATCCGTAAAAATTTCCATCAGCGAACTGATACCTGGATCTGAAAGCCTCTTTGAATCGACTAAATCACGGGTAAATTCAAAATTTCCTTTTTTTTCATTGAGGTATTCTAAAGAAAAACGATGAAACTCTTTCAAGACTTCTTCACCTGAGGAACGATCATTTCTAGATTGACTCATGTTAAAAGCTTCAATGAGTTTTTCTAAACTTTGCCTGAGTAACTCAGGACTTAAACCCATCATCACCTTCTGACCAGGAGCAAGAAGCTTAAATCCTTCCGAGGTTAGCAAGACCATAGAATCTGCAATTTCTTGATAAAACTCTTGCGCATGACTTTTGTCAAAAAAGTACTTTTCGTGAACTGCAAAACTAAATTGAGATTCAGAAGCTATCCCATTTTGAGTCATCATCTTATTTTTATCGGAATCAAGCTCTTGCAAGGACGCCTGACGCTGAAAAGAAGGAATCTTTTGATCCAAAACGAATCTAGAAGTATTGTTCAAGATGACAACCTCAGAAGCAGATAACACTCCTTGAGCTTCTTCGGCAGAAAGAACCAAAGGGCTAGTGCTACTTAAAACAGGATACAAAGTCGACTCTTCTGATTTAAATCCAGAAGCATGATAACGAACACTCGGATCTTTTTCCCCGACATGGATCTGACTTCCATAATTGCTCAAAGTTGCAAGAGACTGCTTGGTTGGTCGAAAGTCATGTTGATCAGAAAAATCAAATCCCTTAAGCTTACCCTCAACCCATAAAGGAGAAGGATGCAAAGAAGACAGACTTCTCACTTCAAGAGTATTTCCAGGCGCTAAAACCAAATCTCCACGAATGCTTACATCAGCGAAAGCACAGACATGAGTCTGCTCAGAAGATAAGGTCAATCCTGCAGCCTCTAAAACCCCTGTGCATAAAAGAGGACCCCCTTCTAAATGGGTATGATTTTGTGTGATCCATGCAGCTTTTTTCTCCAGAGGAATAGGCAACCCACAGTACTTTTTTCCAATTTTAAGTCCACTTCGAGAACTAATCTGCGCGGTATCTGCTAAAAAAACACCTTGATGAACCTCGAATGCATCAACCTGTGCCATCAAATGGGAAGTGGTCCATTCAGGCATCTCTTTCTTACTTCCCAAGCTCACTCTTCCCAAGGGAGCTAAAAACTTGATACCACCCTGGGCACTCAAAGATGCTTCGAGTGAAATTTCGTGACCATCCTTCAAAGAACCTGATTGAACACATACCTGAATCGCATCTACAGAATCCTTTTCGGAAAATTTTTCTTCCTGAAAAACAACTTCACCCGAAGTAGCATAGGGGTGGGTGAGTCTAAAATCTTTAGGTATATCGGAAACAGTACTTCCCCAGCCGTGGTAAGCAATCTTAGTTAAAGCAATATTCTGTGGATCTATAGAAAAATCAGGTAGATTCAATCGAAGCTCAGGCGTTTGAAACTCAACTTGAGGTAAAATCAAAGCTCCATCTGATCTGAGAAAAACATGATGAGAAGCTTCTAGTACTCCCTTACCCGTTTTCTGCTCACCCTGATGATGCACCTGAAAAGCTATCGTTTCTCCTTGAATCCTTCCCAACTCTCCCAATACAGCAGGAGATAAAACATGCACCTGTGTTTGCCCACTGACATCTCCTATCTCCCCATCAACACTTGAAAAACTTCCTGTTAAAAAAACCGTATTTTCTTTGACTCCGCGAATTTTACCCAGGTCATTATTCAATCGAAAAGCATGCAAAGTGATATCCTGACCTAAAATGGATCCTTTATTGATCAAAGAATAAAATTGCTCAGATAAAGTGCCACTTCCATACATCCTGACACTCGGAGCTTTGAGAAAGGACTTCTGATTTTCATTCACAAAAAAACTTTTTTCATCATCAATAAGCTCAATTTTCTGATGATTCTCCAAAGTGCCTTGATTTTCAAAAATACTCTTGTTCAAACGAAGCTCTAAATTACGACGAGTTTTTAAACTTCCCTGATGCTGGAAGCGAACATTCAGAAGACTTAAATCATCCAAATACACCGTTGCTTTCTGAGGAAGTCGCACTCGCATAGGATCAGAGGCATTCAATGCAATGAGACGAAGGGACCTCGCCCAAAATCCTGAACAAAATTTAAAATCTTTTCCAATAACACTCCAATCATCCCCTTCTTGCTGAGTAAAAGCGGATTCTCCTACCAGTTCTTGGTAGCGTTGCAATTGAATTGATGCGTTGTTGGCCAAGTGAATCCTTTTAAAGGATTTCGTGCTTACTTTTTTGACTTCCAATTGAAAATCAGGCTTGAAAACGAATGCAATGCCCTTAGATTGCCAAGACCCACCCTCCGGAGAAGCTCTAAAATTAGCAAAATACTGATTTCTCAAATACTTGTCTTCCGGTTCTGCTCCCCGCTTCCATTCTCTGATTTCTCCAGAACCCTCTGCCCAAATAAAGAAAGAAAAACTTTGCAAAGGCTCGTTAGGTGCAAAAATGCTCACCCAAATAGCTTGCTTAGGATCTTCATAAGCATCTTTCAATCTCTGATAATGGCCCTCTAAAAATTGCAAATGCCTTATCAAGCTTCTTTTTAAGAGTAATTGCTCACGTTCTTGGAATCGCCCACGCTCATCCTTGACAGCATTGCCTAAATAAAGAAATCTCTGCAATAATTCCACTGCCGAACCTTGCTCAACAGATGACTCATTTTCGCCATAAGATGCATGCTCTTTTAAAAAACACATCAGTTTCGTCAACCGATCCATTTTCGAACCATCCGCCCCTTGCTTGTTGGGCACAAATTGTGTTGCAAAAAGATCCGTAAAACGATTCAGCAAATCTCCTTGAAAAACCATTCCACCCAAGCTCAGATACGACTGAAAAAGTTTCACAAACCATTCTTTTTTATCTCCAGAATACGATAACCAGTCGTCCAACGCTTCCTGAATTTCTAACCAAGCTGCAGACTCAAGCTCGGCCTGCGGCATCAGTGCCCAATGACTTCGATAATCAAGATCATAAAGCTTTTGATAAGCCTGAAGGATGAGGTACCTATCTCTTAAAGAGGATCCCTTTTTCAATTCAGAATTTTTTTCATGGATAAGATCATGCTTTTTTTGACAAATTCTCCATACGCGAGAAAACCGCGAAGGATTCTGATCAGCAACACCGTCTGATTCAATAAAAAATGAAAGTTTATGAGAAAGATCAGCTGTCGTTAATCCAGGAAAATCAAGGTTATTCGCCTTGGATTGACTAGAAAAGAATAGAAAATTCAAATGAAAAAAAGATAAAAGCAACCCAACACGCAATAAAGATTTCATCAAAAAAATACTCCCAGTTGAAAATTTTTAAGACAGACTCCTGGCACGCCAGGGATCCTAAGGCCGCAGCAATCCCCCTGTAGATATAGAAATGCCCCTCTACTCGTTGCTGCGAATTCATTTTTCAAAACACCCTCTATCGGAAATTGCCCCTTATAAATTGTAGCTATCACAAATACGGCACTTGTCAATAATTTTACAAAGCCACAGAACCATCATTTTGATACTATGAGTCATTCAACCGTATGAACGCCTGCAGAAGTGCAGAACCTGCATTCGCACCGTTTGGATTCAAAAGGAAGGACTCGGAACATATGATCTGCCTCTTCTGGAATAAACGAAAGCTCAGTATCTTAAGTAAGATAATTAAATTTTCATTTTTTGGCAATCGCATCTGAACCCAACTTCTGAGAAGAATCGTCATCCTTGACTTCCCCAAAGTCATTCCTGCGAGCCAGAAAAATCCAAGCTCTCTTGGGTTTTCACATAACAATGTCTTACTTCATGCTTTTCAGGGAATCATTTTTAATGCCTCAACGTTACAAAAGCAGTAGTATCATCTGTAAACCTGATGGTAATAGCAAGACTGCTAACAAAACCTTCCGTACCAACCAGACTCATGCCTGTATTGGAAATATTCGTATCATATTGGACGCCATTAATGACAGAAGCAACTCGCATAGTGCTACCTGCTGTTATAAATCCAACAGTAAAATTTCGAATTTCCTGGGTGCAATCGATTTGAAACGAGCGAACGTTTCCTACAACATTACATCGTCCAACCACTGTATTTCCAACAACCTCACCTGAGTTAAAATCAGCACGAGGAACATCTGAGCTAACGATAGGATCATCTAAACAATAACCAGGAACAATACTAGCTAACCAAATGAAATAATACAGAAGCAGCAATGAAGTTTTTTTCTCATAATCCATCGTTTTATAAAATATTTTCTCTCTAAACGCAATCGTTGTACATCTTTAGAACCACTACCGACGAAGAAACCCCTCATTCTTGTTCCTAGTTCGAACGTGATATTGCACCAAGTAAAATTTTTTTTCAATAAAATATTCGATTTTTTTTTGCTCTCCACTGATTCGCAAGCACCAACCATTTTGAAACCCCGTCTTTCTCAAACTGCTCTTGCTAGCTCCAGACTTTTAAGGACAAATCATTCCTAGAAATCCTCCTTGTTCCTCAAAGGAATCGATTCCTGAATGCAACACTCAAAACTCTGAGCATCAACCCCCTCCAAAAGTTCTCGGTCAAAAAAAGTAAGTATTTACGAGCAGTTAAATTGGCTTCTTGCGATTTCCTAAACTTTTTTTATCCTAACGGCAAGCTAAAAAATAGATGATGAGTAAAAAAATGAGCTATTACAAAAAGTTAAAGGCGTAGGCTCCTTCAGGATCTGTCGATTAAGCATTTGTATAAAAATTACAAAAACTTATGTAAGATAATCTATTGATAATATTTTAATTTTTTGATCATCATTCATTTTTCTAGAGGATCATTAGAGTAAAAAAAAGTTAGGATATAGGCTAACTCACAGTAAGTACCCATTTTTTTTGACCAAAAAAACCCTGCCGGACTCCCTAAGCATTTACTCCCAATCAAGAACGCAGCCTCACTATTTTTTGTACTTCAAAAAAATGACGCTTCGCATTTAGGCTTGAAATTCATCAAAGATAGCCTTTTCACGAGAATCAAGGACCAGCCCTCATTCCCAATTTTTCGCATCCGAAATCATGCCATCCCCTTCTCTCACTTCCAAAGCTTGTGTTCTCCTCCCTGAAAGAACCAAACGACGAGAGATATCCTCTGACCTGAACGCTGCTGCTCGGTAATCAACAAACTCATCCGCACTCCTTCCTGAACACTCGTTAATCGTTCGCTCAGAGCTTCCACAAAGATACTGTCTCCTGGTATTTTGAGATCAACCATGACCTGTGCAATCCCCACCCCCTTGCAAGCTCTCCTTCACCAGCATCGGAGGTATTTTGTGCATACTTCGTCCAACTCCACAAAAAAATTCCCCCTTCTTTCAGTTTCCTGCTATTCGTAGCGACCAAAAAAACTTTTACCCGAACGAAGCACTCCATCACCTGCATACACTGTGGTCGAAAGCTTCGCCTGTGTCCTAGTGCCTAGCAAAAGAAGCAAAAAACAAGATCCAGGGTTTTTTTTCATGCGCGTACTGTTACTTCAGAAGATATTTAAATCAATTTTTTTTTATCGATCTTTTTTTTGATCAGTGATGATGGTGCTATTTTAGCTTTAAAATAAACTTGTAACTAGTCAGCCATTTTTTCAAAAAAATGTGATTTATCAATAAAACTAACAATGAACTTAGTGATTTCTAGAAATTCACATGAAGATCAGTTCGATTTATTTCCCCCTGAAATCGAGATATTAGATGCCTGTCTTCGCTTTTTCACCTTTTTCGAGCAGCACTTATTTAAAAAGTTTTTGAGATTTGATTCTTAAAATTATTTCAGTCACGAATTTACAGTGCTAAGTCACCTTTTCAGATGTGCCAGTGTCGATATCAATTAACCGGATATTTGTCATCAGGAATCAACAAGTTTATACACCCAACAATCAAGAAGACATTAAATTATAACGTTCTAAATAAATCAGGCAATTGACGATTACTAGAGCCCCAAGAGAGGGGTTTTTTATTATTAGTTTTATACCCTCACCTTACTTAATCCAAACTTTCATATTTTGATTTTGAGATATTTGCCTGCTACAGTGAACCACCACGTCCCTGTGGGAGACAAATATCAGAACCAGAAGCACTCAATTCAAGAGCCAAGACTTGTAGTCACACTGGCCGAGCCAATGAACTACCTGTCATTATTTAGCAGCTTTTGCTTAAGTAAATTTTTACCATTTACTGTTAATTTGGACAACAATGAAATCACCTATGCACGCAAGCTTTCGATTCATCCGAAATAAAATTTTTCGCGTCTTTTATGTAGATTAGCCAAACAAATTTTTAGCTTCTTTTTTAGCAAAAACCCCCTTGCTTCCTAAATACGATATAAAAAATAAGATATATCTACATATATCTTGACGATTTATAAAAAATCTGATACATCCATTCTATAGAAGATGAAAGTCATTAAAGTTAATGCATTAGTTAAAAATATTCAGTATGCTCAGGATCACATTGATCAAGAAGCTTTAACTCCTTTCTATAAGAAAAAAATACTAAATATATTCGAAAGTATGTTAGATCCAATTCGACAACTTGCTACGAATAGCATTAATAGTAGTATTACTCCATCACAAGATCCAAATCGAAAAAAGAAGAAACGCCGATTCACAAGGGAAGTGCATTGAGATTAATTAAAGCCATAGAGTCAAAAAAGACATCTCAGGGCCAGTTCCTCGTGTATAACGTTTGAGTTTTATTTTTGCAATGCTTTCGTAAAAAATGTTTCTGCAATCGAGTATAAGCGCAAATGGTAAAAAAAATTG